>Ga0070699_100000970_pt1 | contig 26728 bp, 38 predicted proteins | sample KBSK1503metaG_FD_65473 | JGI IMG/M metagenome (GOLD analysis project Ga0070699, IMG submission 65473) | Corn, switchgrass and miscanthus rhizosphere microbial communities from Kellogg Biological Station, Michigan, USA - KBS K1-50-3 metaG | ecosystem: Host-associated > Plants > Roots >...
CCCAAGACTCGGAAAGCCGGCATCGCTGTAGGCTCCAACATCAGCGACCCACCTCTGACGAGGTGGGTATGCCCAAGACTCGGAAAGCCGGCATCGCTGTAGGCTCCAACATCAGCGACGCACCTCTGACGAGGTGGGTATGCGCCAAAACCCCGCAGCGCACCCGTTTCAGGTCACACGTTGCGATCGATAAGCCCGGTGTGTATATTCGTTGTTGAAGCGATGGATACGAGTTTGAATTTGCCGCTATAGTGTAAGTGGTTAACACGCCGCCCTCTCAAGGCGGAGACTACGGGTTCGAGTCCCGTTAGCGGTATTTTTCCTTCCAACCTTTACGGGCTTTGCGGCTGGCAGTTGCTTTGGAGTGGTCACGCTGTGGTCACGTGGATCATCGTAAACCCCGTCAAGTCTGCCCACTGCCTCACCCAAAAACGCTGGACTCAAGTGCGAATAGCGAGCAGTCATTCTCAAGTCTTTGTGGCCTAGCACCTGAGCTACAGTGTGAATATCCGCCCCACTCATTCTGAGCCAGCTTGCGCAAGTATGCCGGAGATCGTGAAACCTGAAGTCCGCTATCCCAAGTTCCTCGCAGGCCTTTTTGAAAGTGTGCCCGACATAATCCCCGTTCAGGTTGAACACCATCCCGTTCGTCGGGACGGTTTGTGGGTGTATTGACTCAAGAGCCGCTTTTGCGGTTGCATTCAGGTAAACACGCCTCCCTTCCCCGTTCTTTGTTTGCGGTAGCCAGATAGTCGAGTTGGCGAGATCGACATCAAGCCAGCGCAAGCCTAGTATCTCGCCTCGACGCATTCCGGTGGTCGCAGCAAGGGCAACAACGGGCTGTAACCACGCCGGGCATAGTTCGAGCAGGTGTTTAAGTTCGGGCGGCTGTAGGTATCGAACCCGACCGGCCGGCGCTTTGGGCGGCCTAACGTTCGCAGCCGGGTTAGCGGGGATGACCTCGCACTCGACAGCGTAGTTGAGCAGATGCTTGAGTATTCCAAGTTCCCTGATAGCAGAACCGGCTGAGACTTCGCCAAGTCTGTGGGTGACGAATGCTTGAACGTCCATTCTCCGAATCGCTGCAATTTTACCAGCGAAGGCGGGATTGAGTTGCCCCTCGACGACTCCGCGAGTTCTGTCGAAACCCTTGGTCGAGAGCCGCGCCGCTTGGTGTTTGAGGTATCGAACCGACACGTCTAAAAACGTCTCCTCGCCCGGCGGATTATAGCCTAGAGTCTTTGATTGCTCGACTCTGAGGCGCTCCGCTGCGAGTGCGTTGCGAGCTTGTTTCAGAGTGCAGGCATCGGTTTTCCGCTGGCGACGTTTGCCGCTAAAATCAATCCAGCTAATCCAATAACCAGGCCTATCTTTCCTCGTGTAGACTCCATCTCTTCTTGCCATCGTTCACCTACCTTTCTCTGGATTGCGCGTTAACAAGGCAGCCGCGCCCCTGCCCTTGGTTACCTGCTCAATGTCTCTTGTTGCTCGCGTCCTGCCCTCAAGATGCGGTCAGCCGCGCCGAATATCCTCTGCGCTGATTTCTCAGGGATAGACTCACCCTCTAGCCAGTTCTGAATGTAGCCTCTGCAATATTCAGAGCCGGGCAAGCTGAGCGATTCACAGATCAGCAAGGCCACTGCTTCCGCTTCAACCTCGCGCAAGTTTCTTGGTGTCTGTTCTGAGTCGTTGAAGTCTGCTTCAGCAGTGTGGCCTAGTTCGACGTGTGCCAACTCGTGAAACAGTGTCTTGTGTGGCAGCTCTGCCAGTGGAGAGATTGCGACTTCTCGGTTTCTAGCATACCCCTGGGTGTTGCCGTTGGTATGGCTGAATTCGGTTTGTGTGATGTTGAGAGCAACTAAGGCTTTGGCCTTATCCCAGGCTGGTATCTCTGGCATAGGTACAGGTTGGCCGTCAGTCTGTGCGAGGACAAACCAATTAGGCTTCCAGACAAACCCAGTGATTACCTCAGCCTCAGCCGGTTCGCTATCGTCTGTTTCCTTTGACTTGCGCTTATAGGCGATGGGGATACAAAGCCAGATTGCCTTCTGACCTTTCATTACCTGTCGCCCTAGCTTCTGCCAGCCGGGGTAGGTGTTGATCGGGCCGGGCTCAATGCCGCGCATCCCGCATTGGACGATTGCGGCAATCTGATTGCCTATAGAGTAGCCGTGAAAGCTGGAGTAGGCTTTGAGAATCAATCCAGGCTGAGTCACTGCCTGTTGGAGTAGGTCGCCCCATCTGGCCTGCGCTTCTGTTGCGTTGAGTTTAGCATCGTGATAGGTTCGCATTGGTGAATAACCTTTCTACCCGTTGACGCGGGTGGGAAATCGAGGGCTGGATGTTCATAGCATCTGGCCCTCTACGTGTTCTTAGGTCACATTCTCTGGTTTCCTCTCTGAAGTGAGAACGCGAGACTATCACGAACGTGATATCATTGTCAATGGGCTTGTATCACTAAGGTGGTATCACCTTGTTGATTCAGCAACAAGCTTGTGCTATTGTTGCGCGATCTTGGTAAGACTCAAGGTTAAAGACGTGGCTGAGAGGAAAGGCATCACAAACCCGTTGATGCTATCGAAGGAATCTGGGGTTCCTTACGCTGCCTGCCACGCTATCTGGAATGACCAGCAAAAGCAGATTGGCCTAGCGACTATCAACAAACTGTGTGTTGCGCTGAAAGTGAAACCTGGGCAGCTATTCGAGTATGAGCCGGACTGACTAGCAAGACATCGGAAGTAACCCGTTAAGCAGGTATGGCCACCCCCGCCGTGGGACTCAAGTCATTCTTGTAATGCAAGTGCCTTCGCGGAAAAATCTCTCTCTGAGAGTTCAAAAGTTGTCCAAAGTGTTCGCCCTAAGGCTTAAGCTCACCTATCCCGAACACTCTGGGAAACGATCTCTTTGAGTCTCACCGTGAGTCAGATTGTTTCTTTGGCGTCCCGAATGGGCCGGTATGTATTCAGGATATCAAATAGGTATTAGGGGTCAATGGGAGGGGTTGTGGATAACTCTGGTTTTATTTGTCTACTTGATGGGTCCTGCGAAAGTAAGTGTATCGCATCCCACAATGCTTGATTAAACCTCCCTAATCTTACTGTTGCCTTCCGTGCGCCTTCTTCGAAATCCTGTAATTCCTTTTCCTTCTCTTTCAAAAGCGCATCACTAGTGTTTTTATCTTTGGATAGATGCTCCAGCTCATCAGCATAAACCTTGATTCTCTGATGTAATTGATTGAGCAGAGCATCGGGGGAAGAGTCCTTCGCTATCGTCAGTTGGTCCTGTAACCATTCATTCTTTTCTTTAAGAAGTTGAATCGTAGCTTCTTTTTGCTCAACCAAGAGCCGGTAAAGAACGAAAAGAGCTGTTATGAATACTAGTGTCGAACCAACCTGCGTATAAAACAGTGTAGTATTACTCATTCCAGCGTCCTCCGGCGCGCATTGTACTACAAAGCAATGCTAATGGCAGTTATCCACAACGGGTATCTAATGCTAGAATCAAAGAACCGCTGGAACTCTGAAACAACTCATCAAAAGTGAGGATTTCTCTTATGTCAGAAAGGGACTATGCTGAAACACGACTATACCTCTCTGTGGATTTGGCTCATAAATTGGCGTTGAGTGCTTACGATTTTGCACAGAAGAGGCTCGATATTATGGATGTGAGACTACAGACTTATACTTGATTGACAAAAATACCTTCCTAGAAGCGTAAAACACATCACATCCGAATCCTTCGGCCCCGAGGCGACAAATTAAAACCAAATTCATTCTTATCCCCACGCTCTGGATCATCGTTCCAAACGTCGGCTACGGCGCCGCAAAATGCGCCAAAGCCAAAGGTAAAAAGCACTGCGGCGCAAGAAACATTGATGGTTGTCCGAAGAAGGGCTGCGGCGGAGATCCTTTATTGAACGAACGCAAAAACTTATACTACGCCTCCCGCTACTTCGGATGTAGAAACTTTCACGCGGGCCGAATTCGTCAAACTAAGGTTTCCGAAAAGCTGGGAATCCGGGACCCCGCGCAAGCTTCTTAAGGATGGGAAAGAAGGAACTGCTGTTGAGTACGAGGCATTTCTATTGGTGGTGAAGCACTACGTCTGTGGCATAGAATCGTGTAACTGCAATCTCACAAAAGACGAAAACAATGATTTTCATCTGGTGACCGCACGCAAGAAAACTACTGCTGAAGATGATTCAATAACCGGTGAAATCAGTCCCAGACCCAGACCGCAGGTTGAAGGCTTACGAAGCTCCAAAAACTCGCCCGAGACAAAGCCTATGTGAAGCTTACCGGCTACTTGATGCTGGATACTCAGCACGTCGGAAAGAGAGTGCCCGCCAGGGTTACTCATTGGGAGATTCATCCCGTTTCAAGTTTTCAGGTGTGCACATCTACTGTTACTGAGTGCAAGCAGGGAAATGGATGGCAAGACCTAGCAGCAGTTCCTGAACCATAAAGAGACTTCCCTAAAGCTGGACGGGTGCTTGAAACATACCACATAGTTAAAGGGGTTATATTATGCCTAATACAGACGATCGAAAGGCAAGCCTGCTCGTCAGAGTTTTCAACGGCGCTCGGCAGCCGTTTGTGAGCACCACGAAGCTGCTTATCACGCTCCGTGATGGTTATCAGAAACAGATGCACCGCGACTATCATAAAGGACCGCAGATTCGGTTTGAGGAACTGCCATTCTCCAATAATCTGGCTGATAACTATACGGTAATCGCCTATGCCAAGGGATATCAGCAAGCGGGCTTCACTCCAGTCAAACTCTCGGCGACGGTCGAGCGCGTCGTCGATTTGATGCTGCTCCCGAAGAAGCCCAAGTTTGAGTTTCAGTATCCCACGCTTGCTTCCCTTGCCAAGTATGATCGCAAACTCGCCACACTTGTCTCTCATGGTGCAGCAGATTCAACTGCGGCGGAGGCCCGATATTCACACGCGATTGCGAAAGAGCCATCTGGGTTGGCGGCAGTTTTCAACATAACCACTGCGATGCGCCAAATACATCTAGCGGAGGGGACGGCTCTTGACTACATGCTTGAACTCATCTGGGACGACTCAATGAAGCAGGATCGGTTCTTCGCATGGGCAGATATTCGGTTGATTGGCCAAGTGAAATCTGCCGCTGAGCAGGGCGAGTTTGCCGCCGAACCTGGAGCGGCGTTCTTTCATAAGGGCGCAACTCTCAGCTACAAACAAATAGAGTTAGGCGAAGCCAATGTTCAGCTTTCCTTCCATGAGAATGAGACGCGCCAGATTGACGGTATCGAATGCATAAAAGTCGAGCCGGATATGGACTACTACAAAGACATTGGTGCCCACGCGCTTCTCGAGGTGGTTCCAAACCATATCACTGGCGGGTTGAGCGACCCTGAGCAGGTCTATCTCCTGAGATGGATCGCGGGTCAACACGCAGGACTTCCACAGTTCGACCCACCCTATACTATCGCATGACTTTGGTGGTTTTTCTTTTAGATAGGCCCTCCTTCGTATTTTGTATAGCTCCAAATCGTTGGGTGTCAAAGACCCTCATTCCCCATTTCAAATAGTCAGCGGAGTAATGAGTTCCTCGAAATATCTACCTAATGATTAGCTTTGACGAATGCTTCTGAGGGCGTCCCCCAACCAGAAAGGTTGGAGAAGTAACATAAGCGTCCTCACTCAGATTGACGTATGTAATATGTAATAAGAACATCAGATGGCTATATTAAGGGTCAAATCACTTATCCACAGTCTTCCGATAACACTTTGTTACTCATTGTTCCTCATTGTTACTGATTGTTCCGGGTTGTACCCGAGTTGTGCCTTTTTGTTCCGGATTGTAGAGGATTTATCCCTATTTCTCCTGATTATTCGCTTGACCTAGGTAGCTGGAAAATACAAGATGGAATTGACTCAATTGACTTTAATAAAACGTCTCACGAATGCCAATGAATTAGCAGAATGGAGAACTCTATTTTTGTCTGAGGAGTAGACGATGTTCAGAGGGTGTAACGTTTTTCCCGTTGTTCCCGTGGCGGCAATTTGTCCCGGCGGGTCCCATTTCATAAACTTCATAAACTTGTTCCATGGGCTGCAATGAATTGCTATCATCGGCGCGGTTGTAATGGAGGGGACCTTTAGATGCTAAGCGAAAATGGATCTAATATCACTAGCCAAATCTACGTCAATGTCCCAGAAAGGGATTTTAGCAAGTGGCTCCGGGAAGAATCGAGGAATACACGGCTAAGGATAAGGTGCGACTTTGTTATAGCATCTCTGCCGTATCTCACGGTAGTGGTTATCCTTCTACTGACTAGCATTGTTTATCGACAAGCTCTCATAGGTTTGGCTCCGACCCTCGTCATATGGCTATTACGCAACCCCAAGAATAGAGGCGAGTAGAGGTTGTTGTTACCGGCCCTCCCTATCAGATCTTGATCCCTTGTGCGGTGATGAAACGTTCCTTGTTGTAACCAAACTTTCTGATTGACAACTCCTTCCTAGTAGCGTAAAACACGTCACGTCTAAGGTTGGCCTGTAAGGAGACTCCCATATGAAACGCTTCACTATCTTGCTGGTCTTAGCTTTATTTCTACCAGTCAACATCGACGGTCAAAGTGCATTCAAAGGCTGCGCGGCGGAAGGCCGAGGAAAGAAGAGTAAGAAGAACCCATCCGGTAAAATTGGAGAAAACACCAAATCACAAAATCGTTTGAAGAACCGCGACGACGGTCCGACCGCAAGCCAAATAGATTCTTCCGTAGCGTTGGCTGAACTACTCAAGAAAAGTAACAACGATAAGTTTAAAGCCGAGCAGGGTGCTGAAATCACGGGCTACATCGTTGAGGTAAGTCCGGGCGGATTTCAGGAGAGTTGTAATTGCTCTCGCAAGGATCTACAGGACATTCACATAAATGTAGTTCTCAGAAAACAAGACGCGGCCAACGAACGCAAACATTTCATTGTGGAAATAACTCCAAAGTTCCAAGAAACTCTTGGTGACATCAAAAAGGTGAGAGCTGCAATCAAGGGCAAGTGGGTGACATTCACTGGTTGGCTGTTTTACGACAGTATCCATGCCGATGAATCTGAGAACACCGCTCCGCGTCGAAAGGGTAATTGGCGCGCTACCGCCTGGGAAGTACATCCGGTCTCCAAGTTCAAAGTAGTACCGGCGCCGTAGCCGATGGCACCACAAGAGAAGGTCCAGATATTGTGTCTGGCCGCAACATTTACCCTATTTGTAGAAAAAACTTGTGTACCGTCCCTTGACCCTCGTGCTATAATTTCCGCGTCCTAAATTCCGCAGTTGCAGGAGAAGTGAAATGGCAAAGAGTACAACAGGAACACGTGTTCGAAGCGCTGTTGATGGTCAATTCAAACCAAAGAGCGAAGCGACTAAGCATCCAAACACAACCGTAACTGAGCGAATCAATCCGCCAAAGAAGAAGTAACCAGAACTCAAAACATTGTCTGGGATAGGAAGACGGTAGGTAAAAATCTGTCTGCCTAAATACATTAGTGTGCCCTCAATTGTGGAGGTGAGGCGACTTTATGGCGGATAAGAAAAAAAGCAAAACAATAGTCCGAAGTACCAAGACCGGACAATTCGTTAAGCAATCAGAAGCACAAAAACATCCGGCGACAACGGTAAAGGAAAGAGTTAAATCAACTACTCACACAGGTCCCGGTAAGACTCAGAAGAAATGAATCTCAAAGAAGCAAATGAACTCATCACCAACCGTACCGCCAAACTCGGTGACATCACGAGACAGCTTGCACTTGCTGGGATTGCTGTAATCTGGATCTTCAAGAAAGATATCGCCGGTCAACCAGCTATCCCCAGAGAACTGTTTACACCGGGAATATTGATTATTACAAGCCTCACCTTGGATTTATTCCAATACGGAAGCTCTAGCCTACTATGGGCAATGTATTATCGTATCAAGGAAAATGAATTCAAGGGACGGAAATCTTCCGGTAGGAAAAGTGACGCTGCAAGAATTGAGGAACTAGGTAAGATTGAATTTGAAATCCCTTACTGGTTCAATCGAGTCCAGTATTTCTTTTTCTGGACCAAAGTCGCCTCTATCGTGGTTGCGTACTATTACTTGCTTAAGTACTTGCTAAGAAACATCCCGGCTATCTGAGCAATCGTGGAATCCGCACAGTCCCTTTTTCCATAAAGTCACCTTTGTATCCCTCCCACACGGCCACTAATAGCCTTTCGTGTAGGACGCGGCCACAAGCTGTGGTAGAATCGGCGCTGGAGGTAATGAATCATGCGTAGAGAATCTGGAACCAGAGCACGCAGCGCGATAACCGGCAGGTATGTAAAGAAGTCTTATGCGAGGAAACATCCTCGGACTACGGTATTTGAAAGTACCCGTAGGCGGAGACGCACCCGCTGAACGCTACTAATTGGGACCAAAATCTAAAGGACGGTAGTCGGCGTGGAGGTGAAAAAATGCCTGATGACATTCAAGATATCGTAAGGTGCAGAAACTTTGAACTCGTTGACGAAAACGGAATGCGAAGAGTACATATCTCGGTTGACCAAGGTGATGTAATCCTAGCGCTATGCGATGCCAACGGTGCATATCGAATTCACCTAGACCTAGACTCAGATGGCGACGCTGGCATTTTTATCTCTAATCCTAGCGGTGACCATGTAGATCTAGGAATCGATAGTGCTAGTAAGCCTTACTTTGAGAAAACAAAACCCTGGAGAAAAGACTAACAGCCACCTTTGTATCCCTCCATACCGGAGAGAAACACACCTGAAACCCGTCTTGACTCTCATCGTATAACTAGATTACGCTCGCTCGAAACAAGACCCTCTTGGAGGAATTAAATGGCGACCTCAAGAAAGTCGAAGGCGAAGCGTCAATCAGCAGTTGTTCCAACTCCAATTCTGGGACAGATTTCTATCCAAGGACCTCTACTGTAATTGGAACATTCGACGGCACTGTAAGGATAGCTAGACAGAACTGGGAATACAGGTTGGAAAGCGCGGACATAGGAGTAACCCAAGCGATGCTTACTAGACTTGGCAATGATGGCTGGGAATTAGTTTTAGGAACACCCGGTGGACACTTGGTCTTTAAGCGTCCCCGCTAAGAGAATCACATAACGCTATAGCGAGCGGATACCCTCTAGACTTCTCTAGATAGTATTGTTCCGAAATTCTTTTCATTATTGACATAAGATTGTTTCTGAGTTGCCCTATTGGGCTTCCATGATAAACCCTAAGAGCCTGCCAACAGACCCGTTTGTTTAATGCCGGTCGCCCGTTTCATCTCGGCGACATTTATCCCTAACTCTCCGTAGAGTCCAGCTGGCTCTTTGGGTAATCTTGCGGCGCAAAGGGAATTCACATAACAGCGCAAGTAGTTCACGGGCTGTCCAGACCCCGATTATCTTCGCTTCGGAGTAAGCTCACCTATGAGTCCCTAACATTTGACTTGGCATCCAGAAGGGGGCTGTTAGGGTCCGCCTGACCACACCTTCCAGTTATTACTCACTAACTTGGCCTGAGAATTAGCGTTTATCGAAGCCTAGGAACACACAATTCTTCAGGTCGAGTCAACGAGCAATAGAAAAACCCCGCCGCCGGGCTTTTGTTTATTTGTTAGATTTGGAAAGGGTACTATGAGTAATTGACCGGATGGGCTTGCTCCGTATCTCACAGATGCAAATATCTGTAGCTTAGCACACCTTCAGAATAAATCAAGGCTCCAAATATTGGGGATTCCGTCAAAATACTACAACATATAGTATGTATGCAGCGAAGACATACTAGTAGACCCATACAGTGTAGTAAATCAGCTAAGGAGCGGAAGATATTGTGGTTTTTTAAAAAGCTGCTGGCGGTTATAGAAATACAAACGGCGGGAGAGCTCGAATACAATTGTAGCTACGAGCGAGGTGGTAATGCCTGTAATGATGGTTGTCGGGTCCATCTAATGTCGGAGTATAACACAAATCCAGTCGGCTTAGTACAACGGTCTTGGTGGTATGGGTAACAAGTAATCCACAGCCTCCAACAAGCTAACTTGCTTCCACTCGCCTCCGTGAGGTCCAACCCACACACCCGAGTTCGGGTCAATCGCAATACACTGGCCTTCGTATTCAAGTAACTCCCAAGCTTCCCCGCCTATTTCCACAATTCCAAACTCAGCCTTAATTCCCCTGCTGGCAAGGATCTTCTCAATATCGGTTTTCATAAAAATAAGAGGGAAGGTTAAGCCGTATCGCCTGGGATGATTCGATACTAACTGCCTTCCCTCTCCGCTAAAGAGCTACGATGGTTAAAGGAGAAACGCCCCTTACGCTTGAGGGGCAGTTTGTGGTACATAGGTGCGGGGTAGAGCACTCGGCAAAAGCCTCTACCCCGCAGAAACGGACTTTCAATCCCCGCTTAAGCGGGAACGGGCTTATGGTAGTCCTGCTTTCTTGTAAAGTCAACTACTATTTTGCCCGCTTCCGCTAAGGAAGCTGAATGGAAGAATTGATTACTCTCATAAACCGAGTAATGCAGCAGAAAGGGTTATCGGTTCTTCAGATTCAGAAGAGAAGCGGCGGCAAAATCAAAGACTCGTTCATCTTCGACATCCTAAAAGGCAAGACCAAAACACTGAGCGTTGAGAAGGTCCACGCTCTAGCTGAAGGGCTTGGTGTGAGCGCGCTAGATGTATTCAAAGCTGCGAGCGGGGAAGGGGTGAAGTTCGAGTACTCTGAAGCCTGGACTCCTAAAGCTCTACTTCGAACAATGGAAGCAATAGCAGATGACCCTGACCTTACTCAGATAGTAAAATCTCTTACCAAAGCAAAGCTGGCCAGAATCAAAGCGGTGCGAAAGGCTCTCGAACAAAAGTAGATTTGTTAGTGAACTCTCTTCTGTGCTTCACACCGAGCATTCGGTGATACCTGACTTCGAAAAATTGTTGATCTCTTACTGTTCAACTCTTGTGTATAACTTGCTCTCGCCTCTTCTCTCCGCAACGCCAAAGAGGAGCCTTGACAGTCGTAGCGCATTTCTTCATGATCATGAAGAAAGGTGGTAATGATTATGGGCAAACAGAAAAAAGAGCTTCTAGGTGAGCTTGAAGAGATAATCCTTTTGGCGTTAATGAAGCTAGGCTCGGAGTCCTACGGCGTTCCGATTCATCAAACGGTGGAGGAGGCGACGGGCCGGTTTATCTCCATTGGCTCGATCTACGCGACTCTTGACCGGCTGGAGCGCAGCGGCTTCGTAAGTTCTCGAATCGGAGACCCGACAGCCGAGCGTGGCGGGCGGGCCAAGAAGTTTTTCAAGGTTGAGGGTGCGGGCATGCTGGCCTTGAAAGAAGCAGAACAGATACGCCGGGCGATTGCGCCGAGACGAAGATGGCAGCTGGAGGGAGGTCGAGCGTGATGGCTAAGAAAGTAAAGAGTAAGGCGCAAAGGCTTGCTGAGAAGCGCCGTGAAGTGGCTCGACATCGCCATGAGGTTAAGGAAGTGTTCCCGTCTGTAATAGTCCGAGCGGATGGCTCCAGAGTGGAATTTGGCCCGAAGTTTTACGGTGGAGGCCAGCAAGAGCCCATTGCTGATGCTGATCTAGTTGACCTCGCCCGAACCTTTGAGATCAAGGCACAGGAGTTGGAGCGTTATTACATGACGCACAACCTTGAAGAAGACTTGAGTAATGAACCACCCAAGAACGCAGAATACCTTGCTCAGTTACTCTTGCCGAGCGCCAATCGTGAGGCGCTGCTAGGCGACTTGGTTGAGGAGTATCCGGGGGTAGTTGCGAAATACGGGGTCCGCCGAGCGAAGTTTTCCTTTTATCTTCATGTTGTCTTTTCGATTTTGGTTCTCGCTCGAAATGCTGTAGTCAAGTGGGGGCTGTTTGGCTGGGTTGTCGAGTTGATTCGAAGAATTGGTTCGTGAACGGAGGTCAAAGATGGCGATCACAGTAAAAGAGCTTCAGGAGCTTTCGAGGCAACAGCTTCACCCCGGCGACTCCCTTCACGTGACAGAGAAAATTATTCTTCGCGACGGAACGGGGAAAACAGAGATGCTACGGGTTGAAGATCTAACCGTAGAAGATGTTCTAACTGCTGAGGAGTTCCGCGAAAAGTTTCCTGATTGGGAAGAGGTTGTAGTGTATGACGGACTTGACTCTCCTTTGGAAAACTTTGACGTTCCTTCAGAACACATCGCACCGCGCAATATAGTTGTGCACACGAAGGCCCGTATCCTTACTCTAACGGGCCACGCAGTATCACTTAGTGTTGAACCCGCGCCCACGCCGCCCAAGGCTGCCGCATACTTCGTCTTGCTATTGCCGGAGAATGAAAGAGAGTGCGTACTAGGAGACTTCACTGAACGGTACTCAGTAATCGAAAGTGAGCGCGGAAGTGTCGGTGCTTGCTGGTGGCTTTGCAAACAACTGTTATTGTCGGTCTGCCCTATGCTCTCCCAAAGAGTGAACAAGCTGGCTCGCCGTTTCACCAAATAAGCTGATTTATTCGCACATTTCCTTTTCTGCCCGTCGCTTTGGCACGGAAAAGATGCGAAAATAGTAATGGCGTTAGGTTTTGTTGCGTGCTAGACTAGTGGCGGTCCCGGGGGCCGAACGCTATATATGGTATGCGTCCCCTAGCTCACTTGAGGGGGTTCAAAAAAGATGAAACACGTAGACGTTACTTGGATCGGCATTCAGAGTCAGTTCGACGACTGCCTCGGCTGGAATAAGGTGTTGTATGCCTATGTCGATAGCACGGGCCGCATTTATTACATTGGGAAAGCAGATGACCAGACGTTGCGGCAGCGTCTTATGGATCCCGACAAGGCGCGTATGGTAGGGATTCTTACCCGAAACGGGGGCCAGCCTGGGGGTATTCTGTATGGGTTAGTCAAGATCGGCGGAAGCTATTCGCCGCCGTCATCAGTCATCAGTAATGCTGAGGCGCTGTTGATTCGCGATGAAAGCCCTTGGGGTAACGTTATCAAGCCAACCATCAGTGAGGACACTCGGGTTGTTTGTCTCGGTTCGTGGATGGGTCGCAAGAGTACCTACGAGTATGTGATGCTGCGCCGCATTGCCCGCCCAGTACTGAACGCGTCGCCGCGTGCACTGATCCGTCCATTGGCGGAGCCAGCAAAACCTCGCCCGTCGTTTCGCTCGGACATGATGGGACTCGCTGCGATGCAGAGTAATGGTGCGCTTTCTAACGTGATGAGGATAATGGCTGAATCGAAAAAGCGATAAGGGGGTCTATGGCAAAGTTACCGAAGTACACGCTTAGTCACGACAAGAAAGACGACAGCTGGAAACTAAAAAGGGATGTGACCCACAGAACAGTGAAGACTTTTGATACGAAAGCCGAAGCGACAAAGGGTGGTGTTTTGGAGAAGGCTGTTGGCTCTAGCGGTGGTTCAGTGAAAATTAAGAAGGAGGATGGGGTTATTCAAGAGGAGCGGACGTACCCTCGAAGTAAAGATCCCCGCAAGTCGCCGGGCTAGTCTACAGTCTGGAGTTCTTGGAGGACTTTAATTACATATCTTGAGGAGGTTGAGATGACGGGTGGAAGAGGTAGCTTTAAAGTAGGCGACATTGTTCAACTAAAGTCAGGCGGACCAAAGATGACCGTGGACAAGATATTCGGTGATAGTTATCGCTGTATATGGTTCTCTGGAAGCAAACGGGAGGTTGGAGACTTTTCAGCAGAGTCAATCGTACCCGCGGACCAAGAGGCTAGCAAGAAGTGAAAACAGTTCCCGTGACAGCGAAAGAAGTTGCGAAGTGGATGTTGGTTGAGCTTAAGCGGGCGGAGTCGTTGTATCAAGAACAAGCTGTTTACGACATAGGTGAGAAGTTTGGAAAGAGGTTTACCTATGAGAACCAAAACGGAAACCTGGCAATTAGCAAAGAGGTTTTGGCAGAGTTTCGAAAGTTGACAGAAGACAAGGTTGTCTGGGTTCGGGGAGACCGGATGTGGAGGTTCAGAGAGAGTTACGACAGCAAAGGAAGGGGGCAGGAGTAACCCGTCTTCAACGTCATCGCGAGACTTGTACACAGTTATTGACAACGACGAAACTATAGACGCTCGTGTTGTCAATCAAATTGCGCGATTTTATCTTGATGTGCTTCCTCCAGTCGTTGATCGTTCGCTAGCGTATTGATTGTTGCGTTCCTATTCAAGCTCTCAGTTATGCTATGTATAAATCCCCTCCGAGGAGTGGCTCGCTCCAATAACAGTACATCCCGTAAATGAGAACCGCCATACTTCCGCCGCATTTCATTGATCAGACGGGCGTTGCGTGTTTCCTTATCTCGACCTCTCCCACCACACTCTTGCTCCGGCCCGAAGCGTACCAAAAGACCGTCCCAGGTGGGAGCAGTTGGTACGCTCCTTAACTTCAATGTAACCGCACTTCGCAAGCCGCCTAACCCATGCGACATCAACAGATAGTCGCAGAGAACCCTTCAGAAAAGCCCGCAATCGTCAACCATATTTCGTCCCGCCGAGAGACATTCTCCCGGACCTTTGTCATCGTATTGACAAATGTCATTGACATTCTGTCACTCAGATGATAAGATTATTTATATATGGACAAGCGGGTCTACAAGCGGGACTTGAAGGAAGCCCGGGAAGAGCTTGATGGGCTCCTAGAGAAGAGAGCGGCTCTTGACAAGAAAATTGCTAAGCTGCTTCTGGAAATTGGTAGCCTAGCTCGGCTAACCGGTGGTTGGGATTCCATCGCGCAACTGATATCAAACACCAAGAAAGCGACCGTTCAAGAGCTTGGCCTAAAGGCTTCTTGCCGTGAGGTCTTACTTGCGGCAGACGATCCTCTTACACCGTCTGAGGTTGTACAGCGTATCGAGGAGTTAGGTCTGCGTCGCACCGATGCTAGTTTGTTGGCGTCAATTCATACGACGCTCAGGAGAATGGCGCAGCAGGGGCAAGCGGAAGAAATGGGAACCAAAGCGGGAAGGAAAGCGTATAAATTAGTAAGTTAGGTTTCTTCAAAGAAGCGATTACCACTTCACTACTGGGACAACCAATCATCGGGCACGGCCAGGCCCTCTCCAAACTGAGCCAATTGGGACAACCCTCTTTCAAACCGGAGTTGAGCGTCTAGCTCTATTCGGAGGCTGCAAAATGCTAATGAGTGACTCAAGTAAATCCGCATTGGAATATCTCTCACAGTTAGTGAAAGAAAGATTCTGGGGGGCAATTACCTTCAAGTTTGAGGCTGGGCGAATTGTTCACATTCGCCGCGAGGAAAGTCTCAAGCCGGAAGAGCTATCACGAGAAGTGAGGTCTGAATATGGTAACCGTAAATGAGGGCAACGTCACCGAGGTCGCAACCGTCGCGGCTCGAATGGGGGCACTAGAGGAGGTTGAGAAGATGGTAGATTTGTATTACCCAGGTCTCGCTAAGCCGGTCCTAGCGGAGCTGGCCGTGTTTGGAGCAATGTCACTAGCTGAGCGGACTAAACCGTTGTCTTTGATCTTCGAGGCTGGGTCGGGCACGGGAAAGACTGCTGTAGTTCAAATGGCCTTCGTTGTCGATGAGGGTCTCAAGAACTATGTGTACCGCTGCGACAAATTCACGCCAAAGTCTTTTGTGAGCCACGCTGCGAACCAGCCCGGGGATCAGCTTGTTGAGATTGACTTGCTTCCCAAGCTTCGCAATAAGGTCTTAATCACGAAGGAACTCGCTCCGATCTTCCGAGGCCGGACTGAATACCTGACGGACAACTTTTCAGTGTTAATCGCTGTCCTTGACGGAAAGGGATTCACATCTGACTCAGGGATGCGGGGACAGCGGGGTTACCAAGAGCCGATCGTGTTCAACTGGATTGGTGCAACTACCCCGCTACCTAAGAGCACTCATCGGCTGATGTCTCAGCTCGGGACCAGATTGTTGTTTTATGAGATTCCTCCAATCAGTCATGCCGAAGATGTACTCTTAGCCTATGCTCTGAAGGACGAGGCATCCAAGGCTGAAAATGAGTGCAGTAAACAGGTCAATAAGTTCTTGGCCGAGTTCTATCGAGACCATCCGATAGGCACAGTGGAACCGGATACCATAACGATCAGTGAAGACCGTGGGAGGGAATTGGTTCGCTGGGGAAACTTGTTGGTTAAAGGCCGGGCTGAGGTCAAATATGAATCGGAAAACGGTTCAAGCTGGCAACCGATTTCGGCTCAGCCACCTGAAGGGCCTTTTAGAGTCATCGACTACTTCAAAGAGCTAGCTCGCGGTCACGCACTCATTAACGAGAGAACCAAAGTGGATGGGCCAGACCTCGAACTAATCGAGCACATAGCAATCTCCTCGGTTCCGGGACATTTACGGCCCATCGTTCGGCAGTTAAGAAGAAGTCCCAGTGTAGACTCCGCCTTCGCGCAAGCGCTGTGCAATGTGAGTCGCCCTACGGCCCGAAATTACCTTAAAGAGCTGAGCCTTCTTGGAATCGCGGAACTCACAAAAGGCAGCCCGGAAAGGAACCAAACCGATGAGATTCGTCTTTCTGATCCATTTCGGTGGCTTAGGACTTAGACCTTGAAAGATAAGTGTGGGGTGTGGATTGGAAGGGGAAATGAAAGGTTGAGTATGTAGCCCTTTCGTCACAGGGGACAGATTCCTTTTAAGGTCTAACCAGAATGGAGACGATTCGATACCGAGTCGTCTTTTTTTTTCGTTCAATTCGTTCAATAAGCTACGGAGCCGTCCCTTTAGAAAACTCCCTTAATGACTGTCTCTCGATGAGCCTTACATATCCACTCAACTTCCTTGTCTGTGATTCGGTTTCGCAAAACCGCCTTGAGGATTATCTCAAGTAATTCAGATGGAGTGACAATCACCTGACTTGGCTCTACTAGCTTGAGCATTGGCCTACTCGCCAACATAAGAGATAAACCCAAGGTGAGCCGAATAGTGTTCAACCGCCAGCAAGGGGTGTCAACAATATTATCCCTACTACCCTATTTCTTTGCTGTTCAAGGGCGGCAAAATGGTCAACAATCCTCGTGTCTTGGTCATTCAGTGCGACTCCGAAGGATGCTCGGTTGCCAGAATAAGCTCACGCAGTTCTCTAGTCAGTGGTTCAGTCCGCCAATATTTATTACCCGATTCGTCTGTGAACTGTCTTGCGACTAAGCTTACGACTTTGTGCTCCTGCCCCTGCACAAGGTCAACGGTCACAACAACCGGCTGGCTCTGTAGTGCACTGTCATCGCCTAAGAGGATTGCTCGGTCTAGCTGCCGCTGATCCATTTGGCTGCGCTGATAGCTCCAACCAACCGGGTTCCAGTCAGGCAAGCTCCTGGCGAGGTCGGCTTTGGCCGCATCTTGCGCGAGACGATTCAGCTTAACAGTGAGTGCTTGGCGCTGTTGCTCTAACGACTGTCTACCTTTCTCTGGCGAATCGTTTTGGCTGCTTGGCTCGTTACAGCCAGATGAGAACGACAGAATCACTATGAGAGCCAGTTTGACGCGCCGATCCCTCAAAAACCACAGCAGCCTTTCTTGAAGCGTCTGTCCTCTCACCTGTGCTATCCTCTTCCCCATCCTGCAATGAATAAGTCTTCACGAGGAACTATATCGTGATGACTCGCCGGAGAGTCCGAAGCTCTCTGGCGGCTTCAAAATCCAACAAACATATACTCTCAATTAAGAGCGTCGGCAACAGGGCAGCTTCTGCGTCATCAGGAGGTCTCTTCTGATGGGAAGGACGCGCCGACCGCAACCAAGGAGGCTGAAGAAAAAGCTTCGGGAGATTCGTTTGCAGCTAGGAATAACTCAAGATCAAATGGCAAGAGAGTTGGTTAGGCGGGGCGCTGAGAAGGCTGTTCACTCTGGCTACGTCGCAGATTTTGAGAGCGGTCGAAGAGAGCCTTCCTTGTTAGTTATATTGGCTTACTCCAAATTGTCCGGAGTCTCGACCGATATTTTGATTGATGATACGAGCGAACTGTAAAGCGTTTCCCTCGCTACATAGGTAGCGAAAGTAGTTCCTCAAAGACAAAGGGCTTTCTAAGGATCATAGTTAGATTCGCCAATTCAGTTTATCCTATATGGTTGGCGTAAGCCCACGACTTTGCCGATTGGTTCAGATTCATTTATTTCCCTTTGAGCTTTCAGCTTATGAAGACGAAAGTTAGAATTGCGTTCCATAGGGACTCGAATGACCGCACCCAGCGTTCCGACAATAAAACGACTATTCGCGGTATCCGGTAATCGATGTGCTTTTCCGAGCTGCCATTTGCCAGTGGTGGATCAAGCATCGAGCAAGGTGACTGGAAGAATCTCCCATATCAAGGCACGGCGATGTGGTGGTCCTCGCTACGACCCCAATCAGACTGACGAACAAAGACATTCATTCGAGAATCTGCTCTTGCTCTGTCCAATCCACCACGATGTAATTGATGCCGATCCGAAATCGTATACAGTGGAACGTCTCCTCGAAATCAAGTCTAATCACGAAATTGCAAATGCCGGGGGAGATGAACCTAACGATTGCGTAGCCGTTGAACTTATTTCACTGAGTGTAGTTCAGATTCCGGTTATTCATACTCAGTACCAGAGCGGCGGTCAAACAGCGCAGCAAATCACAAATATCATCCACCACTCGGTTGATTCGGCCCAGTGGGCTCAGGATATTGAGGCCAAGCGACAGGCTCACGACTTGGACGTATTCCGACGCTCTGATGCAATCCTCGATGAAGACATCTTGCTGCCTGGGTTCTCAACACTAATCGGAGATCACTCATATAGAGAAAGCTTTCGCAATCCAGTCGCGGAGTTCTGTGACTTCTTTATCAAGGCGCAGAATCAGTATCTCGATAGCAACCTAGCTTCTTTGAGTTCGGACGCAACAACAGCCCTTCGAAGATTGGTGTCATTCATCGCTAAGCATTTCTTTATTTATCCGAAACACAATCAAGACTTTGAAAACATAAGATATTGTCTCTATCCAGAGTTGAATGTAGATCGGGCGGGATCAGGTGACCCAGATGAGATGGATAAGTACGATAATTACGGCGATCAACTTGAACAGGTCGTACGTAACGCCGAAGTTGCCTACCGATCTTACCGGAAAGCAATCAAAGAGAAGTTAATCGCGTGAGCTGTAGCTGCGAAGAGGCAGGTGAGCTTAAATGAATGGCTCCGGCATTAGACAGTTCTTACAGCGCCTACGCGGAGAGGATTGCTCTAAGGCTCCGTCACATTTCTTTTGCCGCCCTAACACTCAACATCACACTTCCTGCCGCTCACCAATGTGTGATAAGCGTATCCGCTACAAATGCGCGGCTACATCGCCAATACAGACTATGACTGGTATCGGTTTCTTGGGGCGCGGCAGCCTGAAGAGGTCAACTTTTGGCGGCCCGGCGGTGTAGCAACGTTCAACAGCCTCGCCGCTGGTGAACCGCTCTTTTTCAAACTCAAGAAGAGGTATAACTCTGCAATTGTCGGCTTCGGTTTTTATGTCTCATTCACCAAGCTGCGTGTTCCGATGGCCTGGGAGGTCTTCAAAGAAGCCAATGGTGCCGGTTCCCTTGAAACTATGTGGGTAAGGATCGCCAGATATGTTCACCGTCGTCCTGATGATCCACAATTCCGGGCCACTCACGAGGTTGGCTGCATCTTGCTTACCTCGCCCGTCTTCTTTGAGCCAGAGGACTGGGTTAGTGGCCCAGCTGACTGGCATCACAACATACCCGGTGGAGTCTCCTATGACCTCAGCACTGGCGAGGGCCAAAGAATCTGGGACGAGTGCAAGCTACGCCTCTCAGGGCGTCACTTACCCGATGCTGTAGCGGCGAATCTGAGTCTATCAAATGAGCTGGAACGCTATGGACCGGGTCGTATTGTTCACCCCCGTCTCGGTCAAGGCACCTTTCGGGTTGTCATCACGGACTCATATCAGCGAGCCTGCGCCGTCACGCGTGAACGCTCTTTGCCTGCGCTGGAGGCTGCACACATCAAACCCTACGCCAAAGGCGGAGAACATTCTCTCCCCAATGGTCTATTGCTCAGAGCGGACATCCATAGGCTATTTGATGCCGGATACGTAACAGTCACACCTGACAAACGGTTTCTTGTCAGCAAGCGCCTCAAGGAAGATTTCGACAACGGTGCTATCTATTATGCGCTTGCCGGAATAGAGATCGCATCGCCGCAACGTCCTGAGGATTGGCCAGACCGGGAGGCGCTTGAGTGGCACAACGAGAAGGTGTTTGTTGCCTACTGATCTTGGGTATTTGGACATTGAGTCGCTATCGCCCACGGTGTAAAACGGGCAAAGACAGCAGCGCATAGCTCGCGACGTGGCTGCCAAGGGGCTTGAGGGTGGACTGCGACCAACTAAAACAAGTTAGGCCCGCGTTGGATTCAAGCGCCCGAAGAACCGCCGATTTGAATTAATCGCTAACTATCGCTAAGCCAATATTGCTTAGAGACACATCCGGATGCGAGATGACATTAGCTGAGGTAATCATTAATCTAAGATGTATGCTTAACGACACTAGGTCAAGGAATCTTCTTTACAATTCGGGTAAAAAGCTGTAATTTCGCGTTCACCAGGGCTTCTCAATAAGATACTTAATGGCAACGACATCGAACAACGGGACAGTTAACAATCCTACTACAAAACGTGGCTTTTGGGAGAAACTCAAACGAGAAATAGAGCCAATAATAAACCACGCGATAGTCGTGTTGTTGCTTGAGGCTACGCTCTGGCTCATCGGATTGCTGGCCAAGGGTCTCGAATACTTGTTCCCTCGGCAAAAGGAATACTTCCACTATATTGAAACCGCTGACATATGGATTTGCTTCGTATTGCTCGGTGAGTTTGGACTATATACGTTGACCCTAGTGGGCATCCGTCTTCAAAAATCGTTGAAGGACGCACTGAAAGGAGACGACTGAATTATCGTGTAAAAAAATCTCGGTCATTATCTGAAAAACATTCCCTAGGTTATACGTCTATGTTAAGTGAGGGACGATTGTAGATTCGGGAATTACTTATGAATAACTGGCTACGCGATGGAATAGAGGGGCGAAATCTAAGAGACGTGCTCAAACTGTATCTATTCGGAGCGCTTTTCGCAGCACCTTTAGCTTTGTTGCTATGGCTGTTATTCGATGTTTCAGCAGCTTTCACGTTTACTCCTGCATTTCTAGCGCTTTCCTTTGGTATTACATACATTTCTGCTTACTTGAACACATACAGGTATGTCGGTACTGGGGATTTGACCGCACCGGTTCCATGGTTACAACTGCTTCCTCTGGAAACTAGTAGCAAGGCTTCAAGGGTGATACAACTAACTAATCGAGCGACGTACGTTGCAAACTGGTTTGGCAGATGGTCAAAAGCACTTGAGCTATATGAGAGGGCACTGCTTGTCGATGATTCTATTGCAGAAACGTGGTCGAATAAGGCTATTGCCTTGTGGCAACTAGGCCGTTTCGCTGGCGCACTAGGCTGTATTAATAAGGCTCTTAATATCAATCCGAACATAGCCGAGATATGGTTCAATCGAGCCTTGGCCTCTTGGAAACTCGGTTCGATAAAAACGGCGACAAGGTCTCTGGCTCTCGCTCTAGAAATCAATCCTGAATTCTCCAAGGTTTGGTTTCGGGAAGGGGTGGACTATGATACATCCCTTGTTCATTACGAGGAGAGTCTGTCAAATGAGTCCGACCCAGCAGAAAAGTGGCTTTTCAAAGGTCACTTATTCTTTGGTATTCACAGATACGCAGAGGCAATGGAGTGTTTCGAGATAGCGTCCAAACTGGGACATCCAGAGGCAGCTAAAGAATTAGCGGCATCCTCGCAACTGCTAGAGAACACGCCATGACAACCTTGTCCGAGAAATTAGCCCTTCGATCAAGCCGGATTGTTAGCACAGAAGCGGTAACGCTACGGTAACGATCTCTTCTTTTTTTGAGGCGCGGAAGCGCCGAACAAACTACCCATCTTCTTTCTTTTCTTCCCGCGACGCTTTGCGTCGTGCCCTCTCAAGGCGGAGACTACGGGTTCGAGTCCCGTTAGCGGTACTTCGGATCACTGAGGCCGGCCAGGATGCCGGCCCTCAGTTTTTACGACTCTTTCGGCGGAGCATACCTTCCAAGTAAGCGACTGTATTCATCACGAACAATTCTGTGGCACTCACAGGAAGCGGCCTCCAACTTCTCCTGCTCCAAAATCGAGACCTTGCCGCGACTGTAGCGGATGATTCCGGCCGCCTGCAGCTTACTGGCCGCAATCGTCACTCCGGCGCGCCGAGTTCCAAGCATCGTCGCCATGAATTCGTGAGTGAGCTGCAGATTTTGTGACTGCATACGGTCTTGCATCAACAGCAGCCAGCGAGGCAGCCGCTGGGCTATCGGATGGATTCGATTGCAAGCCGCGGTCTGTGCTACCTGGGTAAATAGTGCCTGTGAGTAGCGGCGGATTAGATTGCTTAGCTCGCCGTTGCTGTCGATTTCGCGCTTGAAAGCAGCGGCTGGCATCCGCCAGGCGCCATCGCCGATTTGAACGATAGCCTGATGCGGGCTAGTGTCGTCTCCCGATATCAAAGAAGAACCTACCGCACCTTCGCGCCCAACAACCCCCACTTCAACCATCGAGCCGTCTTCGAAGACATTTACCATCGACACCGCCGACCAACGCGGAAAGTAAACGTGTTTTATGCGCTGGTTTTGATGATACAGGATCTTGCCTAGAGGAAGGTCGACAGGTTCAACCTCGGGAAGAAGACGTTTATAACACTTCGCGGATAGTGCGGCGAGCAACTTGTTCTCCGCGCGAGGGGCTTCAGATAGAGACATATCTCCTCGTAAAATGCATCACATTTGGTAAACCCAACAGCCGCCACGAAGAGAGGGTTCGCCCAACCCTGTCCGCATGCCGAAGGCTGAATTCTAAAGATCGCTCAGAAGCACGGCTACTATATCACAGCTCTCATCGGTTCGATAGCGTACAGACGGGGGGGGGGAGATCTTGATAGTGTTTGTGCACTTTCCCAAAAGGTTTTCCAGGAGTTGGGTGATGAAACAAATCAAGGGTCGCATTCTCTGCGTCGATGACGACAAGGACACTCGCGAGATGTTGCGCGCCCTGCTTGGGCTCGAGGGTTACGAGGTAGTAGAAGCTGAGAACGTAGCCGAGGGGCTGAATCAGGGAGTCCGGAACAACTTCGATCTTATCCTGCTCGATTGGGTCTTTAAGGACGGGACTGGGGTCGAGCTTTGCAAGAAGCTTCGCAGCACCGGCGCAGCAACCCCGGTCCTGTTTTGTTCGGGGAGGAGCGATAAGGTCGATATCGAGACTGCAATGAAGGCCGGTGCTCAAGGGTTCCTGATCAAACCTGTTGAAGTCACACAGTTGTTCGAGAGCCTGTCACAGTTCCTGAATGCCGGAGGGCCGGGCGCGTGATCGGATTGAAAAGTTAATCCAGGAGTTGTCTGACAATCTTTAGGAAATAGTCGACCGCCATCGGCTTTGGAGTGCTTTTGTTGGCACCCGCATCCATCGCAGCCTGAATTGCTCCGTTTCCGAAAGAGCTCATCACAAGGATCGGCACGTTCTTCGACCTGAGCCGATCGCGCAGCCGCTTGATCATTTCGATCCCATCAAGCTTGGGCATTTGAATATCGGTAATGATCAGATCGGGAATCTGTTTCTTAACCAGATCGAGGGCCGCCTCGCCGTCTCCGGCAGTGATTACTGAAAATCCCTCTTTGGCGAGAATGTAAGAAACCATCTCGCGAGCATCAGGATTGTCATCAACGACCAGAATTGTCCTGGACACCGGCCCGGCCTTCGTCCGAGTTTCGCAAGCGCCCTATTAATTTTGTACATCCCTGCAGAGTCAGCGTCAACCTTGGGCGCCGAGAGGTAGTGGGGTATTAGCGCGTTGGCCGACAACGCAGTCCTCAGCGTCCTCGGCGTCCTCTGCGGTTAAATCCCGGCATTGATTAGAAAAACCGCAGAGGACGCTGAGGAGCAGCGGCGATAATCAGCGACCAACACACTAAGACCCCACTACTCGCCGAGACGACAACGAGCCTTCTCACCACGGATAGTGAAAATAATGATGGGTCACGAAGAATCCGGAGGCGCCTGAGACGATCACGCCACACAGAATCAACGAAGGCCAAAGCCGGACGCCTCTTTCGAGAGCGCTGATGGCGATAACGCTCACAACGAAACCCCATGAATAACAGACCGGGCTTGCTCCGATTCGATCGATCCACCACGCGTTCCCTACGTTTGAACAGACGCAGTGCGGGAACAGCGGCACGAACGACATCGCCAGGATCGTCGTCAACCAGACTCGCCTGGGAACAAACACGTAAATGCCGCACGCAAGTGCGATCAACGGAATCCATATGAGCTTGATGAACGTGCAAAAAGGAGAGCAGCCTGCGGCGGCAAGACCGCTGCACCCGAGTGATGACGCGAAGAAGCTCAACGGAATTGCCGCGAGCAGCAGCTCACGTTTCAGGTCTCCAATTCGCGACCGGCTTGATGATTGCGGCGCCGACGTCCCAAAGATGTTATGGCTCGCTACACCAAGCGCTCCAATAACCAGCAACCAGAAGGCAGCCGCCAGCCACCATTTCATCGATTGCGAGAAATCGATCGCGAATCGAATCAGAAGAATCGCCGAAACGATCAGCCCAATCCGCAGCAACCATTGTTGAAGTCCGTCAGAGCTGCCCACTATAATCCCCGCGCACAAGAAACTGGTTTCTGGTCTCTGGTTTCTAGTTTCTGGTTCGCACCCAAGAAGTCTAGGTCCAAACGATCTTCGCAGCCAGAACCAGAAACCAGAAACTAGAAACCAGAAACCAAACCCTGGAGGATTCGATGAAGCGACTGGTGATCGCAATCGCGCTTGGCGCCGCACTACTGACGCCGCTCGCCCTGAACGCTCAGGTCGAAGGCTACGATTTGATAATAATGAACGGCCGCATCGTCGATGGCACCGGCAACCCCTGGTACTACGGCGACGTTGCGATTCGCGGCGATCGCATCGCCAGGATCGGCCATGTCGGTCCTGCTCGCGCACGGCGCCGCATTGACGCCGCCGGCATGATCGTTGCGCCGGGATTTATCGATATGCTAGGCCAGTCGGAGACGAACCTGCTCATCGATCCGCGGGCCGAGTCGAAAGTCTTTCAGGGCATCACCACCGAAGTCACCGGCGAAGGCGGATCAGCCGCGCCACTGAACGATTATATCCTCAAAGAACTCGACCCCTTGCTGAAGCACTTCAATGTTACCGCTGACTGGCGAACGCTCGGCGAATACTTCGCGAGGCTCGAACGCAGTCATTCGGCGATCAACCTCGCGACATTCGTCGGCGCAACGCAGGTTCGGCAGTACGTGCTGCACGATGAGAATCGCGCGCCCACCGCCGAAGAACTGGAACAGATGCGAAAGCTCGTAGCCGCGGCGATGGAAGACGGCGCGGTTGGCGTCAGCACGTCACTCGTTTATGCGCCTGCGTTTTATGCGAAAACTGAGGAACTGATCGAGCTTGCGAAAGTCGCGTCGCGTTACGGCGGCGTCTACGCATCGCACATGCGCAACGAAAGCAACTCGATCATGCCGGCAATCGACGAAGCGATACGCATCGGCACCGAAGCCAACATTCCGGTCGAAATCTTTCATTTGAAGATGGCAGGCAAACCGAATTGGGGAAAGATGCGAGACGTGATCGCCAAATTCGAAGCGGCGCGCGCTCGAGGGCTCGACATCACCGCCGATCAGTATCCTTACGTCGCCGGCGCGACTTCTCTCGGGGCATCAGTACCGCCGTGGGCTCACGAAGGCGGCACCGCAAAGTTTGTCGAGAGACTCAAAGATCCCGCTACTCGTGAAAAGCTGAAGCAGGAAATGCGCGCTCAATCCGACAAGTGGGAGAATTTCTATCTGGGCGCGGGCGGCGGCGAAGGAATCCTGGTCGCAAGCGTCTTGAATCGCGATCTCGCAAAATACGAAGGCAAACGAATCAACGAAATCGCACGAATGATGAGCAAGAGTGATGAGATCGACGCGCTGTTCGATCTGTTGATCGCCGACAACGCGCAGACGGGGATGATCGTATTCCTGATGAGCGAAGACGATGTGAAACTCGCGCTCAAGCAACCGTGGGTCAGTGTCGGCGTCGATCACGGAGCCGTTGCATTGACGGGCCCGCTCGCCGAGGGCAACGCTCATCCACGCGGCTATGGATCGTTCCCTCGCATATTAGGCCGTTATGTTCGCGACGAACACGTGCTATCGCTTGAAGAAGCAATTCGCAAAATGACTTCGCTTGCGGCAAATCGGGTTCATCTTGAAGGCCGCGGATTGCTGAAGCCCGGGTTCTTCGCGGACGTCGTCGTGTTTGATCCGAAGCAGATTCGCGACGTCGCCACGTTTGAAGATCCGAATCGATTGTCGGTTGGGATGCGTTACGTGCTGGTCAACGGCGAGCCCGTAGTGTTCGCAGGCAATCAAACGAAGGCGCTGCCGGGTCGTCCTCTGCGTGGCCCGGGATACAAGGGTCGATGAATCTGCCACGAAGGCACTAAGAAACACAAAGCCGCCGTTCGTAGTCCGGCCTTCAGGAGTCTGTCGGGAAAAAGTCATGGACTCCTGAAAAAGAATAAGTAAACTTGCAGCCATGGGCAAAACGTTTCGTCCGTACGATATGAACCAGCAGTTGCTGTTG
>Ga0070699_100000971_pt1 | contig 26716 bp, 27 predicted proteins | sample KBSK1503metaG_FD_65473 | JGI IMG/M metagenome (GOLD analysis project Ga0070699, IMG submission 65473) | Corn, switchgrass and miscanthus rhizosphere microbial communities from Kellogg Biological Station, Michigan, USA - KBS K1-50-3 metaG | ecosystem: Host-associated > Plants > Roots >...
GTCGTATCCGCGCAGACCTACGCCGGCCTGAAGCGTGCGCCGCCTGTAAAACCCATAACGTGCTTTCGGGGTTAAAGGCGAATTACACCGAACATTACCAGCCCTATAAATAGAAAAACTGCCCCGCCAACGAGAAGTTGCACTCGTACGGGAGGTTGGTTCTTGTATTTCTGCGTGTCACCCAAAGTGGCGCGGACTTTATTCATCTTGTCCTCAGGTAGCAAGCCTGTGATAAGCATTGCCAGCCCGGCGAAACAGGCGACGAAAGCGAATTTTGTAATCATCCGCTAAAGTATATCGATGAACGCGTATCGAACGGATAGGTAATTCATTATCAAAAACCGCTCCTCATACCTGTTTGCTCGTACTAACCATTCCCGGGAGTGGCGCGTAGCCGGTGATGGGACCGGCTACGGAAAATGGATCAGGCCACGAGTTTGTGACCCGCTAGCAATTCGTTTTCAAGTACCGCAACCTGAGCTTCAACCATGCCGCACAGATTCAACTCACCGCACTGCGTAAAGGCGAAATGCTTGATGGTATTCGCCAGTGCTTTAGGGTGCGTCGAAGTTTCTAATAGAGACATGAGAATTAGCAACGCCGCCGATTTTATTTCCGGTTCATCGCCGGCGCGACAGATCAAGGCTGACATTGTCTGGAGCTTTTCTTCGATTGAATCAACGGTGAAAGGTTCGGGCGTTGAGACGAAAAAGTCGTCGCTGACATTTTCGCCCGCATCGAGGCGCCGGACTAGTTCCGGAAGCCACGGGTCGTTTGTTTCCAAGCCGTAACGAATGAGGGCTCGGGTTTGCGCATCGATCGATTCATTGTTTATGACAGCTTGCGCACGTCGTTTGAGAGAGTTGTTGAGGTTGGACCGGGATGTGTTAGTTAGGTGAGGTGCTTCTTCGCGCGTGCTTGCGCTACTATGACTGGCCATGATCGTCATCCTTTCGATGGAAGGTTGATGGTCCCAGGGTCGGCTTTGTGTTTGCGCACAAGTCGGCCCGCTTCTTTTTGGTGGAGTGTCAGCACTCTAGCGCAACGATTTTCGCATGTCTATTTAAAAATAAAAGTTCACTCATCATTGACCTCATCCTCGCCGTTAGTCCTGACTCTAAGAAACAAGATTATTCCTGTGAACAGCAGCAGAGCGTATGCGGCCCACTGGTGCAGACCGAAGGCGTAAGCAGCGGCAAGAAAAGCTGAAGCGGCTACCGGTGCGAGCGGGTGGAGAAAGAGGATTGGACCAGTCAGCAGTGACAAGTCATGGAGATGTAGATGTGGTGCGCAAAAGAGGGCGAGTGACAATCCCACCGACAGTGTTTTCCGCGTAATACCGCGGCGGCGCCAGAGCAAGCTGATCGCGATCAGAGCGACGCCGAAAAATAACCAGGACCACGTCAGGCTCAGTCCAATTCGCACCAGCAGACCCGTGACGCTGATCATCGTGGCGGGATTCACACCGAAGCCCTGGCCCTGCGACATGACGCGCACAATGTTCAGCAGCCCTCTGAATCCTTCGGTCCCGACGAGCGGGAAACTAAATAACAGCAGCGCGAGACCTCCGGCACAAAAGCCGGCGAACGCTTTCGGACGCGAGAACAAAAGCGGCACGCCGAGCAGAATCGCGATTTGAGGTTTGAGCACTGCTAAAGAAAGCACGAGTCCGGCCCAGAAGTCCTTACCGTCGAGCAGCAACCAGAGCCAGAGCAGCACCGCCAACAAAACAAACGGCGTATCCTGGCCCAACGCAAGCGCAATCACAACGGGAAGAAACAGGATCGATTGCGTTGCGATCTTCCAATCGCGCGCGAGCTGATAAAGAGGAAAGAGACAGATTAAAACGACAACCAGCAGCACTGTGGTCCAACGATAGTATGAGGCAACGAAATCATCACTCGATAGAATCGACAACAACGGCAGCAGCAACGGGGTGTGCGCAAACGGCAAACACGGTTCGCCTCTAATCGGGATCTGCTTCGAGCACTGTTGTTGCAGATCGTAAGGATTTCCACCGTCATGCCAGATGCGAGCCGCGGCATAAAACGCCGGAAAGTCGCTTTCCTTCGGCAGCACTGTCCGCCACGCAGCAGCGTAGAGAACGATCTGCACCAGGATAAATGCAATTGCTAATGGTTTCTTCATGCGAGGACGTCAGAGCACCCAGGTCTGCCACACAAAACAGCATAGGAATAGCATCTGGCAGAGCACCAGAATGCCGAGAATGAACGGAAGCCGTTTGAACCGATAAGCTTGAGCAATCCCAAGAAACACGGGAAACGCGGGCACCAGATGACGAGGTAACGAGATGTACGGATTGATAGTCACGCCGGTGTTCAAACTGAGCGCAATCAGCACCACTGCGAGCGAGTAGATTTTGTAACTCGTTCGCAGGTAGCGCCAACTAAAGACAAACATTGTGATGAATACAGCAGCCAGAAATGCATCGCCATACGCGCTGCCATGTACAGTGCCCCGCCAGTACGCACCGAGCGCCATCCACAAAGATTGCCACGGCGGCAGAAACTTTTGATCCTGAAAAATCTGGTAAGCCGTCGGCGATACCATAACGGAGTAGATGAAGCGTTGCGGGCTGGAGAAGTCGGGCGTGACGTCCTTAATCGCAAAAGCGCGGTAAAGAATCCACACAGCATAACCGGTCGGCACAAGCGCGCATGCCAACCAGGCCTTCCAATTTGCGATAAGGCGTCGCCAATTCTGATCAGACGATTCCCACAATTCCCACAGCAACGGCAAAACCAGCAGGATGCCATGTTGTCTGGTTAAGGCAGCGAGTCCGCCCATCAATCCCGCGAGCAGGAATCGTCGTGTTCGCAAAGCCACAAAACAACTTATTGAGACCAACAGGTAAAGGGCTTCGGTATACGGTACGAAGATCGCGAGAGTGGCCGGCCAGCAAAGTAACAATGCTGTTGCGGTCCATGCCTCGTTATGATCGACGTCAAATCGCGCCAGGCGATAGAACATAATTGTCAGGCTGAGTCCGGCGAGCGATGACACCAGCATGAGACCGCCCAGCGGACTGCGGACAATCGCCGCCGCAACAGTTGAGAGCCACGGATACAGCGGATGAAAACCCGAAGTGATGTCTCCGAAGCGATAGCCTGCGGAAACTATGCGCACATAGAAAAAGGTGTCATAGCGATACCACGGTTCAGCAAGAATTTGGCGAAAGGAATTTCCCACCACGTGGCCGGTATCATAGGCAAGCGCGAGAATCGCCACTGGTACGGTGAGGATTCGTAGTCCAAGCCAGAGACGCCACGGTGCTCGTCGCCAAATTTTTTCGTCCGTCGTCATCGTTATTTAGGTCCGTTTTACGAACATAACACTCATTTCGTCTTCGTAAACTTCCTGCCAGTCAGTCGCTACGCGCAGCTTGCGCGCCAGCAACGACTTTGGACCAACAATCGCCACGCGCACACCGTAGCGATCGAACGCTTCATGCCAGTCGCTGCGGCCGCTGGTGATGCTGAGATACTCGCGCGTGAATTGTTCCGTGTAAACATCGCGCCCGTCGATGAAGATCGGATTCGACGGCAACGCCCAAAGCAGATAATTGCTCCAGATGTTCGGATCGGTGAACGTGTTGCCGGTAATCTGTTTCTGTTTCAGGTACTCGACCGCGTTGATTGGCACGTCCATCGTCTGCTGCCGGAATTCTCCGTAGACGGTCGATTTCAGTTTCATTGCAAAAAGGATCAGCGGCAGCAGTAACACCAACCAGAATGCACTGCGACGCGCCAGCAACGAGTCCTTGAAAAATCTGCGCAGCTCATTTGCATTCAGCCAATGCTGTGCGTAGTTGGCGAACAACGGCACGGCAACGAGCGTGAAGATCGCGAGATTGCGCTGCGAGCTGAACGACAAGTAGAGCGTGACGATAAAAAAGAGGAGCTCGCTCGGTTTTGGCCTGACCGGCGAGAGCGCGAGCGCCGCTGTCGTCAACAGAAACAGCAATAAAAACGGAAACACTTCGGGACGATGAAAGTCTGGCGAAAGCCAGTCAACCACCGATTCTTTATAAACGGTCGTTTGCAGCACGCGTATCGGAACGAACAACATCTCGACGCCGTAAGGGTTCACCACGATCGCCAGCACCGAACCCACAAGCACCAGACCCATAACGCGCAGACGCGGCCAAAGCTCTACGTCGAAATCGCCAAACCATTTGTCGAGAACGATGCCCACCATCGAGAGGGCAATGAACGCCGGTCCAAAAAAGAAGCCGCCGTGCAGGTTGGCCCAGAGCGCTGTCAGTGGGATCAATATCCAGATCATTCGGCCGCCACGACGCGCGAAGTTCTCGAGAACCAGCAGAAACACGCTCGTCAGCAGGAGGGTAAAAACTCGCGGGCGCACCCCGATGTTGGTCGAGATACTCAATACTCCGAGCAGGATCGCAAAGCCCACAACAAACGGATGCGCGTGGCAACGTCGATAGACAAACCAGAACGTCAGCGTGATAAGTAACGCAAACAGGAAGATGAGAGCGCCATAGCCGAGCCGGGATTGGACCAGGTAGAAGATCGCGGTAGACAGCCAGCCGTGCACGATCCAGTGTTGTCCGTAAAAAGTAAACGAGAATGGATCGGTGGTCGGAAAGGTGTGGTTGTGCAGAATGAACTCGCCGGATTTCAGGTGAAACCAGAAGTCGGGATCGTTGAGCGGCTTTGAGGCGAGGAAAAAGACGAACGCGAAGATGTAGATATTGAAGACCTGTTTGAGAGAGAGATTTTTAGCCACGGATGACACGGATAAAAAATCAGGATCTTACAAATACAACTGCGTCGTCGTCTTCAAAGACTTTGGACCACTGGCCGCTCGCGAGTAGTTCGCGGCTGAGTGCTGATCGGGGCTCGATGATCACGACGCGAACGCCGTAACGATCAAAAGGTTCGCGCCAGTCGGCGCCGTTCCAGATGACGTTGAGATACTCCTTCACGAAATCGTCGCCATACATGTCGATGCGTCCGTCGATGTAGACGGGATTCGACGGGAGCGCCCAGATCACGTAACCACCCCAAATGTTTGGATCGGTAAATGTGTTGCCCGTGATCTGATGGTCTTTCAGGTAAGCAACTGCGCTCAGCGGCACCTTCAGGATCTCCTGGCGCCACTCGTCGAACACTCGCGCCTTCAACTTCGCGGCGAATGCAATCAACGGGACAAGGAACAAAACGCCGAGCATGAGTGCCATTCGCTTATCGCGCCCGGAATCTACTGCCGTCATGCTGAACAATTTGCCTTTGGACGTTTCCGTGATCCAACTCTGAAGATAGTCGGCTAACAAAGGGACGGCTACGAGCGCGAGCAGCGCGACGTGCCGCTGTGACTTCAACGTCATGTAAAGCGTGGCGATGAAAAGCAGCAGCTCACTCGGTCGTACACGTCTTGGCGAAAGAGTCAGCGCCCCAATCGTCAAAAAGATCAGCAGCATCAACGGCACTGCTTCCGACTGGTGAAAATCAGGCGAGAGCCAATCCACGATCGCCTGCTGCTGCACGGGGGAGAGAAAAATCTCGAACGGGAACTTATAGATCCAAATGCCGTGCGGATTGAGCAGCACTGCTAACAGACAACCCGCCAGCACGAGGCTCAACATGCGCATCTGCGGCCACGCTGACGTGAGTTTCTCGCCCCTGGCCCATGCGTCAAGTGGGGCGCCGACGAGGGTGAGTCCGATTAGGACCAACCCGATCAAAAATCCGCCGTGCAAATTAACCCAGATCGCCATCAACGGCACCAGCCACCAGATCTCGCGCCCTTTACCGCGCTTGACATAACGTGCCAGCAACGCGAGATACACGCTGCTCAGCAGTAACGTGAAGACGCGTGGTCTGACTCCGATCGTAGGCAGCACGGTCCAAACGCCGAGCAGTGCCGCGGCGCCCCCGATCAACGGATGACTCTCTGTACGTCGAAAAGCGATCCAGAATGCGAGCGCCGTGAGAACTGCAAAGACGACGATCAGCACGTTGAATCCAAAGCGTGAGTAGATGAGGTAGAATATCGCCTCGGAGAGCCACTCGTGGGCCACCCAGGCTTTACCGTAATTAGTGAATGAGAAGAAGTCGGTCGTGGGTACAGAGTGAGTGTTGACGATGTACTCGCCCGTTTTCAGATGCCACCAGAAATCAGCATCACTCAGCGGCCGGGCCGCGAAGAAGAAGGCGTAGGCAAAAACGTAAACTGAAAAAAACGTGCGGAGAGTGCGATCCAAGTTCATTGGCCGAACAGATAAGCGATGAAGTCGCCGATCCGTTCCATAACTCCGGACACTCCTCTCTCAGAAGTGAATAGGACCACACCTAACGTAGCAAAGAAGATCACCAGAAGGAACGTTATTGTTCGCTTGCCCAAAAAACCGTGCTCTACCGAATGCATAAATCACGTTCTCCTGAAATCAGGGCTTATTAGTTTCCGTCGGGGAATTTTTTGGTTGGGGCGGTTCGGCGATTGACTCGATGCGATCGCGTTCGACGTACGATACGAGTCCGCCCTGGCGATACCAGATGCCGAGCCGATCGGCCCAGGCGGCGTCAGCTTCGACCGTCACACCGCTTTTCAACTTGATGAGCATGTGACCACGCTTCTCGCCCTCTTGTCGATCGGTCGAGATTGGACCAGTGTTGAGCGCGGCCGCCGGCGCTTCCGAAGCCTCGGCAACCGCGGGCGTGGGACTGGCAGTCTCTGTCGGACTCGCTTCGGGCGACGGTTCCGGAATGGAGGCGACCGGCAGCGGCTCGGATCGAACAGTTGTCGCGGGTAACGATCTTTCCGACGGATTCAGCTTCGCGCTGTCCGTGCGACTGTTTGCTTTGTCAGCCGGTGGCGTCATCATGACGGCGTAGGCAGTGAGACAGATAATTACTCCGATCAAAACTCCGATCGTCACGATCGGCCACACTTGATTTGCGCGACCGTTCTCAACAGGCGGCAGAGCTTCGGCGTTGAGGCCCGGGCCCTTGCGCATCTTCTCGATCAATGGAGTTCCATCGGCATCACAGAAGAGTTGCTCGTCTGCGAAATGCTCTTTACATAACGGACACTGTTTCATCCAAGTCCTCGTGCGACGAACAGAGTTTGCGGTTCAAAGTGCAAGGCTTATGCCAGTTAAAGCACCGATTTTTCGCGTCGCGCCGGCGCCTGCCTGCCGTGTTTTGACCCAACTGCTCACAAGCGAGCACTTCCCGCTGATAGAACAAGTCAGGAAGAGGGGCTTGCCCCCGCTGTTTCCGAGAGCGGGGGCAAGCCCCTCTTCCTGACTTGTTCTATGGCGAAGTCACTAATCTTCGTCCCTTCAACCGGAGCGCTGGGCGCTCAACCAAGTAATACGACAAACACGTCACTGTCAGGGTCGCGGTCAGCGCGACCAGCAAATGCAAAGGCCAACTCAGCCTCAGCAGGCTGCTGGCTTTAAATATAGGATAGTGCCAGAGGTATAGGCCATAAGAAATTTGCCCCACCCATACCAGCGGCGCGTATTCCAAAAACCCGCGCAAGTAGCTCGACGGCCCGATTACCACCCAGGCCACAACAACTGCCGCCGCCGTCGCGAGCAGCGTAAACCCGCCTAAATGCATGAAAGGACTGGCATAGTTCGTCGCAATCATCACCGCGATAATCAATACAATGGCGGGCACGACCAGCGGCTTCAGGTTCGGGCCTCGCAGGAATCCCCAGGAGACGCACATCGCGGTGGCGCATCCGATGAGCAAAGCATCCGCGCGCGTGTCGATCCCGTAATAAGTCCTCACCGGCAAAGCGCCAAGCTGATACAGGACTGCGCGGTGAACCGCCGACGCAATCGCCAGCGATAACGTAATCACGACCAGTCGCTTGCGGCTCGCGCCCAGTCTCAATGTTGCGATTAGGAATAGTGGCCAGACCAGATAGAAGTGTTCCTCGATCGCGAGTGACCAGGTGTGCTGAAGCGCGCCGAGCCGGAGCTGAAAGAAAGCGAGCGCGAAATCCGACGCGTAGAAAAACGCCACCGGGATGCTGCGCCTCGTGTCACCAGCCTCCGAGGCCGGCAAGAAAACATCTGCGAACAGGTACAGGCTTGCGAGCAGAACCAGCAGCGCCGGTACCAGTCTCAGCACGCGCCGCCAGTAAAATCCCTTGAGACTGATCACACCGTTGCCTTGCCACTCATCAAGCAACAGCGCAGTAATCAGAAACCCGCTCAGCACAAAGAAAATATCGACGCCTGCGTTGCCACCTTTCAAAATGGACCAGCCAAAAATGTGATGCGTGTGAACGGCCAGCACAGCGATGATCGCGATCCCGCGCAGTCCATCGAGCGCGGGACGGTAACCCAACCGGAACGGAGTAGTAGTTTCCGTCGCAAGTAGATCGGAGTTGACCAGTTGTAAGGTCGTACTGCTCATTTAATTGGCGATGCCGAAATTTTGCCGCAGGCTCTTCTTTCTGACTTTCCAGATGATCGCGTCCACCACGTAGTGATGGAAGTTGATCGCCTGGTACACAATGGCGAAAAGCGGCAGAGCGGCGACGAGCGTCAGCGCGGTTGCCAGCCACGAAAGCGTGGCCGCCAGCGCGGAGTAAAAGACGGTTGAGATCAGGAGACAGACCGCGAAATACGTGTAAATCTTGTTCCGCTGACTGATGTAAGAGAGAAACCGGTGCCGCAGGTCGATCTGGTTCTTGAAGCGATTGTTATTGAACATCCAGACGGTGAGGATGTACTGGCAGTTATGCCAGATGTTGAGCACCAGCCATCCGTGATTGATATCGTCGATCAGTAGATAGCCAACGCCAAACGCCGCCAGGTGCGAGCACATGTAGAACGTATGGGCGACCGCGAGCTCGCCGCGGACATAAGCGCGCACCTGCTGTGAGATCCACGCCGCAGTAACCGTCACGGCAAACACACCGGCGACGACCACCAGCCAGTTCGGAACCGGCAGCACTTTGACTGGCGTGAACAGATACTTATCCGGCGCCTCGAACGAACGGTTGAGAATTCCCCACACCGGCACCGCGTAAATCGTCAGCTTCGTCAGCGTGTCGTTGATCGGGACTGACGACTTGCGGCTGTAGATTCGAGAAACGCCGTAACTCTGTCGCGTGTAATGCCACGATTGCCAGTAAAGATAAGTCGTCGTCAGCACCCACGAGCCGAACACAGCCCAGGCGAGTATCACGCCCGCTAGCACAATCAGTGGTAACCAGAGCACGAGAAACCGGTGTTGGTTGAAGCTGTCTTTGTCGAAGGTAAGACGCGTGAAAGTCGAGACTACGTGGTGATATCCGAGCAGCCAGCCGTTGATGACAAAGACTGCCGGAAACAAACGTGGATTCGTGACGACGAACCAGCCCGACAAAAGAGCGACGGCGAGAATTCCAAAGATATAGATCGAATCGAAGGAAATCCCGCGCAACCAGCCCATTTGGCGGCTGTTGATGGCAACTGAACTCGCAACCATAGACCGCGATAACTGAGCAACCAACGTGCCGAGTTCTCTGCGCAATCTCTGCGTCCTCTGCGTCTCGGCGGTGACCGTATCTAACTAGTCTTTTTACCGCAGAGACGCAGAGGACGCTGAGGTTGCGCAGAAATCAGGTCTGCTCAGCATGCGCCGTTTTAAGGCAAGTGCTCGCCTGCGAGCACTTGGCCCACCTCCCAAGTCACTCAAAACACGCAAATCATTCGATATAGCGCGCGGCACGGACGTTGCGAAAGAGGGCGACACAGTCTCGAAGTGTTGCCGTGATTGGCAGGAGCGATCAGCTCAGGGTTCCTGGGATGACGCCTGCACTCCAGGACTGAGGTTGTCTCGGAGTCGGAGCAAACGCAATAAAACCCGGGTCAACAGGACTTACAAACCCAAAAATCTTACCAAGGAGAATGACTGATATGTTGAAAGCTTTTTTGAAAGACGAGACCGGCGCTGAGTTGGCCGAGTATGCCGTTGCGGTGGCCCTCCTGGTTGCCATCGGCCTGGTTGTTTACAAGACGCTGGGCAATTCGGTGAACCAAGCCAATTCCACCACCGGTTCCAAGATGCAAAACCCGACCTTCCCGTAAGGTCTGACTCCCCCGAGGAAAGGGAGCTTCGTACTCGAAGCTCCCCACCTCATTACAACAAAATTTGTATCCCCCGAGGATGATGCAGATGAACTTCACAAGAAACTTAAATGCTTTTCTCAGCGACGAACAAGGCGCTGAACTGGCCGAGTATGCAGTTGCAGTTGCGCTGCTCGTCGCCATCGCCCTGGTTGTTTACAAGACTTTAGGTAACGCGATCAACGATCAGAACAGTGGCACGGGCGCCAAGGTGCTCGAGACAACCACCTTTACGCCGTAAGCGAGTTGGCGTGGTCCAAGCCTCGCGAGGTCGCGAGTTCTTAATGTTTTTTTCAAACGGAGTAGTTTGGTGAAACAGATAACCAACTTTTTGCAAAACGAGCAGGGGGCGGAGTTGGCAGAGTACGCGGTAGGCGTCGCCATTCTCGTTGCGATCGCGCTCGTCGTTTATAGAGTTCTCGGTACCGCTGTCAACGTGAAGATGAATACGGTGGCTAACGAGGTACAGAAGTAAAAGTATCGTTAGGCTATCGGTACTCGAGGAAAACTATGAAACTCATTTTGCTGGCCCCTCTCGCAATTTTCGTCATTTATTACGACGTGCGGTACAGGCGAATTCCGAACCTTCTCGTTCTCGCCACCCTGGTTGCAGGTATTTCAATCAACATTGCTTTCAGCGGTGTGCCGGGAATGGTTTCCAGTCTTGAAGGTTTTGCGCTCGCTTTCTTTCCGATGCTCCTGATGCACATCTTCGGAGCGATGGGAGCGGGCGACGTAAAACTTTTTGGCGCCGTGGGAGCAGTGCTTGGCGTTAGCCAGGTGCCGCTCGCTTTCGTTGTAGTCGTAATGCTGGGTGCGGTGCTCGCCGTTTACACGATGTTGAGAGCGGGCACGGTCTTCTCAACGCTACATGGCGTATTGCGCATCTTCGTCGGCATCCTGCCCGGATGGGAAATGCCGCGTTTCAAGATAGCGCCGGATCGCAAACACACGATTCCCTACGGCGTCGCGATCATGCTGGGAAGTTTGATCGCGGTCGTCCTGTTCCCCAGGTAGTCAGATTTGAGTTGGAGATAAATCATTATGCGGAATAAGCGTTTAATCATTGCTCTGTTGGCGGCAGTAACGTTCGGCCTGATCGCCGCGGTTTCCGTCAAACAGTATTTACTCAGCGCGCAAACCTTTAAGAGCAGCCTCAATGATGTGGTGGTGGCCAAGGTCGACATTCCGGTCGGCTCACGCATCATTGCCGAGCAGCTCGCCGTGGCCCAGTTCCCTGCTGACGTCACACCGGAAGGAGCGCTCTCCAAGATCGACGAAAGGTTGATCGGCCGTGTGGTGGTTGCAAGCATCTCGCCTCGCGATCCGGTGACTGAGATGAAGCTCGCGCCCGTCGGTGCGGCAGGCGGCTTGTCGTCGATGATCCCTGAGGGTTATCGCGCGATGACCGTCGCGGTCAACGACGTGGTCGGCGTTTCGGGTTTCATCATGCCGGGTACGCTGGTTGACATCGTCGTGGTGATCACCCCGCCGAAAAGCAGTGGCAACGAAGAGATGATCTCGAAGATCGTCCTGCAAAACATCAAGGTGTTGGCCAGCGGTCAGAACATCGACAAACCGAAGAACGATCGTGAAGTCGAGCGCGCCATCAAGGCCGTCACGCTTCAGGTCACTCCGGAACAAGCTGAGAAGCTCGCGCTCGCTTCGAGTGAAGGCAAACTTCAGCTCGTGATGCGCAATTCAGTGGACCAGGCTGACGAGCAAACAGCGGGCGCCAACAAGCGCAGCCTGCTGACCGGCGAACGCGCCATGATCGCTCCCGACCCCGGCGCCAGCTCGGCGCCAAAGCCGGCCCCGTCTTCGGCAGTGCGACGTTCGGCGCCAGCGCGCTCGGTCTCCCGCGAGTCCAACAATGCTGCACCGAAAGTGACCGCTCCGCCGCCTGTTGCGCGCCCCACGGTGGACGTGTACGAGGGCAACAAGAAGAAGACCGTTGATTTTCCATAAGACTGGATGGATGCAAAACGACGCATCAACTCCCGATTTCCGCAATTCAAGGAGAACTTATTATGTTGGCTAGATACTCCAGAAGAACTTACGGCATCACGCTGCTGCTGGCAGCGATTGTCACCCTCGGCGTCGGCGTCGTTAACGCAGTCTATGCCCAGGAAACTACCTACGATGCTTCCTTCAGCAGCAATGTGAAGGAAGCTATTCCGATCAACGTGCTGGTGGGCCAATCGCGCGTGATCAATTTCGATCGCCCGATCGGCCGCTTCTCGATCTCGAATCCCGAGATTGCCGAAGCCGTCATGGTCCGTCCCGACCAGGTGCTGGTAAACGGCAAGGGTTTCGGCCAGGTCAACTTCATTGCCTGGGAAAAATCTGACAGCAAATTCATCGTTTTTGATGTGTTTGTGAGAGCCAACCTCTCCCTGATCGATTCGCAGATCCGGGCGTTGTTTCCGAAAGACGACATCCGCTTGAGCCAGGCGAATGGCTCGGTGGTCCTCTCCGGCACGGTCAGCGATCCGCAGACAGTGGCCCAGGCTGACAGCGTGGTCCAGGCAGCCGGATTCAAGACCGTGAACATGCTCGCTTCGCCGGTCAAGAATGCGTCGCAAATCCAGTTGTCGATTCGCGTGGCCGAGGTCAGCCGCAACAAGTTGCGCGAGCTCGGTTCATCGTTCGCGTATCAGGGTAGCCCAGGCGCCGGCGGATTTATTTCCGGTGGTGGTCCTGGTTCGCTCAGTGCGGTCTCGAATGGTCTCATGCAAGGGACCTTCACCAGCGCAATGAACGTGTTTCTGATGGGCGGCAACGCCGCACAGATGATCCGCGCGATGCAGACCAACGGTACGCTGCGTGCTCTCGCAGAACCGAACCTGATCGCGATGGACGGACAGACAGCCAGCTTCCTCGCCGGTGGTGAGTTTCCGATTCCCATCGTGCAAGGTGCCGGCGGCGCCGGTAGCTCAGTGACCATCCAGTTCAAAGAATATGGCGTGCGTTTGAACTTTAAACCAACCATCATTGATGAAGATCACATTCGCCTCGAGCTGGAGCCTGAAGTTTCAACAATCGATTTCGCCAATGGCGTGAAATTCGAGGGATTCGTAGTGCCTGCGCTTCGCACCAGACGTGCTCGCACCGGTGTCGAGCTGCGCGACGGCCAGAGCTTTGCGCTCGCCGGACTGCTCGATAACAACGAATCGCGATCGATATCAAAAGTCCCGATCCTGGGAGACGTTCCCATTCTCGGAAACCTGTTCAAGTCAACTCAGTTTCAGAAGCAGGAGACCGAACTGGTGTTCATCGTGACTGCGGACCTGGTGAAGCCGGTCGATCGTGATGACTTGCCAACGCTGCGCGGCATCGATGGTCTGAAGAACGGTTCGCCACTCGGTATCGAACCGAAAGGTGAAGGCATCTCCGGTTCGAGCGGTTTCTCCACCGGTTCAGGCGATGCGACACCGGCAGTGACTCCGGAACCAAAGAAGGTAGTAGCGCCGGCGGTAAAGCCGGTTGAGAAAGTAAAGACAACGGATACCACCACGGCCCCGAACGGCGCCACGAAACTTACGCCATAGCACCCCGGCTCGACTTGAGAAAGCGACCTGCGTGAGTTTCACAAAAGAGGGTGGTGATCAGCGCAAACTGATTGCCACCCCTCGATTGCTAAAGAAATAAATTTACCAGCGGGGATTTAAGGAGAGGTTATGCAACCCGAAAACAGAGCCAGAATCTCCAATCGAAAACGCGAACGCGGTAACGTACTCGTTTATACAGTTCTCTCTGCCTTCTTTCTCTTCATGGCTGTCGGACTCGGCGTAGATCTCAGCCATCTCTACATGGCGAAAACCGAGTTACAGAATGCCGCCGATGCGTCCGCCCTGGCCGGCGCGTCCGCTTTGAAACTCTCGACCACGGAGAAGATTCCTAGTGCTGTTGCTCGCGCCAACAACATTATGAGTGTCAATAAGTACAACTTCAACAACAAGACATTCGTCGATACGCCTCTGATTGAGTTTGCCAAGAATTTAAACGGCTCCTATAAAACACCCGACATCATGACCGCGCAGGAAAAAGCTGACGCTCGTTTCATTCGCGTCACTACACCCAGCGTCGCAATTAATACTTTCTTCGCGATTCCCTTCATCGGTCTTTCGAAAAACTTGACCGCGAAAGCAACGGCGGGACTTTCGGTGCCCGGCAACGTCAGTGCTTGCATCGCGCCGCTTTCCGCGGTTTCCTGTGCCCCAAATCAGCCGAATTGCAGCCTCTGTCCTGAAGTGGACGCGAGCGGTAACTGCGTGGAGCCCAAGTACTACGGAAACTGTGGCGGTGCGAATCCGAACGCGCCGGTCTCAGTTACCGTCCATGGACCAGACGATCCTGACGGCGACGGCCTGTGCGATCCAAAGAAAGAGTTTTGCAAAGGTTGCACTTACAACATTCGGTCCGGACCACAGGCCGGACAAGGTCCCGCGGCCGGCAACTTCCAGGTACTTCGTTGTGCCGGCAACGGCGCTAACGCCGTGAAAAATGCGTTAGCCGCATACGGAACGAACTGCACTTGCGGTCAGGTGAGTCCCGGCGGCGCTATCGAAACGCAGACCGGTGAGCTCGCGGGCGCGGTGAAGGCCGGCCTCAACGTGCGCTTCGATGACTATGGTGGTGGTCTCAACTACGGTACGGACATGCCGCCCGATACAAACATCGCCCAGGGAGCTTCGCACGGCAATGGAAACAACGAGTTTTTTGACGGTATCAGTTGGGACCAGTACCAGGGAACAGGTACTCCGGCGGTAACACCAGTTGGTCCAAACAACAACCATCCGGGAATACCCAATCGCAGAGTGCTGATCATTCCGATTATTCCGCTGTCGGAATTTACCGATAGCCAGGGTAACCAAATTGTGCACATGAGCAGTATGAAGGGTTTCTTCATGCGTTCGGAGGTGAGCGACGGTACAGGCGGTGACATTCAGGTCGAATACATCAGTGACGACGTAACCGGCGTCGTCGGATTCGATCCGAACAACGTTAATGTGATCAACGTCGTAACCCCGGTCTTGTATCGCTAAGGAGACGACGACGTGAAGACCTTATTTAGGAAACTGCACTGTTTCATCCACCAGGAACGCGGAGCCTCGATGGCCGAACTCGCGATTATGGTTCCCATTCTGATTCTGCTCGTGGCTGCCGTGTCTGAGTTTGGACGTTTCTTTCAGCAGTACACCACGCTCGCGAAGTCGACGCGTTCAGCTGCTCGTTATCTTTCAAATCATCCGTTTCCGGATAACCAGGCGCAGGCGCGCAACCTCGTCGTGTGTGGCAAGTTGACTTGTGCTGGTGGCGATGAGCTCGTTAGCGGCATCAGCGCTGCAAACGTCTGCATTGAGTCCACCGGCTCTCCAAAGATCGAGACCGTAACGGTAAGTATTCCGCGAACTGGTGGTGCCGGCGCCTGCGCGCAGCCATTCAATTACCAACCGATCTTTAACATCGGGGCGCTGCTGCATACCGGGTTTACTTTTACGCCCGCTATCAGTCCGAGCGTGACCATGTATTACATGATCGAACAGTAGTTTTTAAGCATTATGCGAAACCTGAGTTTGCGAAAACACGAACGCGGAACATCGATGGCGGAGTTTGCCGTTGTCGCTGCGTTTTTCTTCATGCTGATCTTCGGCATCATCGAATTCGGCCGGCTGCTCTACACGCACAACGCCTTGACCGATGCGGCACGGCGTGGCGCACGATACGCGGTCATTCACCAGGCGGAAACTGCTCAAGATGGTGTGGCCCACCCGGCTGGGACGTGTGTGCGAAACGTCGTTATGTATGGCGAGACTCATCTCAACTCTTCATGTCTGCCGCCTGTGGGCCAACCAACTTTGATTAATGGGATCTCTTCAGCAACGATATCGGTGACGTTCCGAGGTGCGGATCTCGACAACAATCCACTGAGTCCGAATCCTTACGGGACTAACCTCGGGACCGCGACCGTCACCATCACGAATTACACTTTTAACCTGAGCATCCCATTCATACATCGTACGTTGACGCTGCCGGCGTACACGACGACTTTGCCCACGGAGAGCGCGGGTTTTGAACCATCTCCACTCCCCTAATGTTTTAAAACTGACTGATGAATAGCGGAAGCAAGAACCCAGGGATAATTAAGCAATGAAACGAACTTTAACATTCATCGTACTCAGCCGGGACGCAATCGATGCTAAAGAGCTGAGTCGTGCGCTCGGCGCGCATCCCGGCACCAGCCTGTTGATGACCAGCGACGACGCGGAGCAGGTCTTCACGGAAACTTCTCGCCTGCGCCCTTCCGCAGTAGTTATCAATCTTAACCACATGGGTGAACCGGCGCTGAAGCTCGTGCAGCGAATTGTGAGCGAGTGCTCTTCCACCGCGGTTATCTGCGCTTCCAGGGACTCATCGCCCGATCTGATCTTGCGCAGCATGCGCGCCGGAGCTCGCGACTACATCCGGCTGCCAATCAATGATGATGAGCTGACCACTGTAGTTGAACGAACCGCGACGTTCGCGACCGAGCACGCGGATGATGAACCGAAGAAGCGCGGTCACGTGATCGCCGTGTTCTCCAGCAAAGGCGGCTGCGGCACCACGCTGATCGCGGCAAATCTCGCGATGACGCAAAAGAACCCGACCGTGCTGGTAGACCTGAATCTCCAGTCGGGTGATCTCGAGTTATTGCTCGGCCTCAAACCCAAGTTCTCGCTCGCGGACGTAGTTGAGAATCGCGAACGTCTCGACGATGCGCTGCTGGCCAGTTACATCACGCCGCATTCGAAAAACCTCTCGTTGCTCGCGGCGCCGATGAAAGCCGAGAGCGCCGAAGACATCGAACCCAAGCACATTTACGAAGTGATGGAACTGTTGCGGCACCGTTACGACAACGTCATCATCGACACGCCGCACAACTTCGATTCCGCGACTATCTCGGCATTGGACCACGCCGATCAAATCCTGGTGGTGTTGACGCTCGAGATTCATGCGATCCGCAGCACCCGCCGCGCGCTCGAGATATTCGATCGGCTCGGCTATCCGCGTAAGAAAGTGCGCATCGTAGTGAATCGCTGGAGCAAGAACATCGAGCTCGACCAGAAGCAGGTTGAGGATTTCCTGGGCGAGCGCGTGATTGCGTTTATCCAGAGCGACTATCGCGCCGCCGTGAATTCGATCAACCTGGGCCAGCCCCTGGTCGCCTCAGCCCCGAATTCGATCGTGACGGCCGACCTGCATTCGCTCGCCGGTAAGTTGTTTGGCGACACGATTGAGTATTCAGCCCCGACAAACGGTAGTAAGCGCCCATTCAATTCATTCTTCCGCAAGAGTTCGGCGACGATGCAGGACCTCGGTCTTAACACCGCCCTCGAAAGAGCGAACCTGGGCGAAGTTCAGTAACAGGATTGAATAAGGAAATGAATGAGTCAGGAAAGAGTTTCACGCAAAGGCGCAAAGGAGGACGCCAAGACGCAAAGAAGAGCACAAAGTCTTTGTGCCTTTGCGTCCTCCTTTGCGCCTTTGCGTGAAACTCTTACGACTTGTTCTTAACCAGCAGGAATAATTATGGCACTACGTGAAAGACTAGTCAGAGAAAACGGACTAACCGGAGCGTTGGCTGACGACGGCATCAGCAATCAACAAGGCTTCCAGGACATGAAGTCGCGGCTGCACCGGATGCTGATCAACCGGATGGACCTGACCAAGTTGGGCCAACTGGAACCGGAGCAGCTTCACGAAGAAGTTGCGCGGCTCGCTTCCAGCCTGCTCGCGCAGGAAGACACACCACTCTCGTCGGTGGAGCGCGAGCGCTTGATTCACGAGGTCCGTCACGAGCTGTTTGGCCTGGGACCACTCGAGCAGTTGCTCGCGGACACTTCCATCTCGGACATCCTGGTTAACTCTCCCTACAACATCTACATCGAGCGCGGCGGAAAACTCGAACGCACCAGCATCGAGTTCAAAGACAACGAACACCTGATGCGCGTGATCGAGCGCATCGTGTCGTCTGTCGGACGTCGCATCGACGAATCATCACCAATGGTGGACGCGCGTTTGAAAGACGGATCGCGCGTGAACGCGATCATTCCACCGCTCTCGCTCGACGGTCCGGTGCTCTCGATTCGTCGCTTCGGCGCCGAGCCGTTGAGAATGAGCCGGCTGCTCGAGAACCAGGCGCTCACGCCTGACATGGCCTCGATGTTTGAGATGTGTGTCAATGCCAAGTTGAACGTTCTCATCTCGGGTGGTACCGGCGCCGGTAAGACCACGCTGCTGAACGCGCTCTCGGCTTACATCCCGTCAAATGAACGTATCGTCACCATCGAAGACTCGGCCGAATTGCAGATGCAACAGCCGCACGTCGTGCGTTTGGAAACCCGCCCACCGAATATCGAAGGCAAGGGCGAAGTAACACAGCGCGATCTCGTCAAGAACGCACTACGTATGCGTCCCGACCGCATAGTCATCGGCGAGGTTCGCGGCGCGGAAGCAATCGACATGCTTCAGGCCATGAACACCGGTCACGATGGCTCGTTGACAACGGTTCACGCCAACACACCGCGCGACGCGCTGTCTCGTCTCGAGACCATGATCCAGATGACCGGCATGCGTCTTTCCGATCGCGCGATGCGGCAACAGATCGCTTCCGCCATTAACCTCGTGATTCAGGTCGCACGACTGACCGACGGCACCCGTCGCATCACGTCGATCTCCGAAATCACCGGCATGGAAGGCGAAACGATCACCATGCAGGAAGTATTCATTTTCGAGCGCCGCGGCGTCGACAAGGACGGCAAAGTGTTAGGCCGCTTCCGGCCCACCGGCGTGCGACCACGTTTCGCGGAACGTCTCAAGATTTACGGCATGCAGCTACCGCGATCGTTCTTCGAGGAGGTTTAAGAGAATGCTTCAACTAATTCCCTTCGTTGTCTTTCTGGCCGGGCTATTCATGGTTTACGCCCTCTACCTGATCACTTCGCGATCGTCAGACGCGAAGCGCGCGTTGTTGAAAGAACGTCTGGCGGACGCGATTCGGTCGTCAGCTCATTCAACCGACGAAGACGTTCAGCTTGCGCGCCAGGAGTTGATGAGCGAGATCCCGTGGGTGAACCGCGTGCTGCTGCGCATGCAGATCACCTCGCAGCTCAAACAGATCATCGATCAGGCTGACTCGCAGATCACCGTGATGCGTCTGGTGTTGTTCTCACTGACGGCGGGCGTGTTGGCGTTCCTGGCAGTGACGATGCTTAGCCCTTCGCTACTTATGGCGCTCCTGTTTGGCGTTATCGCGGCGGCGCTGCCATTCCTCCACATTCTCAGCAAACGCCGTAAACGGCTGAACAAGTTTCTCCAGTTGCTGCCCGATGCGCTCGATCTGATGAGCCGCGGACTTTCTGCCGGACACGCTTTCACCGAAGCGTTGCAGATGGTGGCCAGCGAGATGCCCGAACCGATCTCGATGGAGTTTCGCAAAACTTACGAAGAGCAAAACCTCGGACTCTCTTTGAAACTCGCGCTCGAGAACCTGGTCCAACGCGTGCCGTTACTCGATCTGCGCATGTGCGTTACGGCCGTCATGATCCAGAGAGAAACGGGCGGCAACCTGTCCGAACTGCTCGAAAAGGTGGCCCACACGATCCGCGAGCGCTTCCGCATCATGGAAGATCTGAAGACGATGACCTTGAGCTCGCGCTGGTCCGCGTGGCTGCTGTGCGGTTTGCCAATCTTCCTCGCTATCTACGTGACGGTCATGAACCCGGGCTACATGGACGTGATGTGGCGTGATCAACGTGGTCACTGGCTGCTCGCAATCGCCGCCATCATGCAGATTCTGGGCATGTTGATGGTGCAGAAGATTATGAAGATACGGATTTGATTGCCGCAATTACTTAGGCAGGTGAAATCATGATAACGATTATCGTAGTTTCCACATTCGTTTCCATCGCGTTCATCGTGATGGCACTTTACTGGCTTCTTTTTCGCCCCGTCAGTGCTACGGCCCAACGCCTCCAGGATCTCGAAGATCCACGCGTGATAGTCGGGGCGCACAGCATCGAAGTCAACTCGATGGAATCGGTGGCGGCGCGCCTGGCAGAGCCGATTAACCGCCTGCTCCCCCCTTCAGCCGCGGATGCGAAGAAATTGACCCGGCAGTTGATGCAGGCAGGTTATAGATCGCCCTCGGCTCCGGGCGTCTTTCGAGTGACTCAGCTCATACTGATGCTCGCCTTGCCGACTCTGCTCCTGTTGATCTGGACCTTGATGGCACAACCCTTAAGCGACGCGATCCTTCCAGTGCTGGGCGCTTTTGGAATTGGCTTCCTTGCGCCCCGCTTTATTCTCAATCGCATGATTGCGAATCGCAAACTCCGCGTCACCTGGGGTCTGGCCGATGCGTTGGACCTTATGGTTATCACGATGGAAGCCGGCCTCGGTCTGAACGCAGCGATGCTGAAAGTTTGTGACGAGCTCAGGACCGTCCACCCTGACATCTGCAAAGAGTTCGAGCTCGCGAACCTCGAGATTCGCGTCGGTCGTGAGCGTAGTGAGGCTCTCCGAAATCTTGCCGATCGAACCGGCGTCGAGGACCTGAACAGCCTGGTCGGTATGTTGATCCAGGCGGATCGTTTTGGTACCTCGATCGCGCGTGCGGTGCGTGTCTACTCTGATAGTTTGCGCACCAAGCGTCGTCAACGCGCGGAGCAGGCGGCACAGAAAGCGGCTTTCAAACTACTGCTGCCACTCGGAGCGCTGCTCTTCCCGACGATGTTCATCATCATTCTTGGCCCGGCGTTGATCAACATCTCTGACATGCTGGGCGGCGGACTGGGATTCTAAAGAGGAGGAATCGATTCATGTTGAAGCGTTCCCTGATCGTTGTCTCGCTAACGCTCGTACTGGTTATCAGCGCGGTGCCCATTCGTCCGGTGTCGGGCGTCCTTATGACGCCCGAGGAAGTCGCGATGCTCGATGCGGCTTCGAAGGACGCAAAGGATGATCAGTCAAAAGGCGACAACACTTTCGTGCGCGTTTTGAAAGCCCCCTTCAAAGCCATCGGTCGTGTCTTCGGTATAGGCGGCGGCAAAGACGACAGCAAGCCGCAGCGACTGTCACGAAAAGATGTGAAGAAGTTTGAGAGTGTTGGCACGGCTCGTGTCGTTGATGCTCGGACCACCGGTTTCGAATCAGCGGCACCCGCAGCACCAACAGACGCGAACGCTGCGCCGGTTGATCTTAATCTCGCGGCGCCGCAGGCGAACCTCGAACGTGGCCGCGCGTTTCTCAATAGCGGCAACGTAAACGACGCCATTGCGGCGCTCTCAACTGCCGCCTCGAGCGATCCGAAGTTGCACGAAGCGTACAACCTGCTCGGCGTTGCGTATGAAGCCAAGGGCATGCGCGATCGTGCGTTCGATTCGTTTGAGAAGGCCTTGAAAGCCGACGAGAAGAACGCGGAATATCTCAACAACCTCGGTTACCTGCACTTCAAAAACGGCGACTACGACACCGCCGCGAAGTATTTGAAACGAGCCGTCAAGACGGCGCCCAACATGCAGCGCTACTGGAACAATCTCGGTCTGGTCCAGTCTCAGCGCGCAAAGTGGGACGATGCTTATGAATGCTTCCTTCATGCGGTCGGCGAGTTTGAAGGCCACATGAACGTCGCCAACCGATCGCAGGCGATGGGTTCCGAAAAAACTGCCATCAAGCATCTCGAACAGGCGCGCGCTCTGCGTCCGGCGACTGCCGAGATCCTGCTGAGACTGGCGGTGCTTTACAAACGCACCGGCAACGAGCAACTGGCTGCCGAGGCAAACAGCGCGCTGACCGCGGTGCGTTCACAGGCGAACAACACAAAATAGGATTCTATAGGACCAGCTGGTCCTATTACTCACGCAAAAAGGGTAGTGCATCAGTTTGAAATTGACTAAATTACGCCGCAGGCGTTCGCTATTACACCGAAGGCGTTCGCTATTACACCGAAGGTGTTCGCTATTACACCGAAGGTGTTCGCTAATTTCAGCCCAGGGTTGGAGCGCAGCGACAACCCTGGGATCAGAACATGAATGGTTATTGAACCCTGAAAGGGTTCGCCAATCGCCTAACCCTTTCAGGGTTTGACCGCGATTTGAAATTATGTCCCAGGGTTCTCGCGAGGCTCGAACCCTGGGCTGAAATTAGCGAACGCCTTCGGCGTATTCATCCAAATTTGAACTGACAGAGTACCCGGAAAAGGAAACGACGCTTTATGGGAAACCTTAGCATATTGAGCCGTTCAGAGATTGAAGGCTTAGGTCCACCTATGCTGGAGGAGTTGGCTGATTCCGGGATTCACGAGCAGTTTTTGTGTGACCTGGCTCTTAAGCACGTGGCCATGCTTCCCGAACCGAGTACCGCGACTGTCGCCGACCGGCTGCACCTGCCGCGCGTACTTACCGAAGAACTGCTGTACCAACTCTACCGCGAGAAGTTGATCGAAATGCGTTTGCAAAGCGCCGTCGGTTCGACGCGCTACGCGATGCTCGATCACGGCTGGGAACGTGTTGCTCGTCTCAACGCCCAGAGCGGTTATCTTGGACCAGCACCGGTTTCACTCAACGACTACGCCTTGATGATGCGACTGCAAGCCGTGCCGTCCAAGCCGGCGTCAATCGAAACAGTGCGCAATGCTTTCAAGGATCTCGTGTTGCCCGAGTCGCTGCTGCAAACCCTCGGCTGTGTCATCAACTCGCGCTCGTCACTCTTCCTGACCGGCTTGCCGGGAACCGGAAAGACGGCCGTGTCCGAACGCATGAACACCGCGCTGTTTGGCTCGATCTGGATTCCCCACGCGATCGAAGTGGATGGCAATATCATCCGCATCTTCGATTCTCACTGTCATCGCCAGGCCGCCGAGCGGCAGTCGATCATCGAACACGATCGGCGCTGGATTGAGATCGAAAGACCGCTGATCATCGTCGGCGGCGAGCTGACGCTCGACAATACCGATCTGGCCTGGTCGCAAACCGCGAAGTTTTACGAAGCGCCTTTCCAGGTTAAATCAAATGGTGGCACACTGGTCATCGACGACTTTGGACGTCAACGTGTGGCGCCGCAGGATCTGCTGAATCGCTGGATCCTGCCGCTCGAACGACGCGTCGATTTTCTGACCTTGCACAGTGGCAAGAAGATCGAAGTGCCCTTTGAACAGCTGGTCGTTTTCTCCACTAACCTTAATGAAAAGGATCTGGTGGACGAAGCGTTTCTGCGCCGCATGGGTTATCGCGCGCGCGTTGAGCCACCGACGGCGGCCGCGTTTTCAGAAATATTCAAACGGACCGCAAAGGTGCGCGGCGTAACGATTGATGAGGAATGCCTGCGTCATATCATCAAGCGTTACGGCGATGAGAACCGCGTCATGAAGGGTTGTGAGCCGCGTGACCTTTTGAACAAGGTCAACGACATCTGTCTCTTCGAAGGACGCGAGATGAAGTTGACGAAAGAGCTGGTCGATCTCGCGTGGGGCAACTACTTCGGCACGTCCCACGGCTTTGCTCCTGAGGCAATGAGAGTGGGCAGCAACGGCCACGGATTACACGGATAGGAATAGTCAGTAAGAAAATGTGCGGACAGTGGAAACAGATCAAGCTAGTTTTCTTATTGTGTTCGCTGTCCGTCCTCACCGTTCACGCGCAGAACACTCCCAAACAAGCCGAGCCTAAAGTCACCGGCAACGTCATCACGCTCGCCGATGGTTACTCGTTTGAGGTCGACGAAGTCTGGAAACAGGGCGACGAAGTCTGGTATCGCAAAGGCAACGTCACGAAACAACTGTCGCAGCCCGTTAAGTCTGTCAAGCCGATCCTCGAAAAACCCAGCGCTGAGCCGGCCCCGGCGGAAAAGACTGCCAAAACCCCCGCCGTCGAACCCGGCAAAAAATCACCTGAGACGGTTTGGATTCACCTCGTAGACGGAGCCCGGTTCCGCGTTGACGAAGTGCGGGAAGAAAGCGACGGCGCCTGGTATACCCGCAACAGCGTCTCGATTTTTCTGCCAAAGGAACGACTTTCCCGGATCGAGTATGAATCGCCGAACGTGCCCGCCGCCCCCGGCAGGCCAAATCGTGACTGGACTTCCGGAAGTCCCGTTATTGACCAGCTAATTCGCACCAATGGCGACCGTTTCGGAATTGACCCGTATTTAGTCTTTTTAGTAATCGAGAAGGAATCGCGTTTCCGCACGCGCGCGCTCAGTCCCAAAGGGGCGATGGGTTTAATGCAGTTAATGCCGGGGACGGCGCGGCGTTTGGGCGTCCGCAAGCCTTTCGATGCGGCTGAAAATATCCGGGCCGGCACGCAGTACATGCGGGAATTGATGAACCGGTTCGGAGGGAAAGTCGATTTGGTGCTGGCGAGTTATAATGCCGGAGAAGGCGCGGTGCTCAAGTACGGTCGCAACGTCCCTCCCTATAGAGAGACGCGTGACTACGTGAAGACAATTGGAAAACGCTACGGATTGAGTGGCCGGCAAAGTACAGGAACTGAAGTGCCGGAACCACAACGCTGAGGGGGTGCGCTATGAAATCTTTTTTCCCCACAATTTTAATCACTTGCTGTTTGCTTCTCGGCGGCGCAGTTGCTTCCGGACAAAGTAAGCAGGACGAAGGCCCGATGACTAACGCTGAAGTCATCAAACTCGTCAAAGCCGGCTTCAAAGAGAAAACGATCGTCCTGATTATTGCCTCGCGACTTCCGGGTTTCGATCTCTCCTCTGATCGCATGATCCAACTTAAACGCGCAGGCGTGGGTGAAAACATCATTGTCGCCATGCTGGCGCGCCAGGAAGGAACGGATGTCGCGACCGATGATTCTTCGTGGGGCGACGATCCTTTCTTCAACTCGAAGGCCGATCCGAAAGGTGATGGTAGTGGCAAAGGATCTGATCCGGGCACCAACATCTTCGGTTCCAACACTGGTGCGAGACAGAGCAATCGCAGCCGTACCGGGAACGGTTCTGCATCCGGTGATAGCCAACTGAGCGGCAATGCCACCGTGCGGATTCTGCGACCGCCGGCTGAGGCGGGTGGTTCCGAAGGTCCGGCGAAACTCGAGAAGACGAAGAGTCTAACTAATGATTCAATCGTGGAGCTGGTGGATGCGGGTTTCTCCGAAGGGACGATCATTCGGCGCATCGAACAGTCGCCAGTCGATTTTGATTTAGCGCCCGAGAAGTTGGAAGCACTGCGCAAGAAGCGCGTAACCGACAAAGTGCTGACAGCGATGAAGGCAGCGATGGGCGCAACTAACTAAGGTAAATTGCCGATTGCTAATTGCCGATTGCCAATTTGGAAATCGGAAATTGGCAATTGGCAATTGGCAATTTAATTATGAGAGTACCAGGATTTCGGTGGGTTGCGCTGCTGGTTTCCGCAGCGCTCTTATTTTCAGTGGCGAGCGCGCAGCGCAAAGGCCAGCGACGTACGACGTCCCAGGCAAAGCCAACGGCGACGCCAAAACCAAAGACCGCGCTCGAAAGCGTGGGGGCGCCTCCTCCCGTTCCCACCCTGAAAAAACAACCCGAGCAGGAAGTGAGTCCGGGTGATGTGGTTTCAGTGGATACCACGGAAGTCATGTTTCCTGTGACGGTGCGCGACTCCAACGGCCGGCTCGTCAGCGATCTCACACGCTCCGACTTTCGCATTTTTGAAGACAACAGCCCGCAGCCATTGAGCGATCTGGCGTTGCGCCAGGTTCCGGTTGACGTCGTGCTGATGGTCGATTCGTCGTCGTCAGTGGCCAAAAACCTCGACGACTTTCGTCGCGCCGCGGAAGGTTTCGCGGATCGATTGGAAGCAGACGATCGCATCAGCCTGATCAAGTTTGACGATCGAATCGAACTGCTGCTCGATTGGACCAAGAGCCGTTTCCAACTGCAACGCGCGCTGACGCGAATCGAACCGGGTATGTTCACGCGTTTCAACGATGCGCTTTACCTCGCGTCGAAAGAGCAGTTTGGCAACAGCATTAAGTCGCGGCGCGCGGTGATTGTTTTGTCTGACGGAATTGACAACGGCCACGGCACGTCAACGCTCGAGGGCGCGCTGCAAGCACTGATTCGCGCGCAGGCGGCTGTTTACATTGTCAGCAATACCGAGATCTCGCGCGCGAACAAGCGGGCTGAGCTCGACACCTTGCTGGGCGGAACTGACGCTTCCGTGCGTTTCAACCAGGTGCGTATTGACGACCTGCGCTTAGGTTTGCGGGCGCTGGACCAGAGTGAAGAGAACCTGGCCCAACTGGCGCAGGCCACCGGCGGCCGTTTGTATAAACCGACTTCGTTTGACGCGCTCGAATCGACGTACGCCGAAGTTGCGGATGAGCTGCGACATCAGTACGCGATCTACTTTACGCCGCTGAACAAGTCTCGCGACGGCAGCTTCCGCCGCGTGCGTGTGGAAACGACGAATCCGGCCCTCCACCCGCAAACGCGCGTCGGCTACTTCGCGCCGAAGAGTTAAGGCTTCGTAAGAGTTCTCTCACGCAAAGGCGCAAAGACGCAAAAGAGAGAATTTAGAATCACGGATGTGCTTTGCGTCTTTGCGCCTTTGCGTGA
>Ga0070699_100000972_pt1 | contig 26714 bp, 11 predicted proteins | sample KBSK1503metaG_FD_65473 | JGI IMG/M metagenome (GOLD analysis project Ga0070699, IMG submission 65473) | Corn, switchgrass and miscanthus rhizosphere microbial communities from Kellogg Biological Station, Michigan, USA - KBS K1-50-3 metaG | ecosystem: Host-associated > Plants > Roots >...
GATGACAGGCGGAGTCGTGTCGCGGACGGTGACCGTAAAGGCCTTGCTGGCCGAGTTCGTGTGACTGTCGGTCGCGGTGCACGTGACCGTCGTCGCGCCGACCGCGAACGTCGCGCCACTTGCCGGCGTGCACGTCGGCGCGATCGGGCCATCCAGGATGTCAGTCGACGACGCCGTGTAGGTGAACGTCGCGCCAGTCGGCCCCGTTGCTTCGATCGTCGCGTTCGCCGGCACGGTGATCACAGGCGCCGTCGTATCGGTGACGGTCACGGTGAACGTTTTGATCCCGACGTTCGCGCGCGCATCACGCGCCGTGCACGTCACCGTCGTCGTCCCCGACGGGAACGTCGATCCGCTCACCGGAGCACAGGTGACTGACACCGGTCCGTCGACGAGGTCTGTCGCCGATGCGGTGTACGAGAACACCGCGCCGGCCGGGCTCGTGGCTTCGAGCGACGCATTCGCCGGCACGGTGATCGCCGGCGGGGTTTTGTCGCGCACTGTCACGAACGTGGCAGATACCGTCGAGAACTGCCCGTCGCTGACGGTCAACGTGAGCAGGTGCGAGCCGATCGGGAACGTCGTCGTGACCGTCGCCGTGGTCCCAATCACCGTCGCTCGCTCCGTCCATCGGTAGGTCAGCGTGTCGCCATCCAGATCAGTGCCTCCGCCGGTCAGCGTGACGCTCGCGCCGGCCGCCGACGTCGCCTCCACGATCTGCGGCGCGCCGGCAGTCGCGGTCGGCGCATGGTTGGCTGCGGTGATGACCGCGAACGGCGACAGCGACGTGACCGTCGCGCAGATGCGCGCCGGCGGGATCAACGTCATGACATCGGCGCGAGCCTGCTGCAGAGTCGTGACGTCGACCCAGGCGCCCGCCTCGTAGTGCAGCACGCGATCCTGCGCGGTGACGGCCACGCCGTCGAGGCACACCTCGATCGGCGGCGCGACGAGCGCCGTCGTCGCGATATCGACGACGCCGCCGGCGAACTTGAAGCCGGCGGGTGGCGGCGCCGGCGCTGCCATCACGTCCGCCGTCAGGAGGCCGGATTGCGTCACGGTCGCGAAAGAGACGGTGATCGACTGCGGAACGTTGGCCGCATTCCGCGCCGTCACAGGCGTATTGGGCGTGTCCACCACGCCGCCCACCGGCGGCAGCACGGTGATCGTCGAGATGGCGCTTCCGACGTTGCCGCTTGCATCGTGGAAGCGAAACACGACGGTGGTCGTGCCCACGGGGAACAGCGTGCCGACTGTCGCGTCGACGACCGACGCGTTAATCGTTGCCTGCGGGATCAGACGCACCGGCGCGGGGTCCTGCGCGTCGACCGCGGAGCCGCCGGCGAGGAAGTCGCGGACGCGCTGCGAAGCCGTGGAAGTGGCGATGTTGCCGCGCGCGCCGTTCGCCTCGGTCGCCGCTACCGTGATGGCAGCCGGCGGTGTCACGACCGGGGGTACGATGTCGACGACGTTCGCGACGGCATTCGCAATCGTCACATCGACGGTCGCCGATGTCGACGCATTGAGCGCGGCGTCGAACGCTCGGGCGGTCAACGTGACCGGCCCGTTGGGCAGCGACGCGGTGTTCCAGCTGACGACGTAGTTCGGCCCTGCCGATTTCGCGATGAGATTGGACGCGGCGTAGAACTCGACGTGCGTCACGCCGACGTTGTCCGATGCTGATGCGGTGAACGCGACTGTTCCGCTGACGCTGCTGGAAGCGCCTGGCGAGGTCAGCGCAACCGTCGGCGGCGTCGTATCCGCCGGCGCCGTGCGGTCCTGGCGCGCGATCCAGAACCGCGCGTTCGCGCCGCCCACGCTCGCGTCGATGATGCCGAGATCCAGATCGCCGTCCTCGTCCCAGTCGCGCACGACGAGGAACTTCGGCTTCGGGGTGAGCGCAAGCGGCGGGTTCGCGACGAACGTGCCCGTGGTGCTGCCGAAAAAGATCCGAACGGTTCCGCCGCTCTGGTGCGCGACGAGCAGGTCGGCGAGTCCGTCGCTGTCGATGTCCGCGATCGCGACGTCGCTGAGCCCCACGCCGATGGTTGCAATCGTCTGCGTCGAGAAGGTGCCGTCGCCCCGCGCGAAGTCGACCAGGAGCCGTCCGTCGTTCGACTCGACCGACGCGATGTCGGGAATGCCGTCGGCGTTGAGGTCGCCTATCGCGACGGCGCTCGTCGGGTTGCCGAGGCCGGCGCTGCCGCCGTCGCGGAACGTGCCGTCGCCGTTTCCCAGATAGATATGGACGCCCGCGGCGTGCGCGACGACGAGATCGACGGTTCCGTTCCTGTCGAGATCCACCGGCACCGCCATGGCGGTCGCGTTGACGAAGCTGCCGGGCACCGCTCCGCCAGCCTGCGTCGTCACCACTTGCACGAACGAGCCGTCGCCCTGACCTTTGAAGATCCGAAGTCCCTGAGCGGTCCCGCTGACTACGGCGAGATCGATGCGGCCGTCGCCGTCGAAATCGGCGGCCTGCACGGCGATCGGATCGTCGCCGGCGAACACGCACGGCGAGGTGTGCGCGAGATCTGGTCCTGCGAAGACGCCGACGCCTGGCAGCGACCCGCACGACGGATCCGTAGGCGACGGTGCCGCGACGGCCTGGGCGACTGCGACGTCGATCGCGCCGTCGCGGTTGAAGTCGCCTGCGGCGACGGCCGACGCGTTCGCGAACGGCGTGCTGCGCGCGAGGACGAGCGACCCCGTTCCGTCGCCTGTGAACACGTTGATCGACGGCGTGACGATCAGGTCCGCATGTCCGTCCTGATTGACGTCCGCAATCGCGCGGCCGGTCGGATTGCCGATGCCGAGATCAATAGAGGTTGTTGTGCCGAACGTAACCCGCGAAACCTGGCCCGATGGTCCCGATACCGATCCGAACAGGAGCGCGGCGACCGCACACGCTCCCCCTGCAAGACGGATCGGGCGTCTCCATGTCATCGACAATTGTGCGTCTCGTTTCGAGCGCCGTGATTTCACGAGTGGCGACAAGCCGGAGCGGACGGCCGCGACGGCGACGAATCTCCCGATAGTGGAAGACCGAAGTGCTTGATCGCGCAGGGAAGTGCAAGAAGCGTGCGTGGCTCGCTGGCAGGACGTGGGCGAGGGGATCGTCGGCAACGCGAGCGGGGTAAGTCACTTCGCGCCGACGTCGGAGGAGCGCCGATCGGCGCTAGTCATTCGACACGGCGACTTTTCTCTCGGCGTCCGGGATTTCCGCACCGCGAGCCCTTCACTCGGAGACGGCGTCGAACGACACGAGATTGGTGCGGAAGCCGCGCGTCTTGATGGCGCCGTACAGCACGCCGGCGCCGAGCCAGATGCCGCCGGCGAGCTTCGCGGGCCAGCGGAGGCTGAGCCACAGGTAGAGGCAGATCGCGAATCCGACGAAAGGCGCCACGAAATCGAAAAGGCGCTTTTGCGGGGCGCGCACCCAGTAGTGCGTGAGCGCCGCGAGATTGACGCCCATGAACGCGATGAAGGCGCCGAAATTCAGCATCTCGGCGCCGAGCTGATAGGTGAGCGTCAGGCCGCCGGCGAGCGCCAGGGCGCCGACCAGAAGGACGTTGTTGCGCGGGATGTTGCGCCTCGGATCGATGACGCCGAAGAACCGCGAGGGCAGCGCGTTCTCGCGTCCCATTCCGTACAGAAGCCGCGCGGCGCCGAGGTGCGAGCCGGCGCCCGAGCCGAAGTTCGCCACCAGCAGCGTGACGTTCAGCACCTGAAACATCACGGCGCCGCCGGCTTTGCCCGCGACGTACACGAACGCCGTGTCGACGTCGGGAAATCCCTTCCAGTCGCCCCATACGAGCTGCGCGACGTAGACCTGGACACAGGCGAGCACACCGATGATCAGGCACGTCAGCACCGTCGCCAGCATGATGTTGCGACGGGGATTCTCCACTTCTTCAGAGAGCGTCGAGATGCCGTCGAAGCCGATGTAGGTGAGCGACGCGATCGACGCGCCGGTGAGGACCGTGGACCACGAGAAGGTCTCCGGGTTGTAGAACGGCACGAGCAGCTCGCGGCGCCCGAGGTGGGCGCCGAGCAGATACCGTACGCCGGACGCGAGAAACAGGGCGAGCACGACGAACATCGCCACCGCAAGAACTTCGTTCGTCCGTGCGCTCGCTTTCACGCCCCGCAGGTTCAGCGCCGTGAAGAGGAACGCGAACAACGCGACCCACGCCGGGTACGGTACGCCGGGCAGCACGTTCATGGCGGCCTTGCTGCACCAGATCGTGCAGATGATCGGGTTGAGCACGTAGTCCATCACCATGCTCCATCCGGTCGCGTACCCGAGCCCGGCGTTGAGCTCGCGGCCGACGTAGGTGAACGCCGACCCGGCGCTGGGATAGACGCGCGCCATCCGCCCGTAGCTCACCGCCGTGAGGAGCATCGCGCACAAGCCGATCAGGATCGTCGTGACGACGTGGCCGCGCGCCTCGAGGCTCACGACACCGAAGATGCCCATCGGAGCGACCGGCTGGATGAGCACGATGCCGTAGAACACGAGGTCCCACAGCGTCAGCGCGCGGCGCAGGCGCGGAGCATCCGCAGCGACGTGGACGTCGTTCGTGCTCATCGCGCGGGGGCAGCGTTCCACGCGTCGGCGGTCACGCCAGGCCGAACCGTCGCGCGAGACGTCGAGACGCCGATCGTCCGCTCTTCGCCCGGCAGCAGCTCGAAGTAGTTGTCGCCCCAGTAGACGGGAACGATTTCGGCCCCGGTCGCCGGATCGATCAGCTCGAGGTGCACCTGAAAGGCGAGCGCGCGGCCCGTGTTCGCGACCGTGACGCGCATCGCGTTGGTGCCGGCGGCCTCGACCGGCGGTGACACCGATAACGTGGTCCCGGGCAGATGCGCGAGCGCCGTGAGGTCCGCATGACGCTTCGTCGGCGTGTAGTACCACTCGGTCTTCTGCCAATCGAGCTCGTCGTCTTCCGTCGACAGCCAGTAGAAGTTGCGGCTCACGAGACGTCCGCCCGAATCGTGCAGCGCCAGTCGCACGAAGTACGTGGTCGTCAGGCCGGCGATGGCCGGGATGTCGAGGACACGCCGGACTCCGTCAGCGGCGATGTCGACGCTCGCCTCGCGGGTGAACTTCTGCGCGAGATGGAGGTCGAGCACCGTCGCGGTGACTTTCAGTCCTTTCACCTCCGACGGCGTGTCGTTGATGAGGACCACCGATCGATCGTCGTAGGAGTACTGCACGTGCAGCGGCTCGCACGCCTTCTTCGTGCCGTAGTAGCCGCCGCCGGGACGCAAATAGTAATCGTAGAGATGCCAGATCATCGACGGCCACGCGTTGTTCAGCATCCACTGAATCACACCCGTCGACGTGTACTTGTTGCGAGCGTAGCCTTCGAACATCGCGCGCTCGCCTTCGTACGCGAGCGCCTGCGCCTTGCGCGCGTAGTCGACGACGCCGCCGGCTTTCCCGTACCGTCCCTCGACGGCCGACGTGAACACCTTGATGTCCTTGAACTGGTCGCCGCCGGCGTGGAAGTTCCAGACCTCGTCGATCGGCCACAGGTGATCGGGCGGCAGCATCTGCTTCAGGCTTTCGATTGGCGGAACCGCCGCGCCAGGGCCGACCTCGGTCGAGAACCCGAACGCGCCACCGTGCGCCGTGTCGGTGAGCCAGTACGTCGGCGGAACGTAATCGTACGGTCCGCGCATCTTCACGCCGCTTGGCCCGCTCACCGGACCCGGCGCTTCGGCCGCGCTCGACAACGTCGGACGCGACCACTCCAGCTCGCGCTCGATCTCGAGATACCGCTGCTCGATCGGCGCGATCGGCGGGTTGTCGCTGCCGTTGAGCCACACGAAGATGCTCGGATGGTTTCGAAGCCGCAGCAGCTGATCGCGCAGCGAGGCGGGACCGACGGTGTAGTTCTCCGCGTCCCACTTGTCCCACAACTCCCACTGATCGCAGCAGCACCATCCGGGCATGATGAGAATGCCTTCGCGATCGGCGAGATCGTAGAAGGCGTCGGTCTCGAGCTTGCCCTCCGTCCTGATGGTGTTCAGACCCATCTCCTTGACGTAGCGGAATTCGGCTTCGAGACGCGCCGGCGATTTGGGACGCAGCAGCATGTCCGACGCCCAGCCGCCGCCGCGGATCAGGATCGGCTTGCCGTTCACGCGAAAGAGCCGATGCCCTTTCGCCGTGAGCTCCGAGCTGAACTCGTTGATGCCGAATCGCACGCCGGCGCGGTCCGATTCCTCGCCGTTGACGTCGGCGGCCATCGACAGTTCGTACTGGTGCTGCTCGCCCATCCGATAAGGCCACCACAACCGCGGATGCTGCACGTTCAGCTGCGGCGTGTCGGCCGGCGAGAACCGGACGGTCTTCCGCTCACGTGGCGCGAGGGCGACGGGCCGCGAGAATCGCACGGCATCGATCGCGCCGCGAACGGTCGCGTCGATCCGCGCGTCGGTTGAATTCCACACCTCCGCGGTGACCGTGAGATGCGCCACGTCGAGCGACGGCAGATCGAGCTTCGTGATCACGTGCGGATGCCGGATCGCGGCGGGTCCGCTGTCCCGGACGTAGACATCGCCCCACAGTCCCATGTTCTTGTCGGGCGGCGTCGGGTTCCAGTCGACCCAGGTGATCGTCAGATCGCGCGGCGAGGGGGCGAATACTTCGACGGCGACGGCGTTGGTCCCGCCCCGGTGCGCAACGCGCGTGATGTCGAACTCGTATCGGCGAAACGCGCCGGCCACCGCATCGCTCGCCGCGATCCGGGCGCCGTTCACCCAGATGTTCGCGCGGTAATTGATCCCGTTGAGATTCAGCCAGATCGTTCGATCGCGCGTCGCGGCCGGCAGATCGAACTCCCGCCGGTACCACCACGCCACGTTGTACGGACTGTCGGACGGCATCGGCAGCAGTCCGAAGCGCTCGCCAATCGGATAGGTGGTTCCGGGAATGGAACGGAGGTTCATCGCCGTATACGGATCCGGATACCGTCCGCTGTCGACGAGCGCCCCGACGATCGTTCCGGGTACGGTCGCGGCGTGCCACCCCTGGGTCGAGAAGCCTGGGCGCGAGATCGCGTCGCCTTGCAGCTTCACGCTCGCTGACGACTGAATGGCCCAACCGGCGTCCAGCGGGACGCGAAGCGGATCGGCCACCGACGCCGAGGCCGCGAGCACGACGCTCACCGCGAGCGCGAGGCGGAGCAGGATGTCACGCATGACGGGCTTCTCCGAGGGACACGGCCGAGCGCCGCCGGCCCGCTTTGTTAAACAACTGACTATTATGTTGCCCGCGCGGCGCACACTTTCATAGACTGTTTTCGAAAGTATGACACGCGACGCGTCCGGCGTGACGAGGCGTCAGGTCGACGTGGACGCGGGCGCACGCCACGCGCGACATCTTCGGCCGCTCAACCTCGATCGGGTCCTCGACTTCGCGATCGCGCAGTCCTCGCCGTTCACGCGCCCCGACGTCGTCGTGGCCACCGGGCTGTCGGCGCCGACGGTCGGCACGCTCTGCGCGCATCTGATTCGATGTGGCGTCGTCAAGGACCTCGGCGCGGCGCCGTCGCGCGGCGGCCGCCGTCCCACGTTCATGGAGTTCAACGCGCGTCACCGGTTCGTGGCCGGCATCGATATCGGTCCGACCAAGACGCGGCTGGCGGTGGCGGACCTTCGAGGGGAGCCGATCCAGCAGCGCGCCGTCGCCACGCCGACCGACTGCGCGCCGGCCAAACTGCTCTCGCAGCTCGCCGCCGATCTGCGCAAGCTGTCGAGCGATTCGCGCGTCCCGGCGAATCGGTTGCTCGCCGTCGTGGCGGGCGCTCCCGGCGTCGTCGATCGCGTTCGGGGTGTGGTGGTGGCGTTTGCGCCGAACCTCGAGGGGTGGTCGCAGGTGCCGATGGCGAAGATCCTGCGGCGGTCGCTGGGCGTGCCGGTGATCGTCGAAAACGATGTGAACCTCGCGGTGGTCGGCGAACGGTGGCGCGGCGCCGCGCGCGGCCACGATACCTGTGCGTTCATTACCGTCGGCACCGGCATCGGCGCCGGCGTCGTCGTGAACGGCGAGCTCTACCACGGGCGCCGCTTCATGGCGGGTGAAATCGCGCTGATGTGCATGGGGCCGCAGTTCATCGACACCGATTTCGGCGCGCGCGGGTGTCTCGAGACGCTGGCGGGGCTGAAAACCATCGCGGCGCGCTGGTCGCAGTCCGATCACAACGCGGTGGATGGGTGGGTGCGCGATCTGTTCGATGCCGCCGGGGCAGGCGACGAGGCGGCGCGCGCGATCGTCGACGACACGGCGACGCTCATCGGCATCGCGGCGGCGAACGTGAGCATCGTGCTCGATCCGTCGCTGATCGTGCTCGGCGGCGCGCTGTTCGCCCAGGCCCCCGAGCTCGTCGATGCCGTGCGCGGCGTCGTCTCGCGCATCGTGCCGACGCCGAGCGCGATCGTGCCGTCCCAGCTCGATAAGGAAGCGCCGCTGTGGGGAAGCCTGCTCGTCGCGGCGATGGAAGCGCGAAAACGACTTCGCGACATCATCGCCTGATGGAGCGCGAGGCTTTAGCCGAGCGGGAGCGAGAGCAGAAAAGAGGCTGAGATATGAAGGCATGGATCCCGCGGCTCGCGTGCGGATCGGTGGCCGTGCTGCTGGCCGCTTCGGGCGGCGCGCAGACGGCTGCGCGCAGCGTTCAGGAGCGGCTCGGCTATCCGGCGAGCGCGCGGCTGCTCGTCATCCACGCCGACGATCTCGGGATGGCGCATTCCGTGAATCGCGCGACCTTCGAGGCGCTCGAAAAAAACTGGATCACCTCGTCGAGCATCCTCGTGCCGTGCCCGTGGTTTGCCGAGGTCGTGCGCTTCGCAGCCGAGCATCCCGACGCCGATCTCGGCGTCCATCTGGCCGTGAACAGCGAATGGACCGGACTGCGGTGGGGGCCGGTCAGTTCTGCCGATGCGGTCCGGTCGCTCCTCGACAAGGATGGATATCTGCCGCTCGAAGAAACGGAAGTCGTCGCGCACGCGCAGCCGGATCAGGTCGAGCGCGAGCTGCGCGCTCAAGTCGATCGGGCGCGCTCGGCCGGCATCCGTCTCTCGCATCTCGATTCGCACATGGCGACGCTGTTTCGATCGCCGGCGCTTCAGAAGGTTTACTTTCGCCTTGGATCCGCGTACGGCCTCCCGCTCCTGAGCGAACGCTCGGGCGGCGATCGATCGCCGTGGGCGGGGGAAGGGCAGGCCGACGCGCTCGTCGATCGCGTGATCTCACTCGACGCGCCGGGCGCGCCGGCGGCCGAGTGGCCGGCGGCGTACGAAAAGCTGCTGACGCCGTTGCCGCCTGGTGTGTACGAGCTCATCGTCCATCTCGCCTACGACGACGACGAGATGCGCGGCGCGACGTGGGATCATCCGAACTGGGGCGCCGCATGGCGGCAGGCGGACTTCGACCTGGTGAAGAGCCAGCGATTCCGCGACTTCTTGAAGAAACAGAATTTCACGCTCGTGAAGTGGAAAGATTTGGCACGCGCACGGACACGCTAGGTCGAGTAGGTCGAGTGGGACCGACCCGACCCACCTGACCAACTACCGCTTGATCGCAATGATCTGATTGACCTTCACGTTCGTCAGCTTCGAAGTCGTGCCGTCGGGCCAGCGGACGTCGAGCGAATCCACCTGCGCGGCCGATCCAAGGCCGAAGTGCAGGCGCATGTCGTTCTGCGAGATGTAGCTCGTTCCGCTCTGCACGACGCGCGTCTGCGCAACGGCGCCGGCGCGGGCGGTCACGACCGCTCCGATCGCATCTGTATTCCCGCGCGGCCCCGTCAGCTTCACCAGGAGCCAGTTGCCGCGATCGGTCAGCTCGTTGTGCAGCACCTCGGGAACGCCATCGAGATCGTTGACGACGAGGTCGAGACGACCGTCGTTGTCGAGATCGCCCATGGCGAGACCGCGACCGACGCGCTCGTCCATCATCACGCGACCGTACTGCGCGGCGACCTCGTCGAACGTGCCGTCGCCGCGATTGTGATAGAGCAGCTTGCGCTGGCGGTAACCGGCCGACGCGCCGAGCCGCACTTTGTCGAGCTGCGGGTACACGTGTCCGTTCACGACGACGAGATCGAGGAGCCCGTCGTTGTCGTAGTCGATGAACGCCGTGCCCCAGCCGACGAACGGCAGGCTGCTCGGCGCCGTCTTCGAGCTGAACGACACGTCGGTGAAGTGATCGCCGTCGTGGCGATAGAGCGCGTTGTACTCCTCGGAGAAATTCGTCACGAAGACGCTCGGCCTGCCGGTGTTCAGGTAATCGCCGAGCGCCACGCCCATGCTGCCCTGCTCGGCGCCGTCCTCGCTCACCGCGACGCCCGCGGGAAACGCGACTTCCTTGAACGTGCCGTCGCCGTTGTTCCGATACAGAAAGTTCGCCGTCGAATCGTTGGCGACGTACAGGTCCGGCCAGCCGTCGCCGTTGTAATCGAACCACGCGATGCCGAGACCGAAGTACCCATTCGGATCGGAAACACCCGCCTGTTTCGAGACCTCGGTGAAGTGGCCGTTCCCGTCGTTGTGAAACAGGAAGTCGGATTCACCCTGCAGTCCGCGCGGACCGCACTGCACGGCGATGCCGCGGTACTCGCACGTCTTGTCCTTGCCGAACTCCGGGAGATGATCGAGATCGATCTTGACGTAGCGGCTGACGAACAAATCGAGCCGGCCGTCCCGGTCGTAGTCGGCGAAGCCGCAGCCGGCGGACCACCCGCCGCCGGCCACACCCGCCTGCTCCGCGATGTCGGTGAACGTGCCGTCGTGATTGTTGCGATACAGGCGGTTCTTCCCGAGTCCCGTCACGTACAGATCTTCCCAGCCGTCGCCGTCCACGTCGGCGGTGCACACGCCCATGCCCCAGCCGGGATGGGCAAGCCCTGACTTGTCGGTCACGTCCGCGAATTTGCCGTTGCCCAGATTGCGATACAGGGCGCTGCGGGCGGCCGTCGGATCCTTCGCGGTCGCAACGGTGAGCGAATCGACGAAGTAGATATCGAGCAGCCCGTCCCGGTCGTAGTCGAAGAGCGCGACGCCGCCGCTCATCGACTCGACGATGTACTTCTTTTCCGGCGCCGCGTGATGCTGAAAGGTGATCCCCGCTTCGGCGGTGATGTCGCGAAACAGGACTGCCTGCGGCGCCGCGAGCACCACGGCGCCGGCAGCGGCAGCGCCGACGAGAGAAGCGACCGATCGCATCACCGCGGTCTTTCGCTCGACGTGGCCGTGCGCAACGTCTTCATCCGCTCTTCCGCTTCGCGCAATTTCTGCTGGTACAGCTGCACGTGTCGCTGCGCGTTCGCTTCGTCGCCGAGACGCGCGTACGCGAGGCTCAATTGATAATGCGCGGAGGGCGAATCGGGATTCGCGGCGATCGCCTTGCCGAGCGCGTCGCGCGCCTCAGCATAGCGCTCGCGCTTCATCAGGACGATGCCCATGACGAGGTTGGCGGTCGGATTCGCATTGGCGCGGGCGAGCGCCCGGCGCGCGTGATCTTCCGCCGGCGCGAGATCGCCGAGGCCCGCTTCGGCTTCGGCGAGCGCTGCCAGGGCGTCGATGTTCTCCGGCTCGAGGTCGAGCGCGTGGAGGAGCGCGCGCTTCGCATCGGAGTACTGTTTGCGGCTGTTCTGCGCGAGGCCGAGCGCCATGAGCGTGAGCGATCGTTCGGGTTCGAGCCGATCCGCCCGCTGCAGCGACTCGATAGCCGCCGGCATGTCGCCGCCCTCCATCAACGCGACGCCGAGCAGGTAGTGATACTGCGGGACCGTCGGGCACATCCGCGTCAGCGCATCGAGCGTCGTGATGGCGGGCACCAGCATCCGCGCCGCGAGCGACACCTGCGCGAACGCACTGAGGACTTCTTCGGAATTGGGCGCCAGGATGCGCGCGCGTCCCAACGATTCGAGCGCGCCCGGCCGGTCGCCGCTCTGCATCCGATCGCGCGCCGTTTGCAGCAGCTCGCGGACAGACGAGGCGGCGACATCGGGAGCCTGAGCGGGCACGCCGCCGCCGACAGGATGTGCGACTGCAATCACGAGCAGCAGCGTCGGCGCAGATGCCCGCCGCATCACGGCGTCTTGCCCCGCTGTTTGTCTTTGAGGTCCCGGTAGGCCGCGAATTCCTTTTCGGCGAGCTCGGCGCGTCCGAGCTTTTCGTACGCCCGCGCGAGCTGGTAATGGATGTTCGCGTCCTGCGGCGCGGTGCGGGCGGCCGCTTCGAGGTGCAAGGCAGCCTCGTCCGGCGCGCCACCCGCGAGCAGGATCTTGCCGAGAAGGTACCGTGCGTCGGCGAACTCCGGATTCGTCCTGACGACCGTGCGCGCTTCGACGAGCGCCTGATCGGCGTGGCCTTCGAGATCGAGGACGGTCGCCAGCGTGTGCCGCGCCTTGACGTCGGCTGGATGGTGCGTGAGCTCGGCGCGCAGCGCGGCTTCCGCGTCGGACAGCTTTCCCTGCTTCAGGTAAATCAGGCCGAGCGCGCTGTTCGCGTCGGCGACGTCGCCCTTCAGCCGCAGCGCGCGCTGCAGCGCCTCGACGGCCGCGTCGTAGTTGCCCTGCTGCGCGTAGACGTGGCCGAGCACGACGCTCACCTCGGGGCTCGTCGCATGCTCCGCGAGCAGGCGCGAGAAAATCGCCTCCGCGTCCGCGGCGCGGCCGCTCCGTACGAGCGCGAGGCCGTACGCATACTGCAGCGACGAATCGGCGTCGCGCTGCGGATCGTCGGCGAGGAGCGCCGCCGATTGCTCGTACGCTTCGGTGTTGAGGTGGGCGATCGCGAGCATGCGCCTGACGAGCGTACTCGTCCGATCGGCCTCGAGCGCGCGCGCGAGCGGCCGAATGGCTCTGGCGTACTGCTGCGAGTTGAAGTACGCGATGCCGAGCGAGGACTGCGCCTGAGGAAAGTTGTCGTCGGCAGCGACCGCCTGCTCGAAGAAGTCGGCGGCCCGAGTAAACCGTTGCTTCTGCGCGTGCATCACGCCAAGGTTCAAATACGCACGCGCGAGCGCGGTCCGGGTCCCTCGCGCCAGGTCTGCGCGTTGTGCCGGCGTGAGTCCCGACAACGGCGAGCTGTCGAGCGCCGGCGCCGCGGCGATCATCTCGGCGGGATCCTGGGCGTCGGCGAGATATTGCCCGAGGCGTTGGCGCTCGGTCGCGGTCAGTTTCGCGGAGAAGCGTTCGGCCTCGGCGAAATGCGCCGCCGCTTCGTCCGCCGCGCCGGTCTTCTGCAGCGCGAGCGCGAGCTGATAGTGGACGCTTCGCAGCCGTCCATTGTCGATGCGCGGCGACGCGGTCTCGAGCGCCAGCGCTCGCCGGAATGAGGTCACCGCGCCGGCCGCCCGATCCAGCGCGAGCTGACAGCGGCCAAGGTAGTACAAGGCCTCTGGCGGGGGAGGCTCCGTACGAACGGCGATCTCGAGCGCGGGCAGTGCGGCGGCGTCTCGACGCGCTTCGACCAGCACGATCCCGAGTCGCAGGTTCGTCGCCGGATCGTTCGGCGCGAGGCGCAGCTCCTGCTGGAATTCGGCAATCGCCTCGTCGAGCCGAAGCACGCTGTCTTCCATGATCGCGATCGTTCCGAGGTAGTAATGCGCGCGGCGGACGCGCGGATCCTTCTGCAGCGCGGACGCGAGCGCGCGGCGCGCTCGATCGTACTGGCCGGCATCGCGGTACGTTCGACCGATCAGGACGTAGGTCTCGGGCAGCGGCCGCGCCCTCGCCACTTCGTCGAAGAGCCGTTCGGCGGCATCCAGCTGCTTCAGTCGCAGGTAGCCCGACGCGAGGGCGTACTTGATCTCCGGATCGTCCGGCCGCGCGTGCGCGGTTTCCTCCAGTTCCTGGACGGCCTCTTCTGGTTGACCGTTTGTGACCAGCGCCTGTGCCAGCAGACGACGAGTCTGCGCATCTGCAGGATTGCCGCCGCTCAGACGCGTGAGAATCTTGACGGCGCTCGCGGCGTCGCCCATCTGCAACTGAACGACTGCCAGCGATTGCAGCGCGGCGCTCGCGTCGAACGTGGAGGTCGATGCCCGCTCGAAGGCATCGCGCGCGTCGGCGAGACGATGGTCGGTGGCGTCGAGGGCGCCCATCAGCATCCATCCGGCCGCGAGCGCGGAACGATAGCGGCTCTCCGCGATCTGCAGCTCGCCCGCGCGCAGGCTGTCCTCAGCCGCCGACATCTGGACGTCGACGGCAGCGAGCGGATCGGGCGCGGTCTGTGCGGTTTGTGCGACGGACGGCGACGCGCCGATGGTCATCACCACCGCGCCTGCGATCGAGATGTGGAGGAACCCGGACATCATCGTATCAGTCGCCGCGATTCTAACTCAGCGACCGGCAAGCCATTGACGAGCGCGCTGGATCTCTCGCCCGTACTGCTGCGGAGAGGCAGACGCGACGAACAGCTCGAAATACGGACGCGCTTCGATCTGATGTCCTCTCTGCCGCTGGAGGTCTGCGAACGCGAGCAGTTTTTCCGCTTCGCGCGGGTCCGCTTTCAGAGCCTCTCCCCAGTGCGCGACGGCTTCGTCGACGTGCCCCTCTTCTGACGCCATCACGCCCAGCGAGCTGTGCGCGCGCGCGGCGGCTGGATTGAGCGCCAGCGCCGACTGGAATTCTTCGCGCGCGTGCGCGCGATCGCCCGCCATCAGATAGACCGTGCCTGACTCGACGCGCAGCATCGCGCTCGCCGGATCCTGCTGCCGCGCCCGCGCGAGCGTCGACAGCGCATCGGTGATGCGCCCCGCCGCCGCAAGCGCAAGGGCGCGCGACGCGAGCACCTGCGGATCGGGCGGCTCGCGCCGGCTGTACGGCTCGAGCAGATCGACCGCTTCGCGCGCGCGACCCGCCTGCGTCAGATACGTCGCGAGCAGCGACAGTGTCTGCGTATCCTCGGGAGTCAACGCTGCGGCCCTGCGCAGCGCGTCGATCCCCGCCGGCAGGTTCCCGCTCTCGCGTTCGAGATGCGCGAGCTCGAGCAGCGCGACCGCCATCGTCGGCCTGCGCTCGACGAGCTCGCGACAGCGGGAGATCGCTGCCCGCAGATCGCCGGCGAGATACAAGCGAAGGACGTCCTGGAGCATCGCATCCAGGCCGATGAGACGCTTCGGGTCGTCGGCCTCGGTGTACCGGGTCGCCGGCCGAACGGCTGCGCTCGCGTAGCCGAGGCTGCGCAGACGCTGGCGCGCTTCTGCCGATTCGGGGCGGCGTTCGGATCGCTGACCGTTCGCGCCGATCGTGTCGAGGAACCGCCGCATCTCTTCGACGTGCCGCGGCTGAAACGCCGCGAGGTTCTGCTGCTCGTTCGGGTCGCGTCGAAGGTCGTACAACTCGGGAATCGGGAGGTCGATGTACTTCAGTCGATCTCGAATGACTCCGTGCAGCGGCGCCCATCCGCGGTTCAGATTCCCCGACAGCGCCTCGAAATAGATCGGCGCCGCCGATGCGTCGGCGTGCGCGAGGTCGGCGGAGACGCCGGCGGCGAACGGCAGCAGGCTCTGTCCCGGCAACGCGTCGGGGGGATGAATCGCCAGCGCGTCGAGAATCGTGGGCAGGACGTCGATGTGCCGTGCAGGCTCCGTGACCACGCGGGGTTTGAAAAGCTCAGGCTGAAACACGATGAACGGGACGCTGAGCGTCGCCTCGTAGGCGAAGATGCCGTGCGTGGCCTCTCCGTGCTCGCCGAGCGACTCGCCGTGATCCGCCGTGAGCACGACCAGCGGTTGCCTGCCGTCGCGTGCGGCCACGACCGACTCGACGAGCGGCGCGATCGCCGCATCCACGGCCGCGACCTCGCCGAGGTACGGGTCGCCAGAGAACCGTGACGCGAACGGCTCGGGCGCTGCATAAGGAAAGTGCGGCTCGTACACGTGCACCCAGCAAAAGGACGGTTGATCTTTCGCGCCGGCGTCGAGCCATCGCCTGGCGAGCGCCACCGTTTCGGCGCCACGGCGTTCCTGCTCGAGAAACGCAGGCCGGGGCTGAGCGTCGACGAAGCTGTCGTCGTACACGTCGAACCCGCGGTCGAGACCGAATCGTGAATCGAGCGGATACGCGCTGACGAACGCGCCGGTGCGATAGCCGCGCGCCTTCAGCAGCGTCGCCAGCGTGTCGACGCCCGTTGGAAAGCGAAATCCGGCGTTGTCGCGCACGCCGTGATCGGTCGGGTAGCGGCCCGACAGGATGTTCGCGTGCGACGCGAGCGTGATGACGTTGTGCGCGTGCGCGTCGGCGAACCGGACACCGGACGCCGCGAGGCGATCGATCGCCGGCGTGCTGGCGCGTCGGTTTCCGTACGCGCCAATCGCGTCGGCGCGGAGCGTGTCGATAGTAATAAGGAGTACGTCAAGGCCGGCGTGCCGCCGGACGGCCGATTCCGTGTGAGAGCCGCAGGCGCCGGCAACCGCAGCGAGGGCGAGGACGATGCCGAGCGCGTGTACGGTGGTCGATCGCAGCACGCGGAAGGTTACCAGGGTCCAAAAGCGCTTGACAGCGGGCCGACAGTGATCATAATAGCACTTTCTTAAGTAGTTTTAGGAAGCTCTGGGAGGCGCTACGCATGCGGAAATCGGTCCTGATCCTGGCCGTTTCGTCGCTCTTCCTCGCCACACCCACGTTTGCCCAGCGATCCACCGGCAGCATCCGCGGCACGGTGAGAGACGCCACCCAATCGGTCCTGCCCGGCGCGACGGTGACGGTCCTGAACGAAGAGACCGGTCTCTCGCTCACCGTCGTCACGAACGCCGCAGGCGTGTACTCGGTTCCCGCTCTGCCGGTGGGGCGCTACAAGGTCAGCGCCGAGCTCCAGGGCTTCAGGAGCGGATCGCGGACGGGCGTCATCCTCAGAACCGCCGACGATCTCGGAATCGATTTCGAGCTTGCAACGGGACAGTTGACCGAGGTCGTCACTGTCGAAGCGTCATCGCTTCCGGTGAAGACCATCGGCGGAGACGTGTCCGGCGTCGTCACCGGCGAAATGGTGCGCGAGCTGCCGCTGAACGGCCGCAATTTCCTGCAGCTCGCGACGCTGATGCCGGGCGTCAGCGCGCCCGACTCCCTCAACGTCAAGGACAAGGGTCTGCTCGGCGGATCCGATCTCTCGGTGAGCGGCAGCGACGTCACCGCCAACATGTGGACCGTGGACGGCGCGAACAACAACGATGTCGGTTCGAACCGTACGATTCTGGTGTATCCGTCGCTCGAAGCGATCGAAGAGTTCAAGATTCTGCGCAACAGCTACGGACCCGAGTTCGGCGGCGCCGGCGGCGCACAGATCAACATCGTCACCCGCGGCGGCACGAACCGGTTCAACGGCGACGTGTTCTACTCCGGGCGCAACGACGCGCTGAACAAGGCGAACTACTTCCTCGAGAAAGCCGACCAGCCCAAGGAGAAACTGAAACGGAACGATTTCGGCGTTGCGCTTGGCGGTCCGCTCGTCAAGGACAAGCTGCACTTCTTCGGCAACCTCGAATGGAACGTCGAAGATCGCGGCACGGCGCGCGCCGCGTTCGTCCCGACGGCGGCTGAACGAAATGGAGACTTCAGCGGAGCTCGTATTGCAGGGTGCTCGCCGCCGATCCCGATCGATCCGGCGACCGGGTTGGCGTTTGCGGGCAACCGCATCCCCGCGGATCGCCTCAGTCCGGCCGGGCTGTCCTACCTGAGGCTGTATCCACTGCCGAACGTCACGCCCACTGCCGGAAGCTGCAACAACTGGGTGACGTCGGTGTTGTCGCCGATCCGCTACAACCAGCAAAGCTTGCGCGTCGACTGGACGCCCACCCAGGCCAGCAGGCTGATGGTGCGCTACACGCACGATACGTGGAAGAACAACTCCCCGAGCGTTCAATCGAACCTCTGGGGCGACGATCCGTTTCCGGCGGTCGATTCGAACTGGGATCAGCCGAGCCGGTCGTTCGTCGCTTCTCTGAACCAGACCCTGGGAACGAACGGGACCAACAGCCTTCAGTTCTCGTACTCGGCGAACAAGATCATCATCACGCGTGGCGGGACCGATCCCGGGATCGACACGCAGATTCTCAACACGCTCCAGCCAATCTTTCCGTACAGCGCGAAGCAGTACGGCGACCAGACGAGCCATCCAGTGTTCTGGGGCGGTCAGGGCTATCAGGCGCTCTGGAACGAGGCTCCGTTCCGCAACAACCAGGATCTCTACATCGTCAAGGACGACTACACCAGGGTATTCGGGAAACACCTCGTGAAAGTCGGCGCATTGGCGACGCTTCCGGACAGCAGAAAGAACGAGGACACCGACGGCAACGGATCGGATATGAACTCGCGCTTCTGGGGCTCGGCCGGCCTCAACGGGTGGGGATCGAACACCGGAAACATCCTTGCCGACTTTCTGCTTCGCGATATGACGTGGGGATTCTCCGAAGCCTCGACGAGCCGGTCGGCGCCGCAGCGTTGGCGGGACGTCGAGTTCTACGCCGCCGACTCGTGGCAGGCGTCGCGGCGCGTGACGTTCGATTACGGCGTGCGGTATTCGCTGTTCTTCAATCCGTACACGACGGACAACAAGATCACGAGCTTCGTTCCGGAACTGTTCAACCCGGCGCTCGGCGCCGATCCCTGCAACGGGGTGCTGCAGCCGCCGGGCACGAACTGGTGCAAGCAGGCCGGCGCGAAAGGCGGCGCGGACGGACCGAATCGCTCGCTGATGAAACAGGACTTGAACAACGTCGCCCCGCGCGTCGGCGTCGCATGGGATATCTCCGGCGACGGGAAGACGGCGCTGCGCGCCGGCGTTGGACAGTTCTTCCTGCGTGAGCGCCTCAGTCCCGTCCTCAGCATCGCCACCAACCCGCCGTTCGTGAGCACGCTCAACGGCATTCGCAAGCTCGATTCGACCGCGGAACCGTGCGACGGCTGCTTCGGCACGACGCTCGGAGCACCAGCGCGCGGCCGGGAAGTCGACATGCGGACGCCGAACAACTGGCAGTGGAACATCACGGCCCAGCACGAGGTCTGGCGCGGCACGACGATCGAGGTGGGCTACGTCGCGAACTACGGATATGACCTGCTGAAGACGCATGTCGCGAACCAGGTGCTCAGCGGCGACATCAACCACAACGGCATCGACGATCGGCGTGAGTACGTGGTGACGACGCCCGCAAACGCCGACCTGCGTCAGTTCGGAGTCTTCGGCAACAACAATATCGGCATCTGGGATCACAGCGGCAGATCGACGTATCACTCGCTGCAGACGCAGTTCGTCAGCCGGTTCGCGCGTGGTTCCCAGTTCCAGACGTCCTACACGCTGGCGCGCTCGCGCGCGAATTTCAACCTGACCGACAGCGGCGGTTCTCCCGCTCGCGGGACTGCGACGGTCGACAATCAGAATCCGGATCTCGACTGGGGTCGCCCGGAAACGGGGCGTACTCACATCTTCAATGCGTCGCTGATCTGGCTGCTGCCGAGTCTTGAAGGGAAATCCCCTGCGGTCCGCGGCGTACTTGGCGATTGGGAAGTGACGACGATTATCGGCGCCGCGAGCGGACAGCCGCTGACCGTGTATACGGGCTCGCTGCCGGGGCTCAACGGGGGACCGTCCGGCACGGGTTATACCGACAACCAGATGCCGAACCGCGTCGCCAGCGAACCGTGTCGCGCAAGCGGCGGGCTGCCGGAGCAGATCGTCAACCCGAACGCCTACACGCTGAATGGATTCCAGCTCGGGGCCATCGGCACGGCAAGGCGCGGCGATTGCGACGGCCCCGGGTACTTCCAGACGGACCTGGCGTTCTACAAGAACATCCGGCTGCACGGCACGACGAAGCTGCAGTTCCGCTGGGACATCTTCAACATCTTCAACAACACGAACTTCCTGTTCAATGGCGACAACTACATCATGAACGCGTCGACGGTCGTGTTGAACAACACGGACGCAACCAAAGCGAGTGCGATCACGAGCGCGACGATTCCAACGAGCTTCGGTCAGTCGACGCGGACACGGGATCCGTTGCAGATGCAGATTGGATTCAAGCTGTTGTTCTAACTTCCGCTGGTCCTTCCACCCTTCGACAAGCTCAGGGTCGTCCTGAGCAACGTGCGAAGGACGACAGGGGACGAGCGGCTTCGGCGGGCTGTGAGGTGAACTCGCAGCCCGCTTTTTTTATGCTGACACGTGTGCTCCTTGCGTTCACGGTGATGGTGTTGGCCACCAGAGGCATCCGACTCGATGTCGGCGCCGCGATCGGCCAGCGCGACGCCGGCTCCGGTCCGATGGTCGACAGCCAGACGTTTCTCGACGCGCACACGCGTCCGTTGCCGCCGCCGCGCGACGACATCGTCCGTCGCGTAAGCGATCTCATCGGGCGCATGACGCTCGAAGAAAAGATCGGACAGATGACGCAGCTCGAGATCGGCATGGTGACCGACGGCAAAGACGCCGATCTGCGAATCAACCCGGCGAAGCTGCGCAAGGCGGTCGTCGACTACGGCGTCGGCTCGATCCTGAACGTGAAGGATCTCGCGCTGCCGATCGAGAAGTGGCACGAGCTCATCCCGGCGATCCAGAAGGCGGCCGGCGAGTCGCGGTTGAAGGTTCCGATCCTGTACGGCATCGACTCGATACACGGCGCGAACTACGTGAAGGGCGCCACGCTGTTTCCGCAGCCGCTCGGGATGGCGGCCACCTGGAATCCCGAGCTGATGCTCGAGACGAGCCGCGTGAGCGCGGCGGAAACGCGCGCCGCCGGCATCCCGTGGAACTTCTCGCCGGTGCTCGATATCGGGCGGCAGCCGCTCTGGCCGCGCCTGTACGAAACGTTCGGCGAGGACGTGCATCTGGCGAGCGTGATGGGCGTGGCTGCCGTTCGCGGATACCAGGGCGACGATCCGGCGTCGCCGACGAGCGTCGCCGCGTGCCTCAAGCACTACGTCGGCTACAGCTTTCCGGCGAGCGGACACGATCGCACGCCGGCGTCGATCCCCGTCGAGACGCTGCGCGAGCATTTCCTGCCGACGTTTGCGGCTGCCGTTCGCGCCGGCGCCCTCTCGGTGATGGTGAACTCGGGCGAGGTGAACGGAGTCCCCGGCCACGCGAACCGGCGTCTCCTCACCGATGTCCTCCGCCGCGAGCTCGGGTTCGGCGGACTCGTCGTCTCCGATTGGGAAGACATCAAGCGGCTCGTGACGGCGCATCATGTGGCCGCCAATGAAAAAGAAGCGACGCGGATCGCCGTGCTGGCCGGCATCGACATGAGCATGGTGCCGTCCGACTACAGCTTCGCCGATCTGCTGGTGCAGCTCGTGAAGGAAGGCGCGGTGCCGGCCTCGCGTATCGACGAAGCGGCGTCGCGCGTGCTGTCGATGAAAGCGCGCCTCGGACTCTTCGACGATCCGCTGCGCGGCGTGGAGACGAAGACCGCGGTCGGCTCGGCCGAATCGCGACGCCTCGCGCTTCGAGCCGCGCGCGAGTCGATCGTGCTCCTGAAGAACGAGCGGAACGTCCTGCCGCTCGCGCGCGATGCGCGCGTGCTCGTCACCGGCCCGACCTGCGATTCGCTGCCGGCGCTGAACAACGGCTGGACGATCACGTGGCAGGGCGATCGGCCTTCCGAATATCCCGCCGATCGCCCGACGCTTCGCCGCGCCATCGAGACGAGGCTCGGCGCACGCGCGACGTACGCACCCGGTGCGGGGCTCGAGAAGATCGTCGACATCCCCGCTGCCGTCGCGGCGGCGCGCGCCAGCGACGTCGTGGTCGCGTGCCTCGGCGAGACGTCCTATGCGGAGACCCCGGGGAACATCGACGACCTGACGCTGCCGGACGCGCAGCTTCGTCTCGCGCAGGCGCTCGCCGACACGGGCAAGCCCATGGTCCTCGTGCTGATCGAAGGACGCCCGCGGATCATCCGGTCGATGGCCGACGCCGCGTCCGCAATCGTGCTGGCGCTGAATCCCGGAATGGAAGGCGGCGCCGCGCTCGCCGACGTCCTCTTCGGCGACGTGAACCCCGGCGGCAAGCTGCCGATCACGTACCCGCGGTTCGCGAACGCGCTGACAACCTACGATCACAAGAAATCGCAGGAGCCGCAGCCGGGCTCCGCGCCGGCCATGGGCTACGCGCCGCAGTTCGAGTTCGGATTCGGCCTCAGCTACACGAAATTCGAGTACAGCACGCTCACCGCTACGCCGGAGGCTGCCGCAGTCGGCGCGCCGATTGAGGTATCGGTGACGGTGCGCAACAGCGGCTCACGCGCCGGCGCGGAAGTCGTTCAGTTGTTCGTGTCGCAACATGCCGCGCGCGTCACACCGCCGGTGCGGCGACTGAAGCGCTTTGCCAAGGTCCTGCTCGAGCCGAACGGAACGCGCGAGATCGTGTTTCACCTCGCGAAGAGCGATTTCTCGTACGTCGATGCCGGCGGCGAGCGGGTGAGCGAGCCCGGCTCGTTCACCGTTCGGATCGGTGGTCTCGCGAAGGAAGTTGTGTTCCGATGAGCGGCGGCAGCGGCCTCACGACGCGACGCGTGTTGTATTCCGATCGATAGCGCTCTTTCTCCGGTGTGTCGGCCGGGGCGTCCCACGGCGGGTACGGATACTGCCGCATGCCGTGGAAGGGGAGCGGCGCGACGGCATCGGGGCTCGCCGAGTGCAGGTCCATCTCCTTGCTGAAGCCGTCCGCGTAGAGCAGGAACGTGCGCGTGAATCCCTCTTCGATCGGCGGCAGTCGCGCCGCGTCGAACGACAGCGCGATCTCGTCTCCGGGCGCCGCGATGACGAACTGATCGTCGGTACGCGTCAGCAGCGGCAGCACGTCTCCTTCGCGCGTGTACGTCCCCACCATCGTCTTCCACGGCGAGATCCGCGTGACCCGCTGGTAGTCGTACGTGATCGGCTGCGGCGGCTTCGGCGTCAGCTCCGCCGAAAATCCGCGCGCGCGCAACATCGCTGTCGCCGGTTCGAGCCGATCGATCCGCGCGCCACCGCCGGCGTCGTTCGCGAACAGAATCCGATCCCAGTAGATCCGCATGTTCGTGACGATCCGCACGTCGGTGGTTCCTGCCGCAAGCCGGCCCGCCAGATCCACGACGATGGTCTGCGGACGGCCGACCGGGATGCCGATGTCGCCGACGATCGTGCGCCAGACGCCGTCGGCGCCGCGTGCCTCGAGCGCCGGCGGCTGCAGCGCGAGACCCGCCTGATCGGCGGCGACGTTGTCGCTCGAGAAGGCGTAGTCGGTCCAGCCGGTCAGCAGCAGCAGTGACGGCCGCATCGCTCCGAGCGCGATCGTCAGCGTGTGCGGCGCGGCATAGCCCCGGATCGCGCTCAGTGCGAAATCGTCGGGGTACGTGCCGTCGACAGCCGCAATGCGCGCCGTCACGTCGTGGCCGTGATCGTCGGTCACGCGCGGCGGCGGACCGATCTCGCGCGCGTGGAACAACCGGAATGGCTTCGGCGGATCGGTCATTCCCTCGTTGGGAAACACCTCCACGTCTCGCCGGTGCGTCACGGCCAGCAGCGAGAGCCGATCGACGAACATCGTCTCCTCGAGCTCGTTGGTCACGCGCAGCTCGTAGCGACCGTCCTTTGGCTGCAGCTGTGCCTCGCTGATGCGGACGTACTCTTCGGGATCCGGCCGATTCCGTACGCCGGGCGCCTCCCAATATCCCATCTCGCCGCCGCCCATGAAGTCGGTCACGAACTCGAAGCGGTGGCCGTTCCACGTGAACAGGAACGGACACGAGGACGGTTTGCGATTCAGCTCTTCGACGTTCAGCGGCGACGCGAGGACGGCCGCGGCGTTCGACATCGAATCCGCGGCTTCTGCCTGCAGGATGCCCGACGGCCACAGCACGCGGACGACGTCGGCGCCGCGACGGCGGCCAAGGCCGAACAGAACGTCGGCCGGCGCGGCCGACGGAGTAGACGAGGAGCTTTCGAGCCGCTGACGCAGGCTGCCCGCGCGCAGATCGATTTTCGCCCCGATGCCGGAACGATTGCTGACGCGCGCCGTCAGCCGCACGTGCATGGAGGCATTGCGGCTGCCGCCGTCGTTGCGCCACACGGCGACGTTCGATGCGCCGGCGTCGGCCGTGATGACGTCCATGTCGCCATCGCCGTCCACGTCCGCGGCGAGCACCGCACGCGCCGACCGCGACGCCGATGTCCCCGACGCCGTGCTGCCGAACGCCCGCGTCGTCACGTCGCTCCACTCGCCGGCGGACGCGCGCAGGAGCCGCGGACCATCGGCCGACCACGTGAGGAGATCGAGCATGCCGTCGTTGTCGTAGTCCACGAACTGCGCCGCCAGCGCGCCGGCAGTCGCGGCGGGCGCCGGCACCATGCGAAAGCGGCCGCGGCCGTCGCTGACCGCGAACACGCCCGGCGCCGACGCGCGGCCGAAGAAGAAATCGGGGAAGTCGTCCTTGTTGAAGTCGCCGGCGGCGACGCTTGTGACGTGTCCCTGGATCTCGATCCCGACCTTCGACCGATCGTCCCGGAACGTGCCGTCGCGCAGGTTCGTGAACAGCGCCGGCGTCCCGTCATAGCTTGCGATCAGCAGATCGACGTCGCGGTGGTTGTCGTAATCCGTCGGCACGACAGCCACGCCGTGCCGCAGACCGCTGACGCCGGTCTTCGCCGTGATGTCGGTGAACGTGCCGTTGCCGTTGTTCTGCAGCAGAACGGTCGGCGCGCCTGGAAAATCGTCGGGGAACGTCAGCGGGCGCGCGGCAGCCTGCTCGCGCGCGGCATCGACATCCGCCAGACCGACGATGACGATGTCGAGGTCGCCGTCGTGATCGAAGTCGACGAACGCGGCCGATGTGGACAGGAAGCGGTACGCAGGCAGGCCGCTCCGCGCGGTGGCGTCGGAAAAGCGGCCGCCGCCGTCATTGTGCAGCAGGAGATTGCGGCCGTAGCGAATCACGAACAGATCCGGAGCGCCGTCGTTGTCGTAATCGCCGGCAACCGCGGCGATCGCGCCCGAACCGATCAGGTCGCCGATGCCGGATTCACGCGTGACGTCGACGAACGCGCCGCGGTCGTTCCGCAGCAGCCGCGCGTCGCCCGAGCGGACGACGAGCAGGTCGAGATCGCCGTCGCGGTCGTAATCGATGGCCGTCACGCCGCCGGCAACCGCGCCGGCAATCGCTCGTCCAACATCGGCAAAATCGGCCGCGGTGAAGCGACGGCCGAACGGCGACTGGATCGAGCCGGTCGGCTGAGAGGCCGGCAGAGCAATCGATGACGTGGTGAACGTCACGTCGGGAACCGTGCGATCGGCAAGGTCGGGTTCGGCGCCGGTCGAGACCATCGCTTCGGCGTAATGACCCTGCTCGAGGTAGTTGGTCGAGAAGATCGTTCCGTAGCCGCTGGCGCGCACCGCTTGCGACTCCTCCATCGCCTTCTGACCTTCGTCGCGCCGCCCCACACGCGTGAGCGCGAGACCGAGGTTGTACGACGCGGTCACGTTGTACGGCTCTTCGTCGAGCGCGGCACGGAAGGCCGAAATGGCGTCGGCCTCGCGCCGCTCCTGCAGATCGATCTGTCCCGCGTTGATCAGCGTGCCGACGTCGCGCGGATCGATCTCGCGGGCGCGCTGGAACGCCTCGCGCGCCGCGGCGAGACGTCCCTGCGCGCGGGCGATCAATCCAAGGATGTACGGAGGACGCGGATCGCGCGGCAGCAGGCGCGCCACGGCTTCGATTTCACGCTGCGCGCCGTCGAGATCGAGCGCGTAGAACAGCGCGATGGCCAGATTGACCCGGGCGAGGGCGAGCGACGGGTTGAGTCGAAGCGCGGCGCGGAACGCGTCTGCGGCCGCGGCGTAATCGAACTGCTCGAGGCGCGCGACGCCGACGTTGTTCGCCCGGTAGGCGTCTTCGACGGCCGGCGGCTGCGCCGCAGGTCGTCTGAGCGCCAGGGCGCCGATGACCAGCGCCGCGGCCGCGAGTGCGATCAGAAGGCGGCGGCTCATCGACGCCACGTTACTTCCGCCCGATCGGCTTCGCGTCGATCACCCCTTTGCCTTCCTGGATCGTGATCGTCTGGTTCGCTGCGGTCTGGCCCACCACGTCGACGCGTCCGCTGGGCCAGCGCACGCGCACTTCGGTGACGGCCGCCGCCGATCCGAGCCCGAAGGTGAGCGGCAGCTCGCTCTGCGAACAGTAGCTGGATCCGGTCTTCACCATCTGCCGTTGACGACCGCCGCCGGCCACCGTCACGTCGACGCGCGCGCCGATGCCATCGCGATTGGACGCCGTCCCGATCGTTCTCACACGCAACGAGGCGTTCCGGTTCCCGCCGTCGTTGCGCAACAGAACGGCCGCGCCCTTGTTGGCCGTCACCAGCAGATCGAGGTCGCCGTCGTTGTCGTAATCGGCGTACGCCGCGCCGCGGCCGACGATCGGCCGCTGCAGCGCGGCGCCTGCGTCGCGCGAGGCGTCCTCGAACTGCCGCCGGCCGGCGTTGTGGAACAGGTGCGCCGGCTGCGCGTAGGTGACACGCCGCTGCACGCGGTTGATGTCGTCGGCCACGTGACCGTTCACCGCGAAGATGTCGAGGCGGCCGTCGAGATCGTAGTCGAAGAAGAAGCAGCCGAAGGTGAGCGTCAGGAGCGACGCGCGACCGATTGCAGACGATGGCGCGTCGTCGATGAAGAGGCCGCTGCCTTCGTTGTGGTAGAGCGCCATCATCTCGTTGGAGAAGTTG
>Ga0070699_100000973_pt1 | contig 26710 bp, 32 predicted proteins | sample KBSK1503metaG_FD_65473 | JGI IMG/M metagenome (GOLD analysis project Ga0070699, IMG submission 65473) | Corn, switchgrass and miscanthus rhizosphere microbial communities from Kellogg Biological Station, Michigan, USA - KBS K1-50-3 metaG | ecosystem: Host-associated > Plants > Roots >...
GACTCCGGTCGGGCTGGTCCCAACGCTCCCTGGCCGTGCACTGGCTCGGCGTTTCCCGTGTCATCCGGCCGCATTCCGTGGTGGCTCCAGGCAGCGCTGGCAGGCCGCCGTCCCGGTCATCCGGTCCGGCGGGCGCGGCGCGGAACGGTTATGCTGGCCATGGCGCGCCAGGGCGCCGCCGGTCCGCGGAAAGGGCGCAGCCCACCTGCCCTCACCTTGACCTGCCCTGTGCATGAGTCTCCTTATCCGGCTTGGACGCGCGGACGCCAGCCAGCGGAAAGGAGGCCATCGTGCCTGTACGTGAGCTTCCCGGCGACCCGAGCCTTGAGCACCTGAAGAACCAGGCCAGGGACCTGCAGCAGCGGGTTCGCAGCGGCGACCCGGACGCGGTCGCGGCGGTCAGCGAGTTCCATCCCCGGCTGGCGGACGTCACCGGGGATTCCCCGGCGCTGGCCCGGTTCGCGCTGACCGCCGCCCAGCTGGTCATCGCCCGCCAGTACGGCTTCGGCTCCTGGGCCCGGCTGCGCCGTCATGTCGCGGTGGTGATCCGACCGGTCGGCTCGCCGGGGGAGCTGGCGCGGGCCTTTGAGCTGATTGACGCCCGCCGGGCCCCGGCGCTGGAGCAGGACCGGTATTTCCTGCAGGTGGCCCGCCGGTTCCCCGAGGACCGGCCGCTGATGCTGGTCGCGGAGCTGGACGGGCAGATCATCGGCGCCGGCTTCGCGTTCCGGCGCTGCTTGCAGCCTGGAGGGGCAGTAACGCTCCGCAACGTGGCGCTCCTGCCGCCGCATGACGGCATCGGACTGCAGCGGCGGCTGATCTGCGCCATCGAGCAGGCGGCGGTGCGGCTGGGCGCCGAGGGGATTATCCTCGGCGGTCCGGCCGGGGCCGAGCGGGAGTTCTACCTGAGCATGAGCTACCGCGGGCGCCATGTCGGCGGCCTGATGCGCAAGGCCCTGCCCCGGCCGCGCAGCCGGACCGCCCGCCAGTCACGGCAGGTGCGCCCGCTGCCCTGACCCGATCGGCAGGCAGCGCCGCGTCCACGGCTGCCGGCCGTGGCGTAGTGTGCGCTCATGAGCGCCGCCGGGGCCGATGGCTTCGTGGGCTGGCTCCTGGCTGCCATCGACGGTGTTATGGATGCCGAACGGGTCGGGCCGGATGCGGCCGGATCGGTCCGGGCCGAGCTGGCGAAGTTCGCCGGGGCAGGTCGCGCTCGCCGACGGCAAGGCGCGCGCGCAGTAGCGGGCATCGTTTCCGGCTCGTCACACGTCCCCAAGGGGCGGCTCGTCCAGTGGCTTCGGCCAGCGAGAAACCATGTGGTAAGGGTGTCGCCGGACGGCGTAACGTTGGTGCTGGCGCGGCCCGACGCCGAGCACCTCTCCAGCGGACCCCAGCTCCGGAGGCGGTGCGAAGGGAGGAACACTTCCGGGCCGGGCACACCGGCGGACCAGCGGTGCCACGTTGCTGGGGGACGCGTCACGCCGCGGGAGCCGTCATGGCCAAAGATCACGACTTCAAGCGCCTCGTGCGCACACGGATGCAGGACACCGGCGAGCGCTACACCGAGGCGCGGGCCGCTCTGGCCGGTCAGCGGGACGCGGGCGATCGGGTCGTCAGCGACCGCACGCGCAGCCTCCTGGGCCAGCTCGCGGACACCGGGCTTGCGGAGGTGAGCCGCGATCACCTCGCGCGGCTGCCGGAGCCGGAGCGCCGCGCCGCGGCTATCGAAGGGCTCCGGCATGAAAGCTGGCGGGTGCGCCGGACCTGCGCCCAGCTGCTCGACAGGGTTGACCTCACCCCGGAGTCGGTGGCGGCCCTGACCCGTGCCCTCGATGACGAGCACCCGCAGGTCCGGCGCAAGGCCGTGCACACGTTGACCTGTGAGAACTGCAAGCCGAACGGGTGCGCCGCCGACGTGCGGCCGGCCTTCGAGCGCGCCATCGGTGACCCGAGCAGCCTGGTCCGGTCGATGGTCGTCCACGTGTGCACGCTGCACTTCTTCGACCGGCAGTGGGCGATCGACCTCGTCGCCGGGGTGGCCGCATCCGACAAGAGCGCCAAGCTGCGGGAGTCGGCGGCAGCCGAGATCCGCCGGCTTCGCACGTGCTGGGAGTCCGATGACAGGCGTCGCGAGCTGGAGCCCGACGTCGTGGCCAGGACGGAACGACACGGCGGGCGCTGGATCGTGATCCGCGACGGACGGGTCGTGGCCACTCCGGGCAAGGCCGGGCGCGTCTTCCGCCGGGAACTGAGCGCGGGCGGCCGCGAGTACTGGGTGGCACCGCCCGGAACGGTACGCCCGCGGATCCCATAAGGGGGACGACCGGGCTATGGTACTGCCTGACCCGCTATATCCCGGCAGCCCCGCTAGCGAACTCGATGCCGGCCTCAGGACGGGCGATTACGACCTGGCCGCGATCGAGCGCCAGCTCTCCAGGACAGGCACCCCGCCGCTCTGACACCTCGCTGTCTTGCTGACCGTCAGGCATGGCCGCCCCGCCTGCGCCGGAGATGGCCGGGACGGATGATGCCCGGTCGTCTGGGGTATCTGGTGAGAAGCCGCCAGGGTGTGGCGGGCGGGCGAGCCGGGATTGGGGATGGTCATGCCGGCCGTCAGGCGGGCGTGGTCATGGGCGCGGCTTACCGGGACCGCCTGGCCTCCGCCGGGGCCGCCGGGGCGGGGTCGGTGATGCGGTTCGGCGTGTCGACGGTGCGGCCGAGTGAGGATGCCGCGGCGCTAGCGCACCGGATGGGCCATGCCGGGGTGACCCGGGTGGTGGTCACCCGGCCCGACGGCACCCTGGTCGGGCTGTTCTTCGCCGCGGACCTGCCGGCCTAGTTCCTGTGTTGCCGCTGGCACGGTACCGGTTCGGCGGCAACAGCGACGATCAGCAGCGCCGTCGTAGCATGCCGGGAGCGAACAGCCAGGCCGCTTCGGACCGCTGCCCGTCGCGGCTGGTGCCTGGCCCGCGCCGGTGATGCCCGCGCCTCAGCGCGTTCCCAGGACGTCCGGGAACATCCGCTGGTTGGCGCGTGCCGCCAGCTCGGCGGCTTCGCCGAGCGTGAGCAGGAAGGTGCCGGGACGCGAGGCGGCCCACTGCTCGCCGGCCTGCCTGCTGGCGAAGAAGTGCACGAAGTGGCAGAAGCTCTCGATCACGCCGGAGTCGAACGGCCCGCTGGGCACCAGGAACGACACGACCGGCTCGGGATGGGAGGTCCCGGTGACGCCGTCCGGGGTGACGGTGAGCTCGATCAGCTCGCCGGTGACCGGCTGATAAGCGGCCGATCATGCCGGGCTGGTGAGCAGGGGGCCGAAGTTGAGGCGGCCGCATTCGATGGCAGTGGCCTGGTCCAGGATCTGGGCGTCGAGGCCGCCGTGGCCGGCCAGCCAGGCGCGCGCGGACTCGGGGCTGGCGTATAAGACGGTGTGCGGGCACGTCACCTCGAACGAGTCGCAGTCGGTGCCGCAACCGGTGGCGCGGCCGGCGACGACGAGCGCCCCGGCCGGGGTCCAGGACCAGGTGCCGCCGCGGACGGTTACCTCGATGGGTGTGCCGTCGTGCGGGTCGGCGGAGCTGATGTGACCGTCCCGGCCGGCCATGGCGGGCAGGCCGAGGGCGTCGATCGCGCACATCGCGTACACGGCGGGCAGGCCGTCCAGCTCGACGCGGTGCCGGGTGGGGGTGCCGGAGAACGGGTAGGCGACGGTCACGACCCCGTTCACTACGTGCACGGCGTCGGCGGCGGCCAGCGCGTCCAGGGCGGAGGCGTCCAGCCGCTTTCGGCGGCGGCCTGCCGGACCCACCGGGCGGTCGGCGGCGAGCCCGTCTGGAGGAAACGGCGCAGCACGGCGCGGTGCAGCTCGCGAAGCGGACCGGGCAGGCGCTGCTGCCGGCCGGCGATGCTGCCGCTGGTGAACCGGGTCAGATCGGTCAGGTCAGCCATGAGATTTCCTTTTCATCGGGCCAGATCGGGTCAGGCCGCGCAGCATGACAGGCGGGACACGTCGCGGCTGAACGCCTGGGCGGCCAGCCGCAATCCCTCGGACATGGTCATGTAGGGTGCCCACGCTTCCGCGAGGTCGGTGACGGTCATCTGGGCGCGGATGGCGTAGCTGGCGGCGGTGATCATCTCCCCGGCGCCGTCGGCGACGGCATGTACCCCTCGGATCCGCCCGGTGCCGGCCTCGGCGACCAGCTTGATGACCCCGCGGATGTCCCGGCCGACGACCGCGCGCGGCACCGCGGACAGTGGCAGCACGCGGCAGTCGCACGCGACGCCCGTGCGCAGGAGCTCGGCTTCGGTGAGCCCGGCTGAGGCGATCGCCGGGCTGGTGAAGGTGACCCGGGGAAGGGCGGCGTAATCCAGCGTCCGCCCCGCGTTGTGCAGGGCGTTGGCGGCGGCGCGGCTGCCCTGGGCCGCGGCGGTGTAGACGAACTGCGGGCCGCCGGTGACGTCCCCGGCCGCCCAGATCCGCGGGTTCGCCGTCCGCTGGTATTCGTCGGCGAGGATCTCGCCGTGCCCACCGGTCTTCACCCCGACGGCGTCCAGGTTCAGGCCCGCAGTGACCGGCCGGCGCCCGGCCGCGGCCAGGATCTGCCCGTACGCCAGTTCCCGCTCTTCGCCCCCCGCCGTCTTGATAATCACCGAACGACCTGAGGTTCCAGCCCGCACAGACATGACCGCCGCGGCGGTGAGGATGCCGATGCCCTCGTCGTCGAAGACGTCCTCGATGGCAGCGGATACCCCGGGCTCGTCGAAGGGGGCGAGCCGGTCCAGCGCCTCGGCGATCGTGACCGTGACCCCGAGCCGGGCGAACAACTGCGCGAGCTCCAGCCCGACCGCGTTCCCGCCGATCACCAGCATCGATTCCGGCAGCTCAGTCAGCTCCATCGCTGTCGTGGAGGTCAAGTACCCGGCGTCGGCGAACCCGATGATGGGCGGGATCCAGGGCGCCGCCCCGGTCGCCACCAGATAGTGCCCGGCCTTGATCGTCGCAGTGCCGCCGTCATTGAGCCGCACCTGCAGTACGGGCGCGTCCGCGGTACCGGCGAACCGCGCCGTCCCGGCGATGATCTCCCAGCCGTAATCGGCGGCCAGATCCACGTACTTCCCGGTCCGCATCGCGGCGACCAGGTCGTCGTTGCCGCCGGCCAGCGCGGCCATGTCCACCGGGCCGGCCTGCGTGGTGATCCCGGGAAAGTGCTGGCTGGCGGCGTCGTGGCGGGCCGCGGCCGCGGCCAGCAGCGCCTTGGACGGCACGCACCCGGTGTTCACGCAGGTGCCGCCGACGGTGCCGCGCTCGATCATCACCACCGAGGCGCCGGCGTCCCGGGCGGTGATCGCGGCGGCGAACGCCGCGCCCCCCGACCCGGTGATCGCCAGGTCATACCGCATGATCGTTCCTTCCCCGGTCAGCACGGCAGCGCGCGCGCCACCCGCTGATGCATTTGCTTGGCGACCGGCTGGCCGGCCGGCGCCCGGACGACGAGGTAGTCCTCCAGGCCCCGGGCGGCTCGCTCCAGGGCGGCTGCGACGCTGCGCAGGTGCGCCGGATTGCCCGACCAGGACAGCCCCGCGACCTCGCCGGCCCGCAGATCGCCGACGGCCAGCTGACCGGCGCCGCCCGCCATGATCATCGCGCGCAGGCCCTCGATCGCTGCCTGGTCAAGCCCCACACCCCGAATCCTGCGAGCCGCTGGGCGCCGGTGCAACCGGCCCGCGCCTCCCGTGACATCCGCCCTGCACGACGGTCAGCGATCACGGTCAGGCGCTGGCGAGAGCCAGGGCCTGTTCCAGGGCCCGTACCACTCCCGGGACCACGCCGGCTGCTTCGCCGCCGCGACTGTAGCGGACGAACGATTCGGCCATCGTCAGGCCGACCGACCCGGCGCAGATCGCGAACTCCCGGCGGTCCAGCCCGGCGCCGTAGGCCCACAGCCGGGCCGCGGCGGCTTCGGTGAGGTGGCCCTCCCCGGCACCGACCAGCAGCGCCTCGGCCAGATCGTAGGCACGCGGCCCGGTACCCAGGCCCTCAACGTCCACCACCCAGAGCCGGCCGGCAGCGGCGATGGTGTTAGCCAGGTTGAAGTTCCCATGGACCAGATCCTGGCCGGACAGCGGCCCAGGCGGGCAGGCCCCGGCGATGGCGTCGACGGCTGCTACGATCCGCCGACCCCCAGGGACACCGGACCGGACCCGGTCCCGCAGGCCGTCCCAGTCCTCGAACACCACCCCGGCTGCCCACTGCCCCCAGCCGCCGTCCGCGCCGGGAAACAACCCCGCCTGCAGGCTGAGGATCCCGGTCATCTGCTCCGCGACAAAGTCGTCCAGGCGGGGCGGTGTCCGGCCGTCGATGAACTCCTGCACGACCCAGGCCCCGCCCGCCGGTGCCAGGCCCGCGGCCAGCCAGGCCGGGGCAGGCCAGCCACGGGCGCGGGCCACCTCCACCCGTTCGCGCGCGCCGAGCAGCCGCTCCGGCTCGCTTGCCCGCCATTTCAGGACCGCTCTGGACCCGTCAGGCCGGCTCAGCAGGTACGCGCCCTCGTTCCAGCCACCGGTCAGGCGGCGCTCAACCTGCCACCGGCCGCCAAGCTCGGCATTGACCGCATTGAGCATCTCACCGGCGTCCACAGATCACAGCAGAACACGAAGCGACCCTGCCGGGGCAGTTCTCACCGCCGAACGATCCGGCACAAACCACGCCGAACGAATGGATATCGCAGCTGCATGAGCCAATTCTGGCGCAACGCAAGACTGGCACCGAACGGGTCAGCCCTGCCCGCTTCCCCGATCAGTGAGGCACGTCCGGCGCGGCGGTGTCCGGAGCGGGATGCGGCCTGCTGCGCGAAGCGATGCCTACGCGAGCTAAAGCTTGCGTGCTGCCCGATGGCAGTCGCGGCGCGCGCAACGTCGGCCTCATGCCCGGCGCCGGTCGTCAAAATTGCTTGACGATACCGACGGCGTCAAGCAATTTTGACGGAGTGGCTGGAGACCTCCCAGGTGGCCGTTGGCAGCCAGTTGTGCTACCTCCGCGAGGTACGGCTCCGACCTCACGGGGGTCCAAGTTCCCTTCGGGTAGCAGAACTGGTGAAATTTCCCAAACCAGACATGGCTGTCGAACACGCCTGCGGGGCGCCCAGCCCGTACGCCTATCGGCCGGCCGGTCTTGTTGTCTCCTTCCGCGGAGGCGGCCATGACTGACCAGCTCATCGTGCCGGCGCCTGCCAGGAGGGGAGCAGACCAGGCACGCCCGGGGGAGGACAAGCTCAGCTTGACCTTGAAGCTAGGTGCAATGTTTACGCTGGACGCTGTGAAGGGTCTTCGGGTCTCTGAGCTTGCCGAGCGTGCCGGGGTGACGGCATCGACGGTGCGGTTCTACGAGCGTAGCGGCCTGCTGTCACCTGCCCGGCGGGCACACAACGGCTCCCGGGTGTTCGATGAGTCCGCGCTGGATGAGCTGGCGTTCGTTCAACGGGCTAAGGGCATCGGGATGAACCTGGAGGACATCGCCGACTTGGTTGCGGCGTGGCCCACGGGCAAGTGCCGATCCTTGCAGGCCCGCTTGCGGGCGTACCTAGCCAAGCGGATAGGCGAGATCCACCAGCAGCAGGCCGAGCTGAGCGCGTTCGAGCACCAGCTCCAGACCGTTCTTGGCCGCCTGTCTGCCCACGACCCCGGCCCGGAACAATGCGGCCGGGGATGCTATTGCGAGGCCGACTTTGACCTTTCCTCCCACGAGGCCGCCCCCGGTGGCAAGCTCGAGGGCTGCTCGCTAGACAGCGATGCTCTCGCCGCCCGGATCGGCCAGTGGCAGCAGATGGCCTCCACAGCGACATCAGCGGAACACGTCGGCGACACAGTCCGGCTCGTCCTGCCGCCCGGGCCTGACATGATCGCAACCGCTGCCGCGCTGTGCGCGGCCGAGACCGCCTGCTGCCCCCAGACCCGGTTCCTGTTGGACGTAACGGCCGGCCAGCTAACCCTGACGATCGAGGCCCATGGTACTGCGGGCCTGCTCGAGGCCCTGTTCCCAGTGCGCGCACCCGCCGGCCAATGACCACCAGCTCGGTTGTCCTGGTTGTCCTCACCGTAGTGGGGCTCCCACTGCTGCTGTGGGCAATCGGCCGCGCAGTCACCGCAGCCGGGGACCGGGCCGCGGCCGGTCTTGGGCCCTCACGCCAGTACCTGGCCGGGCGCCTGTACGGGGTGCAGATCAGCGCGCTGGTCGACACCGGGGACGAACTGCTGGTCAGCCTCAGCGCCCCAGCCACCGGTACCGCCCGGGCATCGGGCGATCCGCTGACCCAGGTGTTTCGTGTCACCGCCAGCCAGTGCTCCCTGGGCCGGGTGCGGCGCTGGCGCGATGAAGGCACTCTGCTTCGCGCCTACCTCAGCAACGACGGCGCCATCATGCTTGCCGATCCGGTGCTCGGCGGCAACGCCGCCTGCGAGCCCTGCATGACCGCTGTCCAGCGGTCCGGCCAGCAGGCAATCCCGCAGGATCACTCGCCGACCGAGGACAAGTAGCCAGCGGCGCCACAGCCCTGGCCCCGGCTCACCCCGAGCTCCCCTACGGCTGGGCTGGCTGCTCGGTCATCCGTGCATGGCCGGTGAGCACGTGCTCCTCGGGCTGCTCCGGCACGGCGCTAGCCCGTCCGCCGCGCTGCTGCGGGCTCGCGGCCTGGACCTTGATTCTGCCCGGGCGGAGCTGCGACGGGTCGGGCCTGCGTTCGGCCCGGGTGCCAGCCCCGCGGCGGCTCTGCGGGCCCTGGGCATCGACGCCGGCGAGGTACGGCAGCGGCTGGAGGCGAGCTTCGGGGCAGAAGCCGTGCACGCGGCCGAACGGCGGGTACGGCGCCGTCCCCGGTGGCGCGGCGGGCATCCCCGTCCCAGTCCGTTGTGCGTCTACCTGCTGGCCAAGCGCGCGATGGAGTTCGCCGCCCGGTTCGCCGCGGACCGCGGCGACGCCGGGATCGGGCCGCAGCACCTGCTGTACGGCGTGCTGCAGGACGCCCGCGACCCGCTCGGCACCCAGTTGAGCCGCCGCAGCCGCAGGCAGCTGGCCCCGCTCGGCTTTGTCCCCGGGCGGCCTAACCCGGTCCGGCTCCAGCTGCAAGCGCTCGGCATCGATCCTCAGCGGCTGGCCGCTGACCTTTACGCAGCGCCGTAACCGGTCGGCGCTGCGGTACGACTTGCAATACGCTGCGCCGCGCTTGGCCGTGCCCGCCCGCAACCGCGGCCACCACAGTCGCTCGTGCTGGGCGAACGGATGGTCCGTATCATGCCCGGCTGAGTGCTGCGCGGGCGGTCAGGCAGCGGCGGGCGGCGCGCCGGGCGAGGGTGATCCGGGTCAGGCTGGCGGCCGCGGCGGCGAGGACGAGCGCGGGGGCGAGGGCGGCCGGCGCGCTGGCGAGCTTGCTGGCGAGCTTTCTGGCGACGGCGAGGTCGGCTGCCGCGGCGGCGAAGCCGGCGATGGCGGCGGTGCCGGGGGCGGTGCGCGGGCTGGCGTGCAGCTAGCGGGTGAGCGGCCTGGTGGCGGAAATCGGACACCACCATCCGTACTCGGCTTGACCTGCCGCAGCCACCGAACGAAACCGGGCCCCGCCGTGTCCCAGCGCAACCCGGCACGCCGATCCGAGCCGACCACAGGCCAGATGCACCAGTGATGTCGTCGTGCAGCGACATCAGGTCGTCAATGTCCCCAGAGGCTGGGTTGGGCGTGTCTTTGCGATCTGCTCAACGTGGAGCAGGGCTCGCGGAGCACACAGAGCGCGATGAGGACAGTTCCCGCCAGGTCAGGAACATGGAACGTGGGGTCTCTAGGCGGTGCTGATGCGGCCGGATTGGCCGCGTGCCTGGCGGGTGGTGAGCAGTGCGGCGGCGGCGGCGAGCAGGTGCAGCAGGGCGACCGCCGCGGCCAGCGCCGCCAGCCCCGGGCGTGATTCGTGCAGCTGATGGGTCACTTCACGGATGTCCAGCACGGTGAACGCCAGCATGGCCAGCGTGACCCCGGCCGCCGCCAGGGGCGAGCCGACGATGAGGATCAGCGCCGCCAGCAGCAGCGACACCACGACCGCGATCACGACGAGCGCGGTCGCCTCCGGGTTGATGCCGAGCAGGTCCTCGGAGTTCCGCTCGGCGGCGGGCGCGGCCGGGCCTTCCCGGCCGGCTCCCGGTTCCCCGCCGGCGGGATTCTCGCCCGGGCTTCCTGCCTCGGCGTGATGCGCGGCCGGCTGGCTGGCGCTGCTGGCCGTGTGCCGTTCGATAGTGGCTCCGGTGGCGAAGGCGGCGGCGGACGCGATCAGCAGCGCGGCGGTGATCAGCCTGGCCAGGGTAAGCAGCATGAGAGGCCCTTTCACAGTGGATCGGCGCGGTGAGGCGGCCCTGGTTGCGGGCGGGGGGCGGCCCGGCCATCGCCGGGACTCCCCTCTGTGTGGTAGGGACGTGGCGGGCGGCGCGGTGATTGCGCGGCCGACCGTGCGGGTGTTGCAATCACCGTGGCCGCTGGCTCGTCCAGGTAGGTAGAGGGGTGGTGAGCCGTCGAAGGTGCGAGGCCGGGCAGATGATCATGAGGATTTCTTGCGGGCAACGCTGCGCCACGCCGACCTGCTGCATACGCTGGCGCTGCGGCTGGCCCCGCACCCGGCCGACGCGGCCGACATCGTGCAGGAGACCTACCTGCGCGCGTACGCCGCCTGGGCCCGGCGGCGGCCCGATGACGTGGGGGCGTGGCTGGCGACGATCTGCCTCAACGCCGGCCGTGACGAGCTGCGCCGCCACGCCCGCCGCAGCGTCGTCTTTTACGACGGCCCGGTCCCTGACCTGCCCGGCCGCGCCGACACCGCAGAGGCCGCGCTGGAGCGCCTGGGGACCAGCCGGGTCAAGGCGGCGCTGTGGGGCCTGCCCGAGTCCCAGCGGATCGCGATCACCCTGATGGACCTGTGCGGATTCACCGCCGCGCAAGCCGCGGCTATCACCGGCGCCCCGCGCGGGACCATCCTGGCCCGGGTGCACCGCGGGCGCAAGGCGCTCGCGCTCAGCCTGCGCGACGAACACCGGCCCGCCAGCCCCCGGGCGCCGCGATGAACCACGACCCTGAGCAGCTCGCCGCCGCCTACCTGAGCGGCATGCGGTCACGTGCCTGCCGCCGGTTCGAAGATCACCTGCTGGCCTGCGAGCCCTGCTGGCAGGAGGTGTCCCTGGCCCGCCGCGGCCGCCAGCTCGCCGAGACAGCCCGCGACGCCGCCCCCGCCCAGCTTCGCGAGGACATCCGCGCCGCGGTCACCGCCGCGGCCACGAACCCGGCACCCGGCCCGCGCCCCCTGCGGCGCAGCCTGGCCGCGGTCGCGATCGCGGTGGCGGTGCTCGCGGGCACTGCCGTCTCGGTGCGGCCATGGCCGTACAGCCGCCCGGCTTCGGCTGCCCCACCCGCCGTGATCGCCGCGGCCGTGACCAGCTACCGCGACGGCAGTCTGCCGGGAACGGCCGTCCCCGCCGAACCCGCCCCCAACCTCACACCCCTGCACCTGCGCCTGGCCGGCGCGGCGGCCGGCCGGCTCGACGGCGTCGCGGTCACCATGTTCGCCTACAGCACCCCCTCAGGGGCACGGCTGACCCTTGTCCGCAGCAGCCAGCCATTCCCCGAAGCCACCCAGGCGCGCGAACTCGCCGGGACAGACGATGCCTGGACGGTGCGGTCCGGCGGGGTGACCGTCATCTGCGCGCAAGGCACCCACGCCATGCTCCTGCTCGGCACGGACGCAGCCCTCGTACGCCAAGCAGGGGCACTCCTGAACGCCATCTAGCCGGTGCACGAGAACACCTCGGCCCTGTCCCGGCCCACGCGGCGCAGCCGCCGCATCCCGCGACATGATCAGCGAAGTGATGCCGCTGCCCTGCCGGGTGCGGCTGCTGATTGCCGGTTACCCGGAACTGATCGCGGTCCTAGCCGCCGCGGTCTTCGGCCTGTCTGTTCGGCAGCCGCCGGCCTGGCTCGCCGCCCGCCAGGGGGATCAGCATCTTGCTGGCCGTCTTGGTCTCCGCCTGTGGGTGCCGAGAATCCTGTCACGTCCCTGACCTGGACTTTTGCAGTGCCTCGCCGCATGCTGAAGGCTGCTCAGCAGGACTGGTTCAGCGATGGGGAAGGTGGTCGTGATGGCTGGTGAGAGGTCGGTGTTCCGGCGGTGCGGGTGCACCGATCCGGCGGCGAGAACGTTCCAGCTGCGATCACCGGCCCGGCGATGTCGGACATCGGCCGGCGGAGGGTTCTCGGCGGGCTGATCAACGAGTACGAGCGTGCAGCATGAAGATCGCCGGCTAATTCAGAAAACCGCAGGCCAGAGGTCGTGGACGCAGTTTTGGCACCCCGCAGGCTGGGGCTACCGGCGGATCTAGGGCGAACTGCTCGGCCTGGGCGTCCGCGTCGGAGCGTTGACAGTACGGCGGGTACTGAGACGGCTGCGGATCCCGCCCGCGCCGCAGCGCAGCCGCACAACCTGGCGGCAGTTCCTGCGCACCCAGGCCTCGACCATGCTCGCCTACGACTTTTTCCACGTCGACTGCGCCGTCACCCTGCGCCGCGTATACGTATTCTTCGTCATCGAGGACGCGTGGCACCTCAGTCGCCGCCGGCGGCGCCCCTCCCGGACTTCGAGACCTCCTCGCTCAGCGCCGACGGAATGGCCCGGTTGGTGGTCGCCTGCCAGTCGATTTGCTCGAGTATCGGTCCCTGGGTGTCCTGGCCCTTGGGCATGGCGCGGGACTGTCGCACCAGGGCCTCGGTCTTCGCGGTCGGAGGGAGATCGGCGACTCGCTCGTTGATGAACGACGGGTCGGCGAGGGGATTGAAGGGGGTCAGGTCGGCAGCCGTGAGCTGATCGGCACGGTCCTTGTTCTGGAAGAGGTCGTACAGTGGCCGAGCGTTTTGGTCGTACGACGACAGGGGCGGAAGCCCGAGGATCAGCTCCATGGTACGGATGACACTGGCCTGGTCGTAGCGGTGGTGGCCGATATACCCACCGAATCGGCCGTTGGCCGACTGGTGCTTGGTGTATGGGCTGGCCACGAGGAGGACGTTGCGGTGCCCGTCGACGTGATCGACCCCGTCTTGTGAGTCGTCCTCGACGACGAATACCGCCGTCGACCGCCAGTAGGCGGAGTGCGACAGGGCGGAAAGGATTTCGCCCAGCGCGGCGTCGTTTTGGGCAACTTCTGCCCGCGGCGTGAAGGTGGCCGACAGGCCGCTCGTGTGGTCCTCGGGCAGCACCATGTAGTTGAAGTTCGCCAGGCCGTGGCCGTTGGCCGGTCCGGACGCTGCCGGGCGGCCATCAGGCTTGAGGCCGATGTCCCTCAGGAACTCAGCCGCCCCCAGTCGGTCATCGACGCTCAAGTTGGCGTCGCCATTGATGGCGTTGGGGTAGCTGAGATCGGTGTACGAGTAGATTGGAAAATTCCCGACCTTGAGCAGGCTATCGATCAGCCCGCATCCGGCAGGGGGATGGGCCACCCCGCAGGGAACCGGTGCGCTGTCGGCGTAGAGCGGTCCGGTATAAGTGGCGCTATTGGGCCCGAGGAAAGGGCTGCACGGGCTGCTGACCGGGAGGCCGTTGCCGTCGGGCGTAATGGCTCCGTAGAACTCACCATAGTTGCGGAGCGTGAAGGATCCACCTGACTGAGTCTGCTTGGTGAGGGTGCTCTGGAACAGGCTGCAGCGCTCGGGCATGGCGACGGGAGCGAGAAAGTCCTGGCCGCGATTGCGACCCGAGTAGTTGAGGCGCCACGCCTTCTCGATCCAGTCGGTCACGTTCGCGGACGTCGTCCACCAGTGACCCTGCACGCTCGCCTCGCCGTCCGAGAAGAAGTTGTCGCTCGACGCGAACTGGCTCACGATCGCGTGACCCTGAGGAGCGGCCGACGCGAGGTACTGATAGGTCGGGTCGGCGTTGACATCGTTGCGGGTCCTCCCGAGGTCCCCGTAGACCTGGTCGTAGGTGCGGTTCTCCCGCACGATGTACAGGACGTGCTGGATCGGCGACTGGCCGGCGTGGGCGGCGTCAGGAACGGGGTTGTCGGGTGTGCGCAACTCGACGCCGGACTGCTGGATGGCTTGGGCAACGAAGTCGGTGTCTTTGGAGAGGCGCTCGCTGGGGAACAATGCGCCGCTCCGGTTACCCGGGCCAGCAACCCAGAAGCGACTGAGGAGCGATGCCATGTTGGACTTGTCGTTGTAGTTGAGCCCGGGGAGTTGTACCTCCGGATGTATCGCGGCGGGAGTAACTGAGTTAGGCAGCAGCGAACGAGACCCGCCCCGCAAGACGGGCAGCGGGACAGGAAGCGGTGAGGACGGGTCGGCGAAGGGGTAGCGGCTGCCGAGACCCTTGGCGGCGACGGCGAGTACACCGTGGTCGCGCGGGTTGACGGCGACCGCTGTCGGGTACCAGCCGGTCGGCACGTAACCATCGACGCGCCACCCCGTAACGTCCCGGTCGAGCACCGCCACGGCATTGTCACCGGCGAGCGTGACGTAGGCGCGGGACGTCCCGTCGAACGCGATAGCGTCCGGGGCCGAGCCGGTGCCCTCCCCTGGCGACCCGTGGAGGGTGAGGTTGACGGGCGGGGCGAGCGTGCCGTCCAGGTTGACGCCGACAACGGAGACCTGGTCGCTGTTGGCGTCTGCCACCATGACCTGCCGGCCGTCGGGACTGACGGCGAGGCCGGTGGGATGGTCACCAACGATGGCGATCGGTCCTGGGGTCCAGTTGTTCGCGCCATCGGAGTCGGCGACGAGGAGCTGGCTGGTTCCCTCCGCGGTGATGTAGGCGCGCTCGTGGCCTGTCGCCGGGTCGATCGCCGTGGCCACCGCATACAGGTAGGACGGATCGGTGTCGTTGGGCGTCGGCGGCTTGAGGAAGTTGAGGATGTTGGTGCTGTGCGGGACGACGGTCGGCCGCCCGAAAGCAACGGCCACCTTGGCTGTCGTGAGATTGCCGGATCCGTCGACCGAAATGGCATCCAGGGCGCGTCCGTACTCGCTCGTCACAAGGACCGTCCCGTCGCCGCTCACCGCCAGGCCGCGGTCGTAGCCAGCGGTCGGTCCAGTAAAGCTGGACGTGCTCGGAGGAGGGGCCTGGGCGGGAAGAGCGACCGTTGCCGCGTAGGTGAGCCTGCAGTCAGAGGCGACGTTGAACTGGTACACAGCGTCGGTGCCGCCGCTGGTCGCGTACAGCCGGGTGCCGTCGTGGCTGTAGGCCAGCCCGATGCCCATGAAGTTCTGCGCCGGCTTGGCGTTCACAGCGACGAACTGAGTCGCGCCCGAGACGAGGTTAAGAGCCGTGACGCCCTCGTCAGGCTGGGTCCCCGCTTGGTTGACCCCTGTCGCGGCCGGGACGGGTTGGCCGTTGCCCCAACCTTCGTCGCTGCTCGCCGCGCACGTGCCGCCCTGCGCAACCGCTAGGCCAAGGGAGAAGTCGCCCAGGTTGTACTGGAGGCCGGCCGGTCGAACGAAGCGCCCATTGGGAAGGAGGGTGGCGCGAGGAAAGACGGAAGCGGCATGGATTCCGCTGCCCGGATGAGCAGCGGCAGCGACCTGGGGCGCCCAGTATGCAGCGGTCGACGCGCAGACCGACAACACGGTGGCACTGAGGACCCAGCGGGGGACGCTTCTAGTACGGAGGCGCGTCCCGCCGAAATGACCCATGACAGTGCGCTCCTTTGCGATCAGATGGACGGTCGCGAGGAAACGACGGTCCCGGTGGGGACCCTATGGCGCGTAGCCGAGACAGCGCATAAGAGGGGGCGAGTGTTCATCCGAAAGTTACCTTCGCTGGGCGCGAGGATCACTCGTGTCCACGTCGACGCCATTAGCCTGTGGGTGCTGGTCCAGGTCTTGCTGCTGCGTGCACATCTGATGTTCCTCCAGTCAGGCTGGCTCGCTGAGCAGGGAGCCGAAGTTCCAGCGGCCGCGTTCGATGGCTGTGTCCTGGTCCAGGATCTGGGCGTCGAGGTCGCTGCGGCCGGCCAGGTAGGCCTGCAAAGGGTAAACCGGTCGAGATCATCGGTATCAGTCATGACAATTCTCCTTGCGGGGGCGGGGGCGGCGGTCAGGCCGCGCAGCACGACAGTTTTGACACATCCCGGCTGAACGCCTGGGCCGCGAGACGCAATCCCTCGGACATGGTCAGGTACGGCGACCAGGTGTCCGCGAGGTCCGCGACGGTCATCTGGGCGCGGATCGCGTAGACCGCGGCGGCGATCATCTCGCCCGCGCCGTACGCCAGCTGCCGCTCCCGGCCCCTGCCGTCTTCATGGTGACCGAACGACCCGTGGTATCACCTCGCACCGACATGACGTCGGCGCCGGCGCAGATGGTGATGCCCTCGTCATCGAAGACGTCCTCGATCGCCGCGGAGACCTCCGGCTCGTCGAGGGGCGCGAGCCGGTCCAGCGTCTCGGCGATCGTCACCCGCGTCCCGAGCCGGGCGAACAGCTGCGCCATCTCCAGGCCGACCGCGTTGCCGCCGATCACCAGCATCGACTCCGGCAGCTCGGCGAGCTCCATTGCGGTCGTCGAGGTCAGGTACCCGGCGCCGGCCAGCCCGCTGACGGGCGGTATCCAGGGTGCGGCGCCCGTCGCCACCAGATAATGCGCGGCCTCAATGGTGGTGGCGCCCCCAGCGTTCAGGCTGACCTCAAGGACCGGCGAGTCCGCGGTCCCAGCGAACCGGGCGGTCCCGGCGACGATCTCCCAGCCGTATCCGGCGGCCAGATCGACGTACTTGCAGGCCCGCATCGCGGCGACCAGATCGTCCTTGCCGGCCGTCAGCGCCGCCATGTCGACAGCATCCGCCCGCGTGACGATCCCGGGGAAGCGCACGTCGGCGGCGGTGTGCCGGGCGGCGGCCGCGGCCAGCAGCGCCTTGGACGGCACGCACCCGGTGTTGACGCAGGTGCCGCCGACTGTGCCGCGCTCGATCATCACCACCGAGGCGCCGGAGTCCCTGGCCGTGATCGCGGCGGCGAACGCCGCGCCCCCCGAGCCGACGATCGCCAGGTCATGCCGCATTAGCGGCACCCAGGCTTGCGTCCCTGGCCGTGATCGAGCACGCCACCAGGCGCATCCGCATCCTCGGAGTCACCTTGTACCCGACCGGGGACTGGACCGCCCAGCAGGCCGCAACCTGATCATGGACCTCGGCGGGGTTGCCGCTCGCCGGGGCATGAGGCTGGCCGCGTCGGGTCAGGGTTTCCGGCCGACTCCCCCGAACATTGCCACCTCGTCGGGCTCGCCGAAAGGAGTGGGCTCGGGGCGCCACCGCGAGCATGACACGACCCCTGGGTCCAGCAGTTCCAGCCCGTCGAGGAAGCGGGTGATCTGCCCGGGTGTGCGCTGGGTGAGTTTCGGCGTGCCGTGCTCGTTCCAGAACGCGACGGCGGCGTCCACGTCGGGCATCGCTGGGCTGGTGATGGTGTGGGACAGCACCAGGTAGCTGCCAGAGGGGACAGCATCGACCAGGCGGCGCACGATGCTGTACGCCTGCTCATCGTCGTTGATGAAGATCACCACGCCCAGCAGGGTCAGGGCGACGGGTCGGGTGAAGTCCAGCGTGCGAGCGGCTTGGCCGAGGATCGTGTCGGGGTCGTGCAGGTCGGCGTCGAGGTAGGCGGTGGCGCCTTCGGGAGAGCTGGTGAGCAGGGCGCGCGCGTGCGCTAGGACGAGCGGGTCGTTATCGACGTAGACGATGCGTGATTCCGGCGCGACCGACTGGGCGACCTGGTGGGTGTTGTTGGCGGTGGGCAGGCCGGTGCCGATGTCCAGGAACTGGCGGATGCCCGCCTCGCCCGCCAGGTACCGGACGGAGCGGGCCAGGAACGCCCGGTCGGCGCGGGCGTAGTCGCCGATGCCAGGGTGGAGCTGCCGGATCTGGTCGCCGACCTGGCGGTCGACGGGGTAGTTGTCCTTGCCGCCCAGCCAGTAATTCCAGATTCGGGCCGTGTGCGCGACCGTCGTGTCGATCTTGGGTTTCGGGCTGGACACGGACGGGCTGTCGGTCACCTGGTCGCTCCTCCGGGACTTGGGTGCTATCGATCGGGATGCAGCATACGTGGCTGCGCTGCCGGGCCGGTACCGTGGGCCGGCGATCCTGGCTGGCGCAGACTACGGCTCAGGCCTGCCCGAGCAGCGCCCTGATCCTGTCTTTGCTGGCGGTATCGGTTTCGGCCTGAACACACAACTGGTCCATTATCGTCAGGTAGTTGGTGACGTCGTCGGGCTGGTCGAGGTACAGCGCGCTGTTGAGCTGTTCGAGGTAGACGACGTCGGGCAGGTCTGGCTCGGGGAACCGCAAAATGGTGAACGGCCCGCCGGCCGCGGCGTGCGGACCGGCGTCGAACGGGACGATCTGCAGCGTGACGTTGGGCAGGTCGGTGAGCTCCAGCAGGTGCTCCAGCTGGCCGCGCATCACCTTCGGGCCGTCTGCGGGCCGCCGCAGCGCCGCCTCGTCCAGCACCGCCCACACCTCTGGCGCGTCAGGCTGGGTGAGCAGTTGCTGGCGCTGCATCCGCACGCTGACCCGGCGGTCGATCTCCTCCGCGGGCGCGTGGGCATTGGAGATCAGGATCACCGCCCGGGCATAGTCTTCGGTCTGCATCAGGCCGTGGACGAATTGCACCTCATAGCTGCGGATAACCGAGGCGGCCTTTTCCAGCCCGATGTAGGACTCGAACCACCGGGGCAGCACGTCGCTGTACTGCTGCCACCAGCCCGGCGCGCTGGCCTGCCTGGTCAGGGCCAGTAGCGCTTCGCGTTCGGCCTGGCTGGTAACCCCGTACAGGGTCAGCAGGTCGGCCACGTCACGCTGCTTAGCGGTGGTGCGGCCCCGCTCCAGTCGGCTGATCTTCGACGGCGTGGCCCGGATCGCATCGCCGGCCTCGGTAGTTGTCAGGCCGCTGGCTTCACGCAGCCGACGCAGCTGCGTGCCCAGCGCGATCCGCAGCGCGGTCGGCCCGTGGCGCGGGCTGACCAACGCCCCGCCAGCGGGCGCGTGATCAGAGGCGCGGTTTCGTGCCGGGTCGAAGATCATGATTTCTCCACGGGTTCGGTCGGCGCTGACCAACTCGCCCAAGTGTCCCACCGTCCGGTTGCTATTGCCTAGCACGCCCTGATACACGCAAGCACGCACCGCAGACAGCTGCCCGCCCGGTTGCGCAGCCCCGCCCATGCTGTCCGCCCGGCCCGGGTGCCTCAGGCTATGGCATGTCGGCCGTCGTAGCCTGGTGCGCCCATCACCCGCCGGCCACGGCCATCACCTGATCAGATCGTCGAACTGGCCGTCTTTTACTCCCCGGATGAACGCGGTGATCTCCGCGGGAGTGTAGATCAGCGCGGGGCCGCCGGGATGACGCGAATTGCGCAGGGCGACGGCTCCGCCGGGCAATTCGGCGATCTCCACGCAGCTGCCGTTCGGGTTGCTGTAGTCACTCTTACGCCACACCGCACCCCGGAGCCCGGAGGCGGGCATGCCATTGCCGGCCTGAACCATGAGATTCTCACCTTCCCCTTGCTCCGGTCCGGCTGGCCGCCAGCGCCGTTCTCCGGGGCCGCCTCGGCAGGGGAACCCGGCCGACTGCCGACAATATGCAGCGTGCCAGCTCCGTGGCCTGGTCCGCCCGAATGAGCGCGGGCCGGCTCGGTCCCGGCCGCCAGCGGACTGCTCTGTGCACTTGCATTTGTGCTATGCAAGAGAATGCATATGCAGATGCTATCGCAAGGGCACTTGCGGCTGCATGATTAGAGGCAGAGGATGACCTACATGCCACTGCCAGCTGACCGGACCCAAAGATCCGATGTGGCAAGTCCGGTCGCTGCCATGCACCGTCGGCGGCCGCTGCCATGCTGTCGCCGGATCCGGCGGCATCGGGCCGGCCAACGCAGGGCTGGGCTATGTCACGGATTATGGCCCTGCGCGCGGCTGGCGGCGGCAGGTCACGCGGCACGCGCGGGTTCGATGCCACGGTGGCCCAGCCGGCCAGGGTGTATGACTACTGGCTAGGGGGCAAGGACAACTTCGCGGCCGACCGGATCGCTGGCCAGGAGACGATCGCCGCCTATCCCGCGATCCGCAGCTCCGCGCGGGCCAACCGGGCGTTCCTGGCTCGCGCGGTGAGCTACCTGGCCGGCAAGGCCAGCGTCCGGCAGTTCCTGGACATCGGCGCCGGGCTGCCGGTCGCGCCGAACACCCACGAGGTCGCCCAGTCCATCGCGCCGCAAAGCCGGGTCATCTACGTCGACAACGATCCGATGGTGCTCTCCCATGGCCGCGCCCTGGCCGTCGGCAGCCCGCCAGGGGTCACCGCCTACGTCGACGCGGACCTGCGCGACCCCGGCGCGATCCTCACCCAGGCCGCCCCGATCCTGGACTTCACCCAGCCGGTCGCGATCTTGCTGCTGGCCGTCCTGGATTACCTCGCCGACCTGGACCAGGCCCGGCAGATCGTGGCCCGGCTGCTGGCCGCCGTGCCACCGGGCAGCTTCCTGGTGATCTCCCACGGCGCCAGCGACATCGACCCGGACCAAACCGCCGAGATGATCAGGCGGCTGAACAAGCACCTGGCCGAAGTGAACTACGTCGGGCGCCCGCACAACGTGGTCACCCGGTTCTTCGATGGCCTGGACATGGTGGGACCCGGTGTCGTCAAGGTCACCCAGTGGCACCCGCGGTCGGAGATCGAACACAAAGCCCCGGCGGCGCTGTGGGCAGGCGTGGCACGCAAGCCAGACGCCCATCACCCGAACCAGGCACGTGATCACCATCCGCCGCAGAATGACCCAGGTAGCATGTGCCGTGGCAAAACTCGTTCATAGCCGCTGACCTTCCGCTTTGCGCTCGCTAGGCTGATCTGCGGTATTCACCGATCAGGCCGTTCACGATCCGCCCGTGCTCGATCCGGGCTGTGATATCCACGGCCTGGCCGCCAATCGGACGGCCGGACTGACCAGGCATGACGCGGCGACCATCCGCCGGCTGCTGCAGTTGCGGCTGGGCGCGCACCTGCAGCTGGTCGGGGACATAGACCAGCTGCCCTCGGTGGGCGCCAGCGGCGGGCAGTGCCCGTTCTTCATGGCTCGTCGTCTATCGCAGCTACCAGGAAGACTTCCAGGGCTCGCCGCCAGGAAACGGTGCTGAATTCGTGCTGACACCCCATCGCCCGAGATGTCGCCTGTTGGGCTCGACTACTCGATCTGGCTTGGGGCAGCCTTCCGGGTTGGGATCATCGCTGAGTGATCTTCTCCAGGCCCACACCCACGGCGGCAACATCCAGGCGGTGTGCGCCCCGGACGGGTTCCCGCTATGGGTCTCCGAGGCCGAACCCGGGTCGGTGCACGACATCACCGCCGCCCGCGGCCGCGCCCTGCCCGCCCTGTACCGGGCCGCCGCGGCCGGCCTGCCTACTCTGGCCGACCCCGGCTACGAGGGCGCGGGCATCGGCATCCTGATTCCCGTCAAACAGCCGCCTGGCGGCGGGGAACTCGACGTCAATACCCGCACCCGCAACGCGATCCAGCGTTCGCTGCGCTGCCTCGGCGAACGCGGGTTTGCCCTGCTCAATCAGCGCTGGCGCACCCTCCAGCACATCACCGCCAGCCCCAGCAAGATCGGCGCCATCGCCCGCGCTGCCCTCGTCCTCACCCATTTCGAGCACGGCTACATCAGATGAAATCCGCTGAGGGCTCAGTTCCACATGACCGGCAGGGATTCGGTCTGCCGGACCGGCACGCTGCCGCCCCACTGGAGTGCTCCCGCGAGCCGGAGGCCGGGCAGCCGGGTGAATAGCGCGGGCAGGGCGATCTCAGCGTGCATTCGTGCTAGCGGTGCCCCGAGGCAATAGTGGGCGCCGGCCGCGAAGGCCAGGTGCGGGTTCGGTGAACGCGTGACGTCGAATCGGTCTGGGTCGTGGAACACGGCGGGATCGCGATTGGCGCCGGCCAGGATCAGAAGGGGTTGTGCCCCGGCCGGTATCAGTGTGCCGTCGACGACGGCATCTGCGGTCGCCGTCGCTCCGGTTACGGTGGTGGGCGACATGAATCGCAGCAGTTCATCGATCGCGTCCGGCCACCGGCCGGGGTGAGCGAGCAGCATGTCGAGCTGGTCGCGGTGCTGGGTGAGCAGGTGTACCCCGGCGGACAGCAGCGTGGTCGTGGTCATGTGTCCGGCCAGGATGAACAGGATGCAGTTGGCGAGCAGATCGGCACGGCCATCGGCATCCGCCGGCGCAGCGGCCAGCAGGGACAGCACATCCTCCCGGGGACTGGCCGCCCGTTCGGTGAGTGCCTGATCGAAATAGGCCAGCATCTCGGCGGCCGCGGTATTGCCGCGCTCCACATTGGCGTGATCACGTTGCCCCGCGACGGCTTGCCCGAAGACCTGCGCCGCCTCCGCCAGCCAGCCATGGCGGCCGGCTGGCACGCCGAGTACATCGGCGATGACCGAGAACGGCAGCGGGCGGCTGAACGCCGCGACCAGATCCACCGGGCCGCCCGGCAGGAACGCCTCGAGCAGCATGTCCACCCGTGCGGCGATGCGCTCGCGGTACCGCTGCACCCGCCGCGGCGTGAACAGGCCCGCGAAGTGCGCACGCACCGCGCGATGCCGCCCGGGCGGCAGCCGCGACATGAACCGTGCCACGGGGATCGGGCTGGCCGGCGCGCTCCTGACTGAGCTGATGCTGGCGGGGTGGATCGGCGTGCAGCGGGACAGCGCGGTCGTGATCGTCCCGGGCGTGGCGCAGGACACGGTGATGCGGCACGCGCTGCTAAAGCAGATAGCCGACGAGCCCGGACCTCAGCCAGTAGAGGCGTGGCTGCGGTTCCTGGCCCGGGGCGCGGCGCAGGACGTGGCCCTGCGCCTGGAAGAGGCAGGCTACCTGCGGCAAGTCCGTAGCTGGATCCCGCGGCGCCAGGGCCGGTGGGTCCCGGTCAACCCGGACTGGGCATTCGCGCCGATGCTGCGGGTCCGGTCCGCCCTGGACCCCGCCCGTCCGGTTACCCCTCATGGGGCATCCCTGGCCGGGCTGGCGGTCGCGTGCGGGCTCCGCTTCCTGCTGGATCAGTACCAGACCCAGGGCGGCCGGACGATCCAGGACGCGGTCGCCGCAGCCGGCCCCGGCTTGCAGGAGCTGATTTCCCAGACCCAGACGGCCGTCGACAGCACCGTGCTCTCGCACCGCATGTAACCCGATCACGAGCTAGCGACCAGGAGTGTCATTGATGTCTATGCAAGCGGCTTCTGCCAAGCCCAGTGCGGTGTCTCGTGCGCTGGCCCGGGACCGGCTCGGCGTGCCTGCCGTGCTGGCGTTCATCTTGGCGGGGTGGCCCCGCTGACGGTGGCGGCGGGGCTGATCCCGACCGCGTACGGGGTCACCGGGCTGACCGGCATTCCGGCCGCGTTCCTCGGCGTCGCGGTGATCCTGGGCGTGTTTGCCACCGGGTACATGGCCATGAGCCGCAGCATCGTGCACGCCGGAGCGTTCTACGCCTTCATCGCCCAGGGGCTCGGCCGGGCCGCCGGCGTGGCGGCGGCCATGATCGCACTGCTGGCCTACAGTTGCCTGCAGATCGTCCTGTACGGGATGCTCGGCCCGGCTGCCGCCAGCCAGGCCGCCACCCACCTGGGCGTGCACGCGGCCTGGTGGGCGTGGGCGCTGGGCGCTCGCCGGCAGGCTCGAGGCCGGCCTGCAGCGCTGCTTCCAGGACCGGCCAGTCGCGGTCGCGTGGGCCATGAAGACCCGGCGTTCACCCCACGGTGGCTCGACCTGTGGCTCAAGACATTCCCGCACGCCGACGTCCTGCGCCTGCCGGACGCGGGCCATTACCTTCAGGAGGACGCCCACGAACGCATCATCCCCGCGCTGCTACATTTCCTCGGCCCAGGAAGCACACCAGCACAAGCACCCTGACTGCGGAGCCAATCGTCTCGGCCCGTCATGGCAGAGCGGTCATCGCTTCTCAAGGTGGATCTGGAGCGCGTTCGCCGTGTCGCGGAGGTTTTTGCGGCCGATCATTCCCATTATCGGCGCGAACAGTCTGAACGGGCCCTTCGGGGTCATTTCTAGTTCGTGATCGATGCGTGTTGCGTCGCCTTGCGGGGTGAAGCGGAAACGGTGCCCTCCGGAGAGCATCTTGATGTGCGGCACGATCCGCACCTGCTTGTTCCTGTCAAACTCGCGGAGTTCCTGCACGACCTTGCCAAAGCCCCTCAGATCCCATTCGAATCTCGTGCCCTCGCCGATCTCCCCCTCGTTGAGCCGGCGCGATGACCGGATGGTCGGGTTCCATCCGGCGAAGTTGCCGCCGTCGACGACGGTGCCGAAGACCTCGCCGACGGGCGCCTTGATGATCTGGGTTCGTGTCAGGATCGCCATCGTCGTCCCTTCGTCACGCCGATGCGCAGGAGCGAACGGCGATCACGCTGCGCTGCCGGAGGGGCGCACGCGGGCCGCTGTGTCCGTGCGCTGGCGTCGGGCGCGCGACCCGCGTGCGGCGGACCACTGCTCATAGGGCGGCACCGGCTGGCCGATGACATACAAGAAGTGATAGGCGCCGCTGTCGCCGATGAACCGGAACTGCCGCTTGAGGTCAGCCACAGTCTCCGCAAAGCCGCCATGCGAGCCCAGGTACCGGCCGAAGCCGCCATATTCGGCGTCGAGCTCAAGCAGCGCCTGGGCGTTGTCTATCGTCGCCTCGATCTTGGCGCGGCTGCGCACGATCCCGGGATCGGCGAGCAGCCGCTCGATGTCGGCAGGCCCGAAGTCGGCGACCGCTGGCGGATCGAAGCGGGCAAAGGCGTCACGGATGCCCTCCCACTTGGCGTCTATCACCCGCCAGCTCATCCCGGCCTGAAAAACGGGCCGGCTCAGCGCCTCCAGGTAGCCGGCGAGATCCCTGGGCCGATGCCGCGACGGGGGGTTGACGTCCATCATGGTCCTCCGTGGCTCAGTCGGCCTGCCCTGCCCCGAACAGCGGCGCGAACGGCCGGGCGTCGAAGACGACCGACACCGAGGCCACCTTCCCGTCGCGGACCCGGTACCACTCGCAGGTGCGCGAGCTGGGGACGGGCGCGGTCTTGAGGTCATAGATGACGCACACATCGTCGCCGTCCACGAACACCTTCTGCTTGTCTGCGCCGGTCACGATATGGGCGAGTTGCCGCAGCGACGCGAGGTAGGAATCCGCGTCGCTGAAGCTGTCGATCGGGCCCTCGAACGAGACGTCGTCGTGCACGAGCTCGCGTGCCCGCTCAAAGTCCTTGCTCGTCCACGCGTCGAAGAAGTCCTCTGCCACCTGCGCCGCGCCTGGCATGCTGCCTCCTGCTGGTTGCCTGCTGTATCGCGACGACGCTACGGCCGCGGGCCGGTGACCGGAATGGCCGGGCGTCCACGATCTTTATCTCAACCGCCGCGGCCACCGCCGGGCGGCCGGTCCCTGGCCGGGCAGCGGTATCGTCGCATCTGTGCACCCCCGCGGCGCGAGGGCGGAGATGAGCGATGGAGCTGCTGAACGAGTTCGACCCGGCTGATCCCATCAGCCAGGTCCTGCGCGCCGCCAGGATCCTCAGCACCGTCTGGTGCCGCTCGCTGCTGGGTGCGCCGTGGGGCTTCGGCGTCCGGGCGCACGGCAATCCGGCCTTCCACGTCGTCACCTCCGGCCGCTGCTGGCTTGAGGTCGACGGGGAACCCGGCCAGCGCGCCCTCAGCGCCGGGGACCTGGTCGTCCTGCCGACCGGGCGCAGGCACTGGATGCGCGACGACCCGGGCAGCCCTGCCACCGACCTGGAGGAGATCCTGGCCAGCAGGCCGCTCGATGAGCACCGCTGCCTCCGCCTCGGCGGCCGCGGCGCCCGCACCGGGCTGCTCTGCGGCGGATTCGCGCTCGAGGGCGGCAGCGCGCCCCCGATCCTAAGAGCCCTCCCGGCCGCGGTGCACATCCGCGGTGCCGCCGGGCGGCCGGTCCCGTGGCTTGCCGCGACCCTCGCGCTGATCACCGCGGAGACCGCCTCGGACGCGCCCGGAGCCGAGGAGGTCGTGGGCCGGCTGGCCGACGCGCTGCTCACCCAGGCACTGCGCGTCGCGCTCACCGAACTCGAGTCCGCCAGCGGAGCCGGTGTCCTCGCGCTGCGCGACCCGCAGATCGCCGCCGCGATCGAGCTGATCCACCACCAGCCCGAGCACGCCTGGACGGTCGGCGATGTCGCGGCCAAGGTCGCGCTGTCCCGCTCGGCGTTCTCAGCGCGTTTCCGCGAGCTGGTGGGCGAATCACCCCGGCGCTACATCACCCGCACCCACCTGGCGCACGCCGCGGCCTTGCTGCACACGACCGACGCATCGCTGGCGCAGATCGCCACCCAAGCCGGCTACGCGACCGAGTTCTCCTTCAGCAAAGCCTTCAAGCGCACATTCGGCGTCGCGCCCGGCGCATACCGCGGACAGCCAAACCAGGTCCCCGGGCTCAGCCGCCCACCGCAGGCGACCGCGGGGACGCCGTAGGAACGGCGCGGCCCCAGGTTCTCCATGCGAACGCCGCACCTCGCCGCGGAACCGCTCATACACTCCGAATCCCGCCGCGCACGGGCAGACCCGGTGCAACGCCCTGACCCGGGCCTCCTCATCGGCAGAACGGAGCTGCGCGAGCACCGCCTCCAGGTCAGGCGCGCAGGGT
>Ga0070699_100000977_pt1 | contig 26642 bp, 26 predicted proteins | sample KBSK1503metaG_FD_65473 | JGI IMG/M metagenome (GOLD analysis project Ga0070699, IMG submission 65473) | Corn, switchgrass and miscanthus rhizosphere microbial communities from Kellogg Biological Station, Michigan, USA - KBS K1-50-3 metaG | ecosystem: Host-associated > Plants > Roots >...
GAGCCACCGTCGTTGCTCGCCTGCGACCCACCTGCCTTCCAGGCCGGGAGCAGGAAGACGCCCCACTTGCCGGTCGCCTTGGGCGCGATCCAGGACTTGAAGAAGGTGCCCATCCAGACCGCGTCGACCACGGTTGCCGTGGTGCCGTCCGTCTGCGCCTTGTACCAGGGGTTGGTCCACGGTTCCTGGTCCGCGGCAAGACCCTCCTGCCAGAAGGTGTTGATGTAGTCGAGCGTCTGCGCAACCTTGGGATCCTTGTCGAGGATGACGTGGCCCTTGTCATCGACGTAGCCGGTGCCCTGCTGCCAGAGCAGCGTCTCGAAAAGTCGACCGTCGTTGCGCGCCTTCGACTGCTGCCACATTGCGAAGCCGGTCTTTTCCTTGATCGTCCGCGCGGCCTGGTGGAAGTCGTCCCAGGTGGCCAGCGAGGCGGGGTCCACGCCGGCCTGCTGGAACAAGTCGCGGCGGTAGAAGACCGCCACCGGTCCCGGGTCCCAGGGCATCGCAAAGTAGCGCGAGCCCTTCTTGGTCCAGTCCCATTTGTAGCTGTCGATCTGGTCGACGTATGGTCCGACGAGGTCCGTGAGGTCGGCCATCGCCCCCAGCTGGACGTAGGCCGTCAGGTGGGAGTCCTCGATCAGCGCGACGTCCGGGCCACCCGATCCCGCCGTGATGGCGAGCTCGAGGTTGCGGTAGGTGTCGGCCGGGGGTCGGGCGACGTATTTGTAGCTGATCCCTGGGTAGGCCGCGGTGAAGTCGGCGTCCTGCAGCTTGAGGGCGTCGAGGGAGTCCTTCCAGCCCCAGATCGTCAGCGAGCCCTTGGTGCTGGCGGAGGGCACATGGACCTGGCTGGTCGCGGTCGACCCGCCGCACGCCTCGAGCAGGGCCGGCAGCGTGGGCAGGGCCAGGCCGATCAGGCCGGCTCGCTTCAGCGCCTCACGGCGGGTGAACCTGGCGTCGAACCAGGCCGATGGGCGTTCCCGGTGTTCCATGGCCCCAAAACCTCCCCTAGATCCGGTCATGTGACCGGTCACATGTGTTACCGGTCACATATACTAGTCGGGCAATGCGGAATGTCAAGAGGGAAGATCAGGCGCGGCGCCCGACGGTAAGGGACGTGGCGGCGGTGGCCGGGGTTTCTCACCAGACGGTCTCCCGGGTGATCAACGACCACGGCTACGTCAACGAGGGCACCAGAGAGCGTGTGACTGCTGCCATCAAGCAGCTCGATTACGTCCCCAACGCGATCGCCCGAAGCCTTTCTTCCGACCGTACCCACACCATCGGCGTGGTCACCAATGACATCTCCGACCATTTCTTCGCGGAGTTCGTTGCGGGGGCCGAGGCGGAGGCACGGAGCCACAACCTCTACCTGCTCATCGGCAGCGTCGAGGAGGCCGTGCCGGACGACGAGGAGGCCTATTTGCGCGTCATGCTGCAGCGTCGCCTCGAGGGCCTCATCGTCGCCCGCCCGGTCCTGGCTGCCGCCAGTCAGCGCCGGCTCCGCTCGATCGCCTCCCGGATGCCGGTGGTGCTGGTCGCCTCCCAGCCGGAGCTGCATGGCCTCCCTTCCGTCGACGTCGACAACCAGGCCGGCGGCCGGGATGCCACCGCCTACCTCCTCGAGCTTGGCCACCGCCAGATCGCAACCATCACGGGCCCGTTGGAGTGGACGTCAGGCGCCCGCCGGCTGGCGGGCTATCGGGCAGCGCTGGTGGCTTCCGCGGCGGGCTTCGACGCCACCCTCGTCGAGAGCTGTGACGACTGGGGCCTTGAGGCAGGCGCCGCTGCTATGAACCGGCTGCTCGATCGTGGAGGTGCCTTCACCGCTGTGTTCGCCCATTCCGACCTGCTCGCCATCGGCGCCATCACCGCCCTCAGGCAGCGCGGATTGCGGGTGCCCGCCGACGTCTCCGTTGTCGGCTATGACGACATCCCTGTCGCGCGCTTCGTCGATCCAGCCCTCACCACCATGCGCCAGCCCATGCGCGAGGTCGGCCGCGCGGCACTGACCATGCTGCTGGACGGTCGAGAGGGCCGGCTTCAGGGAGATGGGCAGGTCCTGCTGCCGGCCGAGCTCATGGCGCGAGACTCGGCCAGCGCCAGAGGATAGATCTCGCGCGTCCTCTATTAATGTGCCGCTGGTCGGGCAACAAGTCGATGACCGACGTTGCATCTGTATTTCTGCTGTCAGGTGCCGATGAAGCCGAAACCCGAAGAGCGAGATTCTGCGAGCACGAAGCCGGCGACGTCTTTGCCCAGCTCGACTCCGGACACGTGATCGAGTCGCGTGTGCACGCCACCGTAGATCCGGCTCAGGCCCGCCTCGCTCGCCGCGGCACTGTAGCTGTCGAAGTTTCTGACCACACCCGGTAGCACGTCCGAGGTGACGCTGATCCGGTCGTGGTCGCCGAAGAACCGGGCGAGCACCGCGGCTCCGGCTGCGCTGATCGCGCTGTGGGCTCCGGGGTACGACGGATCCGGGGCCGTGCTGAGAAGCGGTGTCCAGGTCGGGTCGCCGGCCATGGCCGGGGTGCCCGAGCCACCCTCGCGAATCGCTGTGATCGGCCTCCAGACCAGGTAGTGGTACTTGGCGTCATAGAAGGCGATCGTGGTGTCGGCAAATGACAGGTTGAGCAGCGCAAACAGCTGCGCTGTGCGCGCGAGATCGGTGTGGTGGGTGAGCGCGGATTTCTCGGCGATCTCGTTCCAGGTCACCCAGATCGGGCCCGGCCAGAAGCGAGCGATGACGGTCTGGTCCGCTGTGCGGGTGGTGCTGGTCTTCTCACCGAGGCTCTTGACCTCGTCGATGGTCTGGGCGTAAGCGGCTGACGTGACAGGGGGTGGCGGCGCCGGCCGGAACTGGTCGGCCGACTGGAGAACGAACGGGGTCACGCCCGGCCACTGCGTGAAGACCGGTGGAGTGAATGCCGGTGGCGCCGGGCGGTACTGGCCCGGCTGCGTGCCGGCGGGAATCGCTGGAGGCGATGTATTCGATCCGTCGTCGGCTCGCGATGCCAGCGCCAGTGTGGCCGCGAGGCGGCCGACGGCGATTCCCTGTAGCTTGGCCGTTCCGTTCGGGAACGTCGCCAGCTCAGCGGCGAGCTGCTGGTCGAGGCCGGGCTTCCAGGACGGGTAGAGGGCCAACAGCACGTCGTGGCCGGCTTCAGCCGCGGCGACGTCCGGTTGCGCCCCCGAAGGACTGTTCAGGGAGAAGAGATATGGCTGGTTCCGGTGAGTGACGGAAACGACCGCGTCGTATATGGCGACGTGGAGAATCGCAAAGCTGCGCGTCGGGTGGATCGTCGCCGGCTGGGCTCCGGGCGTGTTGACGATCTTGACCAGCTCCTTGTTCCAATCGACGACGATCACGCCTGAGTCGGAGCCGGCGCCTCCGGCCGCAGCCACCGTGCCTACGCCGGTCGCGTGCTGGTAGGCAAACACCGCGCTCGTGGCGGCGAGCGTCAAAACGACGCCCGCCAATGCAATCAATGATTTCTTCATATCCGCGCCTTCTCCTCGACGGTTGTTAGCGGCAGTGCAGAGTTTTCCTGCCAGGAGCAGATATGAGCCGGCGTTACAAGCCATATTGAGTAGGTGGCCGGTCGTGTAACACCGACCCGTAGTTGGTGTTCGTGGATGGGGGCGAGGCGTCGTGGGCCTGATCGCGTTCGGGGCCGGCGGCGTCCCCGAACCTGAGATCGCAAACGAACCGCAAACCTCAATCTATACGGACTGGGAATCGGTCTACCGGGACAATATCGTGGGCATCTACCAACTGGCATTCCGAAGGGTCGGGAACGCCGCCGATGCGGAGGACCTGGCCGAGGACGTGCTGATCCGCACGCTCAAGACGCTTCGCTTTCCCGCCCCCGTCCACAACGTGCGTGCGTACCTGGTCAAAACGGCGAAGACGGTGCTCGCCGATCATTGGCGGAATCACTACGCCGCCCAAAACGTTGCCCTCGAGCTGGAGCAGCTGCCGCCGGACGGGTTGGCCGGCCCATCGAGCAGCGTCGCGTCGGACCGTGCCGAGCGCGTGCTCGCCTTGCTGCCAGATCAATTCCGACGCGTGCTCGAGCTCCGTTTCCTGAAGGGATACAGCGTGCGCGAGGTCGCCCACGAGCTGGGCGTAACGGAATCCAACGTGCGCGTGCTTCAGTTTCGCGCGCTTCGGAAGGCTGCTGAGCTCGAAGGAGAGGTTCTGGGATGACGTCTTCAGCCGTGGATCGCGTCGCGAAGTTTGTTGACGACCTGTTGCAAGGCAGACGGCCTCGCCGTTTCAAGGCGTCGCAGGAGGAGGCTGAGGCCATGGCAGCCGCGGCCGGCCTCGTCGCGGCTCGCGCCGGTGCCGACTTGCCGGACAAGGCAGCGCTCGACAGAATCCATCGGCGCCTCAGCGACCGCCTGGATGAGAGTCCGCGTATCGACAGTCGCTTCACTCGACGTGTCTGGCTGCGCACTTTGGGCACGGCAGCGGCGGCGGCAGCAGTCGGTGTCGTGCTCGACGAAGTTCTGACTCATCAGGGCTCGACCGGTCCCGGGGTGACTGAAGAGGCGGTCTTGACACCCGATGGCGGCCAGTGGCGGCCCGTAGCCGCCGTCACGCAGATCCCCGAAGGACATGCGATGCCGGTGTCCACAGGCTCGGTCGACGCAATCGTGGTCAACGATGGCGGCCAGATCAGTGCCGTGTCGGGCACCTGCACCCATATGGGCTGCAGACTGCAGCCCGACGACGCCGACAAGAGGCTGACCTGCCCGTGTCATCAGACAGCCTTCTCGTGGTCGGGAAAGGTTCTCTACTTTCGACTCAAGTCGGCTCCGGCTTCTCTCCCTCGCATCGAGTCGCGAGTCCGCGACGGACAGGTAGAGCTGTTCATCGTGTGAGGCCGGCCTCGCGCTAGCGGTGGAGAATCGCCAGGCGGGCCAGCCTCAGCGCGTACAGCGCGGCCCAGACGGCGGCAATCGACAGTCCAGACGTCATCACAGCGACCTGCAACTCGGCCAATGAGTCGCCGGACATGACATTTGCAACAGCGGTTCGCACATCGGCCACGCCGCTCAACTACGAAAAGTCGTTACAGCGAACCGGCCTGTAATGGCGCTCGTAGTTGGTGGCGTGCGTTGAGCCGTCTCGGCACCTGCACAAATATCGAGATTGGAGAACAAATTGAAACGGATACTTTGGCTTTCAGCGTTGTCGGTTGGCGCGGCGTTCGTCACAGCCGCGTGCGGTGGCACCGGAACCTATGGAGGGTATGGCTCAGGGAATCAGGGAGGCGGAACGCCTAACGCTTCGGGAACCACAACCGTTGCGGTCCAGAATTCGAGCCTGGGCCAGATTCTTGTCGACGGCAGCGGAAGGACGTTGTACCTGTTCCAGGCGGACAAGCCATCGTCCTCGTCGTGCTATGACGCCTGCGCCGGCGTGTGGCCGGCGGTGATCACCGCGAAAGCGCCCGTCCCGGGTCCCGGCTTGCAAGCTTCTCTCCTCGGCACGACGCAGCGGAAGGACGGCACGCTCGAAGTGGTCTACAACGGCCACCCGCTCTATTACTTCAGCAGCGACACGAAGGCCGGCGACGTGACCGGCCAAGGCCTCAGCAGCTTCGGCGCCAAGTGGTATGCGGTTTCGCCGAGCGGGACCAAGATCGACAGCAATTCGTCGGTGAGCGGGTCTGGCTACTGATCAGCAGCGCCTCAGTGATGCTGACGCCAAACCGTGAAGGCATTCGGGTTCTTTGCGATGCCTGGCGGAAGGCTGGACTTCTTCGCGATTCCAGTGGGGAACGTGGGCGCAGAGGCACTACCCGGCGGCGCAGCGGGAGCGCCGCCGGCGAGAGCGGAGCCTGACCCTACGACCGGCGTGGTTGTCGCCGCAGTCGGCGGCACGATGGTCAGGCCGGGGCTTGGTACCGACCCCGAACCAACGGGTCCACCAGGCGCCGTCGACCGCGCCGCGTCGTGGAGGACGACGATTCCGACCGAGCCCGCCCCATAAACGTAGGCGGCCCCTGGCGGTCCGACCACGCCGGCCACGAGCAGGGCGGCGGTCGCTCCCGCCGCCGCCATCGCGGAAATCGAACGAGGCCCAATTTTGGACACTCGCCACGCGACGGGGGCCAGAAGAGGAATTTCGGCCAGCAATGCGCCGAAACCCACGGCCTGCCACAGCCTCCCGAGCGAGATGTTGAGGAAGGCCCTCACGATGACGGGGTCGAAATGGCTTCCAGACATCCGCACCAGCTCCTCGCGAGCCGCCTTCACGCTCATCGACGTCTTGTACGGACGGGCTGCGGTCATCGTTTCGTAGCTGTCGGCCACAGCGACGATGCGGCCGCCCTGCGAGATCGCCTGGCCGCGGAGGCCCCGGGGATAACCGGTGCCATCGAACCGCTCGTGGTGATCGCGCACTGTGTCGGCCCAGATTCCAAGCCAGGCGTGAAGCGGAGCCGTCAGACGGTAGCCTTCAACGGGATGGCGATGGATTTCCTCCCATTCCATCGGTTCAGGTCTGGCGGGCTTGTTGAGCAACTCAGGCGCGACGGTCAGCTTGCCGATGTCGTGCAGCAGGGCCGCCCAACGAAGGCGATCGGCGTCAGCCTGTTGGAGGCGCAGCTCCTGCGCAAGTAGATCCGTGAACATGCGGACCCTTTCGGAGTGACCCCGGGTTCGGCTGTCGTGAACGGCAAGAGCGGCCGCCAGCTCGAGGATGACCTGGGCTCGCCTGGAAGGCTCGGTCCCCGGGCCCGTTTCCTGAGCCAGGCGCAGTTGGCGCTCGAGCTGGTGCGGGTTGGCGGTGCGACGGAGTACGGCGAACCGCGAGGGCGCGGCATCCGGAAAGAGAAGCGTGAGATCCAGCAGCGTGGCCAGTGGAAGAAGCCTGTACAGCAGGCTGGCGCAGATCAGCCACGTCGCGACGGTCGTAGCCAGGAGCAATCCCCACCATGCGGCCACCGCGGCCGTGCCTCGGGGAACTGGCAGCCAGTGGCTGATGGCGATCGCCACCAGCGCCGCGGCTGCAGCCGGCGCCACGACCGTACTGAGTCTGATGGTCGTGCTCAGAATTGGGCGGCTGCGCCACCGCACGCCTTCGCGATCGGAGCCCTCGTGCTGGTTGTCGCGCCTTCGGATCTTCATCGGGTATCTCGCTAAGTCAGGCGAAACCGCGCCATCGCAGCGTGCCGACCATTGTGGACCCTCCTCCGCTCAATGACCATTAAGTCACTGTAAGACACGCGGCTTTCCGCCGGCCAGTCTCAGCGCGCGGAGCGGCTTCGGACGAGACCAAACAGCCAGAGCCCGACGAGCACGATGATTACCAGCCAGATCAAATTGACCAAACCACCGGTCGCGTGGAAGAGCAGCCAGAGGACGAAAAGAATGACCGCGACGACCAATAAGGCATGGATCATCCGGATACCTCCTAGCCGATGTGGACCTGAGTGATCAGGATCGAAAGAACCCAGAGCGCGAGCCCTATACCGAGCAGGTTGGTCTTCTTGTAACCCCAACCGATCGCGGCGAGCACGAAGGCGATAAACGCAAGGATCAGTAGGATGGTGCTCAGGCTCACGCTTCACCTCTTGGAACCAGGTCGCGGTTCCATCGCATCTGCAGGCGGATCAGGCGTAATCGGCTTCGCGGCGGCCACACTTGCCACCGAAGCGCGAAACGCAGGGTTGCCTGCATTTGACGTAGGGTCGTCTAGTTGCCATAACAGAGGCAGCAACAGTGTTCGAGACAGCTATCCAAACGGGCAAGATTGCTGCTTTTGTTATGGCCGATCGGCGACGGTGATCCTGTCAGGCGGAAGGGGTGCAGTCGAAAGACCGCCCCTTCGGCTTGGCCCTCGAACGATCCGAGGCAATCTGATGCGCAATTCGCGCAGCTGATCGAAACGGTGTGGTCAGGATCTACGCGCTGCGAGCCGGCGCTTGGCCTCGACCCGACAGCGATCTCTGCAGCAGCCGGTTGATATCGCTCGGGGAGACGATCCCCACCAGCCGTCCGCCATCGACTACCAGCGTGCGACCTTCGCTGCAGCCCTCGGCCACTCCAAGCAGGTTGGTGACCGGGTCAGCCGGGCCGGCCGTGGACACGTTCGCGAGGGGACAGGTGACCTGTTTGACAAGGGTCGTCGCGCGAGCCTCCGGTTCGACGTTCTTGAGAGCTGCCATGGTCAGCAGCCCGCTCAGCCGGCCGCCCGCATCGTGAGTCGGAAAGGTCGAGTGCCGAGATGCCAGGACATAGCCGTGGAGCGCATCCTCGACGCTGATGTCGTCTGGGGCCTGCTCGGGATTGGGCGTCATCACCTCGCGCACGCTGATCCCGGACAGAGCCTGGCGGATCATGCCGCCGGTCTCTTCGGCACGGGCGGCGCTCAATAGGAACCAGCCCAGGAAGACCGACCAGACCCCACCGATCAGGCTGCCCGCGAATACGAAGGTGGCCAGGCCGTACGCAATCAGAAGGTAAGCGAAGCCCATGCCGATGCGAGCCGCGATCCTGGTGGCTCGCTGACGATCGCCCGTGCGCAGCCAGATCAGCGACTGCAGGAGCCGGCCTCCGTCCAGCGGAAAGGCGGGGACCAGGTTGAACACCCCGAGCGTGATGTTGATGTAGCCCAACCAGGACAGGGTGGCGGGCAGCAGGCCGGGGTGAGCGCCGCCGCCAACCACGACTGAAGCGACGAAGAACACAGCGCCCAGCACCAGGCTCGTGAGGGGGCCCACGAAGGTGATCAAGGCTTGCGTACCTGGCGAGCTGGTGTCGCTGCTGAACCGTGACACGCCGCCAAACAGCCAGAGCGTGATCCCCTCGACCCGGACGCCGCGTCGCATGGCAACCACGGAGTGGGCGAGCTCGTGGGCGAGCAGGGAGGCGAGGAACACGAAGGCCGACACCACGCCCGCGGTCCAGTACGCGCCGGAGGTCTCGCCGGGCGCGGCCGAGGGCAGAATCCCGGTGGCGAGGCTCCAGGCGATCAGGGCGGCAACGACCAGCAGGCTCCAGTTCAGACCGACGTGGATGCCGGCGATTCGCCCGAGGCTGAGGTTCTCGTTCATATTCCTGACTCTAGAGCCGGTTTTCCGCTCATGTCTGGTGATAAATCCTCAGTCGATCGACCCGACCGGAATGTGCGAACAGTCGAACCAGCAGCAAACCGGAGATGAAGCCGCCGACATGAGCAGAATAAGCGACCCCACCCGCGGTCGCGTTGCTGACCGAAGCGAGGCCGTCCACCAGCTGGAGCGCAAACCACAAACCAATGAAGACCCACGCGGGTATCCGCGCCGTCCAGAAGACGATCCCGAGCGGGATCAAAGTCCTCACGTGGCTGGTTGGGTAGAGCACCAGGTACGCGGCCAGCACTCCGGCGATGGCACCGCTGGCGCCGAGGCCAGGGGCGGTAGAGCTCACTGCAGTCGCGATCTCGAGGGCGTTTGCGCCCAGACCGCATATCAAATAGAAGACGAGGTAACGAACGCCGCCCATCGACCTTTCGACGTGAAGGCCGAAGACAAACAGAAACAGCATGTTGCCCAGGATGTGAGCCCACCCCGCGTGCATGAACATCGAGCTGAGCAGCGTGATCGAGAACGGTGAGGGTGTGCCGGCGTAGACAGCGCAATGCTGGGTGTATTCACACGGCACCAGCGAGTACGCGTTTATGAAGTTGTCCAGCTGCGAGCCCTGGGTGCTCAGCGCCAGCTCGTAGAAGAACACCAGGAAGTTGGCGACGATCAGACCGATCGTGACGACCGGTATCGCCTGGGTTGGATCGTCGGTGTCGTCCGCCCGGTAGGGAATCATTCCGAATCTCCCATATTGTCGATGTCAGGACTTGTCGATGCGGGCAAAGATCGACCGAACGGTTGATGCCCATGAAAGCTGCCGCAGATACCTTGGGGGTCATGAATGAGACCTCCACACCAGACGTTTTTCTTGCCGCTCTATGCCTGCGCGACTTCGGACGGCTCGCTGACTGCCTGGCACCGTCTGCACAGGCGCGGATGCTCCTGCCACGGGGACCGGAGGTCCGCTCCGGGCGCGAAGAGATTGCGAGGCGTATCGAAGGCTGGTTCGCGAGCGCTACTGAGTTCGAAGTCCTGGACTCCCACCGCGAGCAGGTCGGGCGCCGAAGCCGGCTCAACTGGCGCTTCCGACTGAGCCGCGACGGGCAGTCGCGCGAGATCATCGAGCAGGTCGCGTTCGTCGATGTTGGGCCGGATGGCATTTCCGGCATCGACCTGGTTTGTTCGGGGTTTCTCCCAGAGGGCGAGCCCGCCGCGCAGTGTGAGGTGGTGGCCGGCGACCGAGCGATCGCCTGGTCCTGAGGCGTCGCGTATCGCCGCGCTCGATAATGATCCGATTATCAGCACCGCAGGCGGCGGTCAGTTCGTAGTCGACAAACCAAGGTCTGAGCATTCTCTTCGTCTGGCCGAGCTGCTCGCAGCGGTTTCGCTCGCCACCGACCTGTCGCACGACGTGCCGGCTGAGAGCGCGCTGCGTGATGCCCTGCTTGCGGTCGAGCTCGCTCGGCTCGCAGGCTGGACCGGGGCCGACCTATCGGACGTCTACTACCTCGCGCTCCTCTATCACATGGGATGCACCGGCGCAGTCGCAGCGCAGAGCCGGCTCGGAGCCGGCGACGACGTGAGCGTGCGCCACTGGATGTCGGAGGCCGACTACGCCAACCCTCCCGAGCTCTTGCGCATCGCTGCTACCAGGCTGGCGCGGCAGTGGGGACCGACCGGGTGGGTGCAGGGCATAGCCGGATTTGCGACCGCCGGCCGTGACCTGCCGGAGGCGTTCGCCAACATGGCGGAGGTCGCCGCCAGGCTCTCACAGAGATTGGGGGCAAGTCCTCGCGTCACCGAATCGCTGTGCCACGCATACGCACGCTGGGACGGAAAGGTCTTTCCGCTGCTGCCGAGCGCTGAGGGTTTGTCCGCGACCGGCCGCCTTGTGCACCTCGTCCACGTCGCCCAGATCTACCACCAGGTCGGAGGCGTTGAAGTCGCGAATGCGGTCGTGCGGCAGCGCAGCGGGACCGAGTTCGACCCGGAGCTGGCACGGCTGTGGTTGCAGAACAGCAACGATCTCCTGCGCGCACTACCCCTGGATTCGGTGTGGGACCTGGTGTTGAGCGCCGAGCCGGAACCTCATCGACGCGTCGGCCCGTCCCACCTCGACGACGTCAATGCGGCCCTGGCCGATTTCGTCGATCTGGCTTCGCCGTTCACGCACGGTCACTCGACGCGCGTTGCGCGTCTGACTGAGGCCGCCGCATTGAACGCTGGGCTGGACGATGAGGATGCGGTGACCGTGCGGCGGGCGGCGCAGGTTCATGACCTGGGCATGGTGAGCGTGCCCAACCGCGTGTGGATGAAGCGAGGTCCCCTCAGCCCGCTGGATTGGGAGCGGGTTCACCGCCATGCGTACCACAGCCAGCGGATCCTCAGCCTCGCCGCCCCGCTGCGCGCGTCCGCGTCCGTCGCGGGCCTCCACCACGAAAGGCTCGACGGTTCCGGGTATCACCGCGGGCTGTCCGCCAATGCATTGCCCCTGACCGCCCGCATCCTGGCCGTCGCGGAGATCTACCAGTCGATGAGCGAGGATCGCGCCTGGAGGCCGGCCCTGGCGCCCGCGGAGGCGACGCGGCAGCTGCGGGCTGATGTGACGGCTCGCCGCCTCGACGCCCGGGCCGTCGACGCTGTGCTCCTGGCGGCCGGCCAGCCTCGACCGAAGGGACGGTCAAGCCAGGCCTGGCCGGCCGGCCTGACCGACCGAGAAGTTGATGTGCTGAGGGCGATCACCCGTGGGCTCGCCAATAAACAGATCGCCCGTGCGCTCTACGTCTCCCAGGCGACTGTGCACACGCATGTCATCAATCTCTACGGCAAGATCGGCGTCAATACGAGGGCGGGGGCCACGCTCTTCGCCTTAGAGCATGACCTCATCGACTCGCCACCTCACGCGATAGATCGACCAAACGGTTGATGCCGCCGGCCTCCCGGCGTGGCTAGGCTTACACATGAGATCCGTCGGCCCACATTTGACCCGAGGAGGGAGATTCGCAATGCCGCTCTACATGGATATTCATCACAAGATCGATGGCCTGACCGCGGAGGCCATCAAAGGCGCTCACGAGCAAGACCTGAAGGTCCAGGAAAAGTTCGGAGTGAAGTACCGCCACTACTGGTTCGATGCCGGCTCCGGCAAGGCCTTCTGCCTGGTCGAGGCGCCGAACAAGGAAGCTGCGAACGCAGTCCATCGCGAGGCCCACGGACTGGTGGCCGATGAGCTGATCGAGGTGCAGGAGGGGGCCTGACAGCCTCCTCCCGCGCCGGTGCCGGCGGGCGTAACTTGGCGCCTGAGGTGGACCTGTCCTCGCGACCGCTCAGCCCGTTCGTCGATCTGCTGAGGGTGCCTCCTCGCCGGGTGATCAAGGCGCCCACCAGGCTGGCAGTCCGCCTCGAAACGACGACCCACCGGTTCCATCGCGATCTCGCGCCGTCGCGCGTATGGGGCTACGACGGCCATCTTCCCGGTCCCACCATCGAGGTCGATCGCGGAATTCATGTCGAGATGCAGTGGGAGAATCGCCTGTCGGGCACGCTGCCGGTCGTCGTCACCCGTTCCCCGATTCACGCCGCCGACGGGGTTCCGGTGCAGTGCCTGCCGGGCCGCAGCGGCGGGCCGGTCGATCCCAGCGCGGCAGCGCTCAGTGGGTACGCGGTTGTGCACTTGCACGGCGCGGTGACACAGGCAACGAGCGACGGCTGGACGGAGAATTTGATTGCGCCTGGCCAACAGACGCTGGACACGTATGAGAACGACCAGCGCGCCGCATTGCTCTGGTACCACGACCACGTCATGGGCATCACGCGTTTCAACCTCTTTGCCGGCCTTGCGGGCCTGTGGATAGTGCGCGACGACCGCGAGCGTGAGCTCGAGCTGCCCGAAGGCCCTCCTTACGAGGTGCCGCTCTTGCTTGCGGATAGAAACTTCGATACGCAGTCAGACGGGAGGCTCGCCGGAGAACTGCTTCACAAGACCGACCCCGACGTGATGGAGTGCTTCAGCCCCTTCACCACCGTCAACGGCGTGATCTGGCCTCGGGTCGACGTCGAACCGACTCGATACCGCTTCCGGGTGTTGAACGGGTCAAACGCCAGGACATATCGCCTGGTGCTGGCTCGTCAAGGCCAGCCCGATCAGGAGCGCATCATCCAAATTGGGAGCGACGGAGGTTTGCTGGTCGCTCCGGTACCAATCCCGGTTCAGGGTCTGGTCCTGGCGTCGGCCGAACGAGCCGACATCCTGATCGACTTCTCCGATCTTGCGGTCGGAACCGAGCTCACCCTGTGGAACAACGCCGCGGCGCCATTCAACGGCGCGTCCGCCGGCCCCTCTACTGCAGGCACGGCCGATCTAGACGGTCTCTTACCTTATCCGGAGGTGCTTCGATTTCGCGTCATCGACGGACGCCGTGGTGCGACGACGCCCCCGCTGGTGCTCGCCACCGACTTCCAACGGGCAGACCGGCAGCAGCTGAAGAATTGTCCGGTGCGCGCCATTGCTCTCGTGGAGCAAGAGAGCAGTCGCGAAGGGGAGCCTTCGACTCTGACAATGCGGGAGCTGATAGAGGACCAGGCGACCGATGAACCGGTGATAACCGTGGTCGAACGTGGCGGTGGTCCGGGGGATCGCACCAGCCGCTGGCGCACGGTGGCCACCAGATTCGAGGACAAGACGAATTTCTTTCCCATGCTCCGCAATGCGGAGATCTGGCGCCTCATCAACCTGACCGGCGATACGCATCCGATCCATGTTCATCTCGAGAGCTTTCAAGTCCTCGACCGGCAGCCGGCCGTGGTGGAGATACCGGATGGCGGCATCACCGACACCGGCACCAGCGCAACGGTGCGGATCGGGGAAGATGTGGACGACGGCATCCCCCACGCTCTCGACGCAAACGAGCTCGGCCTCAAGGACACCGTACGAGTCAATGCGAACGAAGTCGTCGATATTCTCGTGCGCTTCGAAACCTTCGCGGGCCGATACATGTACCACTGCCACATCCTCGAGCACGAAGACCGCGACATGATGCGGCCGTTTGTCGTGATGCCTCCCGAGCTGATGCCGTTCATGTGACCATGGAGTAGGAGCATGACAACCACCGGCCCGGTCGCAGTCCTGATCGCGACCTTCCTCGCCGCCGGCGTCGAGGCGATCGAGATGGTCACCATCGTCGTAGGCGTGGGCGCCACACGGGGTTGGCGCTCGACCTGGTTCGGCAGCGCCGCCGGATTCGGCGTGCTGGCTGTGGTGGTCGCCGTCTCAGGTGTGGCTCTGAGGGCGGTGCCAATCGGGCCCTTACGGTTTGTGGTCGGGGCGCTGCTGCTGGTGTTCGGCCTGCAGTGGTTCCGCAAAGGCGTGATGCGCGTCGCGGCGCGTGGGTTTGCCGGGATAGGCGGAGTCGTTCCCGAAGACGAAGCGGTCGAGTGGACGGGCCCGGGCGTCGACTGGACGGCATTCGCTCTCGCCTTCAAAGGCGTGACCCTCGAGGGACTGGAAATCGCAATCCTGGTCGTCGCGTTTGGAGCCGGGGCCAACCAGCTGGGCCCTGCCATCATCGGCGCAACCGGCGCGCTTGTACTGTTCGGCGCAGCGGGCCTGCTTTTGCGGGGATCCGTCCAGCGCGTCCCGAGGAGCGTCCTGCAATTGATCGTCGGAGTCATGCTCACGACCTTCGGGACCTTCTGGTCGCTGGAAGGAATCGGGGTGGACTGGCCGGGCAGCGATGCGGCGATCCTCGGGCTTCTCGCCTTCTATGGGTTGACGGCCGCGCTTTATCTCACCCTGGAGCGCCGGCGGGCCTTCGGCTTGCACCCGTGACGTAGCGTCATGAAGATGCTCGGGTCCTGGATCGCTGCTTTTGGTCGCTTCTGGTATGCCTACATCTTCGGCGACGACTGGACGGTAGCGGTCGCGATCTTCATCGGCCTCATTGCGACTGCGCTGCTGAACATGAATCACGTCGTCGCCTGGTGGCTGGTTCCGGTGATCGTTTTCGTCATGCTCGGCGTCAGCCTTCGGCGGGCGAGTGCCAGGCGATGAGGGCATTCCGTCCTTAAATAGGTCGTTAACGCCCTTTCCGGGCCCCTTGTCAAGCGACTCACACTTGGCGGCTTGACCGCCGGCCTCATGGCTGCTATATCGCGCCCAACGGCCGGCGTTGTCCGGCTCATTCCAAGGAGACGCAGCCATGCGCAGGTTCACTCTCTTCCGTCCTGACCATCGCCATGTTGGTGTTGACCGCGGCCACGGTCTTGGCCGACAGCACCGGGCCAGGAATCTAGTCAAGTGGTTCGGCCCGCGTGGCTTTACTCGCATAGTCCCAACGGTCGGCGTGGTATAACGCCGCTATCAGCAATCGTCACGCCAAGCCACGCGGGCGCCTTCCCGGCGTCGAGGTCGATTTCGCGCTCATCAGGCGAGCCCGACTTGACGCCGGGCTGAGCATGGCCCAGCTGGCCGGTTCGGACCTGACGCGCCAGGCCATTTTCCTGATCGAGGCGGGTAAGACTCGCCCGTCCATGCGAACACTCGAACTGATCGCGAGCCGCACCGGCAAGCCGGCGCAGTTTTTTCTCAGGCCCCGTGGCAGCGAGCCGGCGAGCGGTCCGGTTGTGGCCGATGCCAGGGTCGAAGAGCTCCAGGCTCTGTGCCTGCAGCAGCAATTCGACGAGGCGGCCGCCCTGGGCCTTTCGATGCTGGAGCAACCGATGGTCCCGACCGTTGAGGCGCATGTCAGGCACTATCTGGGCCAGGCTCTGGTGCGCTCAGGCCACCCCGACGATGGCCTGGAGCACATTCGGCGGGCTCAGCGGCTCCAAGAGCAGTCCCCAGACCCATGGCTGGCAGCCGAGTGCGCCGACTGGGAGGCGTGCGCTCTCTATCTAAAAGAAGACAGCCGGGCTCTGACCGTGGCCGAGGGCGCCCTCAAATTGTGTCGCGCCACCAAGCCTCGACTCCCAGGAACCGAAGCGCGGATCCTCGAGCACATCGCCACCATCCACGTGAAGAACCACAATTTCGATCGTGCCATCTCGGTCTATGAAGAGGCCCTTCAGGCCGCAGGCACGGTGCGCGACCTGCCCCGACTCGGAAGGACATATCACGGCCTGAGCATTGCGTACCAGGAGCGCGGCGAGATCGGCAGGGCGATCGAGTACACACACAAGGCGCTGGCCCTGTACGCCCTCGAGCACGACACCGCCCTGCTGGCTCGGGGCGAGAATGAGCTCGGCCTGCTGCTCATGCGGCAAGGCCAGATGGCGCGAGCCGAGGACGCCTTTCGCACCGCCCTGACGCATTTCGAGGAGGCCGGCACGGAAAGGGCCAAGAGCCACGTCTTGCTGAGCCTGGGCGAGCTCCAGCTCAGGACCGGGCGTCATGACGATGGCATCCAGACGGTGAAGGGGGCCATCGACCTTGCCAAGCGACTCGATGAACGCTTGGCTCAAGCCAGCGGCTACCAACTGCTCGCGCAGCTGGAGGAGCGCGCCGGCCGGAAGGGCGTGGCCGACAAGCAGATGGGCCATGCGCTGCGGCTCCTCCGCACGGCCGGTCCGGGAGATCGACTGGCGGAAGCGCACGCCGCGTATGCCGAGATGCTGGAGGCGCGCGGCGACAGCCAGGGCGCCAGCCGGCACTGGAAACAAGCGGCCAAGCTGGCTTTACGCAGGCAGACTGTCGCCGCCCGGGCCGTATAGCCGCCGAACAAAGAACACGCCTTCGCTGCTCGTCGACCGCGATTGCGGGCGGAACCCAGGAGCATACTGGCCCCACGCAGTGCGCGGCCGGTGCATTTGATCTGAATGCGAGAGGCAGAGGTTCGAGGGGCCCGGATTCTTGATGGAGCAGGAGCTGATTCGTCGCGAGGCGCGAGTGCAGCAGGAGATTTCACATGAGCCTGTTCGTGCTGACAGCCCCCGCATATTCATCAATTACCGCCGTGATGACGCGGCAGGAGACGCCGGTCGGCTCTATGACGCGCTGAGCGCGCACTTCGGGGAAGGCTCTGTCTTCATGGACGTCGACACTATCCCGCCCGGAGCGGACTTCGCAGAGCTAATCAACCAGTCAATCGGGTCATGCGAAGTCCTGGTCGCCGTCATCGGGAAAAGCTGGCTTAACCTGGCGGACGCCAGTGGCGGGCGTCGACTGGACGACCAACAGGATCTTGTTCGGATGGAGATTCTGTCCGCTCTTGAACGCAAACTACGGGTGGTTCCTGTTCTGGTGCAAGGGGCGCAGATGCCGCGAGCTGACCAGTTGCCAGCCTCCCTCGCCAAGTTGGCTGGAAGACATGCTTTCGAGATCAGCTATACGCGTTGGCAGTACGACGTCGAACGGCTGATCACGGCCATCGATAGAAGTGCGGGCGTCACTATGCGTACCCGTCTGCCCGGAGGGACGCTGACGTTCCTCATGACCGATGTTCAAGGCTCCACAAAGGTATGGGAAGCCTCGCCCTTGAAAGCCGAGAAGGCGCTCCAGCGACACAACCGAATTATCACGGAGCAGGTCGAAGCCAATCACGGACAGATCGTCGAACTGGGTCGCGAGGGCGACAGCGTGCTGGCCGTATTCAAACAGGCGAGCGATGCGGTCGCGTGTGCCCTTTATGCCCAGCGATTGTTGCAGCGCGAAGTTTGGCCGGTAGGTGTCGACCTGCGTGTACGTTTTGCGGTCCATACAGGAGAGGCCGAGTTTCAATCAGGCCACTATGTCGGCGCTCCGCTATATCGCTGCGCACGTCTTATGGCGACTGGGCACGGAGGCCAGATCCTGATGTCAAACGCGACGCAACAACTTGTCGCGGACCAGCTCCCGGATGGTGTGTCCCTGCGCGATCTAGGACTCCACCATTTGCGCGACCTGTCTCGCGCCGAACATGTCTTCCAGCTGATTCATCCAGATCTTACGAACGAGTATCCGCCACTCAGGTCACTCGAACCTTTACGTACGAATCTGCCACAGCAACTGACAAGCTTTGTGGGGCGGGAATCCGAGCTGCGCACCCTGAAACGCCTCCTGCGCGATTCTCGGTTGGTGACCCTCGTCGGAACTGGCGGCGCCGGCAAGAGCCGGCTTGCCGCCGAGGTGGCAAAGACGATCCCGGAGCTATGGCCAGACGGGGTGTGGTGGGTAGACCTGGCGTCGGCGAACGACGCGGCCCTGGCAGTGGTCGCCGCTCTCGAGCTAGCTGGAAGTGGATCTGCCCAGGAAGTCGTCACGTCATGGCTGGCGGCCAAGCGCGCGCTGCTCATTCTGGACAACTGCGAGCACCTGGTCGCCATCTGCGCGGGGCTGTGCAAGGCGCTCCTCGAGCGCTGCCCCGAGCTCACGATCCTGGCAACCAGCCGCGAGTCCCTTGGCGTGCCCGGCGAGGTGCGCTGGCCGGTTTCATCACTCCGGGATCGCGATGCCCTGCATCTGTTCGAGGTTCGCGCGGGGCTTGTATCGCCCGACTACAAGCTCAGTGCGCCGAACCTCGAGGCGGTCTCGGAGATCTGCCGGCGGCTCGACCACTTGCCCCTCGCGATCGAGATGGCGGCCGCACGCCTCGACCTCATGTCGGAGCCCGAGCTACTCGCGAACCTCACCGACCGTTTCGGTTTTCTCGCATCAGGCAGCCGGACGGTGCCGGAGCGGCAGCAGACCATGACGGCAACCATCGACTGGAGTTACCGATTGCTAACAGATGAGGAGGCCCGCCTGTTTCGGCGCCTGTCCGTCTTTCAGGGCGGCTTCACCCTTGAAGCCGCACAGGCGGTATTCGAGGGCGGCGGCAGGGTGTTATCGGTTCTTGGGGGACTCGTCCAGAAATCGATGGTCGTTGCGGAGAGAACCGACGCTGGCAGCAGGTATCGCTTCCTCGAGTCCCAACACGCCTATGCCATCGACAAGCTTCGCCAGGCAGGCGAGCTGGAGGCGACGAGCAGGCGCCACTACGAGTTCTTCCGATCGTGGCTTCAGCGCCCGCTTCAGCCGAAAGAGAAGGCGAGGGAGTCGGCAAACCTTTGGGCCGCGCTCGCGTGGGCCCGAGAGAACGCCGGCGACATGGGCCTGGACTTTGCCATCGAGGTGGCCGATTTCGAACACGGCGACCACGCTCGTATACGAAGCGTCCTGCTTGATTTGATCGAGCGCACGCAGGATCAGGGAGCGGCTCGAGCAAGGGCCCTGAACCTTGCCGCACGTCTCAGCTCCAGACAGGCGGACCACGTGGAAAGCCGTGCGCTCGCCGAATCGAGTGTTGCGGCGGCCCGCCGCCTCCAGGACTCTGTGCTCCTCGCGCAGATGCTCAGCGGAGCAGGCGCCGTCTATAACGGAGCCAACGAGCTCGAGGCCGCACGGAAGGCGTACGACGAGGCTCTGAGCCTGTTGGAGGGGTCGAGCCACCGCCAGCTCGTGGTCGACGTTCAGAACCAGATCGCAATCCTGGCTACGGAACAGGGCCACTACGAAGAAGCGGTGTCGATCTTGAACGAATGTCTGGCCTTCAGCCGTTCGGCCGCAGCCGACGCCAGCACGGCCAAGTACCTGGAGAGTCTGGCCAACGCCGAGCTCGGTTTGGGCCACGTGGACAGCGCTGCGCGAAGCTGGCATGACGGCCTCCTGACCTTTCGCGACCTGGACGATCCGTTCGGGGAGATATGGTGCATCGGGGGACTGGCCCTGATTGCAGCCGCCCGTGGTGACGACGATCGGGCCCTGCGGCTTGCCGCGGTTGTCGACCGGATGTCGCGCGAGTGGTCGTTGAGCGCATGGCCGCTCAGAATCAGCCAGTTGGAACAGGCATGCAAGAAGGCGCGCATGGCCCTCGGCACCCGAAAGGCGGACGACGCATGGAACGACGGCCTGTCGATGAGCGCCGACCAGGCGCTCGAAGATGCGCTAGGGGGCGCCGGCGATGAGACGGCGATGGACGGCGGGCCGCTGAGCCGTCGCGAGCGCGAGGTCGCCGGCATGGTCGCGGCGGGCTTGACCAACAAGCAAATTGCGGCTCACCTGTTCATCGCGGAGCGAACGGCGCAAGGACATGTCGAGCGGATCCGCAAAAAGCTTGGAGTCAGGTCGCGCACCGAGGTGGCGACGTGGGCGGTGACGCACGGCATCGCGCGCGACAAGGCTTGACAAGGCTGCGGCCAAGAGTACTGTCTGACCTCGGTATCCCTACTGCCGTCGGGCCATCAGCTCTCTCGGGAGGGGAACGTGGGTACGAAATGGAGCCCGGACGACTCGGTCATCGAGGGCGAGACAGGCAAGGAGCGGATCAGGGAGGCTCTGAAGCGGCACCGCATCAAAACCGACGAAAGCCGCGTCATAACATCTCGAGATCCAGGGATGGACGAGGTTCGCTTTCACCTGAGGCGGGAAAACATGCCTCCTGGTTATGAGCAGTGGCAGCTGCCGGTCAAGCTCACGGGTGAAACATTTTTCTTCTTGACCGTCGGCCAGCCGGGCGCAGTAGTACCAACGCACTCCCACAAGCGCGACCTTTTCCGCATAGTCGTCTGGGGTTCGGTGATCTATAACGGAATTGAGCTCAAACAGGGCGATTGGATGTTCGTGCCGGCAGGCGTGGAGTACTCCTTGAGCACAGCCATGAACCCAAGCTCACCGGCAGGGGCCATGACCTGGCACTGCTACGGCTAGATGAGATTTCGGCGCACATATGAGACGCTGGCACCTACGGTGCGGGTATACGCGCTTGGTCGCACCTTTCGGCTGATGCTCATCGCTCGCTTCGACTCAACCGCGACCAAGAAGGGCCGCACTTTCTGGTCTTAGCGGCCCAGAATCGGGCGGCCGCGGAGTGCCGACCCCAAGGCCTACAGCTTGGCCAAAATGCGACTGCGCATGCGTGTGGTACGTGTCGCACACGAGTTGGGATCGCGGCGGCGTCGCGAGATCTATCAAGTGAGCTCGCTTTCCCTCTGTACTGGTCGACCGCCCCGCCAACCTATCCCCTTATCGGCTGATCAGCACATCCGACTCAACAGGGCGCGGGCCATATGCTTGTGACTCATGTCCAGCGACACGGGCGTGGCAGCTGCGGCCACCGAAGTTGTCCAGTTGCCGGGGGTGTGCCTAGCGGCCGACAGAGCCTCCTCTTCCGGGCAGCGGCTGGCCCTTGGTTTCCGGTCTTCGCAGCTCATCGCGCTCGTGCTGGCGGCGGTTCTCGGAGCGCTTCCACTATCGGCAGGGAAAGTCCAATGGGGAGCTCTCTTTGCCGGTGTCCTGTTCGGCATGGTCGGTCTCGTGGAGGCGACGATCCTGACGCTGCAGCCGGAAAGGACCTGGTATCAGGGCCGAGCCGTGGCCGAGTCGGTCAAGTCACTGGCCTGGCGCTATGCGGTCGCCGGCCTGCCTTTCGGGCGGCTCAACATGGGCGCCGGCAACGTCGACGCGCTGCTGGCCCAGCGCTTCCGGCAAATCCTCACTGATTTCGAGGATGTCCACCTTGTCCCGCTTGCCGCTCCTTCTGACGAGATTACTCAGTGGATGAGATCAGTCCGAGCTTCGTCCCTGGCGACCCGCAAAGGGGTGTATCAGAGGCAGCGCATCGAGAACCAGAGAACCTGGTATGCGACCAATGCCGTCTGGAATCAGCGCCGGTCCGTGTCGTGGAGCATCACGCTGCTGGTTGTTCAAACGTTCGGCATCGTCGGCGCCATCCTCAAAGGAACGGGAGTCATCGATTTCGAGGCGCTCGGCATTCTTGCGGCGGTAGCAGCCTCCGCGCTCGCGTGGCTCCAGATCAAGCAGCACGCAACGCTTTCACAAAGCTACTCGCACGCAGCTCACGAGCTGTCGGTCATCGAAGCATCGATTCCCACCGTGCACGCAGAGGCGGACTGGGCCCTGTTCGTAGACGACGCTGAAAGCGCGATCTCGCGCGAACACACGGCGTGGCAGGCCAAACGAACCTGAAAGGATGAGGCGGGACCCACTTTGATCCCGCCTCTTCGACTGTTACTGTCCTCGGCTCACGCCGTCGCCCGTCGAGTCTGCATCACGAACAGACTTCCCACCGCGAGCACCACCAGGATGGCGATGATGTACGCGGACCAGGCCAGCGCTGTGACTCCGGTGAAGCCGAAAGCAAACGGGCTCACGAACAGGACCACGGCCAGCACGGCCGGGATGAGCTCGAGTCCGCCCGCCTTGCTCATCGCCGCGTTGAGCAGCCCGGCGAGCGCGATAAGCACGCCCAAGACGTACGCGCTTGAAGCGGCGACCGTCTGCGCGGTTTCACCAAATACGAAAGGAGTCAGGACCGTGATGACTCCCAAGCCGACGACGACCCAATCTTGCCAACGCCTCCATGTGGTCATGGCAGCAACCTCCTGGGCGCGACCGCGGATCTTTGGGATGCGGTGGGCGCGCCCTCCGGGGGCCCGCACTCCAGGCTCCGCCACGAAGTCGAGCATCAAATCCCTTGCGCCTTCCGCCAAGCCTGTTCGCTCATCACATACCTCCTGCCTCGCGCGTCGGTGGCCGCATATATAGATGACGCGCGAAGGCTTCTAAAAGCAGGTCGAGCCGGCACGGCGGCCGCGAAGGGAGTATGAGTGAACGGAGGAGGAGCTCATGAGCAGAGTTGTCGTGACCGAGTTCGTATCGCTCGATGGCGTCATGGAGGACCCCGGCGGCGCGGAGAGCTATGAGCACGGCGGCTGGACCTTTCAGTTCGACCGCGGTCCCGAAGGCGGAAAGTTCAAGATGGACGAGCTCTTCGCGTCCGACGCACTACTGCTCGGACGGGTGACCTACCAGGGGTTCGCGAAGGCGTGGCCTTCGATGTCGGACGCGTTCGCCGACAAGATGAACACCATGCGGAAATACGTCGTATCGAAGACGCTGAAAGACTCCGAGGCGACCTGGAACAACACGACGATCATCAGAGGGGACGTCGCGTCCGAGGTCACCACGCTCAAGGCTGAGCCCGGAGGCGACTTGCTTGTGGCAGGCAGCGCGCAGCTGGCCCGCGCCCTGATCGAGCATGGCCTCGTCGACGAGTTCCGGCTCATGGTCTTCCCGATCATTCTCGGGAGCGGCAAGCGCTTCTTCCCGGACATGAGCAAGCCGGCCAGGCTCGAGCTGGTTGAGGTCAAGACAGCCGGAGGGGGAATCCTGCTCCTCCGGTACAAGCCGGCCTGAGCGCCACGGCGCGGCTAATCGACCAGGACGATCACCAGCCCGGCGTCGATGGGAACCATCTTTTTGAGAGGGTCGCGATCCACAATCTCGTTCACCACCGCGACGATCGCTTCGATCTCGGCCCTCAGTGCGGCGACGTCTTCGCCGGGCGCTTCGATCATCATCACCGAGTAAGCGTCCGGCTCCCCCTGGCGATGGCCCCTCCATTTGAAGTCCCAGTCGTCCCGATGGGTCCGAAGCAGGGTGGCAAACACGGCCCCCCAGGTAGCGTCCTCAGCAGCAGGTATGTCGCCGACCGTCGCCCTCATCATCCCCGATGATAGCGTGGCGCTCAGCGCACCGACGTTGGCGCGAGCGCCAGAGCAGGTTGTTCAACGCGGCGTTTTGAATCGCCCCCGGCCTGTCTAGGACAGTAACGTTCTAATTGATTGACAATCGCCGGGCAATGACTTTACATGGCGGCCAGCGCCGCCATCGGCGTCGAAACCCGGTTTGTCAGGAGGTTGGGAAGGGATGCGGAACCACCGCTGGCTGCGACCACTGCTTGGCATTGCGGGCGTGCTCGTCATGCTGTCGATCCCCATCACAGCCCAGGCAGCCGGCGGACCGCCGCCCAAGCTACAGCAGGTCAGCTCGGATCCTTTCATGAATCCCGGCAGCCAGCCTCAGTCCGAGACCGAAGCGGATACCGTCGCTTTCGGTGCAACCGTCGTCGCGGCATTCCAGGCAGGCCGCTTCTTCGCCAACGGCGGCTCATCCGCGATCGGGTTCGCGACCTCGAAATCCGCGGGCGCGAGCTGGACCAGCGGGTTTCTGCCCGGCATCACCATCTACACGGCGCCGCCCGGCCCCTTCACGCGCGTCACCGACCCAAGCGTCGCCTTCGACGCCAAGCACGCGACCTGGCTGGTATCCGCCCTCGCCTGTACGCCACCGGATTGCCTCACCGGCCCGGACTCGATCGTCGTGAGCCGGTCGGCGGACGGGCTCACCTGGTCATCTCCCGTCAACACCCTGCCGCCCGCTTTCTACGACCACGAGTGGATCGCCTGCGACAACGCCGCCACCAGCGCCTTCTTCGGACGCTGTTACGTCTCAGTGGTTGGCGGGGGCGGAATCCTGACCGTCAGAACTGCTGATGGCGGCGTTACGTGGAGCGCGCCCGTCGCGGCCAGCGCGCTGTTCGGGCCGCAGTCGACCGTTCAGCCCAACGGCACGCTGGTGGTCGTGGGCAACGGCGGCGCCGGGATCGGGACCATACGATCCACGGATGGCGGCCTGACGTTCGGCCCCGTCGTCTCCGTCTCGAGCGATCCCTTCCACCATGTCACCGGGATGCGCGCACTGCCCACGGCGGCCGTGCAGCTCGACGCCGCCGGCAAGCTCTATGTCTACTGGAGCGACTGTCGCTTCCGGGCCGGCTGCTCCGCCAACGACATCGTCTACACCACCTCGATGGACGCTGTGACCTGGTCGGCCGTGAAACGAATTCCGATCGACGGACTCACCAGCGGGGTCGACCACTTCATACCCGGCCTCGGCGTCGACACGGCCACCAGCGGAGCCACCGCTCATCTGGCTCTGACCTACTACTACTTCCCCAAAGCTGCGTGCACGTTTCCAACCCCCGACACGTGCGAGCTCGACCTCGGCTTCACCTCATCCAGCGACGGTGGATTGACCTGGCGCCATCCCCATCGACTCAACAAGCACCCCATGGACCTCGCGTGGCTGGCGAACACGCAGATCGGCCACATGGTCGGAGACTATCTCGCCACCGCCTTTGCGGCAGGCCACACGGTCTCCGTGTGCGCCCTGGCTTCGGCGCCGGTGGGCGGCGTCCTGCGGGAGGCGATGTTCGCGGCCGTCAGCTGAGGGGGTCGCGCGAACGTCGTGGCTGCCACTTCCCTTCGCATGCCTTGACGAACGCCAGGAGGTCGTCCAGCTGGCTCTGCAAAGGCCGATTGGCGCGGAAGGCCCGGAGGTCGGCCATTTTCCCTGCGTAGAAGATGTAGTTCTCGCTCATCCTGGTCACCAGGATCCCGCTCGAGGGAGCGGCCGTCATCGGTGGGGGTACTGAACTTTAGCCCGGCTCGCGCGCCATCTATCAGTCGGCCCAGAGCTCGATGTTCACCAACCAGGCGAACGTGCGTTGCCTGCGTACCGGCTGCAGATCCATCCTTGACAGCGCGCACGACAGGGCTATAATCCCCGTCCTGTAAGCGCTTACCGGTAAGCGCTTACCCGTAGTCTCGGTGCCGGCAGTCTGTTTGAGGCACTGCTAATTGCCAGACGCGTTGCGAGCCAAGGGGACGCTCACGATCTACGACGTAGCAAGGCGCGCGGGCGTCTCGATCGCTTCCGTGTCCCGCGTGCTCAACGGCCAGGGCAGTCCGCGCGCCGACACCCGCGAGCGGGTGATGCGCGCCGTTCGCGAGCTCAGCTTCGTGCCGGATGGCGCTGCGCGCGCACTCTCCAACGGGCTCAAGGAGGTGGTCGGTGTCGTCTTCCGGCGCGGCGGGGAGACGCTGCTCGAGGGTGAGGACGAGAGCTTTCTGTTCATCGACGTCATCAACCGGGGCATCGAGGTGGGGGCAAGGCGTCGCGGATTCGACCTGTTGATCAGCTCCGTCGGGTTCAACGACGACAACGTGCTGGCCCGCATTGCCGCGCTCGCGGGTAAGGCGGATGGTCTCATCCTCCACGACCGGATGCTGTCGGCGGTCGGAATCGCAAAGCTGGCGGACACCGTTCCCATCGTGACCCTGGCCGGGAGCCCCACCCCCGCGTCATTGAACGTCCGCTGTGACAACGAGTCCGGCATCCGAGCGTTGGTGCGTCACCTGGTGATCGACCACGGGTATCGGAGCCTCGGCTATGTCAGCGGGCGAGCAGACAGCCCCGACAACCGGACCCGCTCGCGCGCATTCGAAATTGAGGCTGCGGCGACTGGCGCCGAGATCGAAACGGGGCCGGCCTGGCAAGGCAACTACAGCGCCGCGGGTGGCGCCAACGTGATCGCGTCGCTGCTGGACGCGGGCCGAAAGCTCCCGCGTGCCATCTTGTGCGCCAACGACCAGACCGCCTTGGGAGTGATCCACGCGCTTGCCCAGCGCGGTATCCAGGTGCCGAGGGACGTCGCGATCACCGGGTTCGACGACGTGCCTGTCGCTCGCCACCTGCACCCGCCGTTGACCACGGTCCGGCAGCCCATGGAGGACCTGGGCGCGACCGCCTTCGACGTTCTCTACTCCACGATCAGCGCAGGCGGCGGTGCGCGTGACACCGTCCTCCCGGTCGAGCTCGTCGTGCGAGAGAGCTGCGGGTGCGCCATCAGCGCCACCAGGAACGGGGCCTGAACCGATGCGAGCCCTCCTACGCAGGCTCGGCGT
>Ga0070699_100000978_pt1 | contig 26634 bp, 21 predicted proteins | sample KBSK1503metaG_FD_65473 | JGI IMG/M metagenome (GOLD analysis project Ga0070699, IMG submission 65473) | Corn, switchgrass and miscanthus rhizosphere microbial communities from Kellogg Biological Station, Michigan, USA - KBS K1-50-3 metaG | ecosystem: Host-associated > Plants > Roots >...
GTCGTCCGCGCCGAATTCGGCCGTCGCTTTGAGATAAGGCGCGAGCTCTGCATCTTTAACCGGTAATGCAACTGGCTTATTTCCCGCATCACGCCGCGCGGCGACGCGCAGCAACAACTCGGTCGGCGATTTTTGTTCGACCGTTTGATCCGCCGTCTTAACGTCGTCTTTGATGTTTTCGATTGGGCCTGCCGCCCTCGCTTTCACTCGCAGCAACAGACTGCTCAGTCGATTCTGATCGGGGATCGGAAGTCCTGCCGGCGCCACTGTCGCATAGGTGACGTTTCCGCCTTTCGAGAGCTCAGAGAAATCGGAGACCGAGTAGCGTCCCTCGCGATCCATCGACACTGACGAGTGAGCCTCAATTGTTCCTGAGGTTGCGGCTGCATAGAAGTTTTGACTGTGAAAGGCGGAGGCGATCGAGTAAATGATGTTCGCGACCTGGCCGTTGAGTCCTTCGCTGCCTGTCTTTCTGGCCGCGGCGACTGCCGCTTCGAGGTTGTAGCCGCCGAAGGCAAGCACGTTGCCGGGAACTTTCTCGACGGCGCGCGAGTAATCACGCGTGGCGGCGAGATTGGACTTGCCGTCAAACGCCGCGAGTCCCTGTTCGCGATTTGAAACCACCAGAAAACCGTTGCGCGCGGCCACGAAATAGGGAACAGCGCCGGCTTTGATCTGCGCGAACTCCTTTGCCGGCCCCACATTGCTGAACAGCTTACCCGCGTTCAACGCCTCGACCAGTTTGTTGCTCTTCAACTTGCAGAAGGCGGCCCAGCTAAAGTTGTTGACGTCTTCCGCCGTCGGCAGCTCCAGCACGGCCGCGCCACATTCCGGCCCAAGCTCTGGCAACACCTCGTCTTTGAAGTTGAGCGACCACACACTCGTCACGTCTTTATCGTCAGGCAGAAGCGAGGTTCTGAGTTTGTTGGACCAGCCGAGTTTCAGATCAACGTTCATCAGGTAGTAAGCGATGGTTGAAGCAGGCAGTAGATCGCGCGGCGCCGAAAGTTCCTTCGGGTGGAATGGGGTGAGCGGCTTGATCCAATCACTCTCGTCGAACACGAGGTGGTGAGTATTTTCCCACGACGTGTTGGCGATGTTCAGCATTCCGCTTTCATTGATTTTGAAGTCGAGTGGCTTGCCCGCTTCGCTCGCGCCGGCAAACAGCGTGCGTAAATCGCTGAAGTAAACAATATCGCCACGCTGCTCGACTGCTTTGCGAAACTCGGTGTTGTCCGCGAGGCTCGCGCGCCCCTCGTTGGTCAATAGTTCGCGGAGGGTTGCGAGATCCGCCGTCAGGATTGCCGTGTCGCCCAGGAACGTCAGGTAAGTGACGTAGTTTTCGAGCTGCCCATCACCGTTGAGCCGGCGCTGCTCGATCGTCCTGATGTGCAATCCGTTCCACTCTTTGTCTCCAATCAGCGAGTAACTCTTGCGCAGCGGCTTTTTGCCTTTGCTGGTTCCGGAAGCGATGATTGACTGCGCGGTCAACGGCAAAAATGCCGGCACGGCCGCGATACCGCGCGTTCCGACAGCGAGGTAATCCACCATGTAAGCTAGTGTTCCGGTGCTGGTTTGAAATTGTTGGACCAGCCGTTCGAACCGCGCTCGATCTTTGACGCGCAGGACGATTGCCTGTCGTTGCGCGAAGCTCGTGCTGCCGGCCGCTTTGTCGGCAGTCCACGAACCGAGCGCGATCGGCGCGCTCGTGTCGATACCGGTGTATTCGAGCAGCGCGGGTGCGCCGGCCGGAGCGCTCAACTGTTGGCCCAGCGCCTGTCGCATGCCGTTCAGCACCAGCGCCAGGTTTGCCTGTGAGCGTGGCGACTCAAGCTGCAAGCCCTGAAATGTTTCGTAAAACTTCCCCAGGGCTTCACCGGGTTTCGGAATCGCAACGTAGTGACGAACTTTGTTCGGAAACAGATTTTCAGCGAAAGGTCTGACCGTGAAGTCGGGTTTGATCGCAGTTTGACTGTTGGCGGGTGTGCAGCCGGGAATCGAAGCTTCACAATCGAAAAGCCATGCGAAGTTGGCGAGAGCCGGGTCCGCGTAGGCCCGGTCGATGATCGCGCGCCCTTCGTTGGCGTTTTTACCGGTCAGTTCCTGTCGAAAACGAATCTTCTTGATCGAGAGTTTGAGTTCGTCGTCGATCCATTTCTTCGCACCGGTGGTGTCTTTCGAGACCAACGCTTCGAGGCGCGGAATGTCGGCGGGACCGGCCGAAAAGCTCAGAGACTGCGCCGCCGCTTTGCTGACTTGCATGTCCGGTGACTTAACCAATTTCAACAACGGCTCGATCGCCAATGACTCGCTGCGTATGTTTGCAACCTGCAACGCGAGTGCGATCAGTTCGTCGTCGTTCGAAGCAATGATGCGCTCGAGCGGCAGCTTGAACTCGTCGCGGGGAACGTCTATCAGCAAGGTAAGCGCGCCGGTCTGCACGTTCGGATCGTTCGAGAAACTATGCATTACAGGTGGCGGCGCCTCGCTCGGTTTCAACGCGCGTAAGTCTTTCACTACCACCGAGACATCCGGCAATCCCGGCGGCTTGGCGCTCGGCGGCGGAGGTTCAGCGTTGCGTCTTGCAGTCTGGCTGAAAACTCGCTGCAACAGATCCAGCCGCTTGTCTTTTGGCAGAAACGGCCAGACGCGGGCGATCAGCTCGACGCGGTGGCCAGACATCGAGCGTCCGATGATTTCCTCGATCACGTCCGCACGAGTTGCGACTACGCGCGCCGCAGCTTCGGCGACCAGCGGGTCGTTGTCATCAACCAGTAACCAGAAAAACGGCGCAAGGGAACTGTTCTTCGCGCGCGCGAGGGCTTGAACTGCTACGCCGCGAACTAGCGGTCGTCGATCGACCAGCAGATCGACTGCCCCATCCGGTTGTGACGCGAAAAGCTCCGCCAGGCGAGTGATGGCCGGCTCGCGATTCACGCCGGGCTCATTGAGCGAAGCCACAATGCTCTCGAACTCGTGAACCGGACCAGGCGCGCCCGACTGCAACGCCGAAGTTCGCAACGATTCGAAAGCCGTGTGCTCGCGAGGCAGAAATACGATCGACTGCACCACAGCCTTGAGGACGGGCTCCAGTTCGACGGCGTGAGCGATGGGAGCCTGGAAGTTAACCGTGATCGCCAGTGGCCCATTAACCGTGATCCACGAGACGCTGCGCATCATCTCGCCTTCGGCGTTGGCGATTTCGAAAAAGATTTCGCGGGCTTCGAGATCCTGGATCTGAGTTTTGCGAGTTACCGTGGCTTCCGGAGCGCCGGCACTGTCTCGCACAACCTGGACAAACGAGACGAAATATTCCTGTAGCGGATAACCGTCCGGTATCTCCTGGACGTAAACGTTAATCGTGGCCGCGTGAGGGCCGGCAAAGCTCATCGAGGTTTCCTGCTTCCAGTCAGCAGGTACACGAAAGACAATTGTTTCCTGGGCATTCTTCTGTCTTACGAAGTTCGTCTGCGGCAGCGCGTAGGCTTTCCACTCGGCTTCGCGCGCCTGTGCGGGAGTTACCTGGGACGGTTCCTGGGCGGGAGCGGAGACGACACAACAACACCATAAACTGATAAGGAGGAACAACTTTCGCATTGAATAACTTGCCTTTCGGAAACTCCGGGAAACTGGGCGGACGCGAGGCCCTGTGATAGCTTGAAGTCAGTGACAATAGGTCCTATAAGTCCTGTTGGTCAAGTCAACTTAAATCGCATGCCGGCCCAGAGAAGAATCAAAATCATCGACTCCCACACGGGTGGCGAACCTACGCGCGTGGTCATCAGCGGCGGTCCCGATCTCGGTAACGACGCACTCGCCAATCGCGTCGAACGCTTTCGCAACGAATACAACGACTTTCGCTGCGCGGTGGTAAACGAACCGCGCGGTTCTGATGCCATTGTCGGCGCGTTGCTTTGTCCGCCCGTCGACGACTCGTGCGTTACCGGCGTGATCTTTTTCAACAGCGTCTCCTATCTCGGAATGTGCGGGCATGGGACGATCGGTGTCGTCGCCACACTCGCGTACCTGAATCAAATCGGTGTCGGCGCACATCGCATCGAGACGCCGGTCGGCGTGGTAGTCGCGCACCTGGACGACGAAGGAAAAGTCGAAGTGGCGAACGTGCCGAGTTACCGGCTGAAGGCGAACGTGATTATCGACGTGCCGGGAATTGGACCAGTGACCGGAGACATTGCGTGGGGCGGCAACTGGTTCTTTCTCGTCAAGGAGCACTCCGAGGATTTAGTGCTCGACAATCTCGATCGCCTGATGGATTTTACGATGCGAGTGCGAGCCGCGCTGGCCGAGGCTGGAATCACCGGAGTTGGTGGTCACGAGATCGATCACGTGGAACTCTTTGCGCCCTCGGGCCTCGCCGGCGTCGATAGTAAGAACTTTGTGTTGTGTCCGGGTAAAGCCTACGACCGCTCACCGTGTGGCACCGGCACCAGCGCGAAACTGGCGTGCCTCGTCGCCGATGGAAAACTCAATGAGGGCGAGGTGTGGCGGCAGGAGAGTATTGTCGGCAGTGTTTTTGAATGCCGCGTGAAGATGATCCACAACCTCGTCCACCCGCATATCAAGGGGTCCGCTTTCATCATTGCCGAGTCAGACTTGATTCTCGACGAACGCGATCCGTTTGCCACCGGGATTCGCGCATGAGCTACGACGTGGTGATCATCGGCGCCGGGATTGTCGGAGCCGCATGTGCGGCGGAGTGCGCGCGCGAAGGGTTGAGCGTGGCGATCGTCGAAGCTGCCATAATCGGTGGCGGCGCCACTGCGGCCGGCATGGGCCACCTCGTCGTGATGGACGATTCGGAGGCGCAGTTTGCGCTCACGCGCTACTCGCAACAACTCTGGAATGAAGTCAGTACTGTATTGCCGTGCGAAGTCGAGCATGATGCGTGCGGCACGATCTGGATCGCGGCTGACGACGAGGAACTGGCTGAAGCCGAGCGCAAGGCGAAGTTTTATTCAGAGCGCGGCGTGGCGGTCGAGATCCTCGACGCGCAATCGCTGCGCGAAGCTGAGCCGTCGTTGCGTCCGGGATTAGTTGGCGGGTTGCGGGTGCCGGGCGACAGTGTGATCTATCCGCCGTGTGCGGCGCAGTTTTTGGTGGACCAGGCGCGGGCGCGAGGCGCAGAGCTTTTTCTGGGCGCTGCAGTTGAATCTGTTGCTGCTGACGGTGTGCGTTTGCGCAATGGTACTTCGATCTCAGCCGGCGTAATCGTGAATTCAACGGGGAGTTGGTCGCCGTTGTTGACGCCTGGACTGGAAGTCAAAAAACGGAAAGGGCATCTCGTAATCACGGATCGCTATCCGAAGTTTTTGCGTCATCAACTGGTGGAGCTGGGTTATTTAAAGAGCGCGCACTCGTTGACCGCCGACTCAGTGGCTTTCAATATTCAACCGCGTCAGACGGGACAGTTGTTGATTGGTTCGTCGCGGCAGTATGAAGTTGACGATGGGCGCGTCGATCCGTCGATTGTCCGGCGTATGCTCGAGCGCGCGGTGGAGTACTTGCCGGGTTTGCGCAAATTGTCGTCGCTGCGGACGTGGACCGGATTTCGCGCGGCGACGCCTGACAAGCTGCCTTTGATTGGACCACACGGCGAAAACGAGCGTTTGTACCTCGCAACTGGACATGAAGGACTCGGCATCACGACTTCGCTCGGCACCGCTAAACTGCTCGTCGCGCAGATCATGAATCGCCCCGCGGCCATTCCGGTGGAACCTTATCTGCCCGCGCGCGTGGCGCAGGAGCCGGTCCATGCCTGAAACAGTGACCGTTGTGGTCAACGGTGTTTCGGTAACGATGCCCGCGGGCAGCATGGTCTCGGCGGCTATTCTTAAGACAGGCATTACTGCATTTCGACGTTCGGCAACGGGTGAGCCGCGTGGTCCATTGTGCGGGATGGGGCGTTGTTTCGAGTGTTGCGTGACGATCGACGGCGAGGAGCACTGTCGCAGTTGCCAGACGGTTTGTCGCGACGGGATGGATGTGCGCACTGATGCGTGACGCGGTCATTATCGGTGCCGGACCGGCCGGACTCGCGGCGGCTTATGGCGCAGCGAAGAATGGGTTGCGCGTAGTTGTTATCGATGATAATCCGGCGGCGGGCGGGCAGATCTGGCGCGGTGAGCAAGCGAAGCCCGCGTCGCCTGAAGCGCAAGTGTGGTTCGAAAAGCTGCGCAGCGTTGATATTCAACTGATCACTGGCGCGCGCGTGTTTCAACAACGGGCGCCAGGAACGTTGCTGGCCGAAACGCCTGAAGGCGTTTCCGAGTTGAACTACGACAGTTTGGTTCTCGCCACCGGTGCGCGCGAGCGTTTCCTGCCGTTTCCGGGTTGGACGTTGCCGAATGTGATGGGCGCAGGTGGTTTGCAGGCGCTCGTGAAAACCGGATTGCCGATCGATGGCAAGCGCGTGATGGTTGCGGGCAGTGGTCCATTGTTGTTGGCAGTCGCTGCTTACTTGCGCACGCGCGGCGCGGAGGTGCTGTTGATTGCGGAGCAGGTGTCGTCAATGCAACTGGCGAGATTTGCTGTCGGCCTGGTTGGCAAGGCCTCGCAGGTGTTCAGTTTGAAGCGGCAGTTGCGTGGTGTTAGATATCTGAGTGGATGCTGGGTGACAGCGGCACATGGCGACGGCAAACTGGAAAGCGTGGCGTTGACGCGCGGCGGCAAGCGTTGGCAAGTTTCGTGTGATTATCTTGCGTGTGGCTATCATCTCGTGCCGAATGTCGAGCTGGCGGAGTTGCTGGGTTGTGTGGTTGAGAGCGGCAGCGTGAGCGTCGATCAGTATCAACAGACCAGCATCGCGAACGTTTACAGCGCAGGCGAAGCGACCGGAATCGGCGGCCTGGAGCTATCACTCGTTGAAGGCGAGATCGCCGGTCTTGCAATCGCGGGTAAGCACGATGAAGCGCGCAGTTTGTTTCCTATTCGCGAACAGCAACGAAGATTTGCAACCCGACTGAACCAAACCTTCGCGCTACGCGACGAGCTAAAGCAACTACCCGCGCCTGACACGATCGTGTGTCGCTGCGAAGACGTCACGTTTGCGCGTCTGAGCGCGCATGACTCGTGGCGCGCCGCAAAACTACAGACCCGTTGCGGCATGGGACCATGTCAGGGCAGAGTTTGCGGCAGCGCGGTTGAATTCTTATTTGGCTGGCGCGCGGAATCAGTCCGCCCACCACTATTACCGGTTCGCATCCAGAGCCTGATCCGTTAACAATCCGTAAAATCCGTGGTTAAAGGTTTAACTGTATGAAGATGACATGGTCGGGCGTAATGCCTGCAACGACAACCGCATTTGATGAAAAACTAAACATCGATCACGCCTTCGTCGCGCGGCACGCGACGTGGTTGATCGATCATGGCTGCACTGGCATCGTGACGCCGGGCTCGCTGGGCGAGAGTGCAACATTGAGTTTCGACGAGAAGCTCGCGCTTTGGAAGACACTGATCGATGCGGTCGGCGAACGAGTGCCCGTGGTGGCTGCGATTGCTTCGTTAAGCACGGCCGAAGCGGTGCGTTTGGCTGAACGCGCGGCGGATGTCGGTTGCAGTGGTTTGATGGTATTGCCGCCGTATGTTTATCCCGGTGACTGGCGCGAAATGAAAGCACACGTCGAAACCGTGTTTCGCGCGACGAAACTCTCGTGCATGCTCTACAACAACCCCGTGGCTTACGGTACAGACTTCCTGCCGGAACAGATCGCGGAGCTCGCCGCGGAGCACGAGAATTTCGAAGCGGTTAAAGAGTCAAGCACTGACGTGCGACGGGTGACGTGGATCCAGGAGTTGCTGAACGACCGCTTGGCGATCTTAGTTGGCGTCGATGATGCGATTGTCGAGGGCGTGGTGATGGGCGCGGTCGGTTGGGTTGCCGGTTTGGTGAATGCGCTGCCGGAAGAGTCAGTCGCGCTCTTTAATTATGCGATGGCGCGCGATCGTGAGAAGGCGATGCCGTTATACAAGTGGTTCCTGCCGTTGCTGCGGATGGATACGGTGCCGAAGTTTGTGCAGTTGATCAAGCTGGTCCAACAGGAGGTCGGGATGGGTAACACGCGCGTCCGTCCACCGCGCCTCGAACTCACGGGCGCTGAACTCGATGAAGCGCTCAGAGTTATTCGAGCCATTTTAGCGAGCAGGTCCAATCTTGATAATCATGCTTAAATCTTGTCCATCTTGTTAACAGGATTTACATGATTTTGCAGGATGGCCAGGATGTTATCCGCAACGCGCACACCCACATCAAATGCCTCTTCGAAGAGCGCGACGCCGCTCAGTTCCGAGTGCGCGAAGTGGATCGAGCGAAACGGTTTCGCCGCGTCACGGCGCGCCTGTCCCCACATAAAACCGGTGCGCGGCCGGATCATCGCGTGGCCCCAGCGCATCACGTCCAAACGTTCCACGAGATTGCGAATGTCCGGATGTGCGCGCGAAAGATCCGTTAGCGCGATCTCAGCCCACCCGCGCCAGTCAGTCTCCAACAAGCGGGTGCGTGCTGTCCGCGGATTCTCATCGCAAAGCGGATAGTAGTAAGTCAACACAGTTGGACCACGATCGATCCCGCGTTGATGTGTTGCGACAACGTACCCAAGCGATGGGCTCTCGTAGAGCACGTTATCCCACGCGAGCGGGAAGTCGCGCTGCGAACCCGGCCGCGGGCGATCCTTGAGCGTAAGGTTCGCCACCATCCAGGCGCCAAAATGAAACTCGGCAATGTGTGGCGGCGGGTGGTCGCGATATGGCCGCACGATATAGCGCGCCATAAACTGCGGCGCCGCGAAGATCACGCGTGCTGCGTGAAATCCACGCGGGTTCCTGGCTTCGTGATCGAGCGTGATTACGTCAACGCCTTTGTCCGTTGGTATTAACTCGACCGCGGCGCGATCGAGCTGAATGTTTGTCCTCGACTTCTCGTACAGGTGTCGGACCAGATGCCCGTTGCCTTCAGGCCACGTGATCAACGACTGCGACTCCACTCCCGGCGCCAGCACGCGCGAACAGAAGTAAAACAGTCCGGCCCAGGCGCTGGTCTGTTCGAGAGTCATGCCGTAATCGTCGCGACAAGCGTAGTCAACCAACCAGCGCAGCCGCGGACTTGTCAGGCCGCGCGTGTTGAGCCAGTCAGCCATGGACGTGCGATCGAGTGCGGTTACTTCGGCGTCATCTGAACCGGCGGATACGGGCAAGGTGAAGGCGCGGCGGCCGTGCGCGTCGCGCCATGCAGTCCAGTGGTCCACCTCGGCGTTGAATTTCGCGAACTGTTGTTTGTCGTCGTCACTCTCTCCCGCGTGCAGATAGAGACCTTCGTACCAGCGGCCTTTGTAGAAGATACGCTCCTCCGGATCGCGACAAAGAAATTGTTCGCCGATCACCGGTTCGCCATGCTGATCCTTGCCTTCGACTACGCCCATCTTTTCCAGCAACGAGACGAGCGCGACGTTCTCTTTCATCGGCGCGGGAATGTAATGCGCGCCCCACGGGAACGAGATCACGCGATTCGAGCCGGAGCGCGACGTGCCGCCGGGCGCGCGCTCCAGTTCGATCAAGACGAAATCCTTGAAGCCGGAATTCTGCAAACGCCAGGCGGCACTGAGACCGGCAACGCCCCCGCCGACGATCATGAGCGGGACGTTGGACCACGCATCCGGTGGTACTTCGACGCGCAACCCATCGCGCACCTGGTGACCAAAGACATCCGAGGCGCCGACGATCTCACCTTCGGGAAGCGGAGTTGTCTCGGTGCGCCGGCAGGCGGCGAGCGCCACCGGCACACCCAGAAACGCAGCTAGAATTTCACGCCTATTCATAAAAGAAATAGTTTCACGCAAAGGCGCAAAGAGAAGACGCAAAGGCGCAAGCAGTAGTTAGTTTTTTGCGGCTTTGCGTCTTCTCTTTGCGCCTTTGCGTGAAAAAATCTTATTCGAAACGTTTCCACTCACCTTCGTAATACCGCACGAGCGCCTGATTATCGAGGCGGTTGATCTCCACCGGCACGGGCTCGATGTCCTTCGAGAGCGTAAACATCGAAGCGAGCGACTGGTCGTCGAGAAACTTCAAACCCGGCATCGGATTACGTGGCACCTCAAACGCCGACGAACGCGCAAGCGCGTAACCCCACAACCCAAAACTCGGCACCGCCGTGTAATAAGGCCGCACAAAAAATCCCGCCGCCTCGAGCGTGCGAATGATGCACCAGTAAGAATTGCGCGCGAACATCGGCGACGTCGATTGCACCGAGATCGCGGCATTGTCCGTGAGTCGCGCTTTGAGCAGCCGATAGAAGCGCGTGGTGTAGAGTTTTCCAAGCGCGAACGTGTTCGGATCGGGGAAGTCAACGATCGCCGCGTCGAAAGGCGCTTCCTTCGTGTCCTCGACCCAGATAAATGCGTCCGCATTGATCACCTGCACGCGTGGATCGTTGAACGATCCCTGGTTCAACTTCGCTAGCGGCGGAAACCGGCTCGAAAGCTTTGTCATCTCCGGATCGAGATCGACGAGCGTCACGTGTTCCACCGATGAATACTTCAATATCTCTCGCAGCGCGAGCCCGTCACCGCCACCCAACACGAGCACGCGTCGCGGATTGTTCGACACGAGCATCGCCGGATGCACGAGCGCTTCGTGATAGCGATACTCGTCAGTCGAGCTGAATTGCAGGTTGCCGTTCAGAAACAGTTGAAACCCGGCGCGGCCGCGCGTGATGACGATGCGTTGATAATGCGTGTCTTTGGTGTAGACGATCTCGTCGGCAAACATCTCGTCTTCGGCCAGCGAAGTGATCCGGTTTGCTTTTATGAGACCAACGAGCAACAGCGCCAGCACGACGAACGCCTTGACACGCAGTGCGGTAACGCTGCCTTTGATCAGCGGCCGCAGTAGCCATGTGCCCCAAAGCGCGACAACGGCGTTCAGCATGCCGAAGACCAGCGACGTACGAATCAAACCTAGTCGCGGCACAAAGAGGATCGGAAACAGGATCGATGCGACGAGTGCGCCGATGTAGTCGAAGGCAAGCACGCGCGAGACGAGCTCTTTGAATTCGATCTCGTCTTTCAGGATACGCAGCAGGAGTGGTATTTCCAGACCAACAAAAACGCCGATCGCGAAGACGACGAAGTAGAGTACGACGTAGAAGTAACTGACGCGCGAGAAGCTGAGAAACAGCAGCGGCGCGGAAAAACCACCGAGCACGGCGACGGCGAGCTCAATATCGACGAAACGTCGCGCGAGTCCTGTGTCGATGAAGCGCGAGAGCCACGAGCCGACTCCCATCGCAAAGAGGTAGATGCCGATGATCAGTGAAAACTGTGTGACCGAGTCGCCGAGCACATAACTCGCGAGCGTGCCCGCGAGCAGTTCGTAGATCAGTCCACAGGTGGCGACGATGAGAACATTGAGAAAGAGTAGCGGCGGCCGTTTCACTTCAGCCGTGGATTGCTGCGGCAATGATTAGCGCGCTGCCGAGGATGACGGCGGCGATCACGATCGCAAGGGCTACGTTTTGATCGTCTTCGATCTCCTTGCGCACGGAGAACGGCGTCGCCTTGGCAATAATCAAAAAGGCCAGCGCAAAGACGATGAGGCCGAGCACTACGAAGACCACCGTAATGATCACTGTCGGTAGTAATCCTTCGAGCGGGACTGCCAGGCCGAAGACGGTTGCGGCAATTGAATCAGTCAGCATCATTTTCCTCCGTGTAAGCCGTAGTGCCAGAAGTGGAACGAGCGATAGCCATTCTGCCTTGCGTCGGGTGGTAACTGCCGGCGCGAAGGGCTCGTGATCTCCCAGCCGAACATCGCGGCCATGCTATACAAGCTCACGATGCCAATGGCGAAAAGTGTGTAGAGTTTTTTGAGCATTTATCACTCCTACGCGTTTTTTCACGCAAAGACGCAAAGAAAGACGCAAAGGCGCCAAGGACTTTCTTTGCGCCTTCGTCCAACTTTGCGTCTTTGCGTGAAATCTTAATCGTCGTCATCATCCGAATCGTCACCGCCGCCAAACATACTCTCCGACCACCGCCGTCGCTCAAAACTAATGTGATAGAAGCCCATGATCACCGGCACGATCGACAGCACGATCAGCGCTGCGAGCAGGTTGAAACCATGCGTCACGTTCTGCTCGACCTTAAGGTTCACCGTCGCGGGCTCCTGCCATCTTTCCCACTGACCTTCGAGTCGCAGCACGTAACGCCCCGCCGGCATCGACGACGTGTACGCCGAGTCAGTCTGCCCGCCTTCCGTCCACGCTTCTCCATCTTCAACACCGGCATAGTAAGAGATGTCGATCGGGAACGATTGGACCACACCCGTCTCGTCGTTGATCAAATCTCCTTCGAGATAAACCCATGTATTCTGCACCGGCGACTCGCCGATGACCTTAATATTCCGCCTTCCATCCAACTGGAAAGGCTCGCTGAAGAAAACCTGCGTCCCGTCTTCATTCGGCAGCGGCGCGAAGCTCACAGTTTGTGAAAAGACTTCTTTAGTCGATCCCGAAACGGCGAACGAAACCAACCCGGCTAGCAGCGTGATGAGCAGAAAGATGATCCAGTATTTGTAAATCCACCCATGCTTGTAAGGTTGATTCGGTGCGACGTTCGACGGTCGCGACAGTCCGCTGACAGAAAACGCTTTCTCGATCTGAGGCACCGGGATGTAAGTTCCGAGCGACCAGTTGATCTCGCCGGTCGTTCGCTTTTGGTTACCGCCGTCATCCGTGACGTAAACCGTCGAGACTTCTTTCGAGAGCATGTAAGGCGGCGCGATGTAATCAACGCCGCGCACCTTCTCGCCGGCCTCGACCTTCCAGTAAAACTCACCCAGCACGCACTCGACATTGCACTGCGCGTCCTGAAAAATCCGGTAATTCTTCCCGTTATAGGTAACCGATTTGTCTGACTCGGTGACTTCACCGGGCGAGACCGCGCGCACGTAGTTCCAGTGCTCGTCACTCTGGACCAGCCAACGGAAGCCGATCTGCGGGTTGTAAAGCAGGTACTCGCTCCAGAAGTATTGCGTGCCTTCGACGGTGACACTGCGCGCCATCGCGCCGATCACGGTCATCTTTCCCTCCGGTACGTCGCCAGACGTGCCTAGTGGAATCACGGGTTGAAACCAGGGTTTCTCGAGCGCTTTGAGAAACTGCAGCTGTCCCTGATTCACGTCGAGCAGCGAGTTGCAGTTCGGACACGTGACTCGCTCGGTCTTGTCAGGCGCGCGCAGCTCGAGTGGTCCACCGCAGTGCGGACAACTTACCTGCGCCGCGCCCACGCGACGTTCTTCACGCTCAGGTGCGCGCGTGGTCGTGATACCGAGATCGGCGAGCGTGACTTGTTGGCCCAGGAAGACGAGCGGCGGTGATTGGTTGTAGTCGAGTGTGCCGAAAGCGCCGTCTGTGCCGGAGAGATCGGCGTAGTAATAAGTCTCACCGGGCGTCAGGAGATAAGGGATCTCGCCTTTCGCGCCGAGCGCAGTCGCGCGTCCGGTTTCGGCCACCATCAACGGTGTGGGCCAGGGTAGTCCGGGTACCTGCTGTCCGAGTTGGAGTTGATCGAAAGACGGGACTTGCGCGCCTTCAGGGATCGGATATTGAAACGTGATGTAGAAACGGCCCTGCGCTTCCGCGAGCCAACCGAGCCAGCCATTCGCGAACGTTGCGTACCACTCGTCCCACTGCCCGCCCATTTCGTGGCCGAGCTGCGCGCGTCCGGTCAATTCAAACGGCACGTCTTTCCACTTGCCGCGCAACCCAACGTCGAGCGGCGAACCGGTTTCGATCAGTTCGGCAACTTTGCCGAGATCTTTTAACTCGCGATCGGTGCGGGCGACGGCCGAGCGACAGTATTGGCAGATGACGACGATCGACTGTCCGCTCTTGAATTCAACCGGTGCGCCGCACGACGGGCAGTTTGCCACCAGCGCGCTCATTTAGCGGCTCCTGCGGTGGTCGGGATTATTCGTTGAGACACGCGTACGTTGACTTCGGTCGCGCCGAGCATTTCTTTGAGCGTTGCTTCCCACGACCACGAGTCGCGATTACGACAGCAGTAGAGGTTGAACGTCGCCGCGCGAAACTCGGGATAGGTGTGGCAAGTGAGATGAGATTCGGTGAGGAGCGCGAGACCACTGATGCCGCCGGGATAATCGAATTGATGCCACGCGATCTCACCGAGAACGTTGAGATTCAGCTCGCGGATGACGCGTTCGAAAACTGCGCGCAGGCGATCGAGATCTGCAAGCGCTGCCGCGTCGCATCCGCTTGCGTCGATGAGCCATTCGGTTCCGAGCGTCATAGTGGCAACTGCGCGAGAGGATAAAGTGAAATCTTAGCTAGAACAAGTCAGGAAGAGGGGCTTGCCCCCGCTGTTCCGAGAGCGGGGGCAAGCCCCTCTTCCTGACTTGTTCTATTCTGCGTTGTTCATTCCCCTGCTAAGGACGCGTGCGGGAGAATCGAAGGTGGGATTGGTTCGAGAAAGCGCGAGAGTGTGGGCGTGCCGTCGGTTTCCGGGCCGCGGTAGACATCAACCGCCGGATAAACGAAGTGCAGCTCCTTCTTCGCGCGCGTCGTCGCGACGTAGAGCAGCCGGCGCTCCTCGTCGTAATCGTCAAACTCATCCTGAAAACGGCTCGACGGAAACCAGCCATCCGTCATCCAGATCACAAACAGGTGGTCCCACTCAAGACCCTTCGCCGAATGCACCGTCGAGAGCGTGACAAACCCACTGCTGCGCCGCGGCGCGTTGTCCTGCGCGGTCGCTTCGGCCGGATCGAGTGCAATATCATCCAACAACTTCGCCGGCGTCTTGTAACGTTTGGCGATCGATTGCAGATGCTCCAGATCGCGGCCGCGACGTTGCACGTCATCGTATTTGCTCTTCAATAACGGCCGGTAAAACCGCAGCACGGTCGATAATTGCTCGCTCGGTGTCTTCGCTTCGACCATCGTCGCAAACACACGCGCGAGGCGAATCAGTTCGGCTTTATAAGCTGCACGCGCCGGAAAGCGATGCAGCTTTTTGAACAGACTCGCTTTGCTCTTCGTCGAGCGAACCTCGCGTTGCTCGACTCCGAGATGCTCGAGTATCTGATACACCGTCGCGTCGCCGATGTGATCGATCAACTTCAACGCGCGGAACCACGAGAGCGTGTCTGAAGGCTTCACTACGACGCGCAGAAACGCGAGCGTATCTTTAATATGCGCCGACTCCGCAAACCTGATCCCGCCAAACTTCCGAAACGGAACACCCGCGCGTCCGAGCTCAATCTCCAGATCGAACGAGTGTGAGCTCGACCGGAAGAGCACTGCGATGTCGCTCAGCGGCACGCCCTGTTCACGCAGCTCGGCGATGCGTTGCGCGACAAACCGCGACTGCTCGTTCTCATCGCTCGCGCTCACGACCACCGGTGGCTGGCCACCCTCGATGCGCGAGTAAAGCCGTTTCTTATAACTCTCTTTCACATCCGAGATGATCGCGTTCGCAACGTCGAGGATCGGTTGCGTGCTGCGGAAGTTTTCTTCGAGCTTGATGATCTGCGACGACGGAAAGAGCTTCGGAAACTCGAGCATGTTGCGATGGCTCGCGCCGCGAAACGAGTAGATCGATTGAAACTCGTCGCCGACGACGGCGACATTGTCGTGTCGCGCGGTCATCAGTTTCACGATCTGCGCCTGCAACTTGTTCGTGTCCTGATACTCGTCGACCATGATGTAGCGATACTGGTCTGAAAGCTGTTCGCGCATGGTCGCACTCGCTTCGAGCCCTTCGCGAAAACGGACGAGCAAGTCGTCGTACGTCAACATGTGACGGGTGCGCTTAAAATCCTCAAACGCCTTGAACAGTGTCTCGAGACTGCGGCGCTCGTCCACGAACTGCGGATACTGTTGATTGAGCACCTGCTTCAACGACTGCACCTTGTTGACCATCATGCTGAAGATCGCGCCAATCGTGCGTTTGCGCGGGAAGTGCTGCGCTTTCGTGATGCGGATCTGGCGTCGTAACAGATCTATCAGATCCTCGGTGTCACTCTGGTCCAATACCGTGAAGTTTTTTGCAACACCGGCCTGGTCGGCAAACTTGCGCAACACCGAGTGGCCCAACGAATGGAACGTTCCACCCGAGACGCGCTGGCAGCGCGCATCCGCGAGCGATGCCGCCCGGGTGAGCATGCTGGCCGCGGCGCGGCGCGTGAACGTTAACAGTAGGACCGATTCCGGCTTCACTCCGATTTCGACGAGACGCGCCACGCGATACACAAGCGTGCGCGTCTTTCCCGTGCCCGCTCCGGCCACGATCAGCAACGGACCATCCGTGGTCGTAACCGCTTTGAACTGCGCTTCGTTCAGTTCCTGCTCGTAATCGATCACACGCGAACTGTCGATGCGCTTCAGCACCAGCCGCGTGCGCGGCGGCGCGACGGGCAGTGTTTTTCCGAGGTCGAGATCCCGTTTGATCGTTTTCAGCTCGACGGCGAGCTCGTCGATCGTTTGGTAACGCTCTTTTGGCGTCTTGGCGAGCGCTTTCGCCAGAATACGTTGCAAGTCAAACGGCAGCTCAACGCGTCCGTCAGTCGGAAACTGCGGATCGCGGTGCAGGATCGCATGCATCGTGTCGATGCGATTGTCGTGAACGAACGGCGCGGCGCCGGTCAGCATTTCGCACAGCACGACACCAAACGAAAAGATATCGCAGCGACGATCCACACGTTGGCCCAGCAACTGTTCGGGCGCCATGTAATTGACCGTGCCCATCAACGTGCCCGACTGCGTTTGGACCCCTCGAATCAGTGTTTTTTGTTCACTGTCGGCAACGAGCGCGCGCTCGCGTTCGGCGACCAGCTTGGCGAGTCCGAAGTCGAGAATCTTCGCGAAGCCATCGCGACTGAGCATCAGGTTCTCGGGTTTCAGATCGCGATGAATGATGCCGAGCTCGTGCGCCCGCGCGAGACCGGACGCGATTTGAATCGCGATATCGAGCGTCTCTCGCAGTTGTAAAGCGTTGCTGACGATCTTCTGGCGAATGGTGTCGCCTTCGACGAGCTCCATCGCGATGTAAGGCCGGCCATCCTCTTCGCCGACTTCGTAGATCGTGAGAATGTGCGGGTGGTTCAACGCCGAAGCCGCGCGTGCTTCCTGAAAGAAGCGGCGCCGGCGATCGTCCTGCGAGACATATTCCGAAGGGAGCAGCTTCAGCGCCACGACGCGCTGGAGTTTGTTATCGTAGGCTTTGTAGACCGCGCCCATGCCACCGGCGCCGATGGGTTCGACGAGCCGGTAATGCGCGATTGTTTTGACTGGCAGGGGCTTCATGGGTAGCGAGAACGAGCATTGTACTTAAAACAGTTCCCTGATTAGAACCCGCGTCGTAGAATTATCGTATTCGTAACGATTCCCGAACAGGAGCTGCCTATGTTGTGTCCGCGTTGTGCTTCAAACCAGAGTGACGACATCAAGTTCTGCACGTTTTGTGGCGCTAATCTTCAGGCTGTGCGCGAAGCACTGGAGACGCCCGACAAGAAGTTTGACTGGAGTAACACCTGGGTGGCCGAGATGTTCATGTCGGGCCAGGCGGCTGAAATCCGCAAACGCGAGATGGAGCGCCAGCTCGGCATCACGCCGGAAGTGAAGCGTTACAACGAGATTAAGGCCGGAGTGATTGTAAGTTGTGTCGGTATCGGCGTCTCCGTCTTTCTCTTTGTGTTCATGCAGGCAATTGCGGGACATTCCCCGAATGACGCAGACGCAGAGATCCTCCGGCGCATTTGGATCGCCGGATTTATTCCCTTCATGGTTGGCCTCGCGTTGATCATCAATGGCGTGGTCGTAAGCAGGAAGATGGTCGAGGTGATGGAACGCGAACGTAAGGAGACAAAGACGCTCGACGATGGTCCAACTCCGCGTGGGCTGCGCCCCGCGGATACGAATGAATTCATCCCGGCAAACATGAGCAGTGTCACCGATCAAACTACCCGACATCTGGAAAATGCAGAGCGGAAAGTTAATCGATGAACAGGATTTCAGGGTTAGAGAAGAGTCAGGCGCCGTGGCATCTGCGCTGGTTCTACACCACCATGCGCAAGATGTTCGGCAAGGATCTAACGCCGGTCAAGCAACACATGCGACTGCCCGGCATGGTTTGGGGCAGCATCGCGATGGAAGCGGGGCTGGCCCGAAAGCGGAAAGTATCGTTGCGATTCATTCAACTCGCGAAGGTGCGGACGGCCGCGCGTGTGGGGTGTCCTTTTTGAGTGGACATCAATTCTGTCGTCGGCAGAAAAGCGGGTTTGAGTGATGAGAAATTGCTCGCTGTCGTGAAGAATGATCTGTCGGTGTTCTCGAACGACGAGCAGCTGGTGATCGAGCTGGCGGATCAGATGGCGAATACGCCGTCGAATATTTCCGACGAGCTCTATACGCGGCTGCGGGCAAAGTTTTCCGAGGAGCAGTTGTTACAACTCGGTGGGCAGATCGCCTTTGAGAACTACCGTTCGAGACTTAATCGTGTCTTCGACGTCGGCAGCGACGAACTGTATCAGCCACAAAAAGGCACATAAGGCACAAAATGAATTAATGGTTTTCTTTTTGAGCCTTGTGTGCCTTTTTGTGGCTAACTCTTGGTGAGGTTCTCTAATTCTTCGGGAGTGCGGGGCCAGTCGTCCTTTAATAAACGCGAGAGGGCGCGGTCGGCGAGTAGTCGTCCGCCGGTCTGACAAGCCGGACAGTAATTCGTTTCATTCGATCCGTAACGGATCCGTTGAATCTTGCTCCCGCAGCGCGGACACGGCTGACCATACTTCCCATGCGTCGCCATATCCGGGCGAAACGCCGTCACCTTTTCTGGAAAGCCCTTCACAGCTTCCGCGCGCAAACGCTCAACCCAGTCAGTCAACGTCTGCTTGATCGCCGCGAACAGTCGTTTGGCCTCGGCGTCGCTGAGTTTTTGCGTGAGCGTAAACGGCGACAACTGCGCTTCGAAGAGAATCTCGTCTGAATAGGCATTGCCGATACCACTGAGAATGCGTGGATCGGTGAGGGCGCGTTTGAGTGTGTGATTCCGCGCGCGGATCGCTTGCGTAAACTCCGCTGCGGTCGCGTCAAACACTTCGAGACCGCCCGGATTGAGATCGTCGAGTGCTGCCGCACCCTGCACGACGTGCAACGACGCACGTTTCTGAGTCCCGGCTTCAGTCAAGGTCAGGCTGCCGGTGCTGAACCCAAACACAGCCACACTGCGGCCTTTGGCAGCCTTGGCGCGGTCTTCATACCAGTGCAACCGGCCGGCAATCATCAGGTGCAGCACGAGCCACAGATCTCCTTCGAGCCCGAAGCAGATCCGTTTCCCCAGCCGGCGCAGCTCGACGACTTTTTTGCCTTCGACACTGGACAGAGGCGGCACGGCCGTGCGCAATAGAAAAGGACTGGCGACGCGGACGCGTTCGAGAGTGCTGCCGCAAATTCGTTTCTCGAGAGCCTCGATATAAACAACGATGTCCGGCAGTTCAGGCACCGATCGTTATCTGCTTAGACAGTGTTGCGGCTCTTGATCATTCGCCAAATCCAAAGCACAAGAATGGCGCCGAGTACCGAGAGCAGCAGGCCCGCGGGCCGGTAGCCATCGGGACCTGAACCCCAAAGCGCCACGCCGACGAGGCCGCCGATAATCGAGCCGACGATGCCCAGCAGTATCGTGGCGATGATCCCCATCGGATCCCTTCCGGGCATGATCAGACGCGCGAGTGCACCCGCGATTAACCCGATGATTAACCACCAAATGAAACCCAGCATCTTTCTGTCCTCCTTGCGTGCCGCGTTTATACCACTCCTACAAGACGTTAGCCACTAAGGAAAGCGATCCGTATAAAGATCCGTGTAAATCTGTGTTACCTGATCTTCTTCGCGCCATACAACTCGAAGAAGAGAAACTCGATCTTGCCGCTCTTGCCGGGGACGAAGATGACTTCATTCTCATTCTGTTCACCGAAGGTAAACTTCTTCTCCCCGCTCTTAGTCATCGCCGACTCTTTGCCATCAAATTTCATGTAGAGCTTTCCGTCTTTCACCGACACGTCCCACGTGTTCGGCGCGTGTGAGTAAACGCCGGCGTATTCGTTCATCTCTGAGGCTGTCACCGGTGTAACCGCGGCGGGCCTCGGCGCCTGGTCGTCTTTCAAGCCGAGCGCCAGCTCCGTTGCTTTGTTCAAAGTCTTGCGCATCGTTTCGCCGCTCTTGTTTGTCAGTGTAATCACGGCGAACTTCCGCGACGGTACCATCTGGATCATCGACCCGTAACCACGGCTGAATCCTCCGTGCAACACAAATTCGAGCCCCTTGTACTTGAAGATCGTCAGGCCGTAGCCGTAGTACGAATCACTCTCGCCAGGTACCGGCACGTGATGCTGGACCATCTGGTTGACCAGCGAAGCCGACAGCACCTGCTTGCCGTCGAGCCGTCCGTCGTTCAGCAAAGCGACCACCCAGCGCGAAAGGTCCTTGCCGTTGGACCAGATTGAACCTGCCGGCCACATCGCTACGTTATTGAACAACGGCCGCAGGATCGCCGGCTTGCCGTTTTCGACCGCATGACCGATCGCAAATGGGTAAGTGATAGCCATGAACGGGCGCAGGGTGGTGCGTTCCATTCCGATGGGTTTAAAGAGCAGCTCAGTCATCGCGTCCGCGTAAGGTTTGCCGTACAGCTCTTCGACGACGAAACCCGAGAGCCAGAAACCGGGGCTCGAGTAGGAATAGATCTCGCCTTGATTGGCGAAGAAGACGTCGTCTTTCCACGACCGCACCATGTTGCCGAGCGCGGGATCGTCGCTTGAGATCATCGGCGCGGCGAAGTCTCGCACGCCGGCGGAGTTGCTCAACAAATAATGCGGCGTGACCTGGCCCACGCGTCCGTTGAGACCTTTGACACGATTGCCTACGGGTTCGTTCAGTTTGATCTTGTCTTGTTCGGCGAGTGTGAGGAGTGCGGCGGCGGTGAACATCTTGGTCGTCGAACCGAGACGAAAGAGCATCTCGGGTTGCATCGGCGCGTTGGTCTCCACACTCGCAACTCCGAACGCCTTCTGGTAGACCACCTGATCGCCGCTGATGATCGTGATCACCGCACCCGGTGTATTCTTCTCCCTGAGCTCCTCGGGCACGAGCTTGTCGAGCTCACTAAAATCAACCGGCGCCGGACTCGCAGGCTTGGCACCCGGTTTAGCTGCTGATTGCATTACGAAGATGTTGAGGCACAAAGTGAGCAGACAGCAGATTTTGCTGGTCACACGTTTCATGGTTCGATGTTCTCCTGAAGGATTCGGTGCGAGCATTGGTGCATACGTAGCGACACGTCTGAAGGTTATTTGGATAACCGACCAAATAAACGGAGCAACCGCTCCTTATTAAACCAAATCCATCGCCGCCTTGAGACCGTATTCAACCAGGCTGAGTTCCGTAGCGTTCAATTCTCCGATTCGCTTCGTTAGCTTACTTCGATCCAGTGTAGTTACCTGATGGCAGAGTACAACACTTTCTTTTCTCAATCCGGCTGTGCCTTGTGCTAATACGACAGCGGACGGTCCACGTCCGGCCTGCGTGGTCGAGGTTGATATTGGTACAACAATGATTGATTTCCAGCTTTGCGTCTGATTGAAGGCGTTGTGAGAGATCACAACGACTGGACGTCGGCCCTGCTGCTCGGATCCTGAGCGAGGAACAAGATGAGCCCAGTAGACTTCGCCACGTCTCAATCAGACTGGAGGAGTTGCTCAACGGCTGCCGCCTCTAGGTCAGGATCCAGGTCGGCATTTGTTCCTGCATGCTGGTTTGCATAATCACTGAGAGCCTCATGTAAGGCGCTTCGATCAAGACTCTGTGTTCGCGAAAGCGAGTCGATAATTGCTTCGACTTCAGCTCTGCGATCGTGAGGGAGTCTTTTGATCTTTTCAATTAATTCCTGTTGCTCCATGGGTGAAAGTATAGCATATGCAAAATTGGAGGAGAGTCGATGAAGACACTGACGCGCATTGTGGTCGTCGCTCTGATTGCGAGCGTAGTTTACTTCGCCACTATCGGCAACAATCAGTTTTATCGTTTGCTGGAAACTGTCTCTGGTGTCTTTGAAACGATCGGCAATAACTATTTGAAGAAGTGATGGCGTGGTTGCTCCAATGCGAAGCCCGCGGCGAGGCGCGGGCTTGCTGAATTGCAGCAGTGTCTGCTGGTTACTCTTTATCGGGACAGCTCGGACAGGTGCCCGGGCACTGTGATATGCAGGCGTTGTAGATTTGGCAACAGACAATCGTGTTGCCATCGCATTGCTGGAAGCGCTGCAGGCATTTCGTGCAGCAAGTGGTTGATTGCAGACTCGTCGAGGGAGCCAGTAGTGCTGTCAGGCACACTACAAATGCAACTATCACCAGCACTCGATAACGCAGTGATTTGAGTGTTCTCGACTTTGTCATCACGTTGACCCTCCTTTGTGGTTTGCTACGGCCGCCTATATATCATGTACCTCTGTATTCACAAACCTTTTTGAGGTCTCATCGACGTAAATAACGCCGAAGGCGTTCGCTAATTTCAGCCCAGAGTTGGAGCGTAGCGACAACTCTGGGATCCAATATCCAGACCAAACGTTTAACCCTGAAAGGGTTCGCCAATTGCCGAACCCTTTCAGGGTTGATTGATAAATGTGGATGCTTAACCCAGGGTTGTCGCTACGCTCCAACCGCTGGGCTGCAATTAGCGAACGCCTTCGGCGTTATTTATCCCGGCAAACTTCTTCTCTTTGTGTCATAAGGTCGGAAACATTTTACCCCCGTCCGGTCATTAAGATTTAAGGAGGAGTTTCTATGCGAGCACGCTGGCTAATCGTTCCTGCCCTGGGTCTATTTATTGGTGCAACTCAAGCCTTACCTGCAAGCGCGCCGGAAACGCAGTCGACTCAATCGGCGCCCGCGGAGTTTGCCAAAAGGAGCGGCTGTTTCGAATGTCACAGCGTAGACAGGAAAGTCACTGGTCCAGCCTACAAGGACGTCGCCGACCGCTATCGGAACGACGACAAAGCACGCAGCGCACTGATCGAAACAGTCAAAAACGGCGGCAAGGGCCATTGGACCAAGATCACCGGCGGCGTGCCGATGCCGCCTTTCTCGCCGCGTCTTACCGACGCTGAAATCACACGTCTCGTCGACTGGATATTAAACCTCAAGTCAGACAACTAGGAGTTGGTTTTATGAGCCCCTCATCGACCTGGAACCGCATCGTTTATCTACTCACCGCCTCCACCGCGCTGTTCGTGATTGCGATGGCTCTCTCGGCCCAGGGCGACGATCCCGAGCTGAAAGTAATGCGCACCGGGCTGGGCTCCGGCACGATTGCATCGGCTGACGGACGCATCAACTGCGGCTCTGACTGCAATGAAAACTACGCCGGCACCGACATGGTTACTCTGACAGTGACTGCCGCGACGGGATCGAGTTTTGCAGGCTGGAGCGGAGATTGTTCCGGCATGTCTGCGAGCTGCGGTCCTTTGGCGATGAGCGCCGCGCGCTCGGTGAGGGCCAGGTTCGATCCCTCGCCCGTGATTCCTCGCATCAACGTTTTCAACACGACCACCAGCTCCGCTTCGACGAGGATATTTGGACCAGCCGACTTCCTGGCGTCCGATGAAGTGATCCGTCCCGAAGACGTCGAAACATATTTGACGACGAACGCGAGCATCGACTCTCCGCCTCGTTTTCTCGCCGCGTTGTTGCCGGAGTTCAAACAGAACTGGATCCTGATGACGCGGTCCGAAAGTCTTCAGACGGGCACGGCCCAATCGCCACGCATACTCCTTCCCAGCCGCGACGGCCGCTTCGTGTTCACCATCGGCATGACCGAGCACAGTTCTTATCCCGGCGCTCATCCGAATGCGATCGAGTACATGCAGTGGGACCCCGATCAAAAGAACTTCCGTTTCCACGAAATCGTCGTGGCAAACATCCCGGCGATGACCGTTCACTTGCCCGATGGTTCAACGCGCGCAGGTTTACCGGCCAGAACGCGCGGAGTTTCGAAAGACGACGCCAAGTGTCCGCGCTGTCATTCCACGCGCAACGTTCTCAATCGCACTTCGCTGCCCGGCACCGATGGCATTCCGCCGGGCAGTGTGCCGGCGAAGAACAAACCCAACTGGGATTCTTACGATAGTTGGGGCGGAATGATGCCGTTCAATCGCGATCGCATTTATCAGGGTTCAGTGGAAGCGGCGGCCTTTCGCAAACTGCTGAATCCGTGGACGTGGACGGGGAACGACACCGTGCGAGCAATCATGGAACAGTTGGACTTGCAGCCGGCGGGTGTCGGGTCTGACGACGTCATCACGCGCACCAACGGTGGCGCAAATGACGGTCATATTAACTTCGCGTTTGATGGCGGAGCCACGGTCTTGATCGAGCCGAGTCCGAGCCCGACTGCCAGCCCTGGTCCCGATCCTTCGATTAACACCAACTATTCTTTCAATGGCGTTGCGGGCGCGGGTGCAACGTCGCCGGTGATCCGCGGTGGTTCATTCGTTACGCTGCGCCACTCAGCGATTCCCACGCAACCGGATTTCGAAGGTCGCGGAGTGAGACTGTTCGATAACCTCGGTGGCCTCGCGCCGAGCCGGCTGAATCAACAACGCATTGCCGATGAACTCGTCAGACATACGGTTGCGACCGGCAATGTCCCGATCGACGTCCGGCCCGTCGCGATGGCGATCTCGAAGGGTATGTGTCTCACTATCAACACCGCCACGAATCTGGTTGAGAGTGCTTCCGGTTTGCCTGCGCTCACTGTAAACCAGGCATTCTTCACTGCGCGGCACGGAGGTTTGAACGTGACGCAGGTTCGTGCCGACACGATGACTCGCTGGGCCGCCGCCAGCGGAGCTTCGCCCGAAATTGCAGCCACCCGCTCAACCAACTTTCCGCGGCGCAAAGCTGACATTGAAAAGCTCAATCTCGATCGCACCGGCGATCCTTATCTCTTCACTGCTGAGAATGGTTTGATCACGCAGTACGGCGCTGCCACTTCCGCGGGCGCCACTGCTTCAATTGAGATTCTGCGGCAGGAGATATTCCGGCGCCCGACCAATCTGTGTCCCGGCATTTTCTGTCCTGACTCAACGGTGATGGGCGGAATCTACGTCGATCGTGAGCAATACGATTTCAACACCGATCGAGTCTCGTTGTACCGCTACTTCCTCGAACCGCTGGGCGTGTCGGTTGATAAGTGGTCCATGGGCGTGCGCGGCCGTTCTCGCACGTACACGTTTGCCGATGTGTTCTCCACTTATGGAAACGCGATCGAGCCCGCCTTGCGCACGAGCCTGCTCGATCCGTCGAGATCCATACCCGGCTTAACGGATCCGAACGACTGCGGTCAGTTGATCAATGCGATCAATCTCACGCTCGGATCGCTGCCCGCTCCCGACGCGGTTCCGACTTACACCGACGTGCAGCGAATCTTCAACAAGAGCTGCATTGAGTGTCATGGCGGATTGGACTATCCGCCGTACGCAACTTACGGAACTGCTTTGAACCTCTCGGAGAACGAAACGCCGCCGGCGGGTCAATCGCCTCTCGTCCGGCCGCACGGCATTGCTGAGCCGCGATCGTTATCGGTTATGGGCCCGATCTATCGCTTCATCACTAAGACCGGTGAGAATTGCCCGCCCGGCGCCACCGGAATGATGCCCTGTGGTGGACCACCGCTCAGCCAGTCAGATATCGACACGATCAGGCGCTGGATAGTTGGAGGTCATCTATACACCGAAGGCGATCCACATCTCAGGACCATCGACGGGACCAACTACGACTTTCAGAGTGCAGGCGAGTTTGTACTGCTGCGCGACGACACGTTTGAAGTGCAGGCGCGCCAGTCGGCAGTTGAGACGGATGGACCGCTGCCACCGAATGGTCACACGGGACTCAGTTCCTGCGTCAGTTTGAACACGGCTGCGGCGGTTCGTGTTGGACCACACCGGATCACGTATCAACCGGACACGAGCCGCGGTAGTGACGCCAACGGTCTGCAACTGCGTATCGACGGCAAGCTCACGAATTTCGATAGGCCTGAGATTCGTCTGCCTTCCGGTGGACGAATTCTGCGCACGCAGACGCAGGGTGGAATTCAGATCGAGAGTCCGGGCGGAACCATCGTCGTTGTTACACCGAATTGGTGGGATTACTATCGTGTCTGGTATCTAAATATCGACATCGATCGCGCACGTGCGACGCAGGGAGTGATAGGCGCGATCCCGCCTGGCAACTGGCTGCCGGCATTGCCTGATGGCAGTTTCATGGGATCGAGACCTGCGGATCTGCACCAGCGGTATGTCGATCTGTACGAGAAGTTTGAAGGCGCGTGGCGGGTTACTGACGCAACCAGCCTTTTTGATTACGCGCCGGGAACATCAACCAACACTTTCACGATCGCAAACTGGCCTGCCGAGAATCCGCGCAGTTGTGTGCTGCCGGCGGAAGCCCCGGGTAAACCTGACAAGCAACCGTTGAAAGCGTTGCCGGCAGAGACGGCGCAACAGCATTGCGGCGACATCGTCGATGGCGAGCGCAAAGCAAACTGCATTCAGG
>Ga0070699_100000979_pt1 | contig 26634 bp, 19 predicted proteins | sample KBSK1503metaG_FD_65473 | JGI IMG/M metagenome (GOLD analysis project Ga0070699, IMG submission 65473) | Corn, switchgrass and miscanthus rhizosphere microbial communities from Kellogg Biological Station, Michigan, USA - KBS K1-50-3 metaG | ecosystem: Host-associated > Plants > Roots >...
CATCATGCTGCCGGTTAACAGTCAGGAGATGTTGGCCCAGGCAACCGAAGTGGCGCACGCGATTGGCGCGGAGTACGTCGTCACTTATCGTCCGAAGCGTCCCCTGGCCGAAGCTACGCCGGGTGAATACCGGCGCATTCAGGTCGCCGCACGCCGCACTGGTCTGAGCCTGTATGCTCGTCGCGGCTACGTCGTCCCCACCGTTCAGAATTAGCCACAAAAAAGCACAAAAGGCACAAACAGAAGATCCTTCAGTTCAGGAATTCTTTTTGTGCCTTTTGTGCTTTTTTGTGGCTAATCTTTTGTGGCTAACTAACCGCCGCTTCAAGCCTTGCTTCCATCATCTGCATCACTTGTCGCACGTCAAACTGATCCGGCTTGGGCATGAGCGACAGTCGATGTAGCTCTTCCCAGTCTTCTTTCGGCACGCGATGGAATGCTTCAACTACCTTCGGATCAAACTGTCGTCCTGCCCAATCGTCGAGCTCCTGGGCTGCGGCTTCGTAAGGCTTGCCACGACGATACACGCGATCGCTCGTGATCGCGTCAAACGCATCTGCCACTGAAAAGATGCGCGCGCAAATGTCGATGTCCTCACTCCGCAGGCCAAGCGGATAACCGGTGCCGTCCCACTTCTCATGATGCTGGGCCACCACGCGGGCCGCGCCCTGCAAAAACTCAATGCCGCGCAGGATCTGCTGCCCGTGCAACGGATGCTCGCGCATGCGTACCCACTCTTCCTCCGTGAGCTTCGCCGGCTTGCGTAAGATCGAGTCAGGCACTCCGATCTTGCCGATGTCATGGAGTAGCGATCCAAACTCCAGCGACTTCATCTCTTCGCTGCTCAATCCGTATTCGCGGCCGAGTCGTAAACTGTAACTGACTACGCGCTCCGAGTGACCGTGAGTTTCCGAGTCGCGCGTTTCGAGTGCCGCAGTCAACGCCTGGAGAGTCGAGCGATAAGAGCCTTCGAGAGAATTCAAGGCGCGATCCAGTTCGGCCGTTCTTTGTTCGACTAACTCTTCAAGATGGTTTTCATAGCGCTGCTTTGCCACCACGAGATCGTGATGCTCCAGCGCGCGTTTGACGACCGCCTCCACTTGCCGCAGGTCGAACGGCTTCATGAGGTAATCGAAAGCGCCGAGTCGCAACGCACCAATCGCACTCTCAACCGTCTGCATGCCGCTGATCATTACGACTACTGTGTCTGGTGAGAGTTCCTTGATGTGAGGAATCATGTCCAACCCGCTCATGCCGGGCATCGTGATGTCGCTGATCACCAACTGGAATTCGCCTTCCTGCAACCGCGTCAGCGCCTCTTCGGCGGAACCTGCACGCGTACACTCGTAGTCCGCACTGAGGAGGTCGGCGAGGATCTCGGTGATTTCAACTTCGTCATCTACTATCAGAATTCGGGGCGACACAATTGTCGGCATTTGGTCTCTCCTGGAAGTCGGCAGGGCATTGGCGGCAAGTAAAAGTTAGTAGAGCTTAAAGTGTGAGATTTCGTGGGTTAGGGTTGGTAAACCCCGCCAAAACTCGGCTCAGGCATTCTAGCCGTTTTGCCGCATCTGTGGCAAACATGTTTTTACGTGCGACATAAACTCTTGGGTGACAGGTGTTTACGGCTCAGTCCGACAGCGGCTGATACGCATTTTGTCTTAAGGTGTGATTAAAACGCGGAAGCAGCGAGGACGGTTGCGCTCCGTCGGAAACCGCCTTATCATGTGCATCCTTCGCGCCGGAGTGGCGAAATTGGTATACGCACCAGACTCAAAATCTGGCGAGGTCACACTCATGTCGGTTCGAGTCCGACCTCCGGCACCATTAACTTCCACGACGTTAACTCGTAAGTAAACTCCCGCTTCATTTCGTATTCTCGGATTGACTCTTCAGCGGGTCTCTTGAGGGCGACTCTGTTTTCAACTCAGATCCGTTGTCGTCAACGGACCCTGCGCTGGTACCAATTTGAGTGTTGTCGATAGTCCTGGACTTTCGAATCTTTGCCAGGTCCTTCCTGATTTGTTTTAGATCGATTTCCTTCTTGAGGATCACCCTGGATTCTCGGATGAAGAACCCACCCAAAGCTCCAATCAGAAGCGCCAGGAAAACAAATCGCTCCCATTTGTCAGAGTACAAGAAGTAAATCAAGCAAGTACCACCCTTCTTAACTACCGCTGCGACACAAATATCCCACGTAATACGGATGGTCGGAACTCCATGCAACTTCGAAAGAACTGAGTGTAAGGTAGACAGGACTTGCATCAGGTCCTCTTTCTCGTAACGTTCAGCGAACGTCGTCGCGCTGTGGTTTAAGGAATCCGCCTTGAGTGACCGGGAGCCACCTTGCTGTTAGAAATTTTACTTCAGCCTAGTGGTCCAAGGGGTGCGGGGTTTCTTAAATCGATGCCTACCTGTTCTTATTTACCAGCGGCGCAAGATAAAGCCTTGCAATGTTACGACGATCTAAATATATTCCGTCGCTGCTCTGTTCAATCCTCGACTAAATGCCTCATGTTTGCTACGTGAACTGGGGCGCGGAGAGTCCCCCTTGAAATCTCACAATCCATTTCACGACCTGATTCGATCTTTTTGTGAATCACTCGTTCAAGCATCGGATCCCTCAGTGATAGAGCGACTGGTCATCGAATTCATGGACCAGGTTCAGGTGGAGGCCAGTGAAATCCTGAGTCGGCCCATTCGAGACGAAGACTTCCAACCACAGCTGAAACAATTGAAGAAGGCTTACAAACAGGGCCGGTTCGATAGCAGAGTCGCCGCTGCCAATCAACACCTCGCCGCATATTTACGCACCGTCAAAGAGACCGAGAGACCCGAATACTATAAAGCTCGGACGCTCGTGTATGAGCTGAATGACATCCTTCCGGTCGATCCTGAAATCGATGTTTGGACATTTGAAGACGGACAGCGTGTCTACCGCGATCTACTGCAATTATCTGATCGCCTGGCTACCGGTTCGAGGCTAACAGACTTCGCCCGCAAGCTCGTTAGAGAGAAAATCTTATTCTGCGCGTGTTATGGACATGGACTAAAGCGTCGCAATGAGCCGAACCGGGCAAAAGAGATTTTTCATTGGTTGCTGGATTTTACTACCAACAAGATTGTGACTGCCCAAATGCCGGCCTACGGAACCAGGGCTAACCTGGCACATAATCTGGGCTCAATCTACCGCGCGCTGGAACAGCACGAGCGCTGTGAAGCCATGTACGTGCAAGCGCTTCGGTTCTACCACGACCGCATGAAGCTTCGCCCTCCCAAGGATTTTGACGATCTCGCGTTTACCACCCGTCGCCTAGCGATGTGCATCGGTGTCGGATTTGGTTTGGTCCAACTAACCCGCGGAAGCTTACATCGCGCTGAGCATGCCTTAATTACTGCACGCTCCCTCGTCGCCAGGAGCCCGGATCCAATCGTGCCTTCGTTCATCGAGCTGCTCTATGGCTCGATGGGCAGGTGTCAGGCCGGGACAGACCCGGAAAAACTTGCTGAAGCGATCAGAAGTCTCAAGTTGGCGCGTCGAGCATTCAAGCAACACGGCCATCCCCGCTACCATGCCCGCGCTTGCTCAGAATTGGCCCTGGCATATACGGCTCAGGACAAGTTTGACTGCGCACTCATGTATCTCAACGTTGCAGAGGACTATGCTCGCCGGCAACAAGAACACAAATGGCTCGCCAATGTTCACATTCGCCGCAGCCGGATTCGACGAGGACAAGGCGATTACGAGCAGGCATTGACTGAAGCGGACAAGGCAATTGAGAAGATCGAGAACAGCGAGGAGATTGTGGCCAAAGCTGATGCCTATATTGTGCGCGGGGAAGCCCAATTCTACCTGGCGAGCACAGGTGGATTAGCTCCGCCTAACTATGAAGTGGCACGGTCAGACTTCAGAACAGCGCTGAGCCTGCTGAAAAAAGATAAACACGCACATGGAAGAAATGAGAAAACTCTTAATCCCAAGATTGCTTCGGTTTGCGTGCTTCGCCTGGCGCAGTGCTACGCGCGAGAAGGTAATCAGGTAAACGCGAAACGCTTTTTTCGACGCTGGACTAAATATAAAGCTATCGTCGAACACGAATGGGTACGTGCGCTGGCCAAAGAAGTAGCAGCCGATATCAGCCGGTTAGACGACTTCTTCAGCATCTCGTCCAGAAACCCTGCTGAATGGAACTACGATCAACAGTTTAACCGGTTTCGTGCCTGGTTTTACTCTCAGGCAATGATGCACACCAACAACAACGCAACCGAAGCAGCCGCACTGACGGGGCTGTCGCGGCCAGTATTCGTTAAGTTAAGAGGTCCGGTGGAACGCTCCCATACCAAACACTCACCCTCAGAGTGATGTGTTCTCCTGCGTGCGTCACGCGAGCGTAAAGGCGCCGAAGTCAGGACGCGCGGGATTAGGATTGTTGAAATCCACGTCCAGGCTGCACAGCGTCCTCTCCGGGGGCACCTGTTCCAGATGAAACTCGCCTGCCTGTAACGCTTCCCTCGTGCCGCGAAACCCGCGCGACATCGCCAGCCACGTGAGCTCGATCAGTCCCTGGGCGGTCAACAGCGAACTAACCAAACCTGAGCCATAAACGCCGACGCGGTAGCTCGGCCCGCCGCCACTCTCCTGACTGAAAGCGCGTCTGACGCCTTCGAAGAACGGCACAACCCGCTGGTTGACCTGACTGGTGCTCGCGTCAAAGTCGACTGAGAAATAGATTCCCGATCCGGCCGGCTGGCCGATGTCGTTCCGCGCGTAGCGAAAGGCCCGAATACCGGCGGCAAAACCCTGCGCATCGCTAAAGGCGGACGCATTGTTCTGTCCCTGCTGAAAGACGACGCCGATTTGCATTCCACTTGCTGCTATCGCTTGCGCTTCGGCAAGCTCGAGTCGTTTCTCAGGCAACTGGGTTGAGTTCGTAAAGTTGTAATAACGAATGATCGTGGTCACGCCGTTGGTTTTCAGGCAAGTGAGCTTTGAGGTGGTTCTGACTGGGGTATCAATGATGCTCATAGTTGCAGCTCCTTGAAAGTTAAGTATCTGTGACTAAATGGATCGGAGGCTGAAAACATTTCGTAAGGGCCAGTGGGGGTCTGCACGCCTGGACCGCTAACTCCCCACCTAACAAATCACCCACTTTTTCTCATATCACTTAGGGACAGGGCCACACTTCCCTCCCGTTCGTTGAACTTCCCCCGTTATGTGGCCGCAACGGCTGAATTCTGAGCTTGTGTCTCTACAACCACTCGCCTTATCCAGCCTCAACATCCACTGAGACCTCATCAGCCTGAAGGAGAAACTATGCCGAAAGAAACCGACCCTAAAAAGAAACTCCAAGCCGCCGCCGACAAGGTAGCCAAAGTCCCCGCGATCAAAGTGCCCAACGAACGAACAAATTTCAAAAAACTGCTGCTCAGCAATCCTAACTTTTTTGGCACCTTCCCGAACCTGGGCAAGGTGGTGAAAGCTATCAGCGGCGACACCACGTTCGAGCAGTTGACTTGCGTCGGACTCTATCCCGGCGAAATCTTCGGCGGTGGACGTCTCGAGGGCGTTATCAATATCAAACAGCACTCCGGTTATGGAACAAATGCGTGTGGCAATGGAACTACTGAATTCGTGCGATTCTTCGTCCAGGACGGCGCCAGCTGGCGTGACCTCGGGTTGGGTTCCGTTCAGGTTTACGACCTGGCGGGGCCGTTGCCGCTCAGTTATGCAGTCGCCGTGGATTTCAACGAGCTGCGGAAGTTCTGCACTACCGAGAATATCCTCAACGTCCGCGCAATTCTGTCATGGAACCTCGAACCTACGGCCGGAGATCCCAACTTCACTCCGGTTTATGGAAACGTGCTGAACGCGCGTGTCCAGGTACAAAAACAACTCATCATTCCGTTGAAGGATCTGGTGGCCCAGAAGGCGCTCGATCCATCTATTCTCGCTGGAGTTGATTTGAAACAAACCCTACCGGTGGAGGAACCGAAAGATCTGGCTTTCGCCGATCTGAAGACGCTCTACGCGAACACGAAAGTGCCGGCCCACCGCTTTGGTTTCCAGGAGGTAGTCAAGTTACAAGGCGGCTCACTCAGAAAGGCGATCAATCAGGCCACCACCGTGGTGAAGGCTTCCGCGGATTTGCCGAAAAAGGCAGAACTTAGCCCAGCTCTGCTGGCCGGTATTAACCTTGCGGATATCATCGGCCAGATCGAATTACTCACCGGCGATACCAGCTTCGAACAACTCACTTGCGCCGGCTATAACCCACAAACCCGCACTCTCGAAGGTGTAATCCAGGTCAAGCAGAGCAGTGGGTTCTCCGGTAGCCTGTGTACGGCCGGCAGTACGGAGTACGTCAGTTTCTTTGCGTTCGTTGGTGGCGCGTGGCAGGCGCTGGGAACGGCGCACGTGAAAGTCTACGACCTGGCGGCCGTGAGTCCCGCCAACCCGATCAGCTACGCGGTGTTCCGGGTCTCCAATGTGACGGAAATGCCGTGTGAGACTCTCACCGGTGTTCCCTTGCGCGCGATCCTGTCGTGGCAAACACCGCCCACTGGTCCAGACTTCATTCCGGCCTGGGGAAACGTCGTCAATACACACATTCAACCGCAAATTCTCGAAGTCGATCCCGGTGTGGAACAAATGCGCTTGATGCGAATCGGCCGGGTCTCGATAATCGGTATCGGCAACGTTACCGGTCTTGCGAATCCGACTGGTGTTGCCGGTGATTGCAGTGGCCACGACAGTCCATTCGGTGGTGCACCGATCGTCACGGGTGACTTCATTCCGCGAGTCGACGTCTTCAACCACGTCAACGGATCAGTCGTCGCCGGTGGGAGGCCCATCATCTACCAGGCATGGATCATTCCACCTGCCGGACCTGCATTCCAACTCACCAACTCGTTCGGCATTCAGCTATATCCACAGCTTGGTCCAGTGGGCGGCGTGTCCCACAATCAAACCGCTACCGCCGCGCCGGCGCCGGTCACCGGGGGCGCACCCGGTGACGTCTACTACACTTACATGGAATCGGATCAGCAGGCAGTTGAACCTCGCGCTCTCGCGGTTTTCAATGCGGGTAGTTTGCCGGAAGGCAACTACACCATTCAGATTCGCGGCTTCAAGTTCGTTGCCGGAAACTATGTGGCCATCACGCCGCAAAGCAAGATGATCCACGTTTACAACGGTTTCCCGCACATTGAATTGACGGCGGGCGGTGGAACGATCTCCGTGCAACGACCACAAGTTGCCATGACGCTCGATGCTCCGTTCAAAGACTGTGGTGACGTTGTGGTAGGAGATACAATCACGGGTCATTACAGCGTGAACGATCTCTTCTTTGGCAGCGCTTCAATCCGGATGCTTCCGATCACCATCGGCGGTATTCCACAACCCATAAACCCTGTGGTTCTGAACACGGGCGGTAGTTCCATCGGTTACGACGGAACGAACACGAACGGTGTTGCCGGAACCTTCACTTTAAGTACGGCAGGATTATCACCGTGCGGTTATACGATCCTGCTCCAGTCGAGCGACCGGGCACTGGTCAGCGACTCGTGCAGCGGTCACTATAACGAAATCGGCGTAGGCTTCTGCCTGCGTGCGAAGAAGTAGGCCGCGAATTACACCAGATGGACGCGGATCCGATCCGCGTCCATCAAATTAACCGCATCGCGGTCAGATTGGAGTGGTAGTTGGTTAACTTGACCTGATGCACCAACACGATCGCGTCCATTTTCTCAGCAGAAACGCTGGCACACGATTGGCTTATCACAGGGCGGGTCAGCAACCCCCGCCGCTCTTGATAATGCCATGTCTCTCAATCCCAAATCCTTTATCTCCCGCGCCAGTGGCCAGCTATGGCCCCTCCCAACCTTCTTGATTCCGAGCGCGCTCGGACTCTGCTTCATCTTCCCCAGCCTTTTCGGATCCGGCTTTGTCGCCGTTCTCTTTGTTGCTCAAGTACTCGTCGGCGCCATCGTTTGGATAAGCTGGAAAGGCACGCGCGAAAAACTCGCAAGCGTGCATCAGGAACTCTCGAGCCTGCAAGGCATCGTGGACGTTTCGCGTGACGCGATTATCGGCGTCACCACTGAAGGCGTAATCATGAGTTGGAACCGCGGCGCGCGCGTCATTTATGGTTACACGTCAAAAGAAGCTCTTGGCTCGCAGATCTCGTTGCTGTTCGATCACCGTCGCGGCCAGGAAGCCAACGGCCTGTTCGAGAAAGTCACGCGTGGTGAGAACGTTACGCAGCATGAGATGGTCCATCTCAAAAAGGGTCGCACTCCGATCGACGTCTCCCTCACGATCTGTCCCATCATGGATGGTAAAGCCATTACCGGCGCTTCAGTCGTCGCCCGCGACATCACCGAGCGCAAACGAGCTGCCGGCTCACTGGCCCAACAAGCCGCCGCGATGAAAGCGTCGATGGACGGCATGGCCATCATCGATCACCACGGCGTCTGCATTTATTTAAACGACGCCTACGCCAAGACTTTCGGCTACGCAAATCCGGAGCGTTTGATCGGCGCCAGTTGGGAAATGTTCTACTTCGAAGAGGAATTACGTCGTCTTAAAGAGCAGATCATGCCCGCGGTCTGGCGCGACGGCGCGTGGCGCGGCGAAGCAATGGGTTTGAAACTCAGCGGCGGCACCTTCCCACTCGAGATCTCCATTTCGAGCGTTGACGGCGGCGGCCTGGTTCATGTCGTGCGCGACATCACCGAGCGCAAGAAACTCGAAGAGACCCTGCGCAACAGCTCGTTGAAAGACGACCTGACCGGTTTATTCAATCGACGCGGTTTACTCAAGCAAGCGGCGCCTTATTTCGACTTTGCCCGCCGGCAAAAAGAGACACTCCTGCTGCTCTTCATCGACCTCGACGGCATGAAGCGCATCAACGACGAGTTTGGTCATAACGAAGGCGACAACGCCTTGATCAATACCGCCGCAATCCTTAATCGCAGCTTCCGTAGTTCCGACATCATCGCGCGTCTCGGCGGCGACGAGTTCACAGTGCTCGTCACCGATCTCCACGCCAACAAGGAAGAAGCGATCGCGCGTCTCAACGAAAATCTCAAAGCCTACAACGCCAGCGAGCAGCGCGGTCATAAACTCGCTTTCAGTATCGGCGTGGCGACACTCGAACCCGAGCGCATGACGTGTTTCGAAGAGCTGCTCGAACAAGCCGACCAGGCGATGTACGAACAGAAACGCATGAAGCGACGTCGCGCCGCCGAACGCACTCAGAATCAACTCGGCTCCGCTGACACTGTTGAAGTGCAATCGGAATCGACCTGCGCGCCGAATTCGATTCCCTTCGCGATCTCGTCGAATCCAAAAGCGTATAGCGCCAGTGGCGGAACCTTCGACAACGCCGCGATCGGAATGGCGGTCGTTTCAATGGACGGCAGTTGGCTGCAAGTAAACGAAGCGTTGTGCAAACTGCTGGGTTACTCAGAGCAGGAATTGCGCGCCACGAATTTCCAGGTGATGACGCATCCGGAAGATCTGCGGCACGTGCAGTCGTACATTCAGCGCGTGCTCGAAGGCTACATTCAGAGTCACGAACAGGAGAAGCGCTATCTTCACGAACAGGGCCACACGGTCTGGGTGCAATGGCATGTCTCGCTGCTGAAAGACTCCGAGAGCGGAACGAAGCGCTTGTTCTTCCAGGTGCAGGACATCAGCGATCGCAAGCGCGCCGAAGAAAAACTAACGCAGGACACGCTCACCGGTTTGCCGAATCGCGCTCGCTTTTACGATCTGCTCAAGCATCGCGTCGCCCGCAAAGATCGGAAGAGCGCCGTGTTATTGCTCGACGTCGATCGGTTCAAGCTGGTTAACGACAGTCTCGGCAATGCGAGTGCGGATCAGTTGTTGATACAGATCGCGCAGCGCGTCAAGATCTGCATGCGCCAGGACGACGTGCTCGCACGCGTCGGTGGCGACGAGTTCGCCGTGCTGCTCGACGATGTTTCGGGCGAAGAAGAGGCTTCGTCGGTCGCCACGCGCATTCAGCAAGCGCTTGCGATTTCGTTCAACCTGCTGGGCCAGGAAGTCTATACCACTCTGAGCATCGGCATCGCGCTGGCATCTGATTACGGCGACCACGTTGCCGACATGCTGCGCGACGCGGAGACGGCGATGCACCAGGCAAAGGCTCGCGGCAAGGCGCGTTACGAAGTGTTTGGACGCGACATGCACGGCGAGCTGATGAGCCAGCTGAAGATGGAAACTGATCTGCGACGTGCGTGTGAAAGAGACGAGCTGTTTGTCGATTACCAGCCGATCGTATCACTCGAGAATCGCACGTTGATTGGGTTCGAGGCGCTCGTGCGCTGGCGTCATCCGGAGTTTGGACTCGTGCCGCCGAAGGATTTCATTCCCGTTGCGGAAGAGACGGGTCAGATTTTGACGATTGGTCAAACGGTGCTCGAATCAGCATGCCGCCAGGCGCGCGAGTGGCAGGAGACTTATCCCGCATCGCCGCCGCTCTTCGTCAGCGTCAACTTGTCAGTGAAGCAGTTCAATCAACCGGGGCTGGTGGAGAACATCGCGAACCTGTTGCAGCGGTTCGAACTGCCGCCGCGTTGTTTGAAACTGGAGATTACCGAGTCAGTGTTTAGCGATAACATCGAGGCTGCGGTTGGGTTGTTGACGCAGTTGCGCGAGCTTGGCGTGCAGTTGAGTATTGACGATTTCGGGACCGGGTATTCGAGCCTCAGTTATTTGCAGCGTTTCCCGATTGACACGTTGAAGATCGATCGTTCGTTTGTCACGCAGATGATGGAGAACGAAGAGAACCTCGCGATCGTCCGCACGATCGTCGCCCTGGCCCAGAATCTCGGGATGGACGTTGTGGCGGAAGGTGTCGAGACTGAAGACCAGTTAAAGCTCCTGCGCAAACTCGAATGCGAGAACGGGCAGGGGTACCTGTTCTCAACGCCCCTCGATGGAACCGAGTTGCATCAATTCATCAGCTGTAATCTTGAGCCGCAGATTTACGCCGATACACGCGGATCAGAACTGAATCAGCGTTTATCTGCGTAAATCTGCGGTTGATAAAGATCCCGGCCTGCATTCTCGACGATCAGTGTGTCAGCATCTGCTTTGTAGGTGAAGGTACGATGATCGATGTAACCGAGATTGACGCGGCGGCACGTTTCTTCATCCAACCCGCTTGCCATTGTGATGCGGTATCGAGGCACGACCTTGCCGTGCTCATCCACTCTGCCCGCGTAAGCGACATGGGCCAGGTGGGCCGCGATACATAAGTTCTCACGCAGCTCCTCCGAAACACCCAACATGTCGCGCACGCTCTCGAGCGGCGCGTAACCGTATTTCTCGATCAGCGCGCCATGCGTTTCCGAAAGCTTCGTCAGGTGCGGCGCGTAGATGATCAGCTCGCCACCTTCCTCGATGATCGCGCCCAGCTTGTAACTCGCCTTGCCGCCAACCCACAGCTCGTCGTAATGCGGATCGAGTAGCGCAACCACTCGCCGGTACTTCCGTCCGGTGTAGCGAATGTGAATCTGACTACTGACTACCGCCGCGCGTCGAAACGCCTCGCGTATGTCGCCGGCGAACAGCGCGTATGTCACTAACTCATCATTTACGCGTGAGACCACGGTGTTCAAGGAAATGATCCGCGCAGGAATTAAACCGGCGGCAGCTTCGATCAGGCTGCGTGTCGGTGTTTCGACTCGACCAATAATGTTCTCGATACCCGCGAGCGCGCCGAGCCAGTGCGTGGTATGCGTCAACTCAGGCCCTGCGACACCGGGGAAAAAATACTTCGCGCCGCCGGCAAAGCCCGCGACTTCGTGCGGCACAGTAGCACCGAAGACAAGCACCGTATCGTAAACGCCGGGTGCGAGCAGCTTGTTGATGCTCACGCGTATCGCGTGGTCGATCAGTCCCCCGGTCAACTGCCGCACGGTCTCGGCGCTCAATTCGCCGAGGGTGATGAGCTCGTCGGGCTCGTCCCAACGATGATCGTACAGGTGGCCTGAAAAATCCGCGGCTCCGATCTTCGAGCGCTTCTGCGACTCAGACATCGGCGGGTGCGTGCCCTGCGCCACGAGGACATCGAAAGCAGCTACACCGCGGCGAGCAAGAAATTCGTTGGCGATGGGAAACAGGAGGTGCGTGTTATCGTCGCGAGTCTTGTCGGGGATGATCGCAAGCACACGCTCACCGGGCTGGACCACATCCAGCGCCTGGTGAATGATTTCAGTTAATTCGATTGACATACAAAAACCACCGATGAAACGGAGTTAAATCCGGACTTTTTCCGTGTCATCCGTGGTTAAAGAGAAACAGTCTGTTCGGCCCAGAATTGAAACTCACGGTGCTTGTGCAGCTCTGCCTTCGCCTGCTCGCCGCCGGCCACTCGACAGATCTCATCAAACACACGCTGCCCGACTTCATCGATCGTCTCCGTCCCATCGATCACGCCACCCGCCGACAGATCGAGGTCGTTCCGCATGCGCTCGAAGATCCGCGTGTTCGACGCGAGCTTGATCACCGGCGCGATCGCGTTGCCGATCGTCGTCCCGCGGCCCGTAGTGAACACCACGACCGTCGCGCCCGCAGCCACGAGTCCCGGCGTCGATTCCTGATCGTAACCCGGTCCCTGCATCAGGTTGAGCCCGCGAGTCTGCGCTGACTCCGCATACTCGATCACACCTTCAACCCGCGTCGTTCCCGCCTTTGCGATCGCGCCCAGCGACTTGATCGTGATGTTCAGCAGCCCGCCCGCGATGTTCCCCGGACTCGGATTGTTATTCAGCACCGCGCCAAACTTCGACGCGTAATCCTTGTACCAATCCACCATGCGATAGACCGCGCGCCCGGTTTCAACATCCTTTGCGCGATTCGCGAGCAGATGCTCCGCGCCACAAAACTCCGGCACTTCAGTTATCAACACCGTGCCTCTTGATCGGACCAGCAGATCCGCCGCGCGCCCCAGCGAAGGATTTGCCGAGATCCCGGAAAATCCATCCGAGCCGCCACACTTCACGCCCAGCACCAGCTCACCAATCGAACACTCTTCCCGCGCACTCTCATTCACTTCAGGCAACATGCGCTCGACTTCCGCGAGCCCGCGTTGAATCGCCGCCTGCGTGCCGCCAACATCCTGTATCCCGATCTTCGCCACCGGCTTGTCAAACAACTTCTCGCGCTTCAACAAGTATTTTTCAACCTGCGACAGGTTCGTCTTTTCGCAGCCGAGATCGATTAAGATCACGCCGCCAACGTTTGGATGGTCCGCGTAGTTTGAAAGCGTGCGCAGCATCACGTCGATCGTCGATCCATCCTGGCAGCCGCAACCCTTGTTGTGCGGAATCGCGACTACGCCGTCAACGTTCGGATACTTGTCGCGGTTGTAGAGCGTAAACTCCGCGATGGTCGAGATCTGCTGCGCTTCATGACTCGCACACATACTCGTCGGCACAATCAAAACATAGTTGCGCGTGCCGACGCGTCCATCGCGCCGGCGATGGCCCATGAAAGTGCGGCGCTCGGTTTCGGGAAGGTAATCGGGCGGCGGCGTGTGCAGACTCTCGGGCAGATCTCTTATGATGGGAACGTCGTTGGTCATGTTGGCGTGAGTGATCTGCTCGCCACTGCGTATGCCCAGCGACGTTCCGATGGGCTGGCCAAACTGGCGCACAAACTCGCCCGCGGAAATATCGCGCGTTGCAAAGCGATGACCCGGCGGCACCGCGCCGAGAAGTTTTACCACTGGACCATCCGGCAGGACGACTTCGAGATCCGCGAAAGTCGCCTGCTTAACCACGGCGACGTTGTCGTTGTTATCGACGATGATCGCGTATTCGCTGAGCGCTGACTTTACCATTTCACCCATTGCTTAATGTTCGTTTAGACTGATTGATCATGAGCTATTCTCGTCTCGAACTCAACGACAAAGTCGCGGTCGTCGTCGGCGGCACGTCCGGCATCGGACTCGCCATCGCCAAAGGAATGGCGGATGCGGGCGCGGACGTAATCCCGACGTCGCGTCGCCTGGATGTGGTCGAAACTGCCGCCGCCGAGATCGAACAACGCGGGCGCCGTTCGCTGCGCGTCGCGTCTGACGTATCCGATCGTGCGTCGCTGCAAAAAGTGCTGGACGAAGCGATCCGCGCTTTTGGCAAAGTCGATATTCTCGTGAACTCCGCGGGTCGCACGAAGCGCGCACCCACACTCGACTTTTCCGAAACCGATTGGGACGACATCATCGACACGAACCTCACCGGCACTTTGCGCGCGGCGCAGGTTTTTGGACGGCACATGCTCGAGCGCGAGTCAGGCAGCATCATCAACATCGCCTCACTCTCGACGTTCGTGGCGCTGTATGAAGTCGCTGCGTATTCGGCAAGTAAAGCTGCGGTCGCGTCGTTGACGAAGTCGCTGGCGATTGAATGGGGGCAGCGCGGCGTGCGGGTCAACGCGATCGCGCCGGGCGTCTTTCGCACCTCTCTCAATGAAAAACTGCTCGACGAAACCGAACGTGGTCGCGAGTTTCTGTTACGCACACCGATGAAACGTTTCGGCAACGTCGATGAGTTGGCGGGCGCCGCCATCTTCCTCGCCTCCGACGCCGCGAGTTTTGTTAACGGCGAAATCATCACCGTCGATGGGGGCTTCCTGGCGAGCGGCGTCAATCAGTAAATATCGGTGTTATCCGTGGTTAAGATTCCCGCGCTTGCCGGACAATCTCGACGAACTGCTTCGCTCTTTCAGTGACGATTGCAGCTTGCCCCTCACGTATCGCCTTAATATCGACGAGATCCGCTCCAATCCCCAAAGCAGCCGCACCAGCGCGAATGAAGTCCGCAGCGGTCTTTAACGACACGCCCCCCGTCGGCACAAGCTCGATCTGCGGCAACGGCGCTTTCAACGATTTCAGATAATTTGGACCACCGACAGCGCCCGCCGGAAACACTTTCACAAAATCCGCGCCCGCATTCCACGCCCGGACCACCTCAGTCGGCGTCAGCGCACCGGGCATCACGGCCACATCTGCCGCGCGACAATAAGCAATCGTTTCGAGATTGAGAGCAGGACTCACGATAAACTGCGCTCCACTCGAAACACACGCCCTCGCAGTCTCCGGATCCAGCACCGTGCCCGCACCGACCAGCGCATCGTCTCCGAAACGCGCTGTCACCTGCTCGATCACATTCACCGCACCGGGCACAGTCATCGTGATCTCCAACACCGAAATTCCACCTTCACGGATCGCATCGATCGCGCGCATCGCTTCGTCCGCCGTGGTCGCTCGCACCACCGGGATAATACCGATCTCACGAATCTTTTTGATGACTTCAGTCTTATTCATCTAACGCGCTACTCGCGCCGTCCCGCCTTTCATCACCCGTTCGACTTCCGCGAGGGTCGCCATCGTCGTGTCGCCGGGCGTGGTCATCGCGAGCGCACCGTGCGCCGCGCCACACTCAACACTCCACTGCGGCCCGCGTTCGGTGAGAAATCCGTAGATCAAACCGGAAGCAAACGAGTCGCCGCCACCGACACGATCGAGTATCTCGAGGTTCTCTCGCACCGGGGCTTCGTAAAGCTCTCCCGCCATGTAACAAACCGCGCCCCAATCGTTGAGCGTCGCAGTCTTTGCATTTCTGAGTGTCGTCGCGACGACTTTAAAATTCGGAAACTCAGTCACGACACGCTCGATCATGCGCTGAAAATTGCGCACGTCGAGTTTCGAATGATGTTCGTCGAGCCCTTCAACTTCAAAACCGAGCGCCGCAGTGAAGTCTTCTTCGTTGCCGATCATTACATCGACGAGCGGCGCGAGCTCGCGATTAACAGCCACCGCCTTTGCCTGGCCACCAATCGACTTCCACAGCGACTCGCGATAATTAAGATCGTAAGAGATGAGTGTGCCATGCTTGCTCGCGACCTCCATCGCCTCGCGCGCGACGAGGGGCGTCGTCTCTGACAGCGCACAGAAGATCCCACCAGTGTGAAACCAGCGCGCGCCTTCCGACCCGAAGATCTTTTCCCAGTCGATATCGCCGGGCTTGAGTTGTGAAACCGCCGTGTGACCGCGATCGGAACAACCAGCCGCCGCGCGCACGCCAAAGCCACGTTCGGTAAAGTTGAGACCGTTGCGAACAGTGCGACCGACACCGTCGAACTTCACCCAGCGCACGTGTGATTGGTCCACACCGCCCTGATAAATAAAATCCTGGACCAGTCGCCCAACGGCGTTATCAGCAAGTGCAGTCACAACCGCCGCGTCCATCCCGAAGCAACGCTTCAATCCGCGCGCAACGTTATACTCGCCGCCACCTTCCCAAACTCGAAAGCTGCGCGTGGTCGCAATTCGTCCCTCGCCCGGATCGAAACGCAACATGATCTCGCCGAGACTGACGATATCCCAGCGACAATCTTTCTTCTCTTTGACCACGAAATTGCTCATACATTTTTAGCCACAAAGAGGCACAAAACAGACAAGAAAAGATCTTTTTGTGCTTTTTGTGCCTTTTTGTGGCTCATTAAAGCTTAGCGGGCTCGAGCTTTGGCGACAACAGGTGAAAGACCAGCAGGGCCGCAAGGTAGGCGGAAGCGGCGATAATAAAGATCGGCACGTAGCTGCCGGTGCGCTGAAGTATTTCGCCGACGAGTCGCGAGATCATCATGCCGCCGATCGCGCCGGCCATGCCGCCGATGCCAACCACCGATCCAACCGCGTGTCGCGGAAACATGTCCGAAGTCGTCGTAAAGAGATTACAGGACCAACCCTGGTGTGCTGCCGCCGCGATGCCAATCAGCACCACCGCCACCCACACGTTCGACGCCTGCGCCGCAAAGACGATGGGAATCACCGCGAGCGCGCAGATCAACATCGCCAGCTTGCGCCCTTTGTTGATGGTCCAACCACGTTTGATCAACGACGACGACAGCCAGCCACCGCCGATACTTCCGATGTCAGCCAAAAGGTAAACCACGACGAGCGGTGGTCCAAAGTCTTTCAAGCTGAGGTTGTGACGTTTGTGCAGAAAGTCAGGCAGCCAGAACAGATAGACCCACCAGATCGGATCGGTCATGAACTTCGCGATCGAGAAGGCCCAGGTTTGCCGGTGCGGAAACAAACGCGCCCACGGCACTGTAACCACCGGCTCCGCTGGATCGCTGCGAATGTAGTCAAGCTCGGCTTTCGAGAGCGAAGGATGTTCTTCAGGCCGGCGATAAAGCGCCCACCATGCAAGCAGCCACAGAAACCCGATCGCGCCGGTAACGATAAACGCAGCGCGCCAGCCCCACGCGAGCGTGATCACCGGCACGACGAGCGGTGTTACCAGCGCGCCGATGTTGGTGCCGGAGTTGAAGATTCCGGTAGCGAGGGCGCGTTCTTTCTTCGGAAACCATTCGGCGACTGTTTTGATCGCCGCCGGAAAATTCCCGGCTTCGCCGAGTCCCAGGAAAAAGCGCGCGACGCCGAAACCGAAGACTGTGCGCGCCAACGCGTGGCCCATCGCCGCCACACTCCAGAAAATTATCGCGAGCGAGAAGCCTTTGCGCGTGCCGATGCGATCGATCAAACGTCCAACGCCAAGCAGACCGATCGCGTATGCACCCTGAAAGGCGAAGACTACCCAACTGTAACCAATCTCGGTCCAACCAATCTCGGTTTCCAGGGTCGGCTTGAGAATGCCGATTACCTGGCGATCGATGTAGTTGATGGTCGCAGCGAAGAACAGCAGCGCACAGATCACCCAGCGATAGTGTCCGACCGCGGATGCACGCGAAGTAACGCGGATTGATTCCGCTGATTTGATCATCGTCCCATCCAGCCTCCATCGACTACCAGAACGTGTCCGTTGATGTAATCACTCGCACTCGACGAAAGAAACACGGCCGCACCCGCGAGGTCTTCAGGCTCGCCCCAGCGGGCGGCGGGGATACGCTCGAGAATCTGGCGGTTGCGGGTTTCGTCAGCCTGGAGCGCGGCGGTGTTGTTCGTGCGCATGTAACCTGGCGCGATCGCGTTCACGTTGATTCCGTGTTTGGCCCACTCGTTTGCCAGCGCCTTGGTGAGCTGGGCCACGCCGCCCTTCGAAGCCGCGTAAGCAGGAACTGTAATACCGCCCTGAAATGAAAGCAACGAGGCGACGTTGACGATCTTGCCGCCGCGTCCGGCTTCGATCAGGTGACGACCAACCAGTTGCGAAAGACGAAAGACACTCGAGAGATTTACTTCGATAACGGCGGCCCAATCTGCTTCAGAGTAATCGACCGCGGGCGCGCGGCGGATCGTGCCGGCGTTGTTGACGAGAATGTCGATACGGCCGAAACGTTCGAGGGTTTGTGACACCAGGGCTTTTGGCGTTTCGGGGTCACTAAGATCACCGGTAACAGCATGGGCCACACCGCCGGCGCTCTCGATCCGATCGCAAGTCGATTCGGGCGAACGAGTGTTGCCGTGACAGCAAACCTGCGCGCCGGCTTCGGCCAGTGCGATGGCGATCGCAGCGCCTAATCCGGTCGAGGCGCCTGTAACCAAAGCGACGCGATCGTTTAGTTTGAATTGATCAAGAATCAAGAGAGCTTCAGCCCGTTACCGTAGTTTCACGCAAAGGCGCAAAGATAAAAGAAGGCGCAAAAGGGGAATTCTTTGCGAGCTTATCTTTTAATCTTTGCGCCTTTGCGTGAAATCAGTCTGCCTTCCCTAAAAAGTCTTCGCGCAAGGGAGAAAAGATGTCGATCAGGACCACTTCCTCGTCCATCATCGTAGCGCCGTGCCAGCAGTTTGACGGGAAGTGCAGCACGTCGCCGGCTTTTGCGATCTGTTCTTTGCCTTCGATAAAGAAACGCACGCGGCCGCGCTCGACGATCGTCATCTGCTCGTGTGGATGATCGTGTTCCGGAGTTACCAGAAACGGCTTGAATCGAAAACGACAGATCATCATGCGACTCCCGACAAACATCTGCCGCTCGATTCCCTCCGCCGGATTCTCGACCGGAATGTTGGACCAATTCAAATGCCGGGCGAAATGGCCGTTGCCGTTGCCATTTCCGTTGGTATCGATTTCAGAAGAGGTGTTGGACATTCTGCTCCTACTTCTTGTCACTAACAGCTTCCAGACCGGATCCGCCCGCCGCATACTCGGGTTGCACGTTCACCACGCCATAAAGCCGATCCTCGCCTTCGCGGATCGCCGCCATCATCCACAGGAAATTGATCTGCCCGCCCGGCGCCGCGACGTTCGGGTGATATCCCTGCGGCATCAACACGCAATCACCCTCGCGCACGACCTGGACCAGCTCCGGCTGCTGCGGATCGGTATAGACAAACTGCACGCCAAACGACGGCGCCGGCATGTCGATAAACAGATATGCTTCCTCGAGTAGTTTTGAATGCTCGTGAGGCGGCCACGACGTCCAGTTGCCGGGCGTTGAAAAAGTTACCCCGGCCATGATGCGGCCGGCTTCGACGTTCGCGCCGATCAGCACGTTCAAGTCGCGCTCCGCGGGCGGCTTGCCGGCAATCAGGTGCAGCTTCGGGTTCTGGCGCACCTCCTGGTACGAAACAAACTTCGTCGGATAGCGCTTCTCCACGGGCGCCGAGACTTCGGCCAGGTCGCAGCCATCCGGACCATCTGGTCCAACTTCGATCTCGGTGTCACGCGATACGTAAACCGCATCGTACTGATCCAGTGAAAACTGTTCGCCGCCGGCTTTGACAGTCGCTTTGCCTTTCAGACAGATCAACCCGATCTCGTGATCGTTGCTGTTGAACTCAATCGGCGCATCGCCGGATGCAAGCGTGATGCGGCCATAGTGCAGGTAACGAGCGGCGGTCGCGCCCGGAGCGACAGCCGTGCGACGTCCTTTGCCTTCGTGGGTCTTCGGAACGAAACAAGTTTCCGGGGTGATTGGGTTTTGAGCTACTGCCTGGTCCATGAAAACTCCTCGTCATTATTTCGCAGGATTTACAAGATTTTCATGATTATCATGTAAATCCTGTTTATCCTTTACACAACTTACCTCGGTGTCAGCGCGATCTCGAATTTTAGAGCGCTACTCGTCACCGTAATATCTTTAGCCTCAAACACGAGATGCAACGGTATCGCACCATGAACGCCGCGCCCTAGAATGCTGTCGCCGGTTGCCAGCACCGAGACTTTGAGCGGAAAGTTCGCTTCCGGCATCCGGACTTCGAGTGACCCCTGAGTCGAAGTAAAACGATCGACGCGCACTCCTTTCACCATTTCGGTTTCCGCGCGATCGTGCGTCGTCGGCACCGCGAGCCACCAGCGCCGGATACTAACCGGCTGCTTTGAACTCAATGTTTCTTCGCGTGTCAACGTGCCGTTGTCGACGTGCCAGTAAACCTCGCTCGTCAGTCCGATGTCCTGTGGCTTGCCGGCCGGCGTACCGACGACGGCCCATTTGGTCCAGCGCACACGCAACGAATGGCCGTCAGCGCCAGGTTCGATCGCATCAGCGCCATCAGTCGCAACCACTGTGCGGCCGTCAGCCAGCTCAATAAAAGGCGTCAACGACGAATAGACTTGTTCGACCGGCGCCGCAAAACCCGGTAAGCCATGGGGCGACGGTTGATAGTCTGACATGCCCGGCTTTGGACCAGTCGTGATCGGCAACGCAAACCGCAAAAGCCCCTCGCGCACTACCCAAACTCCAGCCGATCTCTCAGCCGACTTGCGGAAAAATTCAAAACGCGCAACCGGCCGCAAGGAGGGCACGACGGGAAAGGTTGTGATCCCTTCCTTCTCCAGCGCATTCACGATCGGCGTGTGTGAATTCGCCAGCTTACCAAAGAATCCCGTCGTCTGTTGCCATTCACGATCGCGCGAGATGTAAGCATAGTTGCCGCGGCCAAAGGCAAAGATCGAAAGCAGGTGCGTGTCGGCGCGATAGTCGTGTTGCAAATAATTCCACGCCTGGTAGTAAAGCGCGGCGATATCAGCGAGCGGCGCTGGACGAAACTCAGCATGCGACGCCAGAAAGCCTGCTATCTCGGGCGTGTCGAGATAACTGACCACGCCCTGGCTGCGCCCCCAGTTGTAGCCGTAACCATCTTCCGAAACTACGTCCCACCAAAGCCGCATCTGCGCCTGCAACGAACGACGAATCCTGTCGAGCAGATCCTTGCGCCCCGCAGTCTCTGCTGCTTCCCAGATGTAACGCGCGTACTCGTTTGAGTAACGATCGAAACGACCGGTCGGCGGCGCGTCGTCCGCGTAAAGATTGCCTTCGGTGAACTGCACTGCCGCGCGATCGAGCAGCTTGTCGAGAAACGCGCGATCGTTTGAGATCCCAAGCTCGTAACCGATACTCGCGATGCGCGAAGCCACGCCAAGATAATTCTCCGCGAGGTTGATTACTTTATTGGTCTTCGGATCGTAGAAGCGCTCCGGATTCAACAAGGAGCGCCACGCCTTTTGTTCCTCCGGCGACAAACTCTGCCACAGCGGATTCGTTTTCAAATCGCGACCGAAGTGACGCAAAGCCAAAGCCGCATAGAGCTGCGAAAACGCCTTGCTGCCGGCGCGCGATTCAATCAGGCCAATCTGGCCCACCGTCTTCGCCAGATCGCGACCCGCAAGCTCGCGGTTGCCCGTAGTTTCGGCGTACGCGGCGAGCGAACGCATGAATGTGCCCCACGAGTATTCACCCGTAGTCGGCACGCCGAGAATGCGATCCGGCGGCGGATCCAGCGACTTGATCGCCGCCAGATGCGCCGCGAGCTCTTTTCCGAGAAATGTATTGACCTCGTCGCGCAGGCTGGCCGTTGTCACCGTACGCGCCTGAGCGGTAACGCACAAGCAAACGCAGATGACACAGATAAAAGCGGATTTGGTTTTTCTGATCTGTGTCATCCGTGTTTATTCGCGGCTAAAACATCAATTTCAAACCAAACTGAATATTCCGTGGCGGACCCGAAGTCGAAATCTGCCCAAACGCCGCGTTACTGAGATTGACCTCGAGGTCGCGGAGATTAGTCCGGTTGAAAGCATTGAATATATCAGCCTGGAAGCGCAGCTTGAACCGCTCCGTCAACCCGAAGTTACGACGCAGCGAGAAATCCCACGACTGCGCGCCCGGTCCTTCGATTGTGCCCACGCCGCAGGTGCCGCGACGAGAATCCGGCGCCGCCTGAAAACCGGCCCGATCGGCCCAACGGTTTGCGTCGCGCTCGCCATTCGGGAAGAGCGGGTCGCCGATGCAATCCGCGCGACGATTTCCGAGCGCAGAGTTTCCGGTCGCGGTCGCCGTCAGGTAAGGACCTGACTGTAAACGCGTGATGCCGCTGATCTCGTAACCGTCGAGCACGGCCTTCGCAAAACCCCGCATGCGGTTGAACATCTTCGGCGTGTAAGTGTAAGTCAACGAAAAGACGTGACGGCGATCAAACGTCGCTGGTCCATAGTTGAACCTGCGGTTGAAAGCATCTTCGGGATTGTCGTTGAAGCCGCTGGCATCGGTCAGCACCTTGGAAAACGTATACGAAGTGGTCATCAGCAGATCGCCTTTACGCTTGGCGGCGTAAAGCTGCATGCCGTGATAGTTCGAAGTCGAATCACTCAAACGCATGCGGATCGCCGTGTAGCCTTTATACGGCCGCAGGAAGTTGACGTTGACGTTCGGTCCCGGAGGAATATTGGCGCGAAGCTGATCGAAGGTCGGTTGATTGATGTCGGGCTGACGAATCAAATGGCGCCCGAGATTACCGACGTAAGCCGCCTCGGCAAAGATTCCGTGCGGCAGTTCGCGTTGCACGCTGAGGCTGTAGCTCATCGTGTACGGCGTGTCGAGATCCGGATTGACGGCATTGATCTGCGCGAAGGGCGCAGCAGTTGTCGAACCGCCGGTGATATTGCTCAGGTTCGCGTTCTGGAATTGCGCGCTCGTGGCGTACGGCGGATTGCTTAGCGACGGAAAGATTAGGTTTCCCTCGATGCGATCGTAGTACATCCCAAAGCCGCCGCGAATCGAGGTCTTGTTGTCTTCAAAAGGTGAATACGCGAAACCGACGCGCGGCATGAAGTAGTGATGACCTTCGTAAAGCCCACGCGGCGCGCCGGTCGGCACCGCCCGCACGTCCGCTGAATCACCACCGGGAACGCGTCCGAGCTCCTCAGACGGCACACCATCGCCCGCCCGAACCAAACCGTTGAAACGGTTTCCGCCCTTGGTCGGGTCGATGTTTCCGTTCGTAAGAATCGTCACGGCCTGCGCGGGATCGTAAAGTGACGGATCGAAGTTGGCCAGGTTGTTCGCCTGCGTGTAGATCGGCTGGCCAAACTGATAACGCATGCCGAGCTCGAGACTCAGTTTGCGACTGACCTTCCAACTGTCGGCAACGAACGCTTCAGTTTGCGTGAAACGGAAGAAGCCTAAGGGATCGAGTGCCTGCTCGCTGTATGTGCGGAAGTTTCCGAGCAGCGCATCGGCGAAAGCCTGGTTCGTGGTGCGTGTGTTTCCACCAGTGTTGAAATCAACCTGGCCCGCATAAGTCGTGCGCGCGTTTTGATCGATACGATTACGAGTGACGCTCAGGCCGGTCTTCAACGTGTGACTGCCGCGCACCCAGGTGATGGTGTCGCTGGCGTTCATGTCGGTAGTCGGTGAAACCAGCGAACGCGCCGCGCCGAAGAAACTCGCGAAACCGGTGATGGTTGTATCCGGAATCGAATTCTCAAAGCGTCCGCCCCCAGTGAACAGTTGCTGGAATTGGAAGCCGTAAGTTTCGCGCTTCCAGAGCTCACCGTCCGGCGGAATGCGTTGGGCCACTATCGCGCCCGTCACCTTCGCTTCGTTGATGAACGTCGGCGTGATCAGCCACGTGTGCGAGAGTTGCATCGAGGTTCCGGGACGCCGGCGCAAACTCGGAATGGTCGGCAACTGCGTGGTGATGAACGTGCCGAACGGATCGATCAAAACATTCTTATCGTGAATGTAACGACCGTAGAGCGTGTGCTTCTCGTTGATGCGATAGTCGATACGCAGCAAGTCTTCGCGATAATCGAGCGGGTTTGGCTGCTGGAAAGTCACGTTGTTGCCAATCGGGCTGTTGATAAACGCGGTCGCGAGTGCGATCGACTGGCGATAAACATCGGCGATCGCGCGGCCGTCCGTAGTGATGCGATTCGCTGGAATGATGTTGCGCAGCGCAACGTTTGTGCCGCCAAAACAGCCGGCGCGGTTTGCGGTCGTACACGCCAGCGCGCTGTTTGGATCCTTGAGCAGCCCGTCGTCGTTGGTACCGACGATCCCGTCGGCGCCTCGCAGCCGGAAAGAAAAATCGCCGTTCAACTCAGCCAGGGTCGGTACGGTGCGGCGCTGTGCGGCTGAAAGACGACGAATGTACTTCCATTCCTGCCCACCGAAGAAAAAGAGCTTGTTCTTGAATATTGGACCACCGATGCTGTAACCGAAGTTATTAAAGCGCAAGGTTGGCCTGACCGGCGCGAAGAATGAACGCGCGTCGAGCTTGTCGTTTCTTAGAAACTCAAACGCGCTACCGTGGAAGTCGTTGCCGCCGCTGCGCGTCACGAGACTCACCTGCGCGCCGGAATTGCGGCCGTATTCGGCGGAGAAGTTCGACGTCTGAATCTTGACTTCCTGGATGTAATCGATGCCGAGGTTGTTGATCTGGCTGGCATTGCTGCCCGACTGCAAGTTGAATCCGCCGTCAACCGTGACGTTGTTCGTCTGGCCGCGATTACCGTTGATCGATTGGTTGTTCGTAGCGAGACTGGTTGTCAGCTCGAGCTGATCGTCGTTTAGCAGCGCCACGCCGGGAACGAGCGAGAGCAGTTGAATGTAGTTACGACCATTGAGCGCGAGGTTCTGCACCTGCTGCTGATCGACGACGCGCGCCACCTCGCCGGAGGTCGTGTTAACCGTCTCACCAGAGGAGCCGACGATCTCCACCGTCTCTGAAACTTCGCCGACTTCGAGTTTGAGATCGACCGTGAGACGCGCGTCGGCAGTCACGCTCTGACCGGAGACGAGTGCCTTCTTATAACCTTTCTGCTCCGCCTCGATCGTGTAAGTGCCGACGGGAAGATTCGTGACGGTATAAAAGCCGTTCTCGTCAGTCGTGACAGTGCGTTCTAAATTGTTCGCACTGTTCGTGACTTTGACCGCTGCGTTGGGAACGGTGGCTCCGTTCGAATCCTGCACCGTGCCCGAAATGCGACCGACGACGGTTTGGCCCAATGCGGTTTGACAGGCGACGAGGATGAGTAGCAGAAACCACAAAAGTGGCAGTCGGGTTTGTGTAGTACAACGCATCGATCTAGACCTCCACGGAAGAGTTTTTAGCCACGGATTACACAGATGGCTTCGCCAAACGGATTTTTAAGCAACCATCGGGGCCGCGAAGGCTGGTGCGGCCACCAGTGCCACCGCGCCACGCAGGCGCGGGTGATCTTCAGCGGGCACGACGTGGATCTCGGTAGTGCCGCCGAATTCAGTTAACGTTCGTTCGCGCAGCGCGCTGCGCACGATGGGTTCGATCAAGCTCCAGGCAGTGGTGATTTCGCCGCCGATAAAAATGCGCGCGGGATCGAGTGCGTTGATGATCGACGCGAGACCCAGGCCGAGATAACGCGCGGTCGAGTTGATCGCCGCGAGTGCTTTTGCATCGCCGGCACGAGCACGCGCGATCAAGTCTTCGACTGAGAAGTTCGCGGCTTCGGCCTCACGCGGGCGTGGCTCGGACAAGTCGCGGCCGAAGTAACGCGAGAGGGTCGCGAGGTTTGAAATGTAAGCTTCCCAACAACCGGTGGCGCCGCAGGAACACTTTGGACCATCGATGCTCAACGGTACGTGTCCAAATTCGCCCGCGGTGTTGTGACGACCGCGGAGTAGTTCGCCGTTTACCACAATCCCCACGCCCACGCCGTCTGAAACGCTGACGAAAACTGAATTGCCGGAAGCGACAATGTCGCTGCGCGTGGCCCATAGTTGGGCCAGGGCGCACGCCTTACCGGAATTCTCAATGTGCACCGCAATTCCGAGCGCGGCCGCGAGCGGATCGCGCAAGTTGACGTCGCGCCACGAAAGTGTGGGCGCGTGCAGCACGCGACCGCGCGCGGGATCGACCATGCCCGGCACCGCCACACCAACACCTTCACACGCGCCGACTTCCTTGTAATCGCTGAGCACTTGCCTGATGCGACGTGCGAGCTCCTGAATCAGCACGTCGACGTCGCGATTGGTTTGAAAACTGCTGACCACGCCGAGCTGACGACCCATCACATCCGTGACAATGATGTAAGTGCGCGACGCGCGAATGTCGACGCCGACTACGCAACGCTGGCGTGAGTCGATGTAGAGAGACGTCGGCCGCCGACCGCGGCCAACTGATTCGCCGACGGCACCTTCGAAAATCAACTTTTCTTCGAGCAACTCGCTGACGAGCAGGCTGGCGACACCGCGGCGCACGTTCATGAGCCGCGCCAGGTCCGCGCGCGACACCGGCTGGTGCGCGCGAATCAGGTTGAGCGCGATCTGCCGGTTGATTTCACGGCTGGTCCCGCGCCGTGCGACCTTAAAGTCGTGTGGGTTTATCTTGCGCATAACGGATATTGTTCTTTATTAAGACTAATTAGACGAAC
>Ga0070699_100000985_pt1 | contig 26518 bp, 18 predicted proteins | sample KBSK1503metaG_FD_65473 | JGI IMG/M metagenome (GOLD analysis project Ga0070699, IMG submission 65473) | Corn, switchgrass and miscanthus rhizosphere microbial communities from Kellogg Biological Station, Michigan, USA - KBS K1-50-3 metaG | ecosystem: Host-associated > Plants > Roots >...
TGACGCGCAGCGGCAGGAGATTCTTGGACTAATCCGGCCTTTCGCAAGGAGTCGGTTTCCCCTATTGTTGGTGCGCCTTTCGGGCTGACCCATTCCCAGCGTTCCAGTCTCCTTCCAGGTGGATGCCGATGAATGATTCCCGGTTCCGGCTCTCGGTGATGATGTTCCTCCAGTATTTCATCTGGGGATCCTGGTTCGTCACCATGGGTACCTACCTTACCGAAACCCTGAAGTTCACCGGCCAGCAGGTCGGCCTGGCCTATGGGGCCACCGCCATCGCAGCCCTGGTGTCGCCCTTTTTCATCGGGATCGTGGCGGACCGGTTCTTCGCCTCCGAGAAGCTGCTCGCGATCCTGCACCTGGCCGGCGGGGTCATCATGTGGTACGTCTCGACCCGCACCACGTTCAGCACGTTTTATCCGGTCCTGATTCTCTACGCCCTCTGCTACATGCCCACGCTCTCGCTCACCAACGCGGTAGCGTTTCACCACGTCACGGACCCGGCCCGCGACTTTCCGCTGATCCGGGTGCTGGGAACGATCGGCTGGATCGTGGCCGGCATCGTGGTGGGCAAAGTGCTCCATGCCGACGCCCTGGCGACGCCGATGAAGCTGTGTGCCGGCGCGTCCATCCTGATGGGGCTCTACTCCTTCGCGCTGCCCCACACACCGCCCAAGGCGGCCGGCACGCCGTTCAGCGCCCGCGACGCCCTGGGGCTCGACGCTCTCCAGCTGCTCAAGGATCGTTCGTTCCTGATTTTCGTACTGGGATCCTTCCTGCTCTGTATCCCGCTCCAGTTCTACTACACCTGGGCCAACCCGTTTCTGAATGAGATCAAGGTGAAGGATGCGGCCTTCATCCAGACCTTCGGGCAGATGTCGGAGATCGCGTTCATGCTGGCGCTCCCGTTCCTGCTGCGCCGCTATGGCATCAAGGTGATCATGCTGACCGGCATGCTGGCCTGGGCGCTGCGCTATGTCGCCTTCGGCTACGGCAATGCCGGCAGCGGCATGTGGCTCATCCTGGCGGGCATCCTGCTCCACGGGGTGTGCTATGACTTCTTCTTCGTGAGCGGCCAGATCTATACCGACGAGCAGGCCGGCCCCCGGATCCGGGCGGCGGCCCAGGGCTTCCTCAATTTTGTCACCAATGGGTTGGGGTATTTCATCGGAGCGTTCGTCTCCGGCCGGGTGGTCCAGCACTTCACCGATCCGGCGGGCGCCCACAACTGGCACTCGATCTGGCTGGTGCCGGCAGCGGGAGCGGCAGTGATCCTGGCGATCTTCGCGCTCGCGTTCCGACCCAGGCTCGGGAATCCAGCGCCAGCCGCGAGGTAGGGCAAGGGTCAAAACAGCAACTGCAACTGCTCCTCGCGGAGGCCGCGGTGGACACGCGGCGAACGCGGTGAACAACAACTACACTGCGCCATTTGTTAGTAGTATTTATTGCAGTTGTTTTGCTGTTCGCCGCGGCCTTCGCGCTTCACCGCGTCCTCCGCGAGGAGCTTTTGCCGGGCTGACCATAACTAACGAATCTCAATGGCCCAATGATTCTTGCACTTGCCTTTCTTGCCTTAGGCCAGCCGTCGGTTGATACGGTTCCAATCTCCGTCATCCCAGAACCGGTCTCCATTACTCGCGGAACCGGCGAATTCGTCCTGACGCCCGGGACCATGATCTGGACCGACAGCGCCACGTTCAACCTGGGCTACCAGCTGGCCGGGTACCTGGAACCGGCCACCGGCATCGAGTTGCCGGTGTCGACGCCCGGCGCGCTCACCGCCAAGATCATCATTCTCCACATCGATCCATCGGTCGCCCGGCTGGGCCCGGAGGGATACCGGCTGCTGGTGGAGCCGGAGCGGATCGTGATCACGGCCCCGGAAGCGGCCGGGCTGTTCTATGGCATCCAGACCCTGCGCCAGCTGTTTCCGCCCGCCATCTTCCGGGACGCGGTGGTCGGCACCCCGCGGTGGAGCGTGCCGGCCGTGACGATCGAGGATTATCCGCGCTTCAGCTGGCGCGGCGCCCACCTCGACGTGGGCCGCCACTTCATGTCGAAGGAATTCGTCAAGAAGTACATCGACCTGCTTGCCCTTCACAAGATGAACCGGTTCCACTGGCACCTGACCGAGGACCAGGGCTGGCGGATCGAGATCAAGCGCTATCCGCGGCTTACCGAGATCGGCGCCTGGCGCCGGCAGTCCATGATCGGCAGGTTCTCTTCCGATCCGGACCGGCAGACGTTCGACGGTGCCCGGCACGGCGGGTTCTACACCCAGGACGACATCCGGGAGATCGTCGCCTACGCCCAGGATCGGTTCGTCACCATCGTCCCGGAGATCGAAATGCCGGGCCACGCCCAGGCCGCGATTGCCGCTTATCCCTGGCTCGGGGTTACCGGCGACTCGGTCGACGTGCTGACCGCCTGGGGCGTCAGCCCCTACATCCTGAACCCCACCGACAGCGTCGTGACTTTCATGCAGGATGTGCTGACCGAGGTGATGGGGCTGTTCCCCGGCGCATTCATTCATATCGGCGGGGATGAGGCGATCAAGGACCAGTGGAACGCCAGCTCCCGGGTGCAGGCCAGGATCCGGCGACTGCACCTGCAGAACGAACAGGAAATGCAGAGCTGGTTCATCCGCCAGATGGACCGGTTCCTGAGCCAGCGCGGGCGCCGGCTGATCGGCTGGGACGAGATCCTCGAGGGCGGGCTGGCGGAGAATGCGGCGGTGATGTCGTGGCGGGGGATTTCGGGCGGCGTCGCGGCGGCCAGGGCAGGGCACGACGTGGTCATGGCTCCGACCAGCAACACCTACTTCGATTACTACCAGTCGCGGGACCTGCTGAACGAGCCGCTCGCGATCGGCGGCTTCCTGCCTCTCGATTCGGTCTATGCTTTCAATCCGATGCCGCCCGACCTGGAGCCCCAGTACCGGAAGCACATTCTGGGCGCCCAGGGCCAGCTCTGGACCGAGTACATGGCCACGCCAAAACAGGTCGAATACATGGCCTACCCCCGCACTTCAGCGCTGGCCGAAGTGGTGTGGAGTCCGCCGGAGCGAAAGAACTACCAGGACTTCCTGGCGCGGCTGGGACCCCATCTCGAACGATTGCAGATTCTCGATGTGAACTTCCGCCCGCTGCAGAGCCGGATCCGCTGCTGTGCCCGCACCGGGACTAACTGAGAAACAGCAACAGCTCCTCGCGGAACACGCGGAAGGTCCGCGGAACGGTTCCAGCTCTTACGACCATCGCTGGACATCCATCCCTTCTGAGTATTCGTTGAAGAATTCTGGCGCTTCTGATGTACTTACATAAGTGGGCGGGTCGTCCCAAGACGTTCTGCGTTGGTTCCGCGGCTTCCGCGAGGGGCAGTTGCAGTCTGCGTGCTCCCGATCTCAATCACGGCTTCCAGGTGCCTTTGGCGACAGCGGGTCTGAATTTCTCTAATCCTCGGGGCGGGAACTCCAACGTCCGACCCGACTCCGCCGCCATGTAGGCCGTCATCAGGATCTTCACGACTTCCAGCCCATCCGCGAAAGTCAGCAGCGGCTTCTCGCCCTTCAGAAACACCCGCACAAAATGCCGGTCCTCGGCCTCGTAGCCATAGGCCGCGGGTTCGTTGGGAACCACCGGCATCAGCCCCATCTCGGCATTCTGCTTTTCGACCAGGTCCTCGCCGGACTTGCCCTTCACTTCGCGGCTGAAAAACAGCTTGAGCTCGCTGTCCAGGGTATTCCACGACATGGAATACTCGGGGCCCAGCAGCTCGCCGGACAGCCGGAGGCCGGCGCCGACAAAACTCCACGACGTGGTGGCCTCGCCGATCAACGGAAGGCCGTTCCTGTCCTCGAATTCGATGGAGACGCTGGCGAAGTCTTCCGACGGGCGCTTGAGATAATTCACTTCCTTGCCCATCGCCTGGGCCAGCCGCCGGGCATACTCCGGGCGCGACCATTTGAGACTGGCGATGCGGGCCGAAAGCCGGACCGGACGGATCGCATCCCGGTCATCGCCGGGCCGGGTGAGCAGGAAGCGCACGACCTCGACCGAATGGCACATCATGTCGTTGAGGACGCCGCCGCCCTGGAGCTGGCCCTGCCAGAACCAGGGCATGTGCGGGCCACTGTGTTCCTCGGCCGCGCGGGCCAGGTAGGGGCGACCGGTGAGCGCGGCGCCCCGGGCCCAGATGAGATCGCGGCCCCGGGTCACCCCGGGCGAGAACAGCTGGTTCTCCAGGTACCCGGTCCGGAGACCCACGCTGTTCACCAGCTTCACCACCTGCTTCGCCTCTTCCACGTTTCGCGCCAGCGGCTTCTCGCTGGCCAGCCCCTTCAGCTCGCCGCGGCCCCGCTGGATCGTGTCCACGATCTCTTCCACGTTCTCGATCCGCGCCTGGTTGGGCCCGCACAGCCAGAGCGCGTCGATCGAGGGATCGGCGACCATTTCGGCGATCGAGCGGTAGGCCCGCGCGGGGCCGACATCCAGCTGGCGGGCGAAGTTCGCGGTATCGCCCGCGCGCTTGGCGTTGGGACTCCAGATCCCCAGCACGTCCGCGTCGCGCACGCCCTGGAAGGCCTGGAGGTGGAACCGGGTATTGAACCCGCTGCCAATGAAGCCAACTCCCAAGCGTTTCTTAGTCATGTGAAGTTCTTTGGCTTATGGCGTATAGCGTATGGCATATCGCGGGCACTCAAAGGAGTTTGAGTTCCTCGCGGACCTGCCACATGCCATACGCCATACGCTATGAGTATTTGACGCCCAGCTTCGACAGCGCCTCGGGGGGACAGCCCTTCCACTCCGGAACAAAAGTGTTGCCTTTGTACTGGAGATCTTCCACCCCGAGCTTGCTGGAGAAAAAGGCCGACGCCGTCATGTCGCGGAAGCGGTTGAAGAAAGTCACTCCGTGGCTCAATTCCGGCTTCGCCTTCGAGGGCCAGGCGATTTCGTCGAGCAGGGTGGTGCGCTGCGCCGCGGTGCAGCCCAGGAACGGCTGGCCGTAGCGGTCCCGGCACTCGTTGTCCATCCAGGCGAGCCCGCCCCGAACCGCTCCCTGGTTGTCGGGATACGTGGTCAGGATGAAGTCCATGAACTCCGGCGCACCGGCGTCGGTCGCACTGCCGGAGCGCTCATCGGCGGGAATAACGAGATCGGCCAGCAGCTTGACCGTGTCATACTCGTGAGGCGAGAAAAACGTGGGCGCGTAGGCCCTGCCGGTAAGGGCGGCAGTCCGCTGGGCTTCGACCACGGCCTCGCGGGCTCGCTTGACCGCGCCGGGCGGCCACTTGAGCACCGTGGAGAGCGGGGCCAACGCCAGCATGCCGACGATGTCGCGGCGGGTCATATCAGCCATTTCGGACTCCTGCGTGGATTTGAGAGCGTATGGCATATGGCGTATGGCAGTTCCGAGAGACGTCACCCTCCTCTTGTCACCGCCATAAGCTATACGCTATACGCCGTTACAGGCTGTTTGCTCGCTTCTGCGCAATGATGTACTCACTCGTGCGCATGGACAGCGCGAGAATGGTCCAGGTGGGGTTCTTGTCCGCCTGCGACACGAACGGGCCGCCATCGGTGACGAACAGGTTCTTCACGTCGTGGGCCTGGCTGTACTTGTTGAGCGCCGACGTCTTCGGGTCGTTCCCCATGCGGATGGTCCCCAGCTCGTGGATGATGCTGCCGCCGCTGGAGATGCCATAGCCGTCCTCCGCGGACGGCATCTCGTCGAAGACCTGGCCCCCCATCTCGGCGATCAGGGCGCGGAAGGTCTCCTGCATGTGCTTCACCTGCTTGTATTCGTAGTCGGTCCACTTCCAGTGGAAGCGGAGCACCGGGATGCCCCATCGGTCGACCACCTTGGGATCGATCTCGCAGTAGGAATCGTCGTTGGGGACCATCTCGCCCCGGCCGGAGAACCCGATCGTCGCGCCGTAGTACTTCCGGTATTGATCCTTGAGAGCCTTGCCGTACCCGCCGCCCTCGGGATAGCTCTGAATGCCGCCCATGAATCCGTAGCTGGGCTGGTAAAGTCCGCCCCAGACTTCGATGTGATAGCCCCGGGGGAAATCGAGCTTCTTGTTGTCGAGCCACCAGGGCATGTAGAGATGCCCGCCACCGGTGCCGTCCTCGTTGTGGGGGACCGGATTGACCATGCGGGGGATATAGCCCGCCACGTCGGTGCCGGTGGTGTCGGTCAGGTACTTGCCGATAACGCCACTCGAATTGGCCAATCCCTGGGGAAAGCGCGAGCTCTTCGAGTTGAGGAGAATCCGGGCCGATTCACAGGCACTGGCCGCCAGCACCACGACCCGCGCGTCGACGTGGTGGTCCTCGCCGGTTGCTTTGTCGATGTAGTTGACTCCGGTGGCCTGGCCCGCGGCATTGGTGGTCACCTCGCGCACCATGCAGCCGGTCATCAGGGTCAGCTTGTTGGTGGCGCGGGCCGGTGGGATCAGGACGTTGGTCGAGGAAAAATTGGAATTGGTGGCGCAGCCCCGGTTGCACTGGCCGCAGTAGTGACAGGCGGGGCGGCCGTTGTGGACCTGGGTGAGGATGGAGAGCCGGCCGGGAATGCAGGTGACGTTGAGCTTGTCGGCGGCCTGCTTGACGTACAACTCGTAACAGCGCGGCTTGGGCGGCGGCAGAAAATTGCCGTCGGGATGGTTGCGCAACCCCTCCCGGCTCCCGAAGATCCCGACCAGGTCGTCCACCCGGTCGTAGTAGGGCTTGATGTCATCGTAAGTGATGGGCCAGTTGTCGCCCAAGCCGTCGACGCTCTTCCGCTGGAAATCATCCGGCCCGAACCGGAGTGAGATCCGCCCCCAGTGATTGGTGCGGCCGCCCAGCATCCGGACCCGGAACCAGTCGAAGGTGGAACCCGGCGCCCGGGTATAGGGTTCGCCATCCAGCTTCCAGCCGCCCAGACCCGCGTCGAACTCGCCGAAGTTCCGCTCCGGTGTGGACGCCCCGCGCCGCGGGGAATCGTAGGGCCATTTGAGCATGGCGGAATCGGTGACGTTGTCCCACGACCGGCCGGCCTCCAGCATCAGGACCTCGGCGCCGGCCTCGGTGAGGACCTTCGCGGCCATTCCGCCTCCAGCCCCGCTGCCCACTATGACGACGTCATACACCTTCGACTGAGCCGCACGAAGTTGGGAGGAGGGGCCGCGGGGAGCCATTCGCGATTCCTTGGATTCGGATTGATCTGGGTCTGGTCGGTAGGTTCTCAATCTACAGATTTACCGCAAAGGCGCAAAGGACGCCAAGGGCGGCCAATGCGGTGAATCGGTCACACCGTGCACACCTGGACCGCTTCACGCAGGGAACGCAGCGGGTCCCGGGTCGGCATGAACTCGTGGGCCACGAAGCCCGCGAAGCCGGTCTCGACGATGGCGCTCGCGATCGCCCGGTAGTTCAGCTCCTGGGTGTCGTCCAGCTCATGGCGGCCGGGGACGCCACCGGTATGGTAATGGCCGATGTACTGGTGGTTATCCCGGATGGTGCGGATGATGTCGCCTTCCATGATCTGCAGGTGATAGATGTCGTAAAGCAGCTTGACCCGGGGGGAATTCACGCCCTGCATTACCCGGACACCCCACCCGGTGTGATCGCCCTGGTAATCGTGGTGATCCACCTTGCTGTTCAGCAGCTCGACGCAGACCGTCACCCCCTCCTGTTCCGCCAGTCCCTTGATGCTCGACAATCCTGCGATGCAATGCTCGGCGCCTTCGTCGTCCGAGATTCCATTCCGGTTCCCGAACATGGCGATGACGTTGGGAACGCCATGCTGCCGGGCGAGCGGGATGGTGCGTTCCAGCTCGGCCAGCAGCATGGCGTGGTGTTCGATCCGGTTGAACCCGGTCGCAATGAAATCCTTGCGATCGGTGGGGTAGCCCATGGAGCACACCAGGCCGTGGTCGTGGACCAGGTCCCAGTCGGCCGGGCCCAGAAGGTCGATGGCGGCCAGGCCCATGTCCTTCGCGGCGCGGCAGAATTCGGGGAGGGGAATGGAATCGAATGGCCAGCGGGATACGGATTGGCGGAGCCGGCCGGCGCTGCTCTGCCGGACCGGCGCGGCCCCGCTGGTTGCCAGGGCGCCCGCGATCACCAGGGAGCCCTGGATCAGGGAACGGCGGGAGATTGCGTCCATGCCAGCCTCTCGGGCCCGATGATTTCCAGCGGGAGAGGACCCGCGCTACCAGGACAGCAGGCTGCGGTCATCCAGGAACGCGGCGACTCCGACCAGCGACTTGAGGCTGGGTCCCCGCTTGAACGCCCGCACCGCCTCGCGCAGGGCAGGGACCGCCTGCCGGCCGGTATCCCGGCGGTACTGCTGATAGGTGCCCTTCAGCTCGCGATACACCCGGCGCAACGACCGGTTTTCGCTTTGTGATTCCTCGCTGGCGCGAGGTCCCGAGCTCGGGCTACCGAGCTTCGCGGGCCGCGGCTTGCGGGTCTTGGTACCAGCTGTCTTCTCCCGCTCTTCATTGCTCCCGCCGACCTCGGCGAGCCGGTCCCTTACCCGGTCGGTGAGGGTGCGCGAAGAGGATTGCGATGACTGGCTCGGCATGATGCCCTGCCCGAAAAAGGAGAGGCAAACGACTGCAGCGACGTAGGTTCGCTGAAAGATAACCTCATGGCCGGGTCCTCGCATTGGAGGCTTATTCCCCTGAGCCGCAGCATGGCCCTTCCTGGACTGACAGGGTACCCTTAATTCATCGCCGATAAGGCAACGTGAATTGAAGCTCCCCGGGCTGTCCTGCGCACTGCTGCTGCTGCTCTCCAGCCAGGCTGCGGCCCAGGACCGGGTTCCCGGCCTCGATCCTGCCAAGCCTATCAGCCAGTACGTCCACGATGTCTGGACCATCGACCAGGGCCTCCCCCAAAACAGTGTGTTCGCCATTGCCCAGGGTAGCGATGGGTATCTCTGGCTCGGCACCGAGGCCGGGCTGGTGCGGTTTGATGGCGTTTCCTTTACCACCTTCACTTCGGCGAACACCAGCGGGCTGCTGGACAACTACGTCAACGCGATTGCGGTGGATCAGTCCAGCCACGTCTGGGCCGGCACCTGGGTCGGTGGAATCAGCCGTTTGAGCCCGGGCCGATCCGAGGCGATCCCCGGTGCGTCGGGCTCGTTCGTGAATACCCTCTACCTGGACCGGGCGGGCACTATCTGGGCCGGGCGCAACGCCGGGCTCGCTCGAGTGCTGGGCGAGAGGTTCGTGCCGGTAGCTGGAACCGATACGGTAGTCTCCAGCGTGACGGAAGACAGCAACGGGACTCTGCTGGCCGCGACCGATGAGGGAATCTTCGCATTGCGGGCGGATCGGCTGGTTCCCTGGCAACCTCCGGGCGGCCGGATCGAGGGAACGGTGTGGACCCTGTACCGGGACCGACAGGGCGGCCTCTGGTTCGGCACACCGGACGCTCTTTATCACGCCCGCGGAGCCCGGTTCGAGAAGTTCGCGGCCGCCGAGGGACTTCCGTCCGGCGGCGTGACCGCGATCCTCCAGACCCGGAACGGGCAGTTGTGGGTGGGCACCAACGAGGGCGGTATCGCCCGGATGGTCGGAGGCAGGTTCCAGCAATTCACTGCCCGGGACGGGCTGTCCGACAATGACGTGACGGCTCTGCTGGAGGATCGGGAAGGGTCGCTCTGGGTGGGGACCCGTACCGGCGGACTCAACCGGTTTCGGGAGCCCATCCTCACGATCTACACTACGCGTGAGGGACTCTCCTCCAACGAGGTCTGGTCGGTGTATGGCGACCGGCGGGGGGACCTCTGGGTCGGGACCAGCGAAGGCGGTCTCGATCGGTTGCACGAGGGTCGTTTCACCACCTACACAGTCAAGGACGGGCTGCCCGGCACCTCGATATTCGCGACGCTCCAGACCAGAAACGGCGTGACCTGGGCCGCGACCGGCAATGGCGTGGCCCGGCTGCGGAACGGACACTGGGAGACGATGAGTGCCGCGGGATTCCCGGTCACCCGAGTGGCAGCCTTGACCGAGGACCACACCGGGGCGCTCTGGCTGGGCGGCAATGCCGGACTGCTTCGCTGGAAGGACGGAACCCTTCACGACTTTACCCGCGAGGCCGGTCTTTCCTCCCAGAGGGTCCGCACCATCGTGGAGGATCGGGACGGAACTCTCTGGATCGGCACCCACGGCATGGGATTGGTGCGGCTGGTGCACGGCCGGTTCACGACCTTTACGACGAAGCAAGGCCTGTCGAATGACGTGATCGAGTCGCTGTTCGCCGATGAGCATGGCCTGTGGGTGGGCACCCAGTCGGGTCTCGACCTGGTTCAGGACGGCCGGATCACCGTATTGCCGCTCAGTGCCGACGTCCTCATGACCGACCTGTTCCAGATACTCAAGGACGACCACGGTAACTTGTGGCTGACTTCGAACCAGGGGTTGGCCAGTGTAAGCCAGCAGGAGCTGCTCGACGCAGCCGGCGGAAAGCCGGGCAGCGTCCCAGTTCACCAGGTGGTGGCACTCGACGGGCGGCGCCGGATCGAGTTCAACGGGGGATCGCAAAACGCCGGCTGGAAGACTCCCGATGGCCGGCTGTGGTTCCCCAGTATCAAGGGGCTGGTCGTGGTCGATCCGGCCCACCTGACCAACAACCCGGTGGCACCGCCGGTGCATATCGAGCGGCTTCTGGTGGATGGGAAAGAAGTGGACCTCGACAGTAGCGTGGAAGTGCCGCCGGGCCTCGGCCAGCTCGAGGTGCACTACACCGCGACCAGCCTGCTCATCCCCGAACGGGTTCAGTTCCGCTACCGGCTCGAGGGCTACGACCAGCATTGGGTCGAGGCGGACACTCGGCGCGTTGCGTACTACACCAAGGTCCCGGGCGGGACATATCGCTTTCACGTCATTGCCGCCAACAATGACGGCGTATGGAACCAGAACGGCGCCGTTCTGCCCTTCCGGCTGAACCGGCATTTCTTCGAGACCTGGTGGTTCGCGACGCTCTGCGGCTTGGGGGCCGTCGCAGTCCTGGCGCTGGTCTACCGGCTTCGGGTTCGCCAGATCCAGGAGCGCTCGAAGAAGCTGGAAGGCCTGGTGGACGAGCGAACCGCGGAGCTGCAACAGGAAGTTGTCGAGCGGCGCCTGGCCGAGGAGCGGTACCGGTATCTCTTCGATGCCAATCCGCAGCCGTTGTGGGTCAGCGACCGCGATACCCTGGGGTTTCTGGCCGTCAACGACTCGGCCACCCGGCACTACGGCTATTCCCGGGAGGAATTCTTCGCCATGCGGCTCACCGACCTGCAGCCGCCCGGCGAGGGCGCGGCGCTACCGGAGTGGATTCGGGCTGCAGGCGACGGGTGGCGGGGCACCAGCGCCTGGCACCATTGCAAGAAGGACGGTACCCCGATCGAGGTGGAGGTGGCCGCTCACGCCATCACCTTCGCCGGGCGGCCGGCCGCGCTGATCGTGGCCGCGGACGTGACGGCCCGGCTCGACCTGGAGGAGCGCCTGCGTCAGGCGCAGAAGATGGAAGCCGTCGGCCAACTGGCCGGTGGAATCGCCCATGACCTGAACAACGTGCTGACCGCCGTGATGGCCCACGTGGACCTGGCCGTCTCCAGCCTCCCGCCCGAGGACGAGCTGCGGAACGATTTGACCCAGGCCCAACGGGCCGCCCATCGCGGCGCCACCATGATCCGGAAGCTGCTGGGCTTCAGCCGCCGGGAGCGGCTGGTCCTGAAGCCGCTCTACCTGGACCAGCTGGTGGAAGAGATCGTCCCCACCCTGAAGCGGATGCTGCCGGCGAGCGTCGACGTCGTCTACACCAGGGCGGACGATCTCCTGCCGGTCGCGGCGGACGCCGGCGTGGTGCAGCAGATGATCTTCAACCTTGCCACCAATGCGAGTGACGCGATGCCGGCCGGGGGCACATTGCTGCTGCACCTGGAACGCACGACGCCCGCGGAAGATCAGATGGCGGCTCACGAATGGGGCACCCCGGGGCACTACGTCGTCCTGTCCGTATCGGACACCGGGTGCGGCATGGATGAGCCGACCCTGGCGCGGATCTTCGAGCCCTATTTCACCACCAAGGCGCCGGAGCAAGGCAGCGGTCTCGGCATGGCCATGGTGTACGGCTTGATGAAGCAGCACCTCGGCTACGTGCTGGTGAACAGCACGCTGGGCGCCGGCACCGAAGTCCGGTTGTATTTCCCGGTGAGCGGGAAGCTGGTGCAGGCGGCGGTCCCCGAAGTCCGACAGCAGCCCCAGAACGGCGATCATACCATCCTGGTGGTCGACGACCAGGAAGCGGTGCGCAGTGCCGCTTCCCGCACCCTGGCGCGTTATGGCTATCGGGTGATCTCGGCGGCGGACGGGGAGGAGGGATTGCAGATGTGGCGGGCCAACCCGGACAGCATCGACCTGGTGATATCCGACGCGATCATGCCGCGCATGGGCGGCCTGGCGTTGTACGAGGCGGTGAACAAGGAGCGCCCCGGTGTCCGCTTCCTGCTGACCAGCGGCTATACCGGGGAAGAGGTTCGAGAGAGCGCACCCACCAGCGTCGAGCTGCCCTTCCTGGCCAAGCCCTGGACTCTGGAGGAGTTGCTGAACGCGGTGCGCGAGGCGTTGAAGCCGTCGTAGCTGTCGGCTAGAACTCCAGGGCCCTCAGGTACTGATAGCTCGCCGCCACGCTGGCCCAGGGATCTGCCGGCTCATCGTGCTCCACGAAGAAATGCTGGATGCCGGCCTGTTCCCGCCGGGCGAAAATCGCCTTGAAGTCGATGTCTCCCGCGCCCACGTCCACCATCTGCGGTTTGTCCCCCTTCTTCAGGTCCTTCACGTGGACCATGGGGAAGCGACCGGGATACTGCTGGAAATAGATGAACGGGTCGCCGCCGGCTAGCGTGATCCAGTACAGGTCCATCTCGATCTTCACCAGCCCGGGATCGGTCTCCGCCAGCAGCACGTCGAAGGGGACCCGGTTCTCGACCGGGACGAATTCGAAGTTGTGATTGTGGTACCCGAACTTGAGGCCCGCGCGCCGGGCGGCTTCGCCGGCGCGATTGAATTTCCCGGCGATCCGTTTCCAGTCATCCAGCGTTTTCCGGGCTTCCTCCGGTGTCCACGCAATCAGCACGTACTCGTGCCCGATGGCGCGGGCCTGGTCCAGGATTTCCTGCCAATTGGTCTCCAGCGATTCATACGGCATATGGGCCGAGGGCGAGTCGAGTTTCAGCTCGGCCAGGAGATCGTGCACCTGTTTCGGGGTGCGGCCGAAATAGCCGGCGAATTCCACCTCCTGGAACCCGATCGCCGCCACGTGCCGGAGCGTGCCCTCGAAATCCCGTTCCATTTCGTGGCGCAGGGTGTAGAGCTGGACGCCGATCTTGTCGAGCTTCGCCTTGCCCGGAAACAGCGAGCCCCCCGGACGGGCGAGCTGCGTGGCAGCCAGAAAGGCCGCAGTGGATTTCAGGAATGTTCGTCTATCCGGCATCGGAATCTCTTTCGGTTTAATGCACTTACCGTCTTTCCGTCTTTCCGTCTTTCCGTCTTTCCGTCTTTCCGTCTTTCCGTCTTACCGTCTTACAGCTCGTTCCGTTTCATGCTCTCAACCGCAAACGCCGCCGCTCTCGCCGTCAACGCCATGTAGGTGATGGACGGATTCTGATTCGCGCTGGACGCCATGCACGCTCCGTCGGTCACGAATACGTTCTTCACGTCGTGCATCTGGTTGTGGGCGTTCAGCACCGACGTCTTCGGATCGCGCCCCATTCGCGCGGTGCCCATCTCGTGGATCGTGAGCCCCGGTGGATTGTTCTGCACATAGGTATTGATGTCCTTGGCCCCCGCCGCCTCCAGCATCTCGCCTGCCGTTACCGCCATGTCCTTCAACAAAGCTCGTTCGTTCTCACTCCAGGTGCAATTGACCCGAAGCGCGGGAATCCCCCAGGCGTCCACCAGCTGGGGATCCAGCTCGACGTAATTAGTGGAGCGGGGAAGGCATTCGCCAAAGCCATAGAAGCCGAAGCTCCAGGGCCCCGGCGACCGCAGCGCCTCTTTCAGCTGCTTTCCGAATCCGGGCATGTCGGTGCCGCGGCCCCAGCCGCCCCGGCCCCCACCGCCCTGAAACGCGTAGCCCCGGAGGAAATCGGGATGCGTCGCCTTTACGTTCCGGAACCGAGGGAGATAGATCCCGTTGGGCCGGTTACCGAAGGTATGCCTGTCCTCCATCCCCTCGATGCGCCCGCTTCCGCCGCCGCCCATGCAATGGTCCATCAGGTTGCGTCCCAGCTCACCACTGGAGTTGCCGAGCCCGGTACTCCAGCGGGGGGTCTTCGAATTGAGGAGGATGCGGGCCGATTCCAGCGCCGATGCGCAGAGGAAGACGATCCGGGCCGAGTACTCGACCGGCTGTTTGGTCCGGGCGTCGATGACCCGGACCCCGGTCGCCCGGTCGCGCGAGGAGTCGTAGATCACGCTGTGGACGACGCTCCAGGGTTTGAGCGTCAGCCGCCCGGTGGACTGGGCCGCGGGGAGGGTGACTCCGACACTGCTGAAGTAGGATCGAGTGATGCAGCCCCGCTCGCACGGCCCGCAGTAATGGCACGGAGCGCGGCCCCCGTGCGGCGCGGTGAGAATGGCGCAGCGGCCGACGGTGAGCACCCGTTCGCCGCCGAAGGCCCGCGCCACGCCGTCGCGCACTGTCTGCTCGGCGCAATTGAGCGGCATCGGCGGGAGGAACTTGCCGTCGGGGAGCTGGGGCAGGCCCAGCCGCTCGCCGCTGATGCCGATGAACTCTTCTACATAGTCATACCAGGGCGCGATATCGGCGTACCGGATGGGCCAGTCCACCCCGTGCCCATCTTTCGCGTTGGCCTCGAAATCGAGATCGCTCCAGCGGTACACCTGGCGGCCCCACATGATGGAGCGGCCGCCGACATGGCGGCCCCGGATCCAGTGAAAGGGTTTGTCCTGGTCGAAGCTGTAGGGATTCTCCCGGTCATTGACGAAGAACTTGCTCCCCCACTCGTCGCAGGCGTAGCAATTCTTCTGGATGAACTGTTCCCGCTCCAGCCGGGCCCGATCGCCAAAGCCGCGGAAGTGCACCTCCCAGGGCTGCACGTGCTCGACGTAGTCCTTCGCGGGATCGATCGGTCCCCCCGCCTCGAGGACCAGGGTGCTGAGCCCGCGCTCGGTCAGTTCCTTCGCCGCCCAGCCGCCGGAGATTCCGGAACCGACCACTATCGCGTCGTAATCAGCCATGGGGATTCCCGGTGAACGGGGCGCAACCGTCGTAGCGGCCGGGGATCACCTGGTTGTGGAGCTCCTGGGTCGCTCCCACCTCGGAGGTGTAATAGCCGTACAGCGTAAGTCCCTTGAGTCGATGGTAGAAATTCGTATTCACGCTCTGGTGCCGGCTCCGCATCGCCTGGACTTCGGCATCAAGGGCGGTGAGCAGCGCAACCTGGTCGGTTTCGGTGCCGTCCACGAAATCCTTTCCGAACCGTTCCCGGCTCATCGCGTCCAGGCTCGCCAGCCCGCTCAGGAAATGGTCGCGGTCCTCCGCCGTATCCCACTCGCCGACGATTACCGCAATGAACCCGGTCACTCCCGCCGCGAGGGCCCCGGGCGTGTCGGTGGCCGGCAGGATGAGCTCGGTGGCGCGATCGAGAGTGGCGGACTGGTGCGGAGTAAAGGGGCCGATGGGGCCGGTGGCTCGGCGGGTCTTATCGTGGGCCCGGGCGCCCCGGGCCAGCAACTCATCGGGTGAGAGACCGGCCAGGGCGCTCCCGGCGGCGAGTCCACCCAGCAGACTCAGTAATTCGCGGCGATGCATGCGGGCTCCACGTGAGGCGGCAGATAGCTGTGGTAACTTGGCGATTCCCCGGGGCCGGCGCCAGACCGCTACGCGCTGCGCCCACTGCCCCGGGTCGCTGAGGGCGCGCCCCGGATGAAGCCGATGTAGTCGGTCGGTGCGGGGGACGTTCCACCGGCCCGCATCGCCGCGGCCACCTGGCCCCGGTGGTAGCTCCCATGGAGGCAGACGTGCAGCAGGATGTCCTCCACCGTGGAGTTGAATTCCTGGCCCGCGGAGTTGGTGTAGCGGATGCTTCGACCCCGGTCAGCCGGGGCCAGGGCGGCGACATAGGCCGTGAATTCTCTTCCGTTTTCTTCGGCCAACCGACGGCAATCCGCCAGGGAAAGAACCGGCCAGACGGCGACGTGGGGCGCGATCCCTTTCAGCCTGGCGAGCCATACGTGCTCGGCGCCCAGGATGTGTCCTAACAACTCGAGCCAGCGCTCGGCGGCGGCAGGCGCGGCCTCGAGTGCCGCCAGGACGGCGGCATCGGCCCAGGCGAGATGGGCGAAGAGTCTTGCGATATAGTCGGCCATGGGACCTGGCTGTATGGAGTTTCAGGGTCTTCCTGATGCTTGCCACTCATTGTCCAGCAACCACTTGCGGTTTTTCAATTGCCGGGTCATGCTCCGTAACATGACACTGCACGACCCGATGCAAGCCCGAATACTTATCGTGGACGACGAGGAGAAAAACGTCAATGTCCTCGGCCGCATGCTGGGCAGCGCGGGATATGCCACCGTACAGGGAATCACCGACTCGACCCAGGCAATCCGTGCCGTCCAGGAGTTCAATCCCGACTTGATCCTGCTGGACCTGACCATGCCCTCGGTCGACGGATTCGAGGTCATGCGAAGACTCAAGGCCCTGCTCCCCAGCGACAGCTACCTTCCGATTCTGATCCTGACCGGGGACATCCGCTCCGAGGCCCGGCAGCGCGCCCTCTCCAGCGGGGCCAAGGATTTCCTGCTCAAGCCGTTCGATATGACGGAGGTGTTGCTCCGGATTCGCAACCTGCTGGAGACCCGGTTTCTCTACCTGCTGCTCCAGGACCAGAACCAGACGCTCGAAGTCCGCGTCGCGGCCCGGACCCGGGAGCTGGAAGCGGCGCGGGTGGAGATACTCCAGAGGCTCTCCGACGCGGCCGAGTTCCGGGACGACGATACCGGCCAGCACACCAAGCGGGTAGCGAGCCTGGCCAAGGCGCTTGGCGCCACTATCGGTCTGGACAGCGACCGGCTCGAATTGATTCAACTGGCCGCACCGCTTCATGATGTTGGCAAGATCGGGATCCCCGACGCGGTGCTGCTGAAGCCCGGGAAGCTCAGCGCGGAGGAATTCGAAATCATGAAGGCCCACGCCTCCATCGGCGCCAGGATTCTCGCGGGCGGCCAGTCAGCCCTGGTCCGCATGGCCGAGTCCATCGCCCTCAACCACCACGAGAAATGGGACGGCAGGGGTTATCCCAACGGGATCAAAGGCGATTCCATTCCCCTGGAGGCGAGGCTGGTTTCGGTGGCCGATGTGTATGACGCCCTCAGCCATCCCCGCCCATACCGCGGCGCGTGGAGCGTCGAAGATACCCGCAAGGAGATCAGCAAGGGGGCGGGCACCCAGTTCGATCCCGAGCTGGTCGAGAGTTTTCTCCGGCTGCCGCTGAGCGCATTCCCCACCTGAACCTGCGGACTGCCGGCCACACCTGTAGTGCGTGATCACCATTTGGCGACAGCACCGCCACATACTCTCCGTTAACTACTTAATTATCAATAATTTAAGCCACGCCTCCCGAGCCAATTCGAGGCCTTAATCCTGCTGGGATGAGGCCAGATCATCTTTTTTCATCAGGGAACCCATGACCACACCACGACTTGGCCGCTGGGCCTCGCTGGCCGCCTTGATGCTTGTGGCCTCCTGTACCGATACCAGCAACGCCCCCTCGGGGCGGGGCCTGCCTATCAGCCTGTCGGTCTTCTCAGGCAACAATCAGAGCGGCCCAGTGGGCCAGGAACTGCCCCAACCGATCAAGGTGCTCGCGACCGATGGGAATAACCAGCCCATCGCGAACCAGGTCGTGAACTTCGTGGTGACCGCTGGTGACGGTAGCGTGTTCGCCGGCACCGCGCTCACCAACGCGAACGGTATCGCAGCCGAAGTCTGGCGACTGGGCACCGTGGCCGGCTCTACCCAGACAGTGGAAGTTCGCGCGGTGGCGCCGGACGGGACCAAGCAGGTGTTCGGCGTGTTCACGGCGAACGCGCTGGCTGGCCCGCCCGATACCATCGTGGTCAACGGGGGCAATAACCAGAGCGCGCCGGTCAACGCGGCGGTAGCGATTGCGCCCTCGGTTCGGTTGGCGGACCAATACGGCAACCCGGTGCCCAGTCACTCGGTGACGTTCGCGGTACTGACCGGTGGCGGCAGCGTGACCGGTTCACCCGCGCTCAGCAATGCTTCCGGTATTGCGACCGTAGGCAGCTGGAGCATGGGGCCGGTGGCCGGCAGCAATACCCTGCGCGCAACCGCGGCCGGATTGCCCTCCACTCCGGTGACCTTCAGCGCGACCGGCCAGGCAGTGACTACGCCGCAGCTGGCGATCACCACCCAGCCCGCGGCGAGCGCCCAGAGCGGCGTGATTCTCAATCCCCAGCCGCTGCTGCAACTCCAGGACAACCAGGGGCAGCCGCTGCACCAGGCCAACGTCACGGTCACCGCGTCCATCAATAGCGGTGGCGGTACCCTGGGCGGCACCGTCACCGTGAATACCGATGCCAATGGTGTCGCTACGTTCACCAACTTGTCGGTTTCCGGTCTGGTGGGTCCCCGGACTCTCGGGTTCAATGCCACCGGCGTGACCGGGGTGACCTCCGGCACTATCAACCTTGCGGCGGGTCCCGCGGCGCAGATCGCGGTGAATGACGGCAATGGGCAGTCGGCCAACGCCGGTACCGCGCTCAGCACCGCGCCGTCAGTGAAGGTCACCGACGGCGCCGGCAATCCGGTGTCCGGCGTCTCCGTCACTTTCATTCCCGCGACCGGCGGGGGCAGCGTAACGGGCGGAGTCCAGTCGACCGATAATTTCGGCATCGCGCGGGTGGGGAGCTGGACCATGGGGCCCACGGCGGGGAGTAATACGCTCTCGGCGACGGCTACCGGCTCCGGCATCAGCGGCAACCCGGTCACCATTGCAGCGACCGCCCTGGGGAATTTCTGGAGCGCCCGGGCGCCCATGCCGACCCCGCGGCGCTTTACGGCGTTCGGAGTCATCAATGGCCTGCTGTACGTGGCGGGCGGCAAGGACGTCAACCTGGCGGTAGTGAAGACGCTGGAGGTCTACAACCCGGCAACCAATACCTGGACCACCGCCAAACCGCTGAACTCGGCGCGGGTGGGCGCGGCTTACGGTGTGATTAACGGAATTCTCTACGTGGCGGGGGGGACCAACCAGAGCAACGTCAGCCTCGCGACCGTCGAGTCCTACAACCCGGCGACCAATACCTGGACCAATCGGGCCAGCATGCCGGACGTGCGGAACTTCGGGGCCTCGGCCGTGGTGAACGGCATCCTCTATGTCGCCGCCGGCGGCACGCCGTCCGGCCAGACCAATGCGGTTTTCGCCTATGATCCGGTGGCCAACACCTGGAGCATCAAGGCCTCGCTGCCGGCGGTGCGGAATGACGCGGTGGGCGCATCCGTCGGCAACCTCTTCTACGTAATCGGTGGCCAGCAGAACAACACCAACGACGGGGCACTGCAGGTGTACGACCCGGTCACCGATACCTGGACCCAGGCCGCCACCATGGGCACACCGCGCTTTCACGCCAACGCGGTGGTATACAACGGTCTGATTTACGTCGCAGGCGGGCTGTTGACCGGCGCCATCGCGTCGCCCGTCACCGAGTACTATGACCCGGGTTCCAATACCTGGACCCGGGTGGCCGACATGATGGCCGGCCGGAGTGGTGCCGCGATCGGCAACATCGGAGGCGTTCTCTATGTAGCCGGCGGCAGCGCCAATGGTGGAGTGCTGGGAAACAACGAAGCCTACGTGCCATAAACTGCAGAAGTACTGCGAAGGGAGTGAATAAGAACTGAGCACCGGGAGGTAGGGGCTGGCCTGAGTCGTGCTATTGGGGATCAGAGGGATTTACCTCGTTCCTGAACACGATTTCTGGAGCTCTCGGTGTCAGCTTTTCGCCCAGCCGTTTTGCGCCTCATCCCGCTGGCGCTCCTGCTCGCTTCCTGCGGCGGGGGTGACAGTACCGGCGTTTCCGACCGCGGTGTTCTTCTCAAAATCACCAACGGCGATCAGCAGACCGGCACCGTCGGCGCCAACTTACCGGCACCGGTCGAAGTGCAGGTCACCGACCTGCTCGACCACCCGGTCCCGGGGCAGGTCGTCAACTTCATCGTGCTGGCGGGCGGCGGCGACGTTGCGCGCACGGTCTACACCAACGGGAACGGGATCGCGAGTGTGGCCTGGCAGCTGGGGATCGTCGCCGGCTCGACTCAGCAGGTCGAGGCCCGGACGCTGGGGTCCGACGGCGTACGCAAGTCGGTCATCATCCACGCCACCGTGGCTGCCGACCAACCGGATACCATCACGGCCGTGAGCCCCGTGCAGCTTTCCGCTGCAGCGAGCACCGCGGTGCGAAGCAACCCCAGCGTGCGGTTGAGGGACCAGTACGGCAACCTGGTAACCAATCACACGGTGACGTTCGCCATCACCGCCGGCGGCGGCAGCCTGCAGGGCTCGGTCGCGAACAGCGATAGCCTCGGTATCGCCACGGTCCAGCGCTGGACCATGGGTTCCAACCAGGGTCCCAATCAGGTCACCGCGACTACCACGGGGCTGGCCCCGGTCACCTTTGACGCCAGGGCGACCTCGCCGGTCGCCACCCACCTGGGGCTGGCCGCGGAGCCCTCGCCGGTAGGGCAGAGCGGAGTGGTGCTCGCTCAGCAGCCGGTCCTCCAGATCATGAACGACAGCGGCGACCCGATTCCCCAGTCGGGAGTGCCAGTGGCCGCCACCCTGTTGGGTGGGACCGGGCTCCTGATCGGGGCCGCGACCGTAGCCACCGACAGCCTGGGTATCGCCACGTTTTCCAACCTTACAATCGGTGGAACCGTAGGACTGTTCAGCCTCCAGTTCAACGCGCCGGCGCTGGTTCCCGATACGTCCGCCGCGATTGCGCTCGCCGCCGGACCGGCCACGACGTTCGGATCCAACGCGGGACTCAACCAGAGCGGCAACGCCGGCAGCATCCTTCCGATTGCGCCGACCGTCACCGTCTCGGATGACTGGGGCAACGGCATTCCGGGAGTGACGGTCACCTTCACCGTGGTCCAGGGCGGCGGTTCGGTTACCGGCGGCACCCAGGTCACCGGGAGCGACGGAAAGGCCACGGTTGGATCGTGGAGCCTGGGACCGCTGCCGGGGACCAACTCGCTCGCTGCCACTGCCGGTGTCAGCGGACTGGTCGGCAACCCGCAGACAATCGACGCGACCGGGCTCGGCGACTTCTGGTCGTCCCGTGCCTCGATGACTACCCCGCGGCGCTTCTCGGCCTTCGCGATCAACAACGGCCTGTTGTACACGATGGGCGGCAAGGACGTCAACCTCGGGGTCACCAGCGTGACCGAGGTGTACAATCCGGCCGTCAACACCTGGAGTCCGCGGGCCAGCATGACGTCGGCGCGGGTAGGGGCGGCGGCTGGATTCATTGGCGGCAAGCTCTACGTAGCTGGCGGCAACGGGGCGAGCGGCCTCGCGATCCTGACGACCGAGGTCTACTCGCCTAACAACACCTGGGCCCCGTTTGCCACGTTGCCCGGACCCCGGGCATTTCCGGCTTTCGGAGTCCTGAATGGACAGCTGATCCTGGCGGCAGGCGCCGACAATGTTGGGCAGTTACGTACGGTCATTGTCTACGATCCGGTGACCAATGCCTGGACCGAGAGGGATTCGCTGCCGGAGGCGAGAAACGATGCAGTGGGGGTAGTGCTGGGCGGAAAGTTCTACGTGATCGGCGGCCAGGCCGGGAACACGGTGGATGGAGCTTTCTACGTATATGATCCCCAGACCGATACCTGGACCGCCCTCGCGACGATGCCGACTCCGCGCTATCACACCAACGCGGAAGTCCTCAACGGCAAGATCTACGTGGTCAGCGGCATCGTGGCCGGCGGCAATACTTCGCCGGTCGTGGAAGTGTACGACCCGGCGACCAACACCTGGTCCTCGGCCACCGCCGTCACCACCGAACGCTCAGCCGGTGCGATCGGCGTGGTGAACGGGATCCTGTACCTGGCCGGCGGGAGCTCGAATAACACGGTGACCGGCGTGGTCGAGGCGTACGTCCCATAGGAAAGAGTTTTCGAACGGCTGTCATTCGTAGGGACCGATCCTAGATCGGCCCGTACAACCTCCGCTCGGGATGACAGCCTAGCTCATCCCCGCGCCCTTCTTGCTCTCGACCTCCACACGCAATTGCCCGCAGGCCGCGCTGATGTCGAGACCGCGGCTTCTCCGCACCACCGCTTCCACCCCCTGATTCCGGAGCCGATCCGCGAACCCGCGGATCCGGTTGCCTGACGACGGCGCGAGATCGGGCGCACCGCCGGGGTGCAACGGCAGGAGATTGACCAGCGCCCCGAGGCTCCGGGCCAGCTTGACCAGCTGGTCCGCGTCGCGATCACTGTCGTTCTTCCCCTCGATCAAGACATACTCGAAGGTGATCCGCTTGCGAAAGACCCGAGCGGCCTTGAGCACGGCGTCGAGGTCGTACTTCTTCTCGATCGGCATGATGGCCCGGCGGCGTTCCGTAGTCGGGGCGTGGAGGGAAATCGCCAGGCGGAACTGTTCCGGCCGGCCGGCCAAGGCGTCCATGCCGGGAATGATCCCCACCGTGCTCACCGTGATGTGGCGGGCGCCGATACCGAGTCCCGCCGGACTATTCAGGATGCTGAGAGCGGTATCAACCGCCGGCCAGTTGAGCAGGGGCTCACCCATCCCCATGAAGACCACGTTGGTGGCGGCTTCCCCGGGGTGCCGCAGCGCGACCTCCCGCGCCTGGCCCGCGATCTCGAAGGGCGAGAGATTGCGCCGGAATCCCATGCGGCCGGTGGCGCAGAAGACGCAACCCAGGGCACAACCCGATTGCGACGACACGCAGAGGGTGCGCCGGTTGCCGGAGGGGATGAGTACCGATTCGATGGCCTCGCCGTCGAACAGGCGCCAGAGGAATTTCCGGGTGCCGTCGCTGGAGTCCTGCCGGGTTTCGAGCGAGAGCTCGGGCAGGGGAAGCTCCCGTTCCAGCTCTTCGCGAAGCACCCCGGGCAGCTCGGTGGCTTCGGTCCAACTCCGCACCGGCCGGGTCCACAACCGGTCCAGGATCTGGCCGGCGCGGTAACGGGGCAGGGACTTGGTCTTGACCCATCCCTCGACGCGCGCCTTGGCGTCGACCGGGGCAAGATCCAGAATGGTGGGGACTGGAAGCTTCGACATGCCGGTAAGATAAGACCTTACTTCGCCTTTTGACCTGCCGCCCTTCCGCCTTACCGCCTTACCGCCTTTTGGGTTACGTTTCCCCCATGACACCTCCCACCGGCCCATGTGTTCCTTGCTGACCTGATCACCCCTGCGCGCATCCGATTGCCGGTCGAAGCACAGGATAAACCCGGTGCGCTTCGAGAGTTAGCGCATCTTCTGGCGGAGCAGTGCGGCGGCGGGGTGGAGGACATCGTCCAGGGGGTCGAGGAACGGGAACGCTCGCTCGGTACCGGCATCGGATTCGGGGTGGCCATTCCCCACGGGAAATCGCCCACGATGCGCGAGCTCGGAGCGGTATGCGGGGTGACGGCGGTACCGATTCCCTGGGATTCGGTTGATGGCGAGCCGGTACGATTGCTTTTCCTGCTGGCCGGGCCGGAGTCCTCAGCGGGTACTCACGTCAAAGTGCTGAGCCGGATCGCACGCCTGGTGCGGCGCGAAGCGGTTCGCCAGCGGCTATTGCAGGCCACCAGCCCGGAAGAGCTCCACCGGGCCATCCGTGAATCGGAAACCTGGTAAAATGCCTTCGACTTCACTTCGTTCGCACCGCACCGGTGATCTTCGCCGGGAACATGCCGGCACCGTGGTTCGCCTGGGCGGCTGGATCCATCGCTCCCGCGATCTCGGCGGCCTCCTCTTCATCGATCTCCGGGACCGAAGCGGTGTCGTGCAGCTCTCCTTCAACCCGGCATGGACCCCGGCCGAGGTTATCAAGACAGCGGCCCAGGCCGGCACCGAATCGGTGCTGCTGGTCGAGGGGAAAGTCGAGCTCCGCCCGGAAGGCGCGCGCGACACGCAGCTGGCGACCCGTGAAATCGAAATCCACGTCACCGCCTGCCGGGTGGTCGGGCCGGCAGTGACGCCGGCGATTCCGGTCGCCCGCAAGGAAGGCGAAGAGCTCCCCGCGGAAGAGCTCCGGTTGAAGCACCGGGTGCTGGATCTGCGCCGGCCCGAGCTGCAGAAGAACCTCATCCTCCGGCATCACCTGCTGCAGCGGACCCGGCGTACCCTCTCCGACCTGGAATTTCTCGAGATCGAAACGCCGATCCTCACCAAGCCCACTCCGGAGGGTGCCCGGGACTACCTGGTGCCGAGCCGGGTGCATCGGGGCGAGTTCTACGCGCTGCCCCAATCGCCTCAGATCTACAAGCAACTGCTCATGGTGGCCGGCTATGACCGCTACTTCCAGATCGCGCGCTGCTTCCGCGACGAGGACCTGCGGGCCGACCGGCAACCGGAGTTCACCCAGATCGACCTCGAGGCGTCGTTCGTTTCCGCCGAGGATGTACAGGCCGTCGTGGAACGGGTGCTGGTGGACCTCTGGGAAGAGGCCGGGCACACCGTGCCGCGCCCGTTCCGCCGCATGGCATGGAAGGAGGCCCTGGAGCGATTTGGCGTAGACAAGCCCGACCTCCGGTACGGGCTGGAGCTGCAGGACCTGACGCCGCTGGTGGGTGGCGATGCGGCGGGCTTCGTCATCGAGGCGAGAAGCCAGGGTGGAAGGCTTCGCGGAATCCTGGCCTCAGGCGGGGGCGGCCTCAGCCGGAAGGATCTCGACGGATTGGGCGCCATCGCGAAGGACGCCAAAGCCGGCGGTCTGCTCTGGGCCAAACGAGCCTCGGGAGGATGGGAGGGGCAGGGAGTGAAGGCGTTCGGTCCATCGTTGCTGGAGAAGGTCACTGCCGCCGATGGCGACCTGCTGGTCGCGGTGGCCGGATCCGATGCCGTGACCGGGCCTGCGCTTCACGCCATCCGGATGGAGCTGGTCCGGCGGTTGAACGTGCGTCCCGGCACCGCCCACGCTTTCTGCTGGATCGTGGATTTTCCACTCTTCGAGCGGGACCCGGAATCCGGGCAGCAGGTGCCGGCCCATCACCCCTTTACCGCCCCCCACCCGGAGGACATCGGCCGGCTGGAAAGTGATCCCGGGCACTGCCGGGCGCTGCACTATGATGCCGTATACAATGGAAACGAACTGGGCAGCGGCTCCATTCGGATCACGGACACCAGGGTCCAACGTCTGATCTTCCGGCTGCTGGGCCTGACCGAAGACGAGGTCCGCCGCCGTTTCGCGTTTCTGCTCGACGGCCTCGCGGCCGGGGCTCCGCCCCATGGCGGCTTTGCGCTGGGGTTCGACCGGATCGCAATGCTGCTGGCGAACGGCTGCTCGCTGCGCGACGTGATCGCGTTCCCCAAGACCACGGCGGCCCGGGCGCTGTTTGAGGGTGCACCGACCCAGGTGGAACCCAGGGATCTCGCTTCATTGCACATTGAGGTAACCGATTGATAAACGTCCAGAGTGCAGGGTGCAGAGTGCCCAATATGAACGACGTGCAGAGTGCAGAGTGCAGAGTGCAGGGTGACAAGCGTGCGACGTGCAGAGTGCCCAATATGAACGACGTGCAGAGTGCAGAGTGCAGAGTGCAGAGTGCAGGGTGACAAGCGTGCGACGTGCAGAGTGCGAGGTATTCCGGCCGTTACCCTGCACATTGCACCCGGCACGCAGGTTCCTCTGCACTCTGCACCCTGTACCCTGCACCCTTAGACAAGGAGCGACTTTGGCCGACGAAGCACAACACCGGATTTCGACGGAGGGCGCGGACCCTCTGCTGCTCGCCGGGGTCAACGACACCAACCTGGTCGAGCTGCAGCGCACCCTCGGGGTGAAAGTCTCCCTTCGCGGCGACACCTTGACCCTGGGCGGCACCACCGAGCAGATCGAGCGGGCCACCCCGGTGGTGCAGGGCCTGATCGACCTGGCCCGCATGGGCGAGTCGGTGTCACCCGAGGACATCATCCGCTTCGCGGCGGAAGGCCAGTCGGTGGAGGCGGTCGCCGGTGGTGACCAGAAGATCGTGCTGCCCGGGCTGCGCCGGGTCATCGCGCCCAAGACCGCGGGCCAGCGCGACTACCTCCAGGCCATCAGCGAGCATGACATCGTGGTGGGCATCGGGCCGGCCGGGACCGGGAAGACCTACCTGGCCGTGGCCAAGGCGGTGGAGGCGCTGGCGAGAAAGCGCGTCAAGCGGATCATTCTCGCCCGGCCGGCGGTCGAGGCCGGCGAGTCGCTGGGTTTCCTTCCCGGCGATCTCCAGGCCAAGGTGGATCCTTACCTGCGGCCGCT
>Ga0070699_100000987_pt1 | contig 26487 bp, 28 predicted proteins | sample KBSK1503metaG_FD_65473 | JGI IMG/M metagenome (GOLD analysis project Ga0070699, IMG submission 65473) | Corn, switchgrass and miscanthus rhizosphere microbial communities from Kellogg Biological Station, Michigan, USA - KBS K1-50-3 metaG | ecosystem: Host-associated > Plants > Roots >...
GAGTTCGTCTGGCATCATCACGAAGCCGAGGATGAACTGTTTCTCGTGATCAAGGGTAGCCTGCTGATGAGATTCAGGGACAAGGACGTTCGCGTAGACGAAGGCGAGTTCATAATCGTTCCGCGCGGTGTCGAACATCTGCCAATCGCCGATGAAGAGGTTCACATGATGCTGCTCGAACCGAAATCAACTTTGAACACCGGCAACATCGAGAATGAGCGAACTCACGCCGAGCTTGCGCGAATTTGAGCGCAAGCTGCAGTTGTTATTGCTCGCAATCACGAACAGCACGGCGCACGCACCAATGAAAGCAGGTCCACTCTACGTCGAACACTCCGAACCCACCACCCGCATGAGCTCTTCTCCATGCGGCTATCAACCACGCCGTGGGCTCAGCATTCCTGCCATAACAGTTCTCGACGCGAGCGGCCGCGTGATCGAAGAAGACCAACGACACCTCTTTCGACATCTTGCCCAGCAAGGCCGCGGCGCCGACATTCTGTTTGGCGTCGGAACGACCGGTGAATGGAATCGCATAGACAACAGCGAACGTCAGCGATTGATCTGGATCGAAACTGATGAAGTCTCGCGCATCAACATCGATGCTTCGACGCGCGGGCAGCAACCCGTCGAGGCGTGGGTCGGAGTCACCGCGCCTACCGCGAAGGAAACGTTATCGAATCTCGAATGCGCGCTCGAAGCCCACGCGGACGCCGCGGTCGTCGCTCCGCTATCGATTGCCAGTCTCGGCGACATCGTCTCCTTTTTTCAACGAGACGTAAGCGACTTATTCGATCATCGAGGCCGATGGCTGCCGATCTTTCTCTACGACAACGCTGATATCGCCGCCGATCCGCGCATCCCGCACATGCGAACTCGCGATGTTAAGCGGCTCAGCCGGCTGCCGTTTATTTTCGGGGTGAAAGTATCGGCGCCGCGCCGCGTGCTGGGCAACTACACCAAGGGCGCGGCCCACTTCAAAGACAAGGGCGAGTTCGGAATCTACATCGGCAACGCGATGCTGATGTTTCAGCTCTTCAGGCAACAAGACGGTTTGCCTGGGCGGATACGCGAATACTGGAACCGATACCTGCTGCACAACGAGTTGCCGATCGGCGTGGTGCCGGGGCCGGCTAATGTGCTGCCGCGTGAGTGGCAACGCGCGTGGCGGGCTTGCTATGCGGGCGATGAGAGGCTTATGACCGTTTACAAATCCGCATTCGAGCAGTTCAGCTCGGCATGTCGATTCTCAAGCGGCGGCAAGGTAATCAAGAAGAGCATCGCTTGTCTCAAGCACGCGTTGAAACTCGAGGGCGTGATCGGCTCGGATCTGGTTGCGAAAGGAACTCGCAGTCTCGACGAGCACGAGCGTCGCAAGTTTGCATCACGCTATCGTGGAATCAAAGAACAGCTTGCCGGCGCAACCGATGCGACCTGGATTTCCCGGCATTGACTCTCATTACCGGTTCAGAATTGTTTCTCCTCAGCGCCCTCAGCGCCCTCCGCGGTTGAATCCGGATCTTAACCGCAGAGGACGCCGAGGAACGCAGAGAAAGCTCTGAACCCGACACCTTGATGAATGGAGGCGCGATGAGCGAGGAATTCCTGAGGGCTGTCACTCGAGGCGAAGTCGAAAAAGTAAAAGAGATGCTCAAGACTGACCCGGAGCTTCGGCAGGCGACAGACTCACGAGGAGTCTCGGCCATCCTGAAGGCGGCATACTTCGGGCAGAAAGCAATCGTCGAGGTGTTGCTTGCGTCGGGACTCGAGTTGAGCATCTTCGAAGCCTCCGCGACGGGACAAATCGAACGCGTGCGCGCGTTGATCAAGAAAGACCCGTCCCTCACCAACGCATTCTCACCTGATGGATTCACGCCGCTCGGATTGGCGGTATTCTTCGGGCATCGCGAAACCGTTGAAACGCTGCTCGGGGCGGGAGCGGAAGTCAACACCCCATCGCGCGAATCGATGAAGGTCACTCCGTTGCACTCAGCGGCCGCGGCTCGTCAGGTTGAGATCGCCCGGGTGTTGATCGCGCACGGTGCGAACGTCAATGCGACCCAGGCTGAAAGCGGATTTACACCGTTGCACGAAGCGGCGCTCAATGGCAATCTCGAATTCGCGCGCTTGCTGCTCGAACACGGCGCGCACGTTAACGCGAAAATGAAAGACGGCAAGACTCCTCTCGGCTTTGCGCTGGAGCAGAACAAGAGTGAGATGGCGGCGTTTCTGCGCGCGCGCGGCGCTGTGGAGTGATGAGTCCGCGTCGCAGGCTGCCGAAAAATTCTTTCCGTAGCCCGGGCTGGGCTGGGAAACCCTCAAAAGCTAAACCGTGGCGTTAATTTTATTTTTGTTCGCGATCACACACGATGATTTGCTCGAACTCCGCTCCGCTCGCATCGCTCCCGCTGAGCTTCGCCGTTAACGTCGTGCCGTCGTCAGAAACTTCATACGAGCTGTGGCCGACCACCTTTCCATCTTTCCTGGCCACAGTATCGAGCAGGCGCGGGCCGACCCATCGCGATACCTCCACCAGACCGGCGGCGCCCGGGATGGGATGTTCTTTGCCGTCCGGATGAATGTCGAAAGTGCCCTTCTCTTCTGCACCCGACATGTTGACGCCAGTGTAGCTGAGCGAAACCAAAGCGTCCGACACCTCAAACTTCATAGTCGCACTCTTGAAGAGATGATTCGGATGGCGCTGCGATTTCGAGACGTTTGCCTGCCACGTTCCGGCGAGCGGATGCTTTGTTTGCGAGAAGGTGGCGGGCTGATTGGCAATAGCAAGAAGGGCGACAAGCACGCAAAGACGCGACGCATTCAACACAATGAACCTCTCCATAGCGGCCTCCTTCTTCATCGCGCAGAACCCGTCACACATATTCAGGCCGAGTGATAGTGCTCGATGAAGTGATTCTGCGAATCCACTGTCTCTTCGCCTTCCCGGGGGCGCACCCGTTCATAGCTGCCATCGGCCGACAAGCGTCGGGCTTTCACGTTGTCACTCAAACACACATCCAGGACTTTTTCCTTCAGGTGTTTCTTGATTCTTGGGTCCTCGATGGGCGCAACCAACTCGACGCGCCGATCGAGATTGCGCTGCATCCAATCCGCGCTGCCGATGTAGATGTCTTCTTCGCCGCCATTCAGAAAATAAAAAATTCGGCTGTGCTCCAGAAATCGTCCGACAATACTGGTCACGGTGATGGTGTCCGACAATCCCGGCACTCCGGGCCGCAACGAACACACCCCGCGCACCAACAGATCAATCGGCACGCCTTCCTGCGACGCTTCATACAGTTTGCGAATGATCTTAGTGTCCGTGAGGCTGTTGATCTTGGCGATGATGCGCGCCGGCTGTTTGCTTTTTTGATGCTCGATCTCACGGTCAATCAGAGCGGTCAGTCGATCGCGCAAGCTCACGGGCGCCACAAGCAACCGCCTATATTCAGTTTGCTTTGAAAATCCAGTGAGGTAATTGAACAACTCCGTCGCGTCAGCGCCGAAGTGTTCGTCGGCGGAGAACAGCCCAAGGTCGGTGTATATTCGCGCGGTTCCCGGATTGTAGTTGCCGGTACCGATGTGAACATAACGCCTGAGCGAGTCGGCTTCGCGGCGAACAATAAGCGCGAGCTTGCAGTGAGTCTTGAGTCCAATCAGCCCATAGACGACGTGCACACCCGAGCGTTCGAGGCGCCGCGCCCATTCGATGTTGCTCTCCTCATCGAAGCGAGCCTTGAGTTCGACAAGCACGGCAACCTGTTTGCCGCGCTCGCTTGCGTCGATTAACGCCTGTACAACGGGCGAAGCCGGCCCGGTGCGATACAACGTCATCTTGATGGCTTGCACCGCCGGATCGCTGGCGGCAGTGCTTATGAAGTCGATGACCGAAGCAAACGAGTTGTATGGATGATGAACGAGCACGTCCTGCTGGCGGATAACATCGAATATCGATTCTTCGGTTTTGAACTGAGCAGGCGTGGATGCAATCAATGGTTTGTCTTTCAACTGCGAGTTATCGAGCTTGTAAAGAGTCATCAAGTCCGGCATGTTGAGCGGGCCGTCAATCGTGTAAACATCATCGGCGGCCAGCCGAAGCGAACTCGCGAGGTAGCGCACCATTTCACCGGGCATCGACGCCGCGACTTCAAGCCGCACCGCGGTCCCGAACCGCCGCTTGCGGAGCTCGCGCTCGACAGCCTGCAGCAGGTCGCCCGCTTCATCCTCGCGAATCTCGATATCTGCATCGCGTGTGACCCTGAAAGGATGAAGCTCGGTCGCGCGCATACCGGGGAACAGCGCTTCTACGTTTGCGGCAATCAGTTCTTCAAGCAGGATGAACTCGGTGCTCTCTTCGCCTCCCACTGGGACGAGGCGGGGGACGAGCGGCGGAACCTTGACGCGCGCGAATCGCGACGCAGACACACCCGTCGCCTGCGCCACTTCTGTGTCGGGTTCGATCATCACGCCGAGGTTAAGGCTGAGGTTAGAGATGTATGGAAACGGATGACTCGGATCGACAGCTTGCGGCGTGAGCACCGGAAAAACATTTTCCATGAAATAAGTGCTCAGCATCCGGCGCTCACGATCCGACTGCGCGCGGTACGGGCTTATGACGATGCCGTGGTTGCCCAGCTCGATCAAAATCTCTTCATTGAAGCAACGAACCTGCTCGGCGACCATCGGCCTGAGGAGTTGGTTGATTTGTTTGAGCTGGGCGGTTGGCGCGAGGCCGTCGAGGGACAACTCGGTTACGCCTTCGTCGATTTGTTCTTTCAACCCCGACACTCGAATCATGAAAAACTCATCGAGGTTGGTCGAGAAGATCGAAAGGAATTTTACGCGTTCAAGCAGCGGCTGTGATGAATCGAGCGCCTCTTCAAGCACGCGTCGATTGAATTCGAGCCAGCTTGCTTCGCGATTGAACAACAGCTTGCGCGATAGAAAAAGCGTGGGCGGAAGGGTAACCGGATTCTGACCGCTGCCTTTGTCTTTCTGTTGGTGCTCGATTGCATCTGTCATTTGATTTTGGTGCCTCGCTCCGCAATTTCGATTCGATTAACGTTGTGTGACAGCAAATCGCTGCTGTCATTTCTGATCATATACTTTCCTGAAGTTGCTCTTCCCAATTTCCACATAGACCTCCTTTGTGTTAACGAGTCTAGTTGAATCAGCTATGCTGAAAGCATCTTTGATAGTCTATTCATCAGCATAGCTTTGGACCATCTCAACTAATCTTCAGGCCAGCAATCCCGTAGGGATTGCCTGTCTATAGGAGAAGGCGCAGTGACGTGCCGTGGCTCGGTAGGAGCGACCCGTGGCTGCGAGCGGCATCTTCTGGCGGGAACCAGGAAACTCCTACCGAGTTACCGAACCCTCGCCCCCACCCTTCTATAGACAGGCAATCCCTACGGGATTGGCAGGCAAACAGATGATTGCGCAATCTATCAATTCGAGTCTGGTTGAGTGCCGGTATTAGCTCACTCCTTCTGCGGCTTCGACTCCTGATGGGCACGAATAACCCTCCGCGTTGAGCGCGCGATGCAATGCCGCCAGCACCAACATCACGTTCTCACGCGAACTGCCCGATCCCATTAGACCGATGCGCCAGATCTTCCCTTTCAACGGACCAAGCCCTCCGCCGATCTCGATGTTCGAATCACTCAACAGGCGAGTTCTTATCCGCGCATCGTCTACACCGTCGGGCACTCGCACCGCGTTCAGACTCCAAAGGCGATGCTCAGCCGCGACATTCATCTTCAAGCCCATCGCTTCGATGCCCGCGACCAGCGCCCGATGATTCAATTCGTGGCGCCTCCATCGCGCCTCCAGACCTTCGTCGCACACGATGCGCAAGGCCTCGCGCAACGCGTAATTCATTGAGATCGGCGCCGTATGGTGATAAGTCCGATCCGCGCCCCAGTACTTCTCGACCATCGTCACATCCAGATACCAGCTCTGGACCTTTGTCTTTCTCGCGCGAATCGCTTCAATCGCGCGCTCGGAAAAGGTGATCGGCGCGAGCCCCGGAGGGGCGCCGAGACATTTCTGCGTTCCCGAATAACAGACGTCAATGCCGTTGCGATCGACGCCAACCGGATGCCCGCCAAGCGACGTCACCGCATCGACAATCAACAATGCGCCTCTCGCGTGCGCAAGCTCAGCGAGTCCCGTCAAATCCTGCAACACGCCGGTTGAAGTCTCTGCGTGGACTATCGCGAGAGCTTTGGGTTTGCACGAATCAAGAGCCGCTGCGATGTCCTTCGGATTGACCGCATGGCCCCACTCGGCGCGTACTATGACGGCCTTCCCGCCAGCTCGCCCTACAATATCGGCCATCCGTTCACCAAAGACTCCATGAATGCAGACGACCACTTCATCGCCCGGCTCGATGACGTTCACCAGGGCGGCCTCCATGCCAGCGCTTCCCGTCGCGGAAATCGGAATCGTCACTCGATTGCTTGTTTCGAAAACATATCGGAGCATCGATTGGATGTCGTCCATGCATTGCAGGAAAAGTGGATCGAGGTGTCCGAGCACCGGAGCGGCCATCGCTTCGAGCACGCGATCCTCGACGGGACTCGGTCCAGGGCCGAGGAGCACACGACGAGGTGGCTCAAACTTCTCGTAAGTCAAGCGCTCCCTGGTTAGTTGCGTGCGATCTCCCATCTCATCTCCTTTCATTCGAGCCTTGGATTTCGGAACTGATAAGCGCGAGCGCCGCGCCTATCGGGGTGCATAGCGTTATGTCGTCGGCATCTCCGAGCTTCGCGGTGAGTATACCAATGACCTCTCCCCTGCGATTGAGCACCGGGCCTCCGCTGTTCCCACGATACGCGCGCAAATTTAGCTGGATGTAATCGTGTCCGACGCGGCTGACAATGCCCGATGAAACTGACGGGTCTACCGTAACGTCGTTCGTCTTGTGCAGCAAATCCAGACCTAGAGGATACCCGATCACCACAACTTCGTCGCCCTGGCTCGTGTGTTCGATATTCGGATCAAAGCCGTGAACAGGCGGCGCACCCGGCGCATTCAACGTGAGAATCGCGACATCCGTTGCTCTATTCGCTCCAAGCTTGTAGATCTCCGCCGGCATCGAATCGCCGGACTTCTGATGAGGCAATGTGATTTCGATTTTTGTGATGCGCCCGGTCAATCCGGGCGTCGATGAGTTGTATTCCCAGTCGCGGACAAGATGCCGATTGGTGATGATCAACCCACCACCCGACGCCACGAAACCCGACCCAGTGCGCGCTTCAGAGGTCGTAACCTGTCCGCTGGAATCAAGCAGCTCAAACTCAGTCCGAATAAACACGACAGCGCCGGCGTTTTCCTCGGCGACCTCTGTTATGTTTACGCGCTCGGGATCAAGCGCGCGCAAACGGGACGCCGCCACAATCCCTCCGACCGCACCCACGAGCATTGCCGCTACCAGAGCGACAAGAAGCACGGAGTTGTTCCTTAATCCGTGGGCCTGCGGAGGCGGCGCATCGCCCTTGTTTGCGAATGAGCCGGACGGGTCTCTCGGCCGATCAGCAATGGTTTTGACCTGGTCCTCGGCAGTGTCCAGTTCGATTCCAAATCTCAGCAAAGGACCCCCCGCCCCCAACTCAATCAAGTCGTCCGAATCAAGCTCACTGACCACCACGCGGCGCCCGTTTATCATCGTCCCATTTGTCGAGCCCAGGTCGCGAAGCAAATATTGATCGCCGCGCTGAATCACTTCCGCATGATGGGACGAAACGCGCCGCGCTCGATCTCCCAGGCAGAGCGCGTTGTCGGGAGCCCGGCCGATTGAGATCCTCGCGTCGTCGAATCTCAGTCGTTCTCCCTTGTTGGGACCTATCAGGTGGGTGAAAGTAACGTGCATTGGTCGAGCGTTGGGTAATCTATAGCATGCGGATTTCGAGGCACAAGCCGCGGCTGCTCACATACTGGTAAGTGAATCGATTTGTCTTCGGACGTGATCCAGCTTGTTAAGCTCGGCGCGCCCTGTCAGGTGAATGAAGAACTCGCGATTGCCGTCTGCGCCCAGGATCGGGGATTCTATCACCGAAGCCGCGGCGAATCCGATCGTGGAAGCAGCGCCGGTTATCTCTTTCATTACCCTGCGATGCTGCGCGCGATCAGACACAATTCCTCCTTTGCCAACTTCACCCTTGCCAACTTCAAACTGAGGCTTTATCAAGGCGATACAGTCCGCATTTTCATCAAGACAGACTCGCACCGCCGGGAGAATCTTTGTCAGAGAAATGAAAGACACATCGATTGTCGCCAGGTCGAACCGAGACTGAAACTGATCGGGCTCGAGATAACGCGCGTTCTGGCCCTCGATCACAACCACACGCGGATCCTGCCTCAGCCGCCAGACCAGTTGATTGTGCCCGACGTCAATCGCCCACACCGAAGCGGCTCCGTGCTGGAGCAGACAATCGGTGAACCCGCCGGTTGAAGCGCCGACGTCTAAACACAACTTGCCCTCAGGGTTAATTTCAAACTCGCGCAACGCGGCTTCAAGCTTCAATCCGCCGCGGCCCACGTAGCGAAGGGTCTCACCCTTTATTCGAATCTCAGCGCCGGATTCAATCAACTGACCCGGCTTGTCGATGCGCTGCTCACGAACGAGAACCTGTCCCGCCAGGATCAGGGCCTGGGCCTTCGCCCGGCTTTCAACCAGTCCGCGTTCCACCATCGCTTTGTCGATTCGCTCTTTGGCCACACAATTCACGCTCCACCGCAACGATCAAAGATTACCCGAGCATAAACAAACGCGCTATCGCAGCCGTATATGCTTGCGATCAGGAGCCGCGTAACTTTGATCGTGCAGATCGCGCGGCGTATAATGCCCGACGAAATTTTCATCGCAACCTGGAGGCGACATGTTCTGTCCAAAATGCGGAGGTGAGTCACTGGAGGGCCAGCGATTCTGCAAAGCGTGCGGGACAAATCTTCAGTTAATCAACGACGCCATTCGAACCGGCGACAGCCCGGCCGGGCCGTTCGGCTTAGACATAGACGGCCTCACAAAGAACGCCAAGGACTTCGCTGAAAGCTGGAAGAAGAGTTGGAGCGGACACGGCGGACCTAAAGTTATCGGCCTCAAGATCGACCAGTCGCGGGTCGATTCGATCCGAGCCGCTCGCAGGGAAAGACGAAGAGCCCGCGAAGAAGCACGGCGACAGAACCTGCCGAAACCCAAGGAATATATTTCTTACTCATGGCAGCACAACCTCAGAAACGGCCTCCTGAGCCTGTTCTGGGGCACCGGCCTTGGCGTGGTCTTGTATTACCTTGGGCAGACGATCATCGATGCGGGCCTGATCAAGCAATTAGAGGACAAGCCGAACGTACAGGTTCACGGGCTCGACCTGCTGGTGAGGATGATGTGGATGATCGCGGCGCTGCCTGTCTTGAAGGGCTTGGCGCAAATAATCTACGCGGCCTTCTTTGCCGAATCGATGGCGACGTTGACGACTCGATTCACACCGCAGCCCGCGCTGCCAGAGGCCGCTCACGTGCTGCGACAAGACACCGCTCCTGTGGCCGAACGCACGACGGGCCCAACCTTCGAACAACCGACTGTAACGCCGGCGAGCGTAACCGAGCACACTACCCAGTTTTTTGAAGAGGAACAAAGACGCGCGAACAGGGAGAGTCAGTAAGGGTTCAGGGTTCAGGGTTCAGGGTTCAGGGTTGAGTTCAGAACTTGCTACACTAAACCCGGAACCCGGAACTCTGGCCTGCGACTCGCCTGCGACTCCGAACCCAGAACCCGAAACTATCTTGAATACACAGGCTCGAAGCTGAACTTGCTCGCGACGAAGTCCCGCACCTGCGAATAAATTCCATCCGCATCCAGGCCGTACTTCGCAAGCAACAAACTCTGGCTTGCGTGCTCGATGATCTTGTCCGGGAATCCTAAACGCAGAACACGCACTTCATTCAACTGATTCTCTTCCAGCAACTCCATCACCGCGCTGCCAAAGCCGCCCATCAGGTAGTGATCCTCAACCGTGACGATCGCTCCGTGTGACCTGGCAAGCGCGAGTATCAACTCCGAATCCAGCGGCTTTACGAAACGCGCGTTCACAACCGTGGCGTTCAGGCCTTCCGACGCAAGCCTCTCGGCTGCCTTCTCGCAATAGCTCACCTGCGAGCCGATTCCCAGGATCGCAACGTCGGACCCCTCGCGAATGATCTCAGCTTTGCCGATCTCGAGCGTTTCGATTGTGTCATCCATCGGCACGCCAACGCCGCTGCCGCGCGGGTATCGCACCGAAGCCGGTCCATCGTACATCACACCGGTCTTGAGCATATGCCGAAGCTCGTTTTCATCCTTAGGCGCCATGATCACAAAGCCGGGCATCGGTCTCAAATAAGCAAAGTCCATCAACCCGTGATGCGTCGGACCGTCTGCCCCGGCAACGCCCGCGCGATCCAGCGCGAAGGTCACGTCGAGTCCCATCAACACGACGTCGTGAAAAATCTGATCGTATGCGCGCTGCAGGAACGTCGAGTATATCGCCGCGATTGGCTTCAGGCCCTCGGTCGCCATACCGGCAGCGAACGTCACCGCGTGCTGTTCGGCGATCGCGGTATCAAACGTGCGATTCGGGAACTCCTTCATTACCTTACTGAGTCCGGTTCCATCGGGCATCGCCGCGGTGATCGCAACAATACGGTCGTCTTCTTTCATCAAGTCGATGGTCGCCTGTGCGAACACCGCAGTGTAAGCCGGCGCGGTCGCCGGCTCCTTGATGAACTTGCCGGTCGATATTTCGAATGCGGATGTGCCGTGCCACGCGGCTTTGTCGCGCTCAGCCGGTTCGTAACCTTTGCCCTTCACCGTGAGAGCATGAATAAGTACCGGACCTGATTCCTTCTTTGCTTCTTCGACCGCTTGCAGGATCGAGTTGATGTCGTGGCCGTTGATCGGTCCCATGTAGGTCAATCCGAGTTCTTCCCAAAGCGCGCCTGGTATGAACGCTCTGGTCAATGTATCCTTCACCGCTTTCGCGCTCGACCACATCATTTCGCCGAACGCGGGAATCGACTTCAGCCAGTCTTCGACCTCGTGTTTGAACTCGTTGTATGGCCGCGCCCCACGGATTCGATTCAAATAACCCGCAAGTGCGCCGACGTTCGGCGAAATCGACATCTCGTTGTCGTTGAGAAGGACTATCATCCGCTTCTTCAAGTGCCCGACCTGGTTGATCCCTTCAAGAGCCATCCCGGCAGTCAGCCCGGCGTCGCCGATAAACGCGACCACGTTGAAGTCTTCGCCCTTCAAATCACGCGCCGCTGCGATTCCAAGCGCCGACGAAATAGATGTGCCCGCGTGCGCGGCATTGAACACGTCGTATTCGGATTCCTCGCGCCGCAGGAAACCGCTCAGGCCTTCGTATTGTCTGATCGTCGGGAATTGATCGCGGCGGCCGGTGATGATCTTATGCGCATAAGCCTGGTGGCCGATGTCGATGACAAGTTTGTCGTGCGGCGTGTCGAGCGCATAATGCAACGCGATAATCAGCTCAACCGGACCGAGGCTCGCGCCCGTGTGCCCGCCGATCTTCGAGAGCGTCTCGATCATGTACTCGCGAATCTCGTCGGCGAGCGGTTGGAGCTTCGATTGCGGCAGCTTGCGCAGGTCCGCGGGATCATTGATTTGTGGAAGCAGCTTCATATTGAGCCTTGGTCTCCTGGATGTTTTTCGGGGTCACTCGAGCCGTATAGAAGATAGCGGCCTCACGAGCTTCTTGCAATGATGAATCGAGCGATCTCCTGAAGGATTTGCGTGTCAGCATTGAGGCTCGAGACGATTTCGACCGCCTCGGCTACGAGTTCCCGCGCGCGAACCTCGGAAGCCGCGATCCCGTGAACCGCCGGGTATGTAGCTTTGCTCGCGGCAAGATCTTTCCCCGGTGTCTTGCCGAGCTGTTCGCTTGTCGAAGTCACGTCGAGGATGTCGTCCGCAATTTGAAACGTCAAACCGATTCGCTCGCCATACGCGCGAAGCCTGCCGATCTGATCCTCGGTTGCTCCGGCGATGATCCCGCCGACAACGACCGACGCCGTGATCATCGCGCCTGTCTTCGAGCGGTGAATATATTCGAGCATCGACGCATCAACCGCTTTGCCCTCGCCTTCGATATCAGCGACTTGCCCGCCGATCAATGCGTCAACCGTGCCGGCGGCGGTTGCGATCTCGCGAATCACTCGCACCTGCCGCTCGGCATCTCGTGATGGCGAGTCGGCCGCGAGAACGCGAAAAGCCTGAGTCAACAGAGCGTCGCCGGCAAGAATCGCAACTGCTTCTCCGAATGCCTTGTGACAGGTCGGCCGTCCCCTGCGAAGGTCATCGTCATCCATGGCCGGCAGGTCGTCGTGAATCAACGAGTAGGTGTGAATCATCTCAATCGCGCACGCGGCAGGCATCAGGTCGTCGCTGTCCGCGTCGAGCGCTTCGCCCGAGGCAAGCACCAGCGCGGGGCGCAGTCGCTTCCCACCAGCCAGCAGGCTGTAGCGCATCGCGCGATGAATCTTCTCGGGCGGCGTGGATTCGGAAGGCAGAAGCCGGTCGAGCCATTCATTCACCTCGACGGCCCGCCGCTTGAGGTAGGAATTGACAGTCTCAGGCGCGCTCATTCTTCGTCGGGCTCCTCGAACGGCGCCGCTTTGTAAGTGCCGTCGCCCGAACGAAGCAGTATCTCGACTTTGCGCTCGGCTTCGTCGAGCCGCTTCTGACACTCGCGCGAGAGCCGCACGCCCTGCTCGAATAACTCAAGCGAGCGTTCGAGCGGAAGGTCTCCGGCTTCGAGTTGCCTCACTATTTGCTCGAGATCCTCGAGCGATGACTCGAAACTTTTTTCAGGCGTCATTTCATTTCCACATCCTGTAGTGACCGGTTATTTTCCAGGCCATCAGCACGTCTTCGATCCGCGCGCCCGCGCCGATGTTGTGGACCATAAGATAATTTGGCGTACCGTCGGCGACAGCGTCAACGACAAGTCCAATGTGAGGAGAATGATTCTCGAGCTCCCAGCTTACAACATCGCCCGGAATGTAATCCGCTGAGTTTCGTGTGATCGGGACCGACTTCCCTTCTCTCTCGAAGAAGGTCATCAGATTCGGGACGCGGCGGTGATCGATATTCGAGTCGGGCCGGCGCAAACCCCATCGAGTCGGATACGAGGCGAAGCTTCGAGTCATGTCTTCGTGAACGTCTTTTTGGAGATCGACTCCAGCCGTGCGAAATGCTCGGACGATCACATCGGCACAGACTCCGCGCTCTATTGGAACGTCCCCGCCCGGATAGTCGAGCCTGGCGTACGAGGGATCGTATTCAAAAGTGCGCAGCGTCTGGTCGATTGCCGATTGAACCACGCTCTTGATTTGAGGGAGATTTGAGATAGGGCGGCGAGTCAAGCTCTGGACCTTCGCCGAAGCCGCCTCGGCCTCGGCGCCTCGCGACGCGCAGCCGGAAACCGCAGCGATGCAAAACACTCCAGCGACAAGCAGACACAATATGCGCTCGATGCTTCTTCCAATTCGCCCGCATCCGTTGGCGATTCGCAAGATGGCCCAGAAGAGTTTCTTAAACATATTTTCACCTGCGCGGTTTTCGGTTTCTGGTTTCTGGTTTCTGGTTTCTGGTTGCGTGCTTCGCATGCGTAGATGGCGTGGCGTTCGAGGCGCGGCAACCAGAAACTAGAAACTAGAAACCAGAAACTATTTCTTAACGCATTCCATCTCGCCTTCCGACACGCGAACTCGAAGCTTGTCACCCGAGTTTACATCCGAGGCTCGCTTGATTACACGTCCGTCTGAATCAAACGCGATTGCATATCCACGGGCGAGCACCCCAAGCGGCGATAACGAATCCAGCTTCCCCGCCGCAAGTGCTACTCGCTCGCTTGCGCTGTCAAGCGCGAGCCGAGCAGTCGTCTGAATTCGCGCAGTCAGCTCACCAAGTTTGCTTCGCCGCTCCACAACGCGACGTCGCAGATCGAGATCGCTCAACCTAAGCGCGAGCGCCCCGTGCCGTGAGCGCCGGGCCTTCACAGCGGCTCCCAGAGCCGATTCCATCGTGTATGCCGCGTCATCAACCCTTTGGGCGAAGCTTCGAATTCGCGAGGCGACCTGATCAAACGTGCGGCCCGACTCCAAACGCGAGAGATCGCCTCGATAGCTCAACAACCTGTATCGAAGCGCCTGCTTCATATCGTCCGCAAGCGCCGCGACTCTTGCGCACATCTCGTCGCGTGCGGCAGCCACCATCTCCGCGGCAGCCGACGGTGTCGACGCGCGCAAGTCAGCTACGAGATCGGCGATCGTCACATCGCTTTCGTGACCGACGGCGGAAATCACGGGCGCTGTTGATTTGTAAATCGCGCGCGCGACCACCTCTTCGTTGAAGCAGGACAGATCCTCGTTTGAGCCGCCGCCGCGTCCTACGATGATCGCGTCAACTTCCGAGCGAGAGTTCAACAACTTGATCGCTCGCGCGACATCCGAAGCCGCGCCCTCGCCCTGAACCCGCACCGGCGCGATCAACACGCTGACCGCGTCGTTGCGCCGCTCGAGCACGCGCAGAATATCTCGAATTGCGGCTCCCGTCGGCGAAGTGACCACGCCGATCGTGCGTGGCAGACGGGGCAACAGACGCTTGCGTTCGAGGGCGAACAACCCGTCCGCCGACAGGCGCTTCTTCAACTGCTCGAGGGCAAGCTGCTGTGCGCCCGCGCCCATCGGTTCCATGTGATCGACTAAGAGTTGATACTCGCCGCGTGCGTCATAAACCGACAGCCGGCCTCGCGCGATTACGTGCAGGCCGTCTTCGGGGATGAAGCGAATCATCCGATTCTGCATCCTGAAACTCGCGCAGCGAATCGACGCCGCATCGTCTTTCAGCGAGAAATACCAATGCCCCGAGGTGTGGCGTCTGAAATTCGATATCTCGCCTTCAAGATACACATCGACGAACTGGCGCTCGATCACCGTCCTCAGACGCGCGGTCAGCTCTGAGACGGACATTGGCCGCCGTTGGCCGATCAGTTGTTCGAGGAACGTCAATTGAGACATGCGGTTCGGCGAGACCAGTTACTCTTCTTCGACTCCCAGCCTTTCGAGTTCGGCTTGAAGTCTCTTCCAATTGAACGGCTTGAGGCTAAAGACGGTGCCATCGATATCGAATGTCGGAACGATGCGTTTGCCCTTGTTGGCTTGCTCGACGAATCGAGCCGCCTCGGTAGAGTGCTCTATGTCGACCTCGTCGTAGAAGATTCCTTCGTCCTCGAGGAACTCCTTCGCCTGAGCGCAATCGGCACTCCAACTCGTCGTGTAGACCTTTACGTTGGGCATATAACGTTCTCGGCCAAGACTCTTCCGGAGAAACGGATTCTACTACGAAAGAGATTGGCCGTTGAAACTATTTTGATTGCGCATCTCTCATTCGCGTGTTGGTTGGTTTTCGCGCGTGCGCTATAATGCGCAACGAGGTAGAAGCCATGTCGCAGAAGAGATTTCTCACCGCACAACTAACACCGGTCATTGTTTCGCTGCTTGCACTCTCCATTTGTGCGGCGGCGCAGGACCCGACGGGGCGTCCAACAGAAACGAAGAAGGGCAAGACGACAGTCAAGAAGCCCACCAGGGCCGAGCCTCAACCAATTACCGTCACTCTCACCGTGCTTACGAATCCTCCGCAGAGCACCGTTCTGGTCAACGGAGAAGAACGCGGAGCGACCGACGCGGAAGGCAAGATTCAATTCGAGAAGCTGGCGCTTGGGCACTACACGATTGAGGTGCGCAAGGACGGATACGGCCCGATGCTTCGCGGATTCGAGGCCGGAACCGAATCTCCGACGCTTGTTTTCAAGCTCGAACCAAAACTCGATGACGCGGTGAAGGAGTTCAACTCGCTGGTTGCCGCGGGAAAGCTCGCGGGACCCGAAACGCCAAACGCGTTCGAGTTCGTGGAGAAGCTGGCGACTCAATACGGCGCGCGGTCCGAGATCGCGCAACTGAGGAGCGCTCTTTCCGCCAGGCTCATCGAAACTGCGATACCGGTGATTGCTCAAACCGCGATCAGTTGGCGAACCGTGACTCGTGAACAGATGGTGCGCGCGCTTGACGCGGCAACGAACTCGCTCGCGTTGAAAAAAGATGATGCCCGAATCCAGGCCGAGGCGGCCTATTTGAGAGGCGCGATTGCGCTGCGCGATTGGCAGGTCGCCGGCGCATCAGCCGAACCACCGAAACCTGAGGGATCGGGCGACGCAAGCGGAAACATTCGCGGGCCCGCGGCTGCTCGCGCTGAATTTGAAACCGCATTGAAGCTCGACGAGACGCTTGCGGCGGCTCGATATCAATTTGGCATTGTGTTGTTGGCCTCCAGTGATGCGGCGGGAGCGGAAGCCGCTTTCGCAAGAGTTACGGTTGCGGAGCCGCGATGGACGTCTGCTCACATAGGACTCGGCTCGGCATTATACGGCGAAGGTAAGTTTGCGGAAGCGATCGCCGCATATCGCAAAGCACTCGAGATCGAAGCTAACAACGCCACCGCGATTGCGGGCATAGGCCTCGCTCGAGTGATGAAAGGCGAGAAGGACGGAGCGAAAGACATCGACCGCGCGATGAAGGTGGATCCCGCGAGCGCTGTGCCTCATTTGAATCAGGCGATCGTGTTGTCACAGTCAAAGAGCAAGAAGGACTGGACTCGCGCGGAAGAAGAGTTCAAGAAAGCGATTTCAATGAACCCTCAGAATCTGGAGTTTCAAAACAGCGCTGTGGAAAAAATGCTCACAGAGGTGCAAAAGAGGAAGAAATAACTTAAGAGCCTCACTTGTTTTTGGATTAACGGATGTTCTAGCCCTGTCGGCCCGCTCCGACTATGATGAGCGACTGCCAGTGCTCAGGTCCATTCGCGAGAAATCGATCGACGAGAATTTCCGGTGTGCAATCGCTTTCAAGCACTGTTGCATCGGGACCCGCAGTAGTGACTGCGAAGCGCTTCAAGCCGGCATTCGACAGGGGATCCTTAAGGTCCAGAGGCGAAGCGAATCGCAGACCAAAGCGGTCTAGCAATTCTGACGAGCCCGGCCCTTCCCTTAGATATTGATCGCAGACATATCCTTCCCTAGTCGCGCCAACGGCCGAACGTGAATCTTAGTCATTTCATTAATCCTCCTCATTGAGTTCAGGAATCTACTACATCTTATTCGGAATGAGGCTTCCCGGGCTATAGTCGTTTTATTGTGGCGGAGATACCTTCTGCAACAAGGCGATATGAGCAAGCGTTGTCGAATCATCTGACGACAGATCACCCACTTCCTCAAACCGAGTGCGCCGAATTGACTATCCACCACCAGAGATGGTTGGTGCATAGACGGGAAATCTGCGCTAGACTGAGTCTCTGCGTCGAAGTCTACATAGAGGCATTTCAATGACAGCATTGGAAGCGTTGCAATCTGTACAGTTCGTCAGCGTCAAGGGCAAGCGTTTCGCTCTTGTAAATGCGGACGATTGGGAGGGTCTGGTTGAGTGGCTAGAGACACTCGAGGATATCGAAATAGCAAAGAGGGCTGTGGCCGAGTTGAAGGCTGCTGGCGGTGACCGAGAAAAGGCAGGCTGGTTGGAATGGGATGCTGTGGAGGCTGATCTGAAGTGAGCCGCTATAAGGTCTACACTACGCCACGAGCCTTCAATGAAATCAAAGCTCTTCCTGGAAACACCCGTCAGCGAGTCAGACGAGCTGTTGCGGATTTAGCGGATGATCCCCGGCCATCAACGAGCAAGGCGCTAAGCGGCGAGTTTGATCAGGAGTTGTGGCGATTGCGATTGGATCGATGGCGAGTCGTGTACATGATCTCCGAAGCCGATCTGGTCGTTGATATCCTGGCGGTCCGCAAGCGACCTCCTTATGACTATCGCGACCTGGAAGCACTGCTTGAAGGCCTGAGTTAAGGCGCCAATCCGAAGTCGTCTTCGATCGAGTCAAGGGTGCCCGTCAGGTTCACATCCTTCAAATTCCTGCCGGACGCACGGGCTTCTTCACTCTCAGGCGCTTCCACCACGAAAGCGAATTCCATCGCTTGAGCGCTTCCTGATATTCAAGATTGAGTTGCATCGCGCGATCTGGATTCGCCGCCGGGTGCGCTTGCGGAACATCGACTATCAACCGAGATCGGGATGCGGGTTGATCGATATGCGCCGGCGCCTCAACAACGACTTCAGGCGCGGATGGCGTCTTGCGAGGCCGCTTGACGCGTGGTTCAGATGCTTGAGCCGCGGATCCAGCTTCAGCTTTCCCTACTTTCGCGCGAGGCGTACGCGTCGCGCGCTGTGCGCCGGGATCGCGGGGAGTGCGTGGGGCCCGCGGCTTTTTTGGCTTCAGGGGCGCTACAACAAGCGGCCCAGGCGCGACCCGGTTCTCGATTCGCAAAACATGAAGATCGCCGGATAGTTCGCCTATCACGAGCCGCAACCCGTCCGGATGCCACGCAATCGAATGCGCGCCCGTTGATAGATAACGTGCGACTTCGCTCCAGCTGGGAACGTCGAATATTCGAAGTGTCCTGCCCCCTATCACCATCAAAGATCCGTCGGGAGAAAAACCGCGAATCGCAGCCTTGCCCGGGATCCGTGCCACTTCGACGCGACTCGCGATATCCCAACCCAACACTTCGCCTGTTACATACGATGCAGACTCGGCAAAAAGCAGCTTGCCGTCGGGTGAGAAGACGCAAGCTTCGATTCTTCGTTCGTCGCGGTGCTGTCTGCCGGGAAGTGTCGCTAATTCTGCTCCGGTGGCGGCGTCCCACAATTTCACGCAAGAATCGTGACGTCCGCTTGAACCGTACGCGCGACGGTTGCCAGTCGCCAGCAGTGTGCCGTCCGGTGAAAACGTGCAAGCTGTAATCGAGCCTCCCTGACCCATCAAAGTCGCAACCAGTTTGCCCGTCTTTCCGTCCCACAAGCGCACCGAGCCATCTTCCATGCCCGCCGCAACTCGAAGCCCGTCTGGTGATAATGCCCATGGAACGATGTGAGCGCTGTCGGCCAGGAGAATTGCGATTTGTTTCCCGGTTCTGACGTTCCACAAGCGCATCGATCCATCATTGGAAACTGAAAGCACGCGTTTACTATCGGCGGTGAACAGGCAATCATTGATCCAGCTCGTGTGTCCGTTGAAAGAGTGGATGAACTCGCCGGTATCGCCTCTCCAAAGCCATAACTCGCCGACATAGCCGACGCCAGTGCCTGAAATTATCAGCGACCCATCCGGAGAAAACGCGCACGACAGCGGGTGATAGCAGTGCGGGCCGAGCCTCGCGACTTCTTCGCCGGTCTGCGCGTTCCACAACATCAACAACCGCAATTCAGATCGCGTCAGGAGCTTCGATCCGTCCGGCGAAAACGCCAGCCACGGCACTCGAAAACTGTGATTCATTGCCGCAATCAGTTTTCCGTCGGCCGTCCAGATTTTCGCGGTGTTGTCATCCGATGCCGTTGCTAAGAGCGCGCCGTCCGGCGAATACTTGCAAATGTTCACAGCGTTTGTATGGGGCGCATCCCCGCCGCTCTCGGTCACAGTCGCATCCCAGACCTTGGCTTCGCTCCACGCTCCCGTCACCAGCCGCCGGCCGTCCGCGGAGAATCCGCAACAAGTCGCATATTGCCCGTGCTCTCCAAGGCTGATTGCTTCTGCATTTAGTGCCAGGTCGCAAATCTTCACCGTGTTCCCGCTGGTTAAGGCGATCCGGCGCGCGTCTGGTGAAATTGCGCCGACGCCAGCTTTGCCGACGCGAAGATTCATAGGATCAAGCTCGGCCCAGGTGCTTGCGTTCCACGATCTGACTGTGACTGTGTATGGTTCATCTTCCGAGTCAAAGGTCCGGTTGTCTCCATCAGCAAGGAGGAGCCGGCCGTCAGATGCAAACTTGATCGTGCCGCCTGGGGGAACTGCCGCGACTTCTGTCCCGTCGTCAATACGAATGATTCTGGTAGAACGCGCTGAGCCCAGCGCGAGCCGAGCATCGGGCAGGAAGACGACTCGATTGGTTTCATAAGGGATCTCCGCTTTTGGTCCCTCGAACGTCGCGATCTCCGTCCAGGTTGTTGTATCAAAGACTCGCGTGTACTCGATCCATTTCCCGTGCCAATACCCAACGATCACCATCAGGGTTCCATCCGAAGAGAAGGCCGCCGCGGATGTGTCCCAGTACGTTTCCCCCTCGGGTGGCCCGCTGGCGAGTCTGATGTTCGGAGGCCAGCGAAGACTGATGGGCTCAGGCGGAGGTTCCTCTTGAGCGTAAACCGAAAAAAGCTCGCGTCCATCCGTAAGATCAAAAACCTTTGTGTCTTTCCACCATCGATGCCGATAACAGACAACAACGCGAAGCCCGCCAGGCTGGATTGCGCACGGAGTCGGATCGGGACCCAACACGAGGCTGCTTAATTCTCTTCCCGATGTCGCGTCCCAAAGCTTGAGCCTGTTATCGCTCGATGTCGTGATTATCGCCGAGCCGTCGGACGAGAATCCGCAGAAGTTCATTCGCTCGTCATGACCGATAAGCGTCAGCAGACAGGGTGAGCGCCCTCCGCGCTTGTTTACGCGTCGAAGCCACGGGCGGCATTCGCCTCCCTCTTCGAAGCGTTTTCGGGCGGCGCGAGCAGGCGCACTGTCGCTCGAAAAGTTGAAGGCTTGTTGAAAAAGGAGTTGAGGCGCCTGCGTGAGGACGTGACTCTGGGCGGTCGCGAAGTGAAGCCAGTCGTTGAGGTCATCACGTCTACGGGAATACTGATCTGGGTTCTCTGCCGGCACGAGTGTGTCCTCGCATCGAGAAATGAATAGGCAACAACCCGTCGCGGCGGGCGATCGATTCGACACTTATCAGTTCAGTCTTGCCTGGCTCTGCCTTATTGACTTGATCTCGCCACGCACGCTTTCGGCGTCAGGCGCATCCGGATTGAGCGAAAGGTACCGTTCCAGTTCAGCTATCGCCCCGCTTCGATCGCCGACCCTGTTGAGGAGCAAGCCTCGATCTCTTATGTGTTGCGCTGAATCCGGATCGATGAGCAGGATTTGCTCGATGGCGGCCAGCGCTCGCGGGTGATCGCCCGCCGAATAGATGCCAAGAAGGTTCGACAGTATCCGAGAGAGTATTTGCTTCTTAGTCACCGGCGCGAGATGTTCGGCTCGCAGCTCCAGTTTTCCGCCGCTCACACCCGCGACTAACTCCGAACAACCTGCAACGCCGAGCACTCGTCCTTCGTTGAAGGGATCGATAAAGATGTCGCCGCTCTCGGCTTCGTGTTTCGCGATGAAGTGAAAGGGCAGCCCAACGCCTTTGATGGGAAACCCGATGCGCCGCGCCACTTCGATATATACGACCGTCATCGTGATCGGTATGCCGGTCCGGCGATCGATCACCTGGTTCAGAAAGCTGTTTCGAGGGTCATAGTAATTCTCACGGTTGCCCCGGAAGCCCAGCACATCAAACATCACGCTGTTGAGCGCCGTTATCATATCGCCTGCATCGCGGGCGTCAACGGCGCGCTCCCGGGCCAGATTAGCGAACTGATCGAGCCGTTCGAAATACACGTCAACATCGATATGAGGATATTCTTCGGCTGCGATGAGCAGCGCCCCGTGCGCGAGATCGAGATGCTCTTCGTCGCGAGAAATCATTTCGGCGAATTCCGCGCGCGAACTCTTTGGTGACTGCCGTGACAATAGTGATCCAAATGCGAAAGGGCTGACGGTTGAACCCATCAGCCCTGAGCTACGAAGTGAAACTGATGAGCCTACCGGCTCGCGCGCGAGCGAACCGCGGTTGCAGGCTTGGTGTCGAGTTTGAAGCTCTTCCACAGGAACGCGTACGAGTGATCGGCAACTGAGATCATGTATTCCCAGCCGTGATTGCCGGGAAACAAATGAAACTCGTGGGCGAGTCCGAGCTTGGTGAGCTTCTCGTCAAATGCTTTGTTGGGTTCCTGAAATCCGTAACGATCCTGCTCGCCGCAGTCGAAGTAGATCTTGATTCCGGATTTCTTTATCGCGGCGGCGTTCGCTTCGGCGACGAACATCGGATTGACGGATTTGAAGAACTCTTCGTCGGGAGGATCGCCGAAGATCTTTCCGATCAACTGCATCATGAATTGCGATCGCCGATCCGATCCGGTCGGATGAGGAAGCTCAGCAAACAGCGCGGCGCTGTGAGTCGTGACGCTCGAAAACATCTCCGGATGCTTGAATGCCAAAAGCATCGCCCCCCAACCGCCCATCGATATTCCCTGAATCGCTCGATCCGCGGGCTTATTCATTACGCGATAGGTCTTCTCGATATGGGGAATCAAGTCCTTGATGATCGCGTCTTCATATTGAGCCCCGTTCTTCGCGTTCAGATAAAAACTATTCTCACCCGCGGGCGCCACGATGACGAAATCGCCGATCTTGCCCTCATCGCGCATTTTGCTGATGGCGGCGGCGACACCGCGGCGCTCGAACTCGCGTTCGTTGCCGAACATCCCGTGCAGAAAATAGAGCACGGGGTAACGCCGCTTCGCATCGGTCTCGTAGGACGGCGGAAACTGAACAGCGAACTTCAACTCTCGTCCGAGAGCCGAGGACGAAAGCGAGCCATACTCGACGCGGCTTGTACCAGCCGTCTGCGCGGAGGCCGTCGCTTGCTGCGGCGCAGTTGCTTGTCGGGGCATGAAATGGGCCGCGGCGTTCGCGACCAGAGCGATGATCACCGATAATACTCCGACAGCGATGTGCATTAGTATCTCCATTCCTAACCTCTGAAGCGCGGTCCGTCGCTTGGAAAATGGTTGATGTTCAGATTCGCCGCGGCGTTGTCGGTCAAATCGATGATGGCGGCGGCATTGATGGCGGCGGCGATCGAAATCGTCTCGCTGATCTCCTCCGGAGTCGCGCCGGCCTCGAGCGCCTTCTTCAGATGACCATCGATGCACCCCTGACATTTGGCCACGAGCGACGCGGCGATGGAAATCAACTCCTGCGTCTTCGTGTCGATGTGTTTTTTCTCCGAAAAATAAATCTCGCGATAAAACGCGCCGTAAATCTGGCGCATTTTTGGCTCCATCATTGAGTAAGACTGTGGCTTGCCCTCGCGCTTTTCGGGGTTGGAACTGGGGACTTCAGCCTCGGCGGCCGCGCTTCCATCGGCCTGTGGCGCCAATTTGCTATCCATACTTCTCTGTTCTCCTTAGCCTGATTTCATCGCGGGCCATCAACCCGCTCTCCGCCTGGATGTCTTCACGTTAGTACGCGCCAATCGCGTCGAGAGTCTCAAAAACATTTGAACTCAAATACTGGCGGGCGCACCGGCCTCAGCATTTCTACCACATAGAAAGTGGCAGTTTCAACGCGGTCACTTCCGAAGCGAGGCTTCACCCACCGAAGCCGCTTCAGCAATCGCCGCTCGTGGATTCACCACGCCCCATCCCTGCCGATCGACGTCAACGTGCGCGAGCCTCATTCCCGACCTTATCAGGGCGAGCTTGACCTGGTGTGGCTTGAGCGCCGGAAACGCCTCGAGCATTTGAGCAGCAACCGAGGACACAATCGGCGCGGCGAAGCTTGTGCCATCAACATGCTTGTAATGCCCGCTTATCACGTTGTTGTCGCGAATCTTCATCCAGATGATGTTGTGAAGTAGATACGGCGCCAGTTCGATGGCGTGATCAAGGTCCTCATCGATGCCGGGATGACGAGCGATGATTCCCTTAAGCTCGGAGTCGGGCGCATTTTCGAGCTCTGACAACAATGCGGCCTGATCCGCCGTCGGCGTGCCGGGCAGAATCGGCGCGGCAATCCAGATGCCCGGCGCAATAAGCTCGGGCTTCTGGAGCCCATCGATTGTCGGCCCGAAGCTCGATCGATACATGTCGTTGTCCGCGAAGTCGAGCGTGTTCTTATCGTCGAGTCCCCCGACCGTCAAAACCGAAGGAGCGGATGCCGGGGGCAACACCGGGTGATGCGATTGATGCCCGGAGTTCCCTGCAGCCGCGACAACGAGCAAACCCGCTCGCGTTGCTTCCTCGGCTGCCTGTGACAGATCGTCTGTAAGATAGCTCGCTTCGTAATCGCCGCCCGCCGAGATGTTGATGATCCGAATGTTGAATTCCTTCCGATGACGAATTGCCCAGCGAATTCCGCGAGCGATGTCAGCGTGACGAACGCGTGATGACATTCCCGCCTTTATCAAGACCACGTCCGCTTCAGAGGCGATGCCGCGATACAGGCCTTCGGACAGAAATCCGTTTCCCGCGGCCACGACTGAGGTCATCATCCCGTGCCACGAAGAAACCTGCGCCGTAGACAAGTCGTTCGCTTTTGCCCGTTCGACCAGGTTTACGTACTTGAGGATTCGATTGCGCGGCTTGATCAAGTCGGGATGCGCATAAAACCCCGAGTCCAGGAATGCGATGGTGACGCCGCGCCCGCGAAGTTGTTCGGGCGCGTCAAGGCGCATCGGCGTCGGCAGCACTTTGAGTTTTTGCTCGGCGAACTGAGGGAAACTGGCGGAGAGCTCGTCGCGAAGCTTCGAATAGCGCCCGATGCAGTCAAAGCAAATCTGGTTTCCGGGCTCCCACCGGTGCATGTTGACCGCGAGCAGCGGATGAAGCGACTCGTCAATCGCCTGGGAATCGGCGAGCATGCTCACGCCTACTGCGCGACGGCACACCGGACAGTAATCTGATTGCGGTTCCATTCGATTAATCAAGACTCACAATAGTTTTTCTGGCATGGTGGGGAATTTGATTGCACATTCTAGCGGCGATGACGACGCACCGCAAACAGCGCGGCAGCTTTTTGATCCACAGCAACTTTATCGGCGCCGAGCCCCTCGTGATAAAATAAGCCGTCAAATATGAACAACAAAGAACTGGCTTTTCGCTACGACTTATTCATCACTCCGGATTGGCGCGATCGATTCGATACGCTCGTCAACGAAAGCATAGAACTACCGGTCGAGGGGCGCATTCTCGACATCAATTGCGGCACCGGTGCGCACGCTATCGAGCTTGCTGAAAATATGCGAGGCAAAGCCGAGGTCGTCGGGGTTGATCCCGACCCGGAACGAATCGCACTCGCCCGCGCCAAGGCGCTGGTCAAGAAGAGCGAGGCTACCTTCGAGCAGGGCATTGCCACGGCTCTACGGTTTGAGAATCGAGCTTTCAATCTGGTTATCGGCGACGCTTCGATGTTGCGTGAGAATCAAATGGAACCGGTGCTCGCTGAAATGGTGCGGGTCACCGAGCCTGACGGCCGGGTATTGTTGAAACTCACCACTCATGGGAGCTTCGATGAATTCTTCTCAATCTATTGGGAAGCTCTGCACGAGGACGGTTTGGATGCTGAAGCGTGGGGTGCACTTGAAGAGCTGATAAACGAACGCAGAACTTACACGGAAGCGGAGACGACGGCCGACAGACTGGGTCTCCGGAAAATTGAGAGTGTCACCAGCAAGGAGGATTTCAGCTATGAGGACGCTGAAAGTTTCCTGGAGTCGCCGCTGATCAAGGACCACTTCCTGGCGCAATGGCTCGGCATCCTGCCTCTCGAGAAACACGATGAGGTTCGGCGTCACATTGTATCGATCATTGAACGCGAACGGCACGATGGCCCTTTTGAGGTATCGATCAAGGCAACGATTGTGATGGGGACCAGGTGAGGATCAGCCAAAGAAAGGCATCTTTCCGGATTTGACTACGTAGACTACATATCCACCCTGGGCGATCAATCCAAGCACTCCAATTATGAGTCCCGCTGTCGCCGATCCCTGGCCGTCTTCAACATTCTCGGCTTTCAGGGCGCGGGAAGAGAGCACGCTGAGCACAATCGCAGCTACTCCCATAAAGAAACCAATGCCCGGACAAAAGAAACTCGCCAGAGCGAGTATCACTGCATTGTTCGCTCGTTCCTGAGCAGTTTCGACCCTCTGATGGTGGTCGATCTGCTGGCCCATTTGGCTTCCCCGTTTGCGTTTCGTTGAGACCACCGGAGCCGCTGCTTCAGAGAACAATGTTCCCACGCTCGCTCCACAGTGGGCGCACTTCGCGACCCCGGGGCCAAGCGGCATGCCGCATTCGTGACAATTCTTTTTCAGGGATGACATACGCGTGTTGAAGGAGACGCTTTACGTACAACGCCGATCTTTGTAGCACAAGGAACCGGGGCTTTCAAGATTGGAGAGCGGTTGCTGACGATGGTCCGTGTCGCTATGGGTTACTTCTTATGAAGCAAGATTCGCCCGGCGTAAGCCGTGAGACTAAGGCGTGGTCCGCCCCTGAGATAGGTTCCCGACACCCCTTTTGGGCCGCGCGAAGAACCCGTCAGATTCGAGAAGAATGATCCGAGGTTGATATTCTCGCTGAGCGCGCGAGCGTTGAGATTGAAAGATGTCGCGGCCGGAAGTGTGACGTCCAGATCTCCCTTCATGGTCTGAAGGC
>Ga0070699_100000988_pt1 | contig 26474 bp, 21 predicted proteins | sample KBSK1503metaG_FD_65473 | JGI IMG/M metagenome (GOLD analysis project Ga0070699, IMG submission 65473) | Corn, switchgrass and miscanthus rhizosphere microbial communities from Kellogg Biological Station, Michigan, USA - KBS K1-50-3 metaG | ecosystem: Host-associated > Plants > Roots >...
GAAAAGAATGGAGCGGGAGACGGGGATCGAACCCGCGACATCAAGCTTGGGAAGCTTGCGTTCTACCGCTGAACTACTCCCGCTCGCGGTAACGGTAAGGACGTTAGTTTAGCGTAGCCTCGGCAGGGTCGTCATGCCTGCTGGATCGGCGCGGCGTCTTCAGCAGCGCGAGGCAGCCGCGTCAGCTGTCAAAGCGAGGCCTGATGAGCTGGTCGCGAGATGTCGCTGCCGGCGCAGACTTCGTTCCTGTTGCAATTATGGCGTTGTGCGCGAGCGCCAAAACCTGTCTAATCTGCGCGTACTCATCTTCGCGGTGTCGAGCCTTTTCACGGAGGAAGTGTGATGAAGAGGATCCTCGTACTCGCAATCGTTGCCTCGATGAGTGTCGTCTCTGCGGTCGAGGCCAGTCCCATCATTGTTCAAGGTGTCGGCGACCTGGCGGCAATCACGTTGATCCGCGACAGTTTCCGGACCGCCGTCGGCGGTGGCATCGTAGCCGGGGCCAACGGATCGTTCGGCGGTGTCAGGCGAGAGATCAACTGGGACGGCGTGCCTGACATGTTTGCGGCTCCCAACCTTCTGCCCCCCAACTTCTTCAACGTGAATAGTCCTCGAGGCGTGGTGTTTTCGACGCCTGGGACAGGCTTTGAAGTGAGCGCGAATGCCGGGGCGGCGGCGCCGATCGAATACGGCAACATCAACGCCACCTACCCCTCCACTTTTGAGACTTTCAGCGCGCAGCGGCTGTTCACCGCGCTTGGAAGCACTGTCACCGACGTAAGCTTCTTCGTGCCCGGCACGACGACGCCGGCGCTGACGTCCGCATTTGGAGCGATCTTCACCGATGTGGATCTGGCCGGGAGCAGCATTCAATACTTCGATGCGATGAATAACTCGCTGGGCGTGTTCGCCGTTCCATTCCTGCTTGGAAGCGGGACATTCTCGTTTCTCGGCGTGGTGTTCGATTCGCCGATCGTGAGTCGCGTCAGGATCATCAGCGGGAACACCGCGCTTGGCCCGACCGATAATCCTGGGATCGGAATTGACGTGGCAGTAATGGACGATTTCATTTATGGCGAGCCGACGGCGGCCGCAGTTCCCGAACCGACCTCGCTCCTCCTTCTCGGAACCGGGGTACTTGGGTTGATCGCGAAGTTGCGCTCGCGCAAGCGACAGCGCTCGTAGAACCGCAGTCCAGACGCATTTCTCTTTTTGAACCGGATTGGAGCCAAGGTCCGGCCGGAAAAATCCCGAGGGATAGCGCCACGTAGCGCGCGCGCGGCGTTCGCACGTCTCGACGCGGTGTTACCCGCGAATGACGCTGAGCACCTCATCGCGCCTCTTTTCCATCTCCTGCGGCGTTGCCGCTTCGAGGTTCAGGCGCAGCAGCGGCTCGGTGTTCGAGGCCCGTACGTTGAAATGCCAATCGGGGTAGTCGATCGACAGGCCATCGAGTCTCGCGATCTGCGCGTCTTTGTAGCGCTCCGCGAGTGTCTCGAGCTTCTGCGGCACTTCGTTCATGCTCGCCACCTTGGTGTTGATCTCACCGGAGATGAAGTACCGCTCGCGGAGCGGGCGGAGCAGGTCGTGGAGCGACTGGTTCTTCTTCGACATCAGCTCGAGGATCAGGAGCGCAGGGATGAAGCCGTTATCGGCGTATGAGAAGTCGCGGAAGTAGTAGTGGCCGGTGACCTCTCCCGCGAAGATGCCGTCCTCGTCGCGCATCCGCCGCTTGATGAACGCATGGCCGACGCGGTTCATCAGCGCCCGCCCGCCGTGGCGCTCGACGGTGTCCTTGACCGCCCGGCTGGCGCGCAGGTCGTAGATGACCGTCGCGCCGGGGTATTTGAGCAGAAACGCCTCGGCCAGCAGCGCGGTGATGAAGTCGCCGGCGATGAACTCTCCGCTGCCGTCGATGAAGAAACAGCGGTCCGCGTCCCCGTCCCACGCGATGCCGACGTCCGCCTTCTGACGGATGACTTCCTCCGTGATGTCCCGGCGGTTCTCCTCGATGAGCGGATTCGCCTCGTGGTTCGGGAAGTTGCCGTCGATGTTGAAACAGAGTCGTGTCGTCTTGCAGGGGAGCTGATCGAACAGCAGTGGCGCGACGAGCCCCGCCATGCCGCTGCCGGCATCGAGCACGACGTTGAACGGCTTGATCGCGTTCGCGTCGATGAACGACATCACCTTCTCGCTGTACTCGAAGACGATGTTGCGCGGTGTCACCGACCCGGGAGTCGCGGCGAGCGGCGGCAGGCGGTCGTCGACGATCATGTCCCGGATCTCTCCGAGGCCTGCGTCACCGCTCAGCGGGAGCGCGCCCGCGCGGACCATCTTCACCCCGTTGTACTGCTTGGGGTTGTGCGACGCGGTGACCTGCGCCCCCCCCTCGAGCGCGTCTTTGACGACCCCGAAGTAGAGCATGTCGGTAGCCAGCATCCCGTAGTCGACGACGTCGGCGCCTTGCTCGCGGGCGCCCTGGATGAACGCGGCCGCGATGCCGGGCGACGAGATCCGCATGTCGCGGGAGACACCGATCCGCTTCGCCCCGAGGTAGCCGACGAACCCGCGTCCAATCTGCCGCGCGACCTCTTCGTTGATCTCTGAGGGGTAAAGCCCGCGAACGTCGTAGGCCTTGAAGATGTCCGTGTGGATTCGCATCTAGTGAACGGTCATGCGGCTAAACTCTGGTGAAATCAGTCAGTGTCGTTTTATCGCCCAGCACTGCGCCGGAGTTGACGCTCACGTTCCGGCCGATGTGGCAGTTGCGTCCCAGGATGGCGTCGCGCACGCAGGCCTCCCGACTGATGCGGCAATTGGGCCAGATCACGGCGCCGCTGATGACCGCGTCTTCTTCGATCTGCGTCTGTCGCCCGATGACCGAGTACGGTCCGACTTTCGCGCCTGCCTTCACCAGCGTCCCTTCATCGATGAAGCAGGGCCCTTCAACCGTGGCGCCCTCCTCAATCTTGACGTCACCGGCAATCCAGGTCCGCGGCGCAACGATCTCCCGGAACGGGTCGGCCACGTAGCGGCCGTCCATGATGTCGTGGTGCACCTGGGTGTACTTCCCCGGGGTACCGATATCGATCCAGTACCCGTTGTAGACATACGCGACGAATGTTTCCGCCCGCTCGATGAGCGACGGGAAATAGCTGCGCTCGATCGACCACGGCACATTGCTCGGAATACGGTCGAACGTATCGGGTTCGAGTATGTAGATGCCGGCGTTGATGTTGTTCGTCGTAATCTCGTCGGGGTTCGGCTTCTCGAGGAATCGCCGGATGTTGCCGGCCTCGTCGGTGTCGACGAGGCCGTACGCGGTGGGATTGTCGACCGGGGTGAGGACGATCGTCGCGCGCGCCTTGCGCTCGCGGTGCAGCCGGATCACTCCAGTCAGATCGATCTGCGTCAGCACATCGCCGTTGAACACCACCACCGACTCCGTCAGCTGGTCGCCGGCGTACTTGATGGCACCCGCCGTCCCCAGCGGCACCGGTTCGACGACATAGCGAATCTTGATGCCGAGCTCGGACCCGTCACCGAAGATCTCTTCGATCCGCCGCGGCTGGTAATTGAGGCTCAGGATCACCTCGTCGATTTCGGGCACCTGCTTCAGCAGATCGATTTGGTAGTGAAGAAACGGTCGATTGAAGATCGGAACGATCGGTTTGGGAGTGTGGATGGTAAGCGGCCTGAGGCGCGTCCCCTTGCCCCCGGCCAGAAGGATCGCCTTCATGACGATCACCGATCATACACGTAGAGGCCGATGAGGTAGAATGCAACCGATCCTGACAATGAATCTGCCGAACACGTTGACGCTTGTGCGCATCTTTCTGGTGCCGCTGCTCGTCGTCGTGCTGCTCACGGAGTTCGCCGGAAGGCAGATCTTCGGCGTGCCGAAGGAGTTGATCGGCGCCGCGATCTTCGGCCTCGCGTCGATCACCGACTGGCTCGACGGCTATCTCGCGCGCCGTCGCCGGCAGGTCACCTGGCTCGGCCAGGTGCTCGATCCAATCGCGGACAAGCTCCTGACGTCGGCCGCGTTCATTTCCCTCGTGCAGCTCGGTCTGGCGCCCGCGTGGATGGTTGCGCTGATCATTGGCCGCGAGTTCGCGATCACGGGTCTTCGCAGCCTGGCGTATACGAAAGGCATCACGATCCCCGCGTCTCCACTCGGCAAGATCAAGATGGGGTCGCAGGTCACGGCGATCCTGCTGCTGATTCTCGGCTGGCGTCCCGTGCCGTGGCTCGCGCCGGTTGGGTATGCGGCGCTGTGGGTGGTGATGCTCACCGCCGTGGTATCGGCAGCGGATTATTATCGGCGGTTCGTTCTGCTGCTCAACGCGCGCGTCACCGACGTCAATGTTGCGCGCACTCGCAAGGCCAGTTAGATCGCGGCGAAGGTCACAAAGACGATTGGTTGAAAACGTCTTCGTGATCGTGGACCGCGTCTAGCTATTTCCGGAGTGCGACGTAATCTCCCGCCAGCATCGCATCGCGCGAGAGCGTCACCCTCAGCGTCGACATCTCGGGCTTCACGTCCACCACCACGGCCTCTCCCAGATCGTAGAGGAATTCAGGCACGATGCCTTTGGGAAGGAGGCTCTCCGACGATTTGTTTGCCTCTTCCAGCTTCCGCTTGTCGCGGTAGATGACGACGCGCTCGCCGAGGGTGATGCCATGGTCGCTGCCGCGATCGATGACGAAGAAGTCGCCCTGCCCAAAGATGGTGCGGCGGTCCGCGCCCAGCATGATGTGACCATAGTTCTCGCGCTGCGGCTTCGGCGGATTGGCGTCTGCAATGGGAACCTGCGGCTCCACGTACGGCTCGAGGTAGTCGCCTATGTCGAGCGTGTCGCACGCGTGCGTCACGATGACCAGAGACATCGTCTTGTCCACCGCATAGACTCGGACCCAGCCTGTGGTCTGAATGGCCGCGGGGTTTGCCCGCGACACACGCGAGGCGCGCCCGGGCTGCATGCGGCGGACGAAGTATTCCTGGCCGACCTCGACGCCGTTATCCGACCCGCCGTTGATCGTGATGAGGTCGCCTGGACCGTACGCATGACGGGTGAAGGAGTCCTGTCCGCCGGTGATGAGCAGTGACGGGGATGGCGTCTCGAACAACAGCGTCGGCGCGCACGCAAGCGCAATCACGTCCGCCGGCAGGTGCGTCGTCACGGGCGCCGCGCCGCGCTGCGCCGCCAGGGACGCACTTGCGGCCAGCAGGCCGGCCGTCACGAAGATGTGTATCGAGCGTTCCATGAGCCTCATATCTCTCCTTCGCCCCTTCGCAAGGCTTCGGCGGGGCAAGCGCGCCGTGACAATTTGCCTGTACGCGCAGATGTCCCGGGACCATAGAGGTGGACCATTCAGTCCCCCTACGTCCAAACTACTGAGCAGTCAGCGTTTCGAGCTTCTCCTTCGGTCGGAGTACGGGACTGCTTCGGCTTTCTTATCGGTCTTGAGGAGAGATTCCGCCAGAGAGCGGTCGATGGCGCCCCGGCGGGGTATCCGGGTCGGTCTTTCCGTACGAGAACCTATTGAGCAGTTAGCTCTTCGAGCCGCTTTCGGGCCTCGACCAGATATTCGCTCTGGTCGAATTCCTTGACGAGCCGGTCGTAGTACGGGACTGCTTCGGCTTTCTTCTGGGGGTCCTTGAGGAGAGATTCCGCCAGATAGTAGTAGACGGCGTCCCGTGCGGGGTAACCCGGGTCGTCGGTGAGGACTTCCTTGAAGCGAGTGATGGCGCCGGGGTACCACCGGCTGCGGTAGTAGAAGAGACCCACCCTGTACGAGGCTTCGCTCAAGCGGCTGCGTGCCTCGCGCCACTTTTCGCGGACCTCTTTGGTCAGCATGCTGTTGGGATAGCGGGTGAAGAACACTTCGAATTCGCGGACGGCAGCGATCGTCTCCGTCTGGTCGCGCTCGGCCGCCCGCATCCGCAGGAAATGCGACATGGCGAGCTTGTATTGCGCGTAGTCGACGCGTGCGCTGGTCGGGTAGAAGGTGATGAATTCCTTGAACTCGTTTTCCGCGAGCACGAAGTTGGCGTCGCCGCCTTCGCCAAGATAGCTGTCACCGACCCCCAGCTTCGCATCGGGGCGCAACGGGCTCTGCGGATAGTTGTCGACGATCTGCACATAGTACCTGCGCGCGTCGACCCACCGCTCCCGCATCATTGCGTCGGTGGCGCGCTGGGACAGGAACTGGTCCGGCGGCGTATTACCCGTCGGTGTTTCCGGCAGGTTGTTGCCGCCGCACGCGGCAGCAAGGATCGCGATCGCGGCGATCAGACTCCGGTGACGGGCGCGCGATGAACGCTTGTACTCAGTCATTCGTTAGAAGAGGCCGGCCTCGGTCATCCATTGAAACTGGGCGCGCAGCCCCTGTTCGAGCGTGACCGCCGGCGCGAATCCGAGATCGGTTTGCGCACACGCGGTGTCGGCATAGGTATCCCGCATGTCCCCCGCCTGCGGCTCGATCGTATTCAGATGCAGCGGCCGGCCCGTGATCCGGCTGATGAGCTCGAAGACGTCGAGCAGCTCCACGCGGGACCCACCACCGATATTGTAGACAGCCCCGGGCTTTCCAAGCGTACTCGCGTTGACCGTGGCTGCGACCGCGTCGGCCACAAACGTGAAGTCCCGCGTCTGACGCCCGTCGCCGAAGACGGTCACCGATTCGTTCCGCATCGCGGCCAGGAAGAAACGATGGAATCCCATGTCGGGACGCTGCCGCGGGCCGTACACCGTGAAGTACCGCATCGAAACCGCCGGAACGCCGTAATTCAACTGATACAGGTGGCACAGCTGCTCCGCGGCAAGCTTCGTCACCCCGTACGGGGAGACCGGCTGCGGCCTGGCGTCCTCGCGCATCGGGAGCAGCACGTCGTCGCCATAGACCGATGAGCTCGATGCGTAGACCAATCGGTCGATTGGCTGCCCCTTGCAGGCCTCGAGCAGGATCTGGCTCCCTTCGACATTGTTCTCTGTATAGACGCGGAAGTCTCGTCCCCAGCTTTTCCGCACCCCGGCCTGAGCCGCCAGGTGGAACACCCAGGAGACCCCTTCGAGCAGGCGAGGCCAGTCGGCGTCCGCGAGTGCGCCTTCGCACAAGGTGAACAAGCTGTTCCCCCGAAGCGTCGCGAGATTGCGTTCCTTCACTTCGCGGGGGTAATAGTCCGTGAAAACATCGAGGCCGGTCACGGTGTGGCCCGCGTCGACGAGGTATTCGCTCAGATGGGATCCGATGAACCCGGCCGCGCCGGTGACGAGTGCCTTCATTCGAGCATGTCCCGCACGCGCGCCGGCAGCCGGCACGGGCGTCCCCGCGCGTCGAGCGCCGCGTGAATCGTATGGCCGGTAACGAGGGTATCGTCGTCGCCGCGGACGATCTCATAGTCGAAGCGGATGCGCACGGGCGTCAGCAGCGTCGCGCGCGTCCGAATCTCGAGGTCGTCGTCATATTTCGCCGGCCGCCGGTATTCGCAATGGGCCTCGATGACGGGCAGCTGCACGCCGGCGATTTCCATCTCGCGATAGCTCTGGCCGGTTTCGCGCAGCCAGTCGGTGCGGCCGATCTCGAACCAGACGAAGTAGTTGGCGTAGTACACCACGCCCATCCGGTCTGTTTCGGCATAGCGAACCCGCACATGCGTACGCCGACGGATCGATGCGGCTGACACGTCGGTCATGCGCGGGAGCCGGCGGCGGATCCAATGGCGGCGGCACGCAGCGCGCGCGTCGCGCTCTCGGGGTCGCCGGTGCCGAAGATCGCCTGCCCGGCCACGAGAATACTGACCCCGGCGGCGACCACGGCGGCGGCGTTGCTCTCATCGATGCCGCCGTCGATCTCGATCGGCGCCGTCGAACCGGCGCGTGTCAACACCTCGCGCACGCGGCGCACTTTTTCGATGCTGTGGGGGATGAACGGCTGGCCGCCGAAGCCGGGGTTCACCGACATGACCAGCACGTGGTCGAGATCGTGCGCGATGTCTTCGAGCGTGCCAGCGGGCGTGGCGGGGTTCAACACCGCGCCCGCGCGCGCGCCCAGCTTCTTGATGAAGCTGATCGTGCGATGCAGGTGCGGCACGGCTTCCACATGGACCGAGATCATGTGAGCGCCCGCCTCCACGAACGCCGTGATGTAGCGGTCGGGTTCCTCGATCATCAAGTGCACATCGAGCGGCCGGGTCGCGACCTTCCTGATCGCCCGGACGACAGACGGCCCGATCGTGATGTTCGGCACGAAGTGTCCGTCCATCACGTCGACGTGAATGAGGTCCGCGCCGCCGCGTTCGATGGACGCAATATCGCGGCCGAGGGCCGAGAAGTCGGCGGAGAGGATGGACGGGGCGATCTGGATGGCTCGAAGGGTCATCGGCTCACCTCGAGCGAAATCGGATCGGAGGCGGCCACTTGAAACCCACCTTGAGGCTGCTGCCGCACGATCGTGCCCGGGGGCACGCCGGGGTACGGCTGCGAGCCGACAATGGCGACCCGGAACCCCCGGGCGCGAAGCGCGTCGGCGACGCGCGTGCCGTCGGTGCCAATCACGTCTGGCATGACGTAGGTCGTGGATTGCTCGCCCCTGTTCAAGAGCAGCGCCACGCGCGGCGCCTTCGCCGCCGGGGGGGGATCCTGGGAGACCACCGCGTCGGCAGGATAGTCAGGCGACCGGAACTCCGTCACCGAATCGAGCTCGACCCCGTCCTGCTCCATGCGCATGCGTGCCGTGCGCTCCGTCTGTCCCACCAGTGCCGGCACCGTGGTGGTGCGCGGTCCCGCGCTGATCCACACGCGGATCGATCGCTGCGCCCGGGCGGCGACGCCGGCTGCCGGATCCTGCTGCATGATGCGGTTCAATGGGACTTTCGGATCGGCGCGGCGCACCGGCTCGATCTTGAGCGTGAGACCGAGCGCGCCAAGCGACTGCGATGCGTCGTTCACGGTCTTACCGACCAGCACGGGGACCTGGACCTCGCGCGCGCGCAGCGCCACGCGGAGCGCCACCCCGAAAAAGAGCAGGAACGTGCCTCCGAGCGCGCAGATGAGAACGAGGATGCGTCCCACGCTCCAGACACGAAATGTGAAGGGCATTGAGCGTTCAATCGTACCATGTCCCTACGGAGGCCACGAAGAGCACGAAGACGAATCGGCCACAAAGGTCACAAAGAACACAAATTGAAAACATTGTGACCTTGGTGTTCTTTGTGGCAATCCGTCTTGTGGCCATTGTGGCTACGGCGCGCCTTCAGGCACGGATCAGGGCCGCGGCAAAGAACGCTTCGAGACCGTGCGTGGCAGGCGACGTTCGGAACTGGCCTCGCCCGTCTATGAACGGCGCCAGCAGTGGGTGACCCTCCTTGCGGAGGTCGAGCCGTCCGAAGTCCTTCCGCTCGTCGAGGAAGGCGTCGACTACGCCGTCGTTTTCTTCCGGCTCGCTCGAGCACGTGGCATAAATCAGCCGCCCACCGTGGCGCACGACTTCGGACGCGCGCATCAGCAACGCGACTTGATCGCGCGCGAGCACGGCGAGTTCTTCCTCGCGACGACGCCACCGGATGTCGGGATCCCGCCGCACCGTGCCGAGTCCGGAACACGGTGCATCGACCAGGACACGATCGAAGAGCGCGGCGAACGGCAGCGACCCCGTCGTTGCCACACGGACGACGCGCACGTTGGTCGCACCGCTCGATCTGATCGTGTCGCGCAGCAGCGAGAGACGTCTTGCCCGGACATCGGTCGCGACGACCGTCCCCCTGCTCTCCATGTCCCCGGCGATGGCGATCGTCTTCCCTCCGGGTGAGGCGCACAGATCGAGCACGCGACTGTCAGGCTGCGCATCAACGACCAACGACACGAGTTGCGAGGCCTCGTCCTGCACGAACACCGTTCCGTCGGCCGGTCGTCGCAGGGGATTGCCGCTCGCAACGACGAGGCCGTCTGGTGCGTATCGCGCTGGCTCAGTCTCCACGCGGTCCGCGGCAAGCGCGGCCATCGCTTCCTCGCGTGTCACGCGCAGACGGTTGGCCCTCAGCGTCAACGGCGGCGTCGTGTTATTGAACTCCACCCACCGCTCCACGGCGTCGAATCCATATCGGTCGAGCCATCGCGCGACCAGCCACTCGGGATGCGAATGCGTGATCCCCAGGTACGCGAGGGACGCTTCGCGGTCGCCCGCGTCCGGCGGTCTCGGTGGAAGCGGCAAGTGAGTGCGTTGGCGCAGCGTCGAGCGCAGCACGGCGTTCACGAACCCGCTCGCGCTCGGTTTTCTCGCTGCCCGAGTCAGGTTCACCGCATCGTCGACGACCGCCGACGCCGGCACGCGATCGAGATGAAGGATTTGGTAGAGGCTGAGGCGCAGAATTGTCACGACCTCGATATCGAGCCTCGCGAGACGGCGTTTCGCGAAATGCTCGATCAGATGATCGAGACTGCGCTGCCACCGCAAGGTGCCAGTCACGATCTCCGCCGCCAGCGAGCGGTCGCGCTCGTCGGAGAGCTGCTGCCGGCTGACCTGAAGCGCGGCGGGGAGATCCGCGCCCCCTGAAGTCACCGCCCGAAGCGCGTGGTAGGCCGCGGTTCGGGCAGGCGCCGTCATGACCCGGAGAGCACGGCCCCTGGCCTGATCGGGTGACCTGCCAGGAAATCGCGGACAGGCATTGGCCGGCGGCCCTCCGGCTGCACCTCCACGATCGCGAGCGGTGCGCCCTCGCCGGTCGCCACGTGAATCGCGTCGCGCGTAATGTCGACAATCGTGCCGGGTAGAGCAGGTGCCTGGTCTTCATTGCGGCGCGGACCTTCCGAAACGCGGCGCGGACCTTCCAGGTCCGCGAGATCGACTCGGGATCGCAGCACAATCAGTCTCGCGCCGTCGAGAAAAGTGTAGGCGTGCGGCCACGGATAGAGCCCGCGCACCCGGTTGTGGATCGCCGCCGACGGCTGCGACCAGTCGATGAGTCCTTCTTCTTTTGTCAGGCGCGGGGCGTACGTCGCGCGCGTCGGGTCCTGGGGCTCCTCGCGCGCGGTGCCGGCAGCGATCTGCTCCACAACCCGAACCAGCAGATTCGCACCAAGCTCTGCGAGCGCTGCTTCGACCACGTCGCTGGTCTCATCAGGGCCAATCGGGCGGGTTGCCTTGGCGAACATGGCGCCGGCATCGAGCTCCTTGACGACGCGCATGATGGTGACGCCGGTTTCGTGCTCGCCATCAATGACCGCTCGATGGACCGGCGCCGCGCCGCGATACCGGGGAAGCAGCGAGGCGTGAACGTTGATCATCCCAAGGCGTGGAACGGCAAGAAGATGCTCGGGAATGATTCTGCCGTACGCAGCGACCACACCCAGGTCAGGTTGCCACGCGCGCATCGCCTCGGCCACGTCCGGCGGCTTCAGGCGTTCCGGCTGCATGACGGGAATGTGCCGCTCGACGGCCAGTGCCTTTACCGGTGCGTCAGTGACCCGTTGTCCGCGGCCGCGCGGGCGGTCTGGCTGGGTGACGACACCCGCCACCGTATGAGTGGAATCGAGCAGGCGCTGGAGTGTGGGCACCGCGAACTGCGGCGTCCCGAAAAACACAATGACCATGTCCTACCATTTCCCGGCGCGAGACAGTTTCTTGATCTTTCTGACGATGAGATCCTTTTGCAGACCGCGAAGGCGATCGACGAAGACGGTCCCTTCGAGGTGATCCATCTCGTGCTGGAAACAGCGTGCGAGCAGCCCGGTCGCTTCGACGACCTGCTCGCTTCCGTCGCGATTGAGGCCCTTGATGACGACGCGAGAGGGGCGGGCGAGCGTTGCGTTGAATCCGGGTACGCTCAGGCAGCCTTCCTCTTCGAGCTGCATGCCGTCGCGCTCGACGAATTCCGGGTTGATGAAGGTGATCAGATCCGCGGGATTGCGCCCGAGTGAGACATCGGCGACGAAAATGCGGAGCGACACGCCGACCTGCGTGGCTGCCAGACCGATCCCCGGCGCTGCGTACATCGTCTTGACCATGTCGTCGACGAGCTGCAGGATGTCGGGGGTGATCCCGGCTACGGGGCTCGCCGGCTCGTGCAGGACGTCGGCACCGTAGCGAAGAATCGGACGAATCACAGTGTCAGGCCGTGGTGCGCGACGTGAAGCGCCGCCGGACCTGCTCCGCGGTAGCCTCGTAATGACGCGCGATTTCCTCGATCGAGTCGCCGCCGAATTTCTCCAGGAACGCGTCGGCGAGCACGAATGCGACCATTGCCTCGCCGACCACCGCCGCCGCGGGGACCGCGCAGACGTCGCTACGCTCGATCGCGGCCGGCGCATCGGTGAGCGTACTCAAATCGACCGAGCGCAGCGGCTTCATCAGCGTTGCGATCGGCTTCATGAAGCCGCTGACCCGGACGTCCTCGCCGTTGGTCACGCCGCCCTCGAGGCCCCCGGCACGGTTGGTCGGCCGTTGCGGCGCGTGTGCATCGGATTCCGGCGGCAGAATCTCGTCGTGCACGCGAGACCCGGGTCGAAAGGCCACTTCCGGCCCGATCCCGATGCCAACGGCCTTGATCGCGTGGATGCACATCACCGCCTGCGCCAGTCGCCCATCGAGCTTGCGATCCCATTGCACGTACGAGCCGAGGCCGGGCGGGACACCTGTGGCAATCACCTCGAACGCGCCACCGACGGTATCGCCGGCTTCGCGCGCGGCATCGATGAACGCCATCATCTGCTGCTGGAGCGAGGTCTCCGCGCAGCGCAGCGGCGCGTCATCGTCAATGGCCAGCGCCTCATCGAACGAGACGGTGCGCGTCGCGGGAAGCACCACGTCACCGATCGCCGACACATGGCTCGCGATGCGAACGCCGAATTGTCCAAGGAGCTGACGCGCCAACGACCCGGCGGCCACGCGTGATGCCGTCTCGCGCGCGCTGGCCCGCTCCAGCACGTCGCGGATGTCCTCGTGGCCGTATTTGATCGCCCCGGCCAGATCCGCATGACCTGGACGCGGACGTGTCACATCCGCGCGCTTTGTCCCTGATGCGGTCTCCGGCATCTCGCGCTCGACGTACATTGTTTGCTGCCAGTTGACCCAGTCACGGTTTCGAATGAGGAGCGCGATTGGCGCGCCGGTCGTCCGGCCATGGCGGACACCGGCGAGGATTTCGGCGCGGTCGCTTTCAATCGCCATCCGACGCCCGCGGCCGTACCCGCCCTGGCGGCGGCGCAGCTGGGCATTAAGCGCGTCCACGTCGAGATCGAGACCCGCGGGCATGCCATCGACAGTGATCACGAGCGCCTGGCCGTGCGATTCGCCGGCGCTGAGAAATCGCAGCATTGAGGAGAAATTGTATACAGATCCTGTACAATTCGCGCGATCTCCAGAGCGGATGCCGCCTGGTGCCGGCGTCAGGCTGTGTGTTACTCGACCGATCCAGTTCGTAAGGAGAGTAGGGAATGAGCGTCATCACACTGAGGGTGAACGGCGGCGCGCACACCCTGGATATCGAGCCCTCGACTCCGCTGCTCTATATCCTGCGCAATGATCTCGGTCTGCAGGGTCCGCGGTTTGGTTGCGGACTTGGCCAGTGCGGGGCGTGCACGGTGATCATCAACGGCGCGGCGGTTCGGTCGTGCATCATGCCGACGTCCAGCGTGAAAGGCGAGGTCACGACGCTCGAAGGCATCGCCAAAGACGGCGTGCTGCACCCGTTGCAGCAGGCCTGGATTGACGAGCAGGTCCCGCAATGCGGCTTCTGCCAGAACGGGCAGATCATGACGGCCAAGGCGCTCCTGGACAAGAACCCGAATCCGACCGACGCGCAGATCCGCGAGGGGATGGCTCGGACCCTGTGCCGCTGCATGACGTACTACCGCGTCCAGGCCGCCATCAAGCGCGTGGCGGAGAAATCGGGAAAGGGCGTGACCGCATGACACCTTTCACGAAGATTCCCACACACATCGAAGATCTGCTGGAACAGCGAAACGGGGCGACCTCGCGCCGCGACTTCCTGAAGACCTCGGGAATGCTCGTCGTCAGCTTCAGCGCCGCGGCAGTTGCGGCTCCGTTCGTCGGGAGCGTAAGCGCCCAGGCTGCGGGGCTGTATCCCGACCCCAACTTCCGACAGCTCGATTCGTGGATCGTCATTCATCAGGACAACACCGCGACCTTTTACGTCGGGAAGACGGATTGTGGCCAGGGTACGGGCACCGCCTTCCGGCAGATGATGTCTGATGAACTGGACATCGCGTACAAGAGCACCACCTGCATCATGGGCAGCACCGACGTCACCGTCGACCAGGGCGGCTCGGGCGGTTCAGATGCGATTCAGACCGATGGCTGGCCCATGCGGCGCGTGGCTGCTGAGGCTCGCCGGGTGTTGCTGGGAATGGCAGCGACGCGGTTTGGTGTGCCTGTCGACCAGCTCGCCGTCAGCGACGCCGTCATCACCGTGAAAGCAGATCCCTCAAAGAAGGTCACGTACGGAGAACTGATCGGGGGAAAGAGGTTCAATGTCGCGCTGACGGGTGACGACATCAATGCGACCACCGGTCTCGCGAAGGTGAAGGCAGTACAAGATCTCAAGATCGTCGGCCTGTCGCCGCAACGCTATGACATTCCCGCCAAGGTGGACGGCTCGCTGAAGTGGGCCGTGGACGTGAAGCTTCCCGGCATGGTTCACGCGCGCAATGTGAAGCCGCCCGTGGCGGGTGCGAAGCTGGTCAGCATCGATGAATCTTCCGTTCGAGGCATTCCGGGATTCATCAAGGTGGTGAACAAGGGCAACTACGTCGCAGTGCTCTGCGAGCGGGAAGAACAGGCGATCGCGGCGGCCAGACAGCTCAAGGTCAACTGGCAGAAGCCGGCGACACCACCGTTCCCGGCATCGGAGAACTTGTTCAGCTACATGCGCAGCGCGAAGCCCATGTCGAGCCAGGGGCCGAACGTGGTCGGGAACCCCGATGCGGCGCTGGCAGGCGCGGCGAAGGTCGTCGAAGCCGAATACGACGTTCCGTTCCAGGGGCACACGGCTTTCGCTCCGGCTCATGCCATGGCCGATCCGTCGAACGGGCAAATGACGATCTATTCCAATGACATGAAGTCCTACGGTCTGCGGAACGGCGTCGCGCAGTTTCTTGGAATACCACGGGAACAGGTGCGCGTCGTCTGGATGGAGGGTCCGCAGGGGTACGGCCGCACGGCCGCGGATGACGCCGGCTTCGAGGCGGCGTACCTCGCCAAAGAGATCGGCCGGCCGGTCCGCATGCAGTGGATGAGGCAAGAGGAAACGGCGTGGGACACCAAGGGCCCGGCATTTACGTTCAAGATGCGCGGCGCCCTGGATGCCCAGGGCAATCTCACCGCGTTGGACTACAACGCTCAATCTGCGGACTACTGTCACCTCGGATATAACGAGGCCGAGACCGTGCTGATCGCTCAGCTCATGGGAACGAGGCGCTCCACGCCGGCTCCTGGCAGTGCGGCCACGCCTTCGGACATGTACGTCATTCCGAATAAGCGCACGGCCACACAGGTCGTGAGTCTGCCGCTCATATGGGAGACGCCGCTCCGCACCGGAAACCTGCGCGATCCCAACGGTCCACAGTCAACGTTCGCCGCCGAATCGTTCATTGACGAAATGGCGGTCGCGGCGAAGGCCGACCCGGTCGCGTTCCGCATGAAGCTCCTGACGGCCAGCACCGCTGATGACAACGGGTTCAAGCGGGCGCGTTCCATCGCCGTGATCAAGGCGGCGGCGGAGGCGTATGGGTGGGACGCTCGTTCGTCGCCGAGAGCAGTCGGCACCGGAAACATTCTCACGGGGCGCGGCATTGCCTACACCTACCGTGGCCAAACCGTCGTCGCGGAGATCGCCGAGGTCGAGGTGAATCGGAGAACCGGTCACGTGTGGGTGAAGCGGCTTGTCTGCGCGCACGACTGCGGTCTCGTCATCAACCCCGAAGGGTTGCGGCGCACCATCGAGGGCGGCATGCTCCACTCACTCAGCCGCGCGCTCCACGAGGAAGTGCAGTTCGACACCGAAAAGGTCACGAGCGTGAATTGGATCTCACATCCCTCCCTCACGCACCTCGACACGCCGGCCAGGATCGACGTCGTGCTGGTGAATGGCGATCCCAATCCGAACCGGCCAGATCTTCCGCACTATGGAGCGGGTGAGACCTCCTGCAAACCGATGATCGCGGCGGTCGCGAACGCCATCTACGATGCGACCGGCGTTCGTCTGCGTCGAATTCCGTTCCGAGACGCGCGCGTGCTCGCCGCGCTCAAGGCTGCAGGAGTGTAACGACGACTAGGACGTCGGTGCCGACAGCGGCTCAGCATCGACGTCCAATCTCTTTTGCCGTGCTTCTCGCGGCTGCCAAATGAGATTGAGGCGTCATCCCCTATCTGGAACGCGGTACCCACGAGATACCCGAAGTCGTTGAACCGATCCAGGTCCGAGCTCTCCGGGGCGCGCGAGTCAGAGCGCCGATCCGGCAGTCACAGCGATTTGGACTTCTCAGCTGTTTGAAATCGCGCTCGTGATCGTTCTTCTCATGTAGCACACGTGTTGTGGCGGCGGAGCTAGACGTGGCACCAGAAGCGAGGCTCGCAAGGAAAGTAGTTTGGCCGCCGGGCAGCTCACTCCCCGACGAAGGTGTTGCCGTCCGATTTACGGGTATCGCTCGCCACCCCGGTCAGCACGGCGCCAGGATTCAGGAGTTGTTGCCCCGGCTGAGCTGTTTAGGCATAATCGCGCTCGCCATTCGATGGTTCACGGGTGGCGACCCCAGTTCCCACCATTTAGGCATTCTTCGTCCTGAGGACTGTAAGACGTCGAGAGGCTCACGATGGCTGAATTGAATTGGAGCGACGCCCAGTGGCAGAACGTCCAGAACGCAGTCCTCCAAGAGTTCGGTAGGGCGAATGTCGTAAGTCAGGTCTTGCCTTGCTTTGCGCTGCCCGCACCCAGCATCGAGGCGGTCCGCAAGGAAGAGCTCTCGGGGCCAGACTCGAAGACGCCAGACCGTAAGGTCACCGTCACAGACGACGAAACAATAAAGCTCCTTAACATACGGGTCCTAGTCGAGCTGTCGCATCAGCAGATTGTCGACGAATCGCTTGCGAGCGCCCTCCTGGCGTTTCGTCGAGCGGCGAACATCCTCGCGCAAACGCAAGATCATTTCTTTTTCAACGGGCGCGGGCCGACTGCCACTGGCAACGCTACGCGAGCGGCGGCGAAGGGGAAGGAACCGTTTCAGGACTTCATAGCGAGTGGGCCATCCAAGATGGATGGTTTAGTTGGGGCCAGGAGTCAAGCCGTTCTCCCATCGCTGAAGGCTGCGAAGAGCCCGAATAGAGCGTGGATTAGTGCGGCGGAAGATGGGCGCCCCTCAAGAAGCGTTGGCAACGATACCGAAACGCTGGTCACGGAGGTGGTAGGAGCCATCGGGCGTCTTGAGAAGGACTTCCATCCTGGGCCCTTCGCCTGCATCCTCGGCACGAATCTTTTCACACTAGCGCACAAGCCCGTGGAGAAGTCGATGGTCTTGCCTGCGGACCGAATCAACCCGTTGCTCGAACGACCACTCCTTCGTTCTGGTCGTCTCGACTTGGACACACTCAGCCACGGCGTAGTCGTGTCACTTGCCGCCGGCGGGCCCGACATTGTTGTTGGCGCTCGGCCGAAGGCGCAATTCCTTCAAATCACTGAGGGAGCCAAGTACGTCTTTCGCGTATACGTGCGCGCGGTCTTACGTATCAAGGACCCGAACAACCCCGGAGTGCGCGCTTTCAGTATCTGAGCATCGGACAGAGGAAGAGGACGCCGAGACGTTTTTGAGGTGAATCAGAAGGTCATCATCCTCGGCGGCGGCATCGCCGGGCTCAGCGCTGCCCACGAGCTGATCGAGCGCAACTTCGACGTCGAAGTCTACGAACTTCTCCCTATTCCCGGAGGTAAGGCCCGCAGCTTTTCGGTACCGGGCTCGGGCAAGAACGGCCGCAAGGACTTGCCTGGCGAACACGGGTTCCGGTTCTTCCCGCGCTTCTACCGTCACATCACCCACACGATGGGCCGGATCCCGTACGGGCCGTCTGGAACTGTCGTGGACAACCTTGTCGACACGACGCGATGTCAGTTGAACCGGTACGGACGCTATCCAGTCGATCTGATCGCCCGTTCGCCCCGCACCGTGACCGACGTGCGCGCCATGCTGGACGACGTCAGCCGCTTTATCAACGGCGATCTCGATCTGACTCACGATGATCTGAGGTTCTTCGGCTCGAAAGTGTGGCAGATCGTCACGTCGTGCCGCGAGCGGCGCAATGCAGACTACGAAAAAATCGGGTGGTGGGAATTCATCGGCGCAGAGCACCGTTCGCTCGCTTATCAGAAGCTGCTTGGCCACGGGATCACGCGCTCGCTCGTCGCCGCAAAAGCTCGCACCGCGAGCACCAAGACCATCGGCGACATCTTCGTCCAGCTGCTCTTCGACATCGTGACGCCGGGACCCAGCACGGACCGGGTGCTGAACGGTCCGACCAACGACGTCTGGATCGATCCCTGGCGGCGCTATCTGGAGTCACAAGGCGTCGCCTATCACCCCAACTCGAAGGCGATCGCCGTGTCGTTCGATGGCCAGCGCATCCGCTCGGCCACGGTCAATCGAGGTGGGTCGAAGATCACAGTCAGCGGCGACTATTTCATCTTCGCGCTGCCGGTCGAAGACGTGATCGATCTCATCACGCCGGACCTGATGAGGGCCGATCCCGCGCTGTCCTCGCTGTTCACGCTTGACGACATCACGGAGTGGATGAACGGCATCCAGATCTACCTCAAGGAAGATGTGCCGCTCGCCCGCGGGCACAATATCTTCGTGGATACTCCATGGGCGCTCACATCGATTTCTCAGGCACAGTTCTGGAAGCACGTGAGCCTGTCGGGATACGGAGACGGCACGGTGAGGGGCATCATTTCCGTCGATATCTCCGAATGGGGAGAGCCAGGCTTGAACGGCAAGGCCGCGAAGGACTGCACCCCCGAGGAGGTCAAGACGGAGGTCTGGGAACAGCTCAAGCGGAGTCTGAACTATGGAGACGTAGCCATCCTGAAGGATGAGCAGCTCCACAGCTTCAGTCTGGACCCGAGCCTGAGTCGCCTCGCGGGTACGACGGCGAACGAAGAGCCGTTGCTCGTCAACCTGATCGACACATGGAAGCTTCGGCCCGAAGCTGTCTCTAAAATCCCCAACCTGTGTCTGGCCTCCGATTACGTACGGACCTACACGGACCTCGCGACAATGGAAGCGGCCAACGAAGCTGCTCGAAGAGCGGTGAACGGCATCCTCGACGCGGCAGGGTCCGGTACTCCTCGTTGCGGTGTGTGGGACCTGTACGAGCCGGAGATCTTCGCGCCGTGGCGTGAGCTCGATCTCATTCGGTACGTGCAGGGGCTGCCGTGGGATGACACGCTCGTGCGCTTCGGGCTTTCGGTCACCGAACTGGCGGACAAGTCGATACGGGCGTTGGAACGCGGCTCCGAGGAGCAGGGGCTTTCAAACGCGTACAAAGCTGATTCACCGCTGCCCTATCAGGCATTCCTATCGTTCGCCGACAGTGACGCGCAGCCGGGCGTGACGTCCGACCTCAGGCACGAGGCGACGGCGTTGATCGAGCGGGTGGTCCGCCTGCTTGCGATTCGTCTCGTTGAGGCGCAGGGCGCGAGGCAAGGTGGCTTCACCACAGCCGGCAACGCTGGTGGCGCTGGCAGGGTTGAGATCATCCCGAAATAGGGTCTGGAGAGAAATGGCGCCCGACACGTTTCAGGCTCAGCTCTCGAACTATCGCGAGACGACCCTTGCTGGCCTGTTGTCGGCCGTGCCGCAACGCGAGCCGCAGCGCCATCTCTACGCTCCGCTGACGTCGTACCTGTCGCGCACGGGGAAGGGCATTCGACCGGCACTCTGCATTGCCACCTGCCGGGCGTTTGGCGGTGACGCTTCCGACGCGCGTGCATCCGCGACGGCCATCGAAATGCTGCACAACGCGTTCCTGGTGCACGACGACATCGAGGACGAGAGCGACCTGCGCCGGGGGCTTCCGACGCTGCATGCCGAGCACGGTGTTCCAATCGCCGTGAACGCCGGCGACATGCTGACGGCGCTCAGTGTTCGGATACTCCGTGACAACCTGCCGGACTTGGGTCTACCCCTGACGTGGCGGGTGTACGACGAGTTCGACCACATGATGCAGGAGTCGCTCGAGGGCCAGGCGATGGAGCTTGGCTGGGTGCGCGACAACCGCTGCGATGTCACCGACGAGGACTATCTGCGGATGGTCCTCAAGAAGACGTGTTGGTATAGCTTCATCCATCCCTGTCGTATCGGTGCGCTCATCGCGACGAAAGACGGCGTCGACCTCGATCGCTTCAATCGTTTCGGCTGCTACCTCGGTACCGCGTTTCAGATTCAGGACGATCTTCTCAACCTGACTGGCGATGAACGTCGGTACGGCAAGGAGATTGGCGGCGACCTGCTCGAGGGCAAGCGCACGCTGATGCTGATTCATCTGCTGCGGCAGCTGGAGACACGTGAGGCGGCTCGCGTGACTGCGTACCTTGGGCAGCCACGCGCAGGCCGGTCCCTGGGGGACACGCGATGGATTCTGGATCTGATGCGATCGCGGGGGAGCCTGGATCATGCAAGGAAGGTTGCAAGGCAGCTCGCCGGTGCCACGCTCTTCGAGTTCACGCAAGCGTTCCGCGATGTGCCGGAGTCGGATGAGAAAACGTTTCTGAACCAGGTCATTTCCTACATGGTCAGCAGGGACGTGTAGGTCGGAGGAGGACTTGTGGACAACGAGGCAAGTGCGTTTCTTCGGCGGCTGATCCCGTTTCCGGGTGCTGAAACACTGTCGCCTCTTTCCCTGCTGCCCATGCCTGCCCAAGGTGGTACGGTGCAGTCGGATCCTGTCAAAGCCACGGCCGGCGTCGTCGGCGAGCAGGCGGCGTCGATCGTGTCGCAGGCGGCGTCGGTCCTCGATGAAGAGATGGCGAGGGGCGTGCTCACGGCGCGAAGCGCGGGCACCACTGCTCCGTATGGACGATCAGACGCGAGCAACCCCGCACTGCGCCAGATGCACGAATTCGTGGACAGCATCGCGGCCCTCTGGCCGAGCCTGCAAGGCTCCCCCGCCCAACGGCCTGTCGCGTCTCAACCGGCGGCGAGTGACGCGGACCCGTTGGCCGAGGTGAGGCCACGCGTAACCGTCAAGCCTGGCCAGCGCGCCACGATCTCGATGACGTTGCGAAACAGCGAGAGTCGCCCTGTGCGTCTGGTACCCGCAGCGACGGATTTGCTCGGCAGTCGCGGCGGCCGGATTGCGTGCTCGCTTCTCGAGCTCACTCCTTCGGAGCTCAGCCTGGAACCACAGGAGCAGAAGGATCTGGCGATAGCCGCAACGGTTCCTGTCGATGCCGCACCGGGTTGCTATTCGGGCCTCCTCGTTGTCAGGGGCCTGGACTACCTGCGTGCGCTGATTACGATCGAAGTCGTCTGAGCGGGATCAGCGCAACTCATCCAACAGCGAGCGAGCTTCTTTGAGGTCGTGGGTCTCGAAACCTTCGGTGAACCAGCTGTAGATCGGGGAGAGCAGATCGCGGGCGGCGTCGCGCCGGCCGTCCGCGGCCAACAAGTCGGCCAACGTGGTCGAACTCCGCAGCTCCCAGGACCTGGCTTCCTGTCGGCGCGCGCAGTCGATTGACGCGTGAAGCTCCGCCTCGGCCTCCGCAAGCCTCCCCTCGCGTATGAGCATCCAGCCCTTGAGCCGCAGAACTTCGGGCAGCCAGACTCGCTCGTTCCATCCCGGTCGCTCGATCTGCTCCAGGCACTCCCCAATCAAATGAAGGCCGGCGCCGACGTCGCCCTGCCGCGCCAGCGCTTCCGCCAGAGCGGACTTCATGTAGGGAACATTGAGATGGCCGCCGGCTGCGTTCCATACGCCAATGCCCTGGCGCAACAGGGAAATCGACTCTGATAGCTCGCCAAGGCGCAGTCTTGCCAGGCCTTGGCCTATCGGGACCAGCGCTTTATAAAGAATCGGAATGCTCTGGTCGCGCGCGAGACGTTCGGCCTCGTTTGCGCGCGCCAACAGCTGCTCCGGTTCGCGCCGATAGTCGAAAACGTACGCGCCCCATGTCAAGGCCCAGCCGATGTCAAAGGGATGCCCCAATCGGCGCGCATCAGCATCCTTCTGATCGCTCACTTGAGCGGCGCGATCAGGGAACCCCAGCATCCAGAGCCCCTGAGACGTGCAGACGCCAACGGCAGTCCTGACGTCATTTCCTACCAGCTCTATCCAGCGCCCTGCACGCGTGGGGTCGTAGAGGTCCAGCGCCCTGCTGCCATGAGCGTTCGCCTCGTGCAGCTCACCGAGATAGAAATGGGAGAACATGCTGCCGCGGTGCCCGAGGATCTGCATGTCGATCTCCCCGCGCGTGCTGCCCTCGGCAAGCAGGCGTTCAGCCCAGGCCGGCGCCTCGGCCACGCGGCCCTGGGTGAGCGTGCTCACCCACATCCCCCACAACCCGATCAACAGACTCCGCGGGTTGCGCTGGCTCTTGGCGAGGTGAAGGATCGCCGTGGCGTTCACCCCCACATCCGGCGACGCCCAGGCCTGCCACTGAAGCCGCGCGGTGTGCAGCGGTACCCGGAGGGAGAGCTCGAGGCTGTCGCGTTCCTCAGAGGGCGTCAGTCGATCCACGATGGCCAATCCCTTCTGAAGGCAGGCCACAGCTTCCTGCAGGGCGACCCGTGCCAGCGCCGCCTCGCCCGCTTTTCTCCACAGCGGGATACCCTCAGTCAGGTGGCCTGCCTGCGTGTGGTGATGGGCCAGTAACTCCGGCTGGTTGGCCACGCGGTCTCGGAATGCCGTCTCCAAGGCCTCCGCGATCTGCGCGTGCACCTGCTGTCGCTTGCTCTTGAGCAGCGAGTCGTAAGCGGCATCCTGCACGAGCGCATGTTTGAAGGTATAGGTGGCATCCGGCGGCGTGCCGCGGCGGAACACCAACCCGGTTCCTGTTAGTCGCTGGAGCTCGTCCTCGAACTCTCCACCCTTATAGGGTGCAACCGCCGCCAACAGTTCATACGAGAACTCGCGCCCGATGCACGCGCCAATCTGGGCCAGTTCACGAACCCCGGCGCGTCGGCCCAGTCGCTCAATCAGCAAGGCATTCAGCGTGGTCGGAATGGCGAGGGCTGGCAGCGGCCCGAGGAGCGTGTAGCGATCGTTCTCTTCCCGCAAGAACCGCGATTCCAGCACCGACGTGGTCAGTTCCTCGATGAACAGCGGGACGCCGTCGGCACGAGCGACAATCTGCTCGACTACCTCTGGCGGCAACGCCTTGCCTAGAGTGACCTTTCCAACCAACTCGCCGCCCAGCTGCTGCGGCAGGCCCGTCAGGGCCATGGTTGCCACGTGCTGATATTCGCGCCCGTGAGGCGTGTACTCCGGCCGGTGCGTGATCACCATCAGAATGCGCAGCGCACGCAAATGCGGCACCATCAGATCGAGGAGTTCCTGGCTCGTCGGATCGATCCAATGCGCATCCTCGAACACCATGAGCAGCGGCTGGAGTCGGGAGAGCGCCTCGACCTGTCCGAACAGCACCTCGAGCGTCTTCTCTTTCTGCCTCCGCGGCGAAAGCCCAGGCGACGGATAACGGTCGGTGGGCAGCGAGAGGAGAGCTGCGAACAGCGGCGCCGATTCAGTGCGTTGTGCCGGACTGCCTACCAGCATGGTTTCCAGCTTGTCGAGCTTCTGTTCTGGGGTGTCCTCGCGAGCGAAGCCCGCGGCGAACTCGATGTGCTCGATGATCGGATACAGCGCCGAGTTGAGGCGGAACGGCGAGAACTGATAGCGAAGGGTGGTGTACGGCTCGCCTTTGAGGCGCTCGCGCAATACTTGCGTCAGCCGCGACTTGCCAATGCCAGGTTCACCGCTGAGTAAAACGACCTGGCCTTCGCCGCTGCGAGCCCAATGCCAGTGGCGCAACAGCAGCGCCACCTCTTCATCGCGACCCACGAGCGCCGTAAGCGTCACAGCGCCGTGCGCAGCGTCGAAGCGGCCCTGGGTCCTGAGCACGGCGTGCACACGCCAGGCTTGCACCGGCTGCACGATCCCCTTAAGCGGATGCACGCCCAGGTCAGTGATCTCAAAGGTATTGCCTACCAGCCGCCGTGTGGTGGGCCCGATGACGATCTCGTCGGCTCCGGCCAATCCCTGGAGCCGCGCGGCCCGATTGGGCGTTTCGCCGACGGCCAGTCCGTCCTCGCCGTTGCCGTCTCTTGAAGCTTCACCCACCACCACCGGCCCGGTGGCGGCGCCGATGCGAACCGCGAGCGCTTCAGCAAAGCCCAGACCCTTGACCGCCTGCATGATATCCAAGGCCGAGCGCACGCAGCGCTCGGCATCGTCCTCGTGCGCTCCGGGCCAGCCGAAGTAGACCATCACGGCATCGCCCAGGTACTGAGCGATGTACCCGTCGTAGTGCGCCACCACTTTGCTGCAGGCCTTTCGAAAGGCCCGAATCACGCCTTTGAGTTCCTCCGGATCGAGGCGCTGGGCCAGCTCGGTGTATCCGACGAGATCGCAGAACATCACGGTGAGCTGGCGACGCTCGTCCAGGTGGGAGTGAATTGGCCTCGAAGAGATGTCGACGACCGCTACGCCATCACCGGACGACGCTGCAGTCTTCTGGCCACCCAGCTTACTAAGAGCCTGCAGCAACCTCCGACTGTCACCCAGGTTGAGCCCGAAGCTGCGGAGATCGCTCTCGGTCAGGCCCTGAGCGACGTCGAAGTCGATCCCGTTCTCGATCAGGGCCTGAGCGCAGTGCCCCAGACCCACCTGCCCAAGCCACTCCAGAAACGCTGTCATTGTGTGACTCCCGGCCGTTCTTGCCTCCTCGAACGGCTCGCGACATGCGTGACATGCGGCTGCTTTAAGTCGCCCGCAGGGCGTGATAGTTTCCACGCTGTGCGCGGCCGGCACGACTCCCCACGGGATTGACAGATGCGAGAGCTGGAGAGACTAGCATGGGTATAGCCAGCCGCGACAGCGCCATGGTGCGAGAGGCCTCCAGGTTTGCCGCCGCCGGGGGCGAGATTGGAAATTCGGATGCCATTCGGCTCCTGCAGATCCCTCATTCCAAGGAGGATGTCGAGGACGTACTCCTGGCGTTCGATACGCAACTCTCCCGGGAAGCAAAGAGCAAACTGATGCTCGACGCGTTCGTGCCACCCCCGCCCGACGTCGTCAACCAGCGGTACAAGCCACTCTTCGACAAGTACGTCATCAGCGGCAGGACCTACACCACGGCAAGTGGCGCGGTGATACCAAACGAGCTGCAGTATTACAACGGCGAAATGGTGCACTTCTACGGCGAGTGCACGAATGTTTCGGAAGTCAATGAAGCCTTGGCCGGGAGCGGCTACAAGGCCGTGACCTTGAAGTACGCCGATGGGAGACGAACCGCTGTCGCCCAGCTCTGGTCGAACCGATTCACCGACACCTCGATTGGGCCGTACAGTGCCATGTTCATCGTGGTCGTAGCGGTGCGGGACGATGCTCCCCCAGATCAGGCGTCCATCAAAGCGGACCCCAACTGTGCGTCGAGCGTGCTGATGATGCTCGACGGATCTTTCGATCCTGCAACAGCGGTGTACGAGAACCGGGTGCGGTTGTTCATGGTGCGGCTCCTCGACACAACCCAGGTCGCGATTGACGTCGGACGCGAGCGCATGGGCACCGACAAACGGCCAGGGACGATCGATATGGCACGCAGCGGCCGCCGGCTTCGCCTGAGCATCAATGCTCAGGGGGAACGTGGCGTGGTGAGGGCCGACCTCGAGCTGGCCGACGATCCTGCGGCGTACATGTCCGAGGTTGCAAAGGCGGCAGCCACCGCTGGAATCCCGCTCCGGTCGTTCCCTCCCGGCACCGAATACGTTTACCCGGCGGTTGCGCGCATCGGTCGGGGGGCCGTCGTGTGTTGGCAGTGGCGAAGTGATGTCGTCCCTCGACTGCAGCCCGTGGTGCCGGGAGCCGTGGTGTTCGACCCGAGCTCGGAAGAAGGTCGGCTGTTACTCGCGTGGGGCTTCATGCCGAAGGTTTCTGGCTACGTCCCGAATGTGCGGGGAGTGATCACCGGCCTGGCGGATCGGATGCCGCAGCAGTTTCGCGGCGGCTCGATCGCGTCTCGGGAAACAGCGTATGGCAGTGCGCCGCCATTGGTCGCGGCTTCGGTCGCATCCTGGCTCACGAACGTGGCCGTTTCGAACGTCCCTTTGCTGCGTGCAGCCCTCCCCGGAGAGCTGGGTGGGGTAGTCGGACAGTTGCCTGTACTGCGGCTCGTTGCCCAGGAGCTCTCATCTCGTCTGCAAACGCCGGTCGAGACTCCCTCGTACGGAGAGAGCTCGGATGCAGGGGCGGTC
>Ga0070699_100000989_pt1 | contig 26457 bp, 26 predicted proteins | sample KBSK1503metaG_FD_65473 | JGI IMG/M metagenome (GOLD analysis project Ga0070699, IMG submission 65473) | Corn, switchgrass and miscanthus rhizosphere microbial communities from Kellogg Biological Station, Michigan, USA - KBS K1-50-3 metaG | ecosystem: Host-associated > Plants > Roots >...
GGACGCGAGGATGTCATCGCCGAGGAGCGCCGCCTGCTTTACGTCGCGATGACGCGTTCCAGGCGGTATCTCTACCTCACCCACGCGTCGCACTACGAGGGCGGACGGCGGTGGCGGGATTCGCGGTTCCTGGGCGAGGTGCTCAGCGCCGGCCGGCGTACTGTCGCGTCGCGGGACTCGCCGGGTCATCCTGTCCCCCCACCCGTGACCCTCCCAACAAGTGGGGACGCCGAACACTCAGTGGTGCTCTCCTTCTCCAGCATCGCCGCGTACCTGGACTGTCCGCGGCAGTTCTGGTACCGCCACGTGCAGCGCCTGCCCGCGGTCCAGAGCGCTGAAGCCGTGCAAGGAGTGATCATTCACGAAACGCTTCGACTCGCCGGTGAGGCCAGGCGCAGCGGCGCGGATGTCTCCGCGCGCTTGTTGCACTCGCTGCATCGCGAAGTCTGGGCCCGGACTCCGTTTCCAGACCCGCGCCGCGCGCCAACGTTCGAGCGCAACGGCGCCGCGCAGCTCGAGGCGTACCGCAAGAAAGGCGGCCTCGATGGCCGGCCCGAGTACCTGGAGAGCCCGTTCACGGTCGCCGTCGACGGCTGGATGCTCAACGGCGTCATCGACCGGATCGACCGCGCGGAAGATGGTTGGCGCATCGTCGACTACAAGACCGGCCGGCCTCTCGCCCGCGGGCGGCGCGACCTTCAGGTGGCGCTGTACGCGCTCGGTGCGTCGTCAGCGCTGCAGCTCGATCCCGTCGAGCTCGAGATCGTGTACCTCGCCTCAGGCGAATCGGTGCGCGTCGAGCGGACGGGCGCGCTGCTGGCCGGGGCAGTGCGCCAGGGCGCCGAGGTCGCCGAGGGCGTCATGTCGGGGAGCTTCGAGGCGCGGCCGGACCGGCGACGGTGCCGCCTGTGCCCCTACCGCCTGGTCTGCGCCGACGCCCTGTAGCGGGCGGCCAGGAGCAGGCACTCGCGAGCGATATCCGCGGACGCGTATGGATGCGCCATCTCGGCCGCCTTGCGCGACATCTCCTGCCAGGTCGGCCCGCCTTCGGCGAGCACGCGCACCTCATCGAGCAGGTCCTCGTCCTTGGGGGTGAAGGCGCCGAAGCCGGCCTCGACCACGAAGTCCACGTTGGGCGATTCCTGGCCCGGCAGGAAGCCCGTGACCAGCACCGGCACGCCCGTGGCCAGGGCCTCCGCGATGGCGCCAGGACCGGCCTTGGTCACGACGACATCGCTGGCGCGCATCAGTTCGGGCATGAAATCGACGAAGCCGAGGATCAACGTCGGCGTGGCGAAGCGGACGCGCGCGAGCCGCCGGCGCAGCTTTTCGTTGCGTCCGCATACCGCGACCACCTGCCACTGGTGCGGCTCCCACGCGAGTACGCGAACCTGCTTCAGCAGGTTGCCGACGCCCGCCGCGCCGCCCATGACCAGGACCGTGAAGCGCGTCTCGTCGAGGCCGAAGCGGCGGCGAAGCGCTTTTTTCTCTCCGGGCGCGGGTGGGCGAAAGCGCAGGTCGACCGGCAGCCCGAGCAGCTTGACGCGATCGGCAGGCACCCGGCGCCGCAGCGCGACCTTCCGCGCCAGCTCGGTCGGGGCCACGACGAGGTCCGCCCGGCTGAACGTCCAGCCGCGATGAAAATCGACCAGGTCGGTGATGACGGTCATGAGAGCGCGCGGCCGGCGGCTCTTCACGATGGCCTGGTGAGCGATGTGGTTCAGCAGCGGGTGAACCGACAGGACGACATCGGGATCGTGCCGCTCGAGGAGCTCGACGATCACCTTGCGCACACCAGGGCCGAAGACCGCGCGGATGGCGGCAAACGTCGGCTTCGTGTTGCTCGTGTGATAGACGGCGCCCCACGCCACGCGGGATCTCTGGATCATGGGCGAGTAGAGCGCTGCGAGCCTGCTCACCACCGCAGGCCCTTGTGAGATGAGCGGGTCGGCCACCGTCACCGCGCAGGTCGGGTCGAGCTGCTTCAAAGCATCGGTCAGGGCTCGCGCCGCGGCGCGATGGCCTCCGCCTGTGTCGCTGAACAGGATCAGGATCCTCGGGGCGCCGCCTTTCAGCGTCGGGATCGGCAGCGGCGGAGGGACGGGAGCTGCGTCCGCCCGGGAGCCTACTTGCGTCGCGCCCTGGCGCGGTACGCGATCCACCGCATGTTGTACTGGGCGAGCAGGTACGTCACGAAGACCATCCCCAGGATCCCGATGCCGACCCAGAGCATGGTCCGCTTGGCCAGCTCGTTGGCAGCCAGCGGGGCGTTCCCGGCGCCGAGCCGGTTCTGCTGGATGATGTACGCGGCGAGGTCCTTGACGTCCTGGTCGGTCAGGTTGGGATTGCCGCCCTTGGGGGGCATCGCCGTCTGCTTGGGGTCGCCCGCCTGAGGTTGCCGCCCATTGGTGATGATCGCGATCAAGAAGTTGGGGTCCAGCGGGTTCGCGACCCCGGGGAGCTTGTCGACCGGGTTGAGCACCGCTCCGATGCCCCCTTCCAGGTTCACGCCGTGGCAGGCCGTGCAGTTCAGCAGGTAGAGCGCGGCGCCCTTGTTGGGGTCGCCCGGCAGGCCGGTGTTGGCGGGAGAGGCGTCCGCGAGGGTCGTGATCGCGGTGAGTGCCAGGAGCGCCGGGACGGCCAGCGCGACCACGGCGGAGACCTTGAAGCCCTTGACCAGGCGCATGCCGGAAAAATCATAACCTGCTCCCCGCCGGCCCCCCTCAACGGGAATAGCCGGGATGCGCGTAGGTTTTAAGGCGGTATGGGTTCCTGTTCGCCGGTCTCACGATCAGAGTTTTGCTGCGTCACGAGGCGCTGGCTCGACGCGAGATCGGCCTACCGTGGCTGAGCCGAGCAGATTGATCCCCGACCGCGACGCCCGCAGGCGCATCGCGGTCATCTCCATGCACACCTCGCCCACGGCCTCCCTTGGCAAGAACGCCAACGGAGGGCTCAACGTCTATGTGCGCGAAGTCTGCAGCGCCTTCAGCGACCGAGGCATAGCCACCGACATCTTCACGCGCCGGCAGTCGGAGGAGGATCCCGCGTTTGAGCTCCTCGCTCCCCTGTCCCGGGTGATCTACCTGCCGGCCGGTCGTGGCCTGGACAAGTACGCCCTGATCAACGAGGCGCCCGCGTTCGCCTCGCGGGTGCGCTCATTCGCGGCGGTCGAAGGGATCCAGTACGACCTTCTGTTTTCGCACTACTGGCTTTCGGGCGAGGTGGCGTGCCTGCTGCGACCTCAGCTCGCGACCGGCTGGGCCCATGTCGCCCACACGTTGGGCCTGGTGAAGAACCAGCGACTGGCCGGCGGCGCGCGGCCCGAGCCGGCGCTGCGCATCCGGGTCGAGGCTGAGATCGCGCAGCAGGCCGACCTCCTCATCGCCTCGACCGCGGATGAGCGTGAGGAGCTCATCAGCGCCTACGGCGCCGGCCCGGATTGTGTATTCGTCGTCCCGCCAGGCGTGGATCTCGCCACCTTCAGGCCGCTCGACCGCGCCGAGGCGCGGCGGAAGATCGGTTATGCAGGTGGCCCGCTGCTGCTCTTCGTCGGACGGCTCGAAAGGTTGAAGGGAGTCGAGATCGCGATCCGAGCGCTCGCGCTCCTCAAGGGCCGCGCGCATCCAGGCCTGCGTCTGCTGGTGCTGGGCGAGGACAGCCGTGATGGCGACGAGAGCGAGAAAGAGCGCCTCAAGGCGATCGCGACGTCGATCGGCGTGCGCGACCAGGTCGACTTTCTTGGGTCGGTCGCGCACCACGAGCTGCCTTACTTCTATTCGGCGGCCGACGCCTGCGTCATGCCGTCCTACACCGAATCGTTCGGGCTCGTCGGCCTGGAGGCCCAGGCGTGCGGCTGTCCCGTTGTCGCCTCCGACGTGCCTGGGCTGCACTCGGTCGTACGCGACCAGGTGAGCGGCTATCTCATCGTCGGTGACGATCCCGCGGAATACGCCGACCGCATCGGGCGCTTGCTCGCCGATCCTGAGCTCGCCCAGCAGATGGGCAGGCATGGCAGCCTGCTCGCGCAGCGGTTCTCATGGACGCGTACCTCGGACAGCCTCGAGCGATTGTTCGAGCGGGTGATGAGCAATCAGGATCGCGTCCATGCCGGCGTGAGGCAGGAGTAGGGAAAGGAGGCCGGGTCGAATCGCGTGAGCGCAACCGGCCGGGTGCCGTCCGCGTTCATCATCCACACCTGGTCCTGGCTGACGAATGCGATCTGGTGGCCATCGGGCGACGGGACCGGATCGGCCACGTCGATGGACGAGGCCGAGGGTATCGCGAGGGCCGCGTTCAGGGCGGCAGGAGGTGCGAGGACATTGACCAGGAACGCTTTGCGCTCCGTGGCGCCGGCATTGGAGATGCCCGCAGCGAACACCAGGTGCGTGGAATCGGGCAGCCATGTCGGGTGGCCGATGGCCCCGCTCGCGACCGTGGTCGTCGCAGCCTGTCCTGTGAGGCTGCGCACCCGAAGCGTGGTGGCGCCGGCATCCTGGCGCAGGTAGGCGATGCGGTTGCCGGCAGGTGACCAGGTGAGGTCGGTGACCGGAGCCGGCTCCGTCAAGAGCTCGTACTGCGAGCGCAGCCCGACGTCGTAGCCCCAAACAGTCGAAGTCGTCCCGTCGGACCGCACGAATGCGACGCGCTCTCCGCTGGGCGCCACCGCGGCCTGCAGCACGCCGGCGGCGATGGCCTCGTCCGCCCCGTCAGGCGACCACCGGCGCAGAGTGGCGAGCGGGTCTGTGTAGACGTAGCCGCGGCCGGCGGCCAGCGCGGCAGCCCAGGTCGCCCTGAAGGGCAGCGGGGTCGAGCCGGCCCCAGGCGTGAACGACGACCAGTTGACGGCGGCGGTCTGGATGAGAAGGCTCGAGCCTTCCGGCGACCAGCTGAACGACTGCACGGCAGGCCCGTTCAAGATGCGGCGCGGAAAGCCGGACTCGTTCACGATCCACAGGCCTCCGGACGAGCCGTCGGCCAGGGCGGTCGCAAAGGCGACCCAGTGCCGCAGCGCTCGCGCCGGACCGGTGTGGAACAAGAAGGTCGCGGTTCGGTCGAGCTCGTTGCCGTGCGCGTCCAGGGCCGCTTTGCCGACGTTCACGGTGTACGCCGTGGACGGATCGAGCAGGGTGTCAGGCGCCACGACGGCGCGCCGTGCATCCGTGGGCTCGAGCCGGACCGAGAACGGCACGAAGGGCTCGATGGTGATCGCGCCGGCAAGGGTGGAGGCATTCATCTCGCGAGTGAAGTCGATGGAGAGGTACGACGCGGGATCGACATTGCTCTCGCCACTGGCCGGGATCGAGCCGGCGACGCTGGGCGCCCCTTCTGTCGTGAACGACCAGTGATGGCGCAGCGCGTACGCGTTCCCCGTGAGGTCCTTGTAGCCCGCTTGTAGAACGACCTCGTAGGTGGTGTTCGGCTGCAGGGTCGAGTGCTCGAGGTCGAGCTTTCGCGGCCCGAGCCAGACCACCCTGCCATCGGTGACGGGCAGCAGCGTCAGGCGGCTTTCAACCGACGCCTTGTCGACGTCGTGATCGAAGGTGATGCGGATCGGGGCCGCGGTCGAGACGTCGACCGCACCGCGCTCAGGTGAGTAGTCGACGATCTGCGCCGGGCTGCCCCCGCACGCCGGCAGGGCGCTCAGAACGAGCAAGCCGGCCACGATCGCCGCTGGTCTCACATCGTCAGACTACCCGGAGCCTAGAGATGCGACTTGAGCCGGGCCTTCATCTCCTGGGCGAGCTGCTCCAGGCGCGAAGAGTCGACGAAGAGGAGCGAGATGCTCGGCACCTGGTCGATGGCCGCTTCGATGCCGGCCAGCGACGGGTCAGCCGCTCCGAGGATGTCCTTGACCTTGCGGGCGCGGTTGCCCAGCGAGTCCTCGGCCATGGCCTGGAGCTCGGCGACGATCGATCCCCAGTCGAGCTGCGGCCCGCTCGACGGCGAGGGAGGGGCCGTCGGCGCAACCTGCTGCGCCGGCGGGGAGGGCGGCGTGACGAAGGCGGGATAGGTCGCGGTGGGCGCCTGGACCGGGGGCGCGACCTGCACCGGCGGCGGCGTCGCGATGGCCGGGAACTGCTGCGTCGGAGGCTGCTGCACCGGAGCGGGCGCGGTAGCGGCCGGCGCCGATGCTGGGGGCGGCGGCGGTGCCGGCGCCGGGTTGCGCGGGGCGGCGGTGCGCTGACCCGACACGACCTCGTCGACGTCGAGCGGTGGATGCTTCGTGGTGTCGGCCGACTTGACCTCGATCATGGCCGCAGGGTCGTCGCAGAGGGCGAGAGCGCGATCGGGCTTGTCGGAGATGTCGCGCGACTCGCTCGTGTAAGCGCCGGCGAGCTCACCCTCCGACAGGATGATCACACCGGTTCCGCCGCCGGAACGGATCATCACGCTTCCGCTGAGCTTGCGGTCGCTCAAGAACTTGAGCAGCGCCCGCATGTCGACCCAGGCCGCGTAGAGCTCGGTGTACATGGGTCTCGACACCGTGAGCTCATACAGGCCGTCGATGAGCTCCGGCGAAAGGCCGACGACGTCGAGCACCCCATGGCCTCCGGTGACGTCTTCGTTGAAGTGGTGCAGCGCCTGCTTCCCCAGCACGAGTCCAGACGCTTCGCCCGCGCCGTCGTACATGCACTCGAGCGCGAGGCCTTCGCGGAAGAGGATCAGTCCCGCCGCATCGTCGGTGAGGAGGCGTACGTAGCCTGTGTAGCCCTCCTTCTCGAGGGTCGTGATCAAGCGCGGAAAGTCGACGAACGAGGTCTTGAGCGAGTCGTAGATGACCTGGCCCGCCGGCACCGGGATGGGCTCGCGGCCGTGCTTCGGCTGGGGTCTGTGCTTCACGCCTCGTCTCGGCTGGGGTGCATCTGCCTTCCTCTCCGGTTCAGGGTGCTCTCGCTGCTCAGGATGCGCCTGGGCGCTTGCGCTCTGCTGCGGCGCGGCCGCGGGCGAGGCGTCCCTGGGCGCGGCTTCAGCTGCATGAACCAGCTCGGGAATACCCGCCTTGACGGTTTCGTCCGCCGGCAGCTTCGCCTTGGCGTCGAACTCGAACTCGCCCTTGTTCCAGGCGAGCGCGCTGATGACCGCGTCGTCGCCCGCCTTCCCGTTGCCTTCGGCGTGGAAGAGATGGCCAAACAGGAAGTACAGTGCGGTCGACTCACCGTTGCCATTCCGCAAAGTAAGCGTACCTGTCGACCTCTCGCCCTGGGCAGATTCCAGAAGCGAGCGAAGGGGGATGTCGGCCAGCGTGCCGTGTGACTGCAAAGGCGTCTCCCGAGATCGGCCCAACACCGATCGATGGACTAAGAGAAGTTAGTATAGATATCAAGATCGGATTCGCGCGCCCGGAGCCCCCTGAGCTTCCTGTCCCCTCCACACCGTCGCCCGCGCGATTGTTGCTGGTCCGTCACGGCCAGTCCACGTGGAATCGTGAGCATCGCATCCAGGGCCAGCTCGACCCGCCGCTTTCGGAAGAAGGGCGATCGCAGGCCCTACGTGCGGGGCGGCGCCTGTCTCATCGCCGCTTTGCAGGCTTCTACTCGAGCGACCTCAAGCGCGCGCTCGAGACGGCTCAGCTGATCGGTGAGGCGGCCGGCCTGTCACCGAGTGCCCGCGCCGGCCTGCGCGAGGTTTTTCTGGGCGAATGGGAGGGTCTTACCTCCGCGGAGCTTGCCGCGCGCTTCCCCGAAGCCTGGGCGCGGTGGACGGAGGAGCCGAGCTGGGACGTCGTCCCGGGTGGAGAGGGCGCCATGCCTTTCGAGGCCCGGGTGAATGCGGAGCTGGACGCGATCCTGGCGCGCCACGAGCACGGAGACGTGCTGGTCGTGACCCACGGGGGCGTCATCCAGGTCGCGCTCCACCGGGTCGTCGGCCGGCCGAACCACGGGCTGTTTCCTTTCCGAATCGAGAATGCGTCGATCTCCGTCATCGAAAAGCGCAACGGCCGCTTCGTCATCTCCGGCGTCAACGACACGAGTCACCTCGAAGGCCCCGAATGAGTGATGCGCAATCGCGGTGGGACCGCGAGCTCGAAGAGCTGGCGTCACCTTCTCCTCTGCTGCAGTCGTGGGGTTGGGGTGAGGTGCAGGCGCGCGCCGGCTGGTCGGTCGAGCGGGTGCGGCTCGCGGGCGGGGCCATGGCGAGCGTTCAGCTGCGCGGCCTGGGACCGGTGCGCGAGGCGTACGTGCCGCGCGGGCCGGTGCCCGCGACGGCCAGGGCCGTCGGCGCGCTCGTGGACTGGGCGCGGGCCGGGAAGATCGCGCGCATCACGGTCGAACCCGAGGCCCCGCCCGAGTTCGCGGACGTGATGAGCGAATGGGGCTTCAAGCCGACCACGGCCGTGCAGCCCGAGCACACCCGCATCATCAAACTGGCAACGCCTGACCAAATGCTCGCGAGCTTCAAGCACGGGCGTCGCTACAACATCCGTGCCGGTGAGCGGCGGGGCGTCACTGTCGAGGAAGGCAAGGAAGCGGCCGAGCTGGAGCGGCAGTCCGCCGCGGTGGAGAAGCGCGAGTCGATCCGCCTGCCGCCGAGGAGCTACTACCAGCTGCTGCTGGACACGCTGCCCTGGTGCCGGACGTACGTCGGCCGCCATCCCGACACGCACGAGGCGCTTTCGGCGGTCCTGGTGGCGCGCCACGCGGGCCGCGCCTACCACCTGTTCGCCGGGCGAAGCGGCGCGCACCCGGAGCTCATGGCCAACGACCTGGCCTGGTGGGCCGCCATCAAGGCGGCGGCCGCTGACGGCTGCCGGGACTATGACCTCTGGGGCGTGCCGCCTCCGGGCGCCGGCTCTGACCACCCCTGGCACGGCCTCGGCTCGTTCAAGGCCGAGTTCGGCGGCGCCGAGATCGGCTACGCCGGCGCCTGGCGGCTCGTGCTCTCGGAGGCCGCCTCCAAGCTGATCGGCCTGGAGAAGAAGGCCCGCGGCAGCATTCGGGGCCTGAAACGAAACATCTCCTAACAATCCTTCAGATCAGTTAGGATTGCGGGCATGACACAGGGCCCAAACGGAGCCCGTAAGGTCCTGATCGTCGACGCCGATTCGACGACGCGCCGGGAGGTGCGCACCGCCTGCGCGCAGGACGGGTACCAGGTGGTCGAGGCTGACACCGGCGCCGAGGGCCTGCGCCAGGTCGACGCCCTCCGGCCGAACCTCGTCCTCCTCGAGGTCGCGCTTCCTGATGCCTCGGGCTTCGACGTATGCCGCGAGCTGCGCAGGAAGGACACCGCCGTGCCGGTGATCATGATGAGCTCGCGCTCGGATGAGATCGACGCCGTCGTCGCGCTGGAGATCGGCGCGGACGACTATGTGGTCAAGCCGCTGCGCCTGCGGGAGCTTGCGGCGCGCATCGCGGCACATCTGCGCCGGACTCGAATGGAGTCGGCGGATGCCGCACGCAATCGCCTGGAGTTCCGGGACCTCGTCATCGACGTCAACGAGCGCCGCATCTACAGGGCGGGGCAGGAGATCGAGCTGACCCACACCGAGTTCGACCTGCTGACGTTCCTCGCCGGCAACGCGGGGAAGGTGCTCAGTCGCGAGAAGATCCTCAACTCGATCTGGGGCTACGAATACCCGATCGAGACCAGGGTCATCGACGTCCACATCCGCAACCTGCGCCGGAAGATCGAGGCCCAGCCGTCCAGGCCCTACTACATCCTCGCGGTGCCCGGCATCGGGTACCGGTTCACGAACGCTCGGCCGACGTAGCCAGCCTGCGCGAAGCCAACCCATAAACATCCCTTCACTCGCTTTTTCTCGAGGCGGGCTTATAGTCGGTGGGACAGCTCGACCACAGGCGGGGTTCATGGAGGAAAGGGATGACTCGATCGCTGCGACGCGTCGTGGCCTTCTCGGTCTGTGCGCTCACGGTCACGGCAGCGGGGCCGATTTTCACCGCAGTCCAGGCGGGCGCCGGCCTGGGCCCAGGCCCCAACGGCGACATCGGCGCGCTGGCCGGCATCAATCACCTGGTCGTCATCTATGACGAGAACCACAGTTTCGACAACCTGTATGGCTCATTCAAGGGCGCCAACGGCATCAGCCGCGCTAGCGACACCGCCACCACCCAGGTGGACCTGGCGACGGGCCAGCCCTACACGTGCTTGCCCCAGACCGACTCTCACCTGGTCGGAACGTGCTTGCCCGACCAGCCGTTCGACATCACGCAATTCGTCCCCGCCGACCAGAAAACCAGAGACCTGGTCCATCGTTACTACCAGGAGCAGGTCCAGATCGACGGCGGGAAGATGGACAGGTTCGTGACCGTCAGCGACGCCAAGGGCCTGTCGCTCGGCTTCTATCCGACCGACCAGCTGCCCGTCGCCAAAGAAGCCGCGAACTTCGTGCTGGATGACAACTTCTTCCACGCCGCGTTCGGCGGCTCCTTCCTCAACCACCAGTGGCTGGTGTGCGCCTGCACGCCCGTTTACGCCAACGCGGTCAGCGACGGCAGCTCAAAAGACCTGCACACGGTCCTCGGCGCCAACGGGCTCCCGGTCGCCGGCCACGACGGCCAGCTGACCACCAAAGCCACAGGTGATTTCGCGGTCAACACGATCTTTCCGGCGAGCCCGCCGACCATCCCGGGCGCACCCCAGCTTCCGCTTCTGACCGACAAGACGATCGGTGACAGGCTTTCCGCCGCGGGAGTCAGCTGGGCCTGGTACTCAGGCGGCTGGAACGACGCTGTCGCCGGACACCCCAACTCGCTCTTCATGTATCACCACCAACCGTTCGACTACTACGCCAACTACGCGCCCGGCACGGCAGGCCGCTCGCACCTGCAGGACGAGACCGATTTCATCGCCGCAGCGCACGCGGGAACCCTACCGGCCGTCTCCTTCGTCAAGCCGATAGGCGCTGACAACGAGCACCCCGGCTATGCGGACGTGATCACCGGCGAGCGGCACTTGATCAGCCTGATCAACGACGTCCGCAACGGTCCCAACTGGAAGGACACCGCGATTGTCATCACCTACGACGAGCACGGGGGTTTCTGGGACCACGTGGCCCCACCGACCGACGCGAACCACTCGGACATCTGGGGACCAGGCAGTCGCGTGCCGACGATCGTCATCTCGCCGTTCGCCAAGCGGCACTTCGTCGATCACACTCTGTATGACACGACCTCGATCCTGGCCACCATCGAGCGCCGATGGGATCTCGAGCCGCTGGGAACACGGGACGCCATGGCCAATGACCTGCGCCGTTCCTTCACCCTCGGCGAAGGCAACGACTAGACCAGGCTAAATCCGCGCTATCGGGTCAGGTGCCGGGGACGAACGCGTTCCCGGCACCAAGCTCCTCCAGCCCGGCCAGGACGAACGGGCGCTCGGCGATGCGAGGATGAGGAATCTCCAGTCCGGGTTCCGAAACATGCTCGGTTCCGAAAAGAAGGATGTCGACGTCGATGACGCGCGGCCCCCAATGGCGCGTTCGCGTGCGGCCCCCCTCGCGCTCGACCGCTTTGGCTGCGGCCAGCAGCCTTCGCGGCGATCCCTTCCACTCCACCTCGAGGACCTGGTTCAGGAAGCGGGGCTGGTCCGCCACGCCCCATGGCTCGGTTTCTATGACGCGGCTTTGACGCATGACCCGCACGCCCTTTTGACGCAGCCGCCTGCGTGCGGCGCTGAGGTTGCGATCACGCCTTCCGAGATTGGAGCCAAGGCCCAGGTAGGCGATGCTCACCGCATCCGGTCGGCGACGCGCACCACTCGCATCATCTCGCGTACGTCGTGGACGCGCGCCACGTCGGCGCCGCGCAGGATCGCGGCCGTGACCGTGGCCGCGGTGCCCTCGACGCGATCGGTGACCGGCAGGTCGAGGAGCTTGCCGATGAAAGACTTGCGCGACGTCCCGACGAGCACGGGCTGGCCCAGCTCGCGCAGCTCATGGAGCCTGCGCATCACCTCCCAGTTCTGTTCCGCGGTCTTGCCGAAGCCGATGCCCGGGTCGACGAGGATGCGCTCGCGACGCACGCCCGCCCCTGTCGCGACATCGATGGCGACGCGAAGGAAACGTTTGATCTCGTCCATGAGGTCGCCCGCGTAGTCGGTGCCGTCCTGGTTGTGCATCACCACCAGCGCGCACTCGTGACGGGCGGCGAGGCCGGCAAGCGCGGGCGAGCGCGTCAGCCCCCAGACGTCGTTGAGGATCGTCGCGCCCGCCGCCACAGCCGCCTCGGCCACCTCGAGCTTGTACGTGTCGATGGAGACCGGGACGTGCGACTCCTGCGCCAGCCTGCGGACGACCTCCTCGGTGCGTGCGATCTCTTCGCCGGCGCTGATGGGGACGTGGCCGGGACGGGTGGATTCGCCGCCGACGTCGAGGCAGTCGGCGCCCTCCTCGACCATGCGCAGGCCCTGCGTCACGGCGGCATCCCGATCGCCACCGAGCCCGTCGCCGCTGAACGAGTCCGGGGTCACGTTGACGATCCCCATCACGTACGTGCGGCTTCCCCAATCGAACCTGTGCCCACCGATTTCCGCGATCACCCGCCGATTATGCTGCGATTCTGAAATGAAGCTCGAAGACCTTGCGCGAGGCGTGCCCGGAGCCGTCCTCAAGGGCAGCGGCGACGTGGAGGTGAGTGGGATCGCCTACGACTCGCGGCGCGTGAATCGTGGCGACCTGTTCGTGGCCGTGAGCGGGATCCATTCGGACGGTCACGCATATGCCGCCGACGCGGTTGGCGAAGGTGCGGTCGCGGTGGCGGTCGAGCGAGCGGTCGACGTGCCCTCGGGAACGCCAATCTTGAAGGTGCCGTCCACGCGCACCGGGCTGGCCGAGATCGCCGCGGAGTTCTACGGCCGGCCCGCGCGTCATCTGTATGTGGCGGGGATCACGGGCACCGACGGCAAGACCACCGTGACCCACATGGCGGAGCACGTCCTCATGGCCGGGGGCGTCGTGGCGGGGGCCATGAGCACGGTGGCCTTCTCGGTCCGGGGCGCCGAGACGGACAACACGAGCGGGCAGACGACGACCGAGGCTCCGCAGGTGCAGGAGTGGCTGCGACGCATGATCGACGCGGGGGTGCAATGCGCCGTCATCGAAACGACCTCGCATGCGCTCGTGCAGGAGCGCGTGCTCGCATGCGAGTTCGACGTGGCGGCGTTCACCAACGTCGGCCACGACCACATGGACTACCACGCGACGTGGGAGGACTACCTCGAGGCGAAGGCTCGACTCATCGACCTGGCCGCCGGCGGCGCCGACAAGGGCATCGAGAAGACGGCCGTGCTCAACCGCGACGATCCCAGCTACGAGCGCCTGTCGCGCCGCTCCATCCCGCGCCGCTGGTCGTACGGCCTCACCACCGCCTCCGACATCCACCCGCTCGACCTGACGATGACCGCCGCCGGCTCGCGGTTCCGGCTGAAGACCCCGATGGGCGAGACCGAGGTCTCGCTCGCGGTGCCGGCGCGATTCAACGTCTACAACGCGCTGTGCGCCGCAGGCGTGTGTCTCGCGGTCGGGGTGCCCGTCGAGGAGATCGGCCCCGGCCTGGCGGGATTCGACGGCGTGCGAGGCCGCCTCGAACGGGTCGACCTCGGCCAGGACTTCAGCGTGTTCATCGACTTCGCGCACTCCGCCGGCGCCCTCGCCAGCGCCCTCGCGGAGCTGCGTCCTTATACACCCGGACGCTTGATCGCGGTCTTCGGCTCGACCGCGCGCTCAGACCACGACCGGCCCGGCATGGGCAAGGCGGCCGCCGACCTCTCCGACTTCTTCATCATCACGACCGACGATCCGCTGAGGGAGGACCCGGCCGAGATCGCGCGGGATGTTCAGTCGGGCGTGGTCGGTAAGGCTCCTGGCCGCGATTACGAGGTCGTGATCGACCGGCGCGCCGCCATCCGCCGCGCCATCGACGTGGCGCGTCCCGGCGACACCGTGCTCCTGGCCGGCAAGGGCCACGAGCGCACGATGCAGATGGCCAGGGGCGCCGAGCCGTGGGACGAGCGGGCCGAGGCGGAGGAGGCGATCAAGGCGAAGGCCTGATATGGAGGCCGCCGCCGACCATGCGCACGATCTCGACCACGTCGCCGTCGTCCAGCCTGGCGTCCGCATAAGCGGCGCGCTCGATGATCGCGCCGTTGTGCTCGACGGCGACGGCACGCGGGTTCACACCGAGCTGTTCGAGATAAGCGAGCAGCGGGATCGGCCCGTCGAGCTCCACGCGCCTGCCGTTCACATGCAGCGCGATCATTGAAACAGTCCAATGGCAGCGTAGCCCGCCGCGCCGGCGGCATGACATTCCGCGATGCGCTCTTCGGTGACGCCGCCGATCGCGAGCACCGGAATACGCAGGGCGCGCGCCACGTCAGCGAGCGCTGCGGTGCCGGTGGTGCCGGAACCGGGATGGCTGGCGCTCGACCAGACAGGACCGAAGATCACATAGTCGGCGCCTTCGCTCTCCGCACGCAGCGCGCTGTCAAGCGAATGGACCGAACGCCCGACCAGCCGCTCGCCCATCAAGGCACGCGCTGCCGCGACCGCGATGTCGTTCTCGGGGAGGTTCACGCCGGCTGCCCCGGCCGCCATCGCAATGTCGCATCGCGAGCTGACGACGACCGGCACCGGCGAGCTCCCCACCAGGGCAAGTGCCTCGGCTTCGATCGTGCGTGGGGTCGAGAGTCGAGCGCGCAGCTGCAAGATCGTGGCGCGGCCCGCGGCTCTCACTCCGGCGCTCGCGCTGGTCACGATCGCCATCGCGGCCGGTATGACTAGACGGCCGGGCGCGAGATGCCCTCGGTCGGTGAGCTCGGGCTCGCCTGCTCGCGCTTGGGGATGAGCCCGGCGAGGTAAGCCTTGCGGCCCGCCTCCACCCCGCCGGAGATCGCCTCCGCCATCAGCGGCGGGTCCTGCGCCAGCGCGATCGCCGTGTTGACGAGAACCGCGTGCGCCCCGATCTCCATCGCCAGCGCGGCGTCGGAGGGCGAGCCGATGCCGGCATCGACGACGACGGGGATTTTGGCCTGCTCGATGATGATCCGGATCTGCTCCAGGGTTTGCAGGCCCTGGGCGGAGCCGATGGGCGACCCGAGCGGCATCACGGTGACGGTGCCGATCTCCTCGAGCTTCTTCGCGAGCACCGGGTCGGCGTTGATGTACGGCAGCACCTTGAAACCCTCGGTCACCAGCGATCGGGCCGCCTTCAACGTCTCCTCGGGGTCGGGGAACAGGTACCTCGGATCGGGAATGACCTCGAGCTTCACCCAGTCGGACAGTCCCATCGACCGCGCCATGCGCGCAATCCGGATCGCCTCCTCGGCGGTGCGGCAGCCGGCTGTGTTCGGCAGGATGCGGTACCGCTTCCAGTCGATGACGTCGAGGATGGTCCTCTTCTTGGGGTTGTCGAGGTCGAGGCGGCGCAGCGCGACGGTCACGACCTCGCAGCCGGACGCTTCCAGGGCGGCCAGCATCGTCTCGTTGTCGGCGTACTTGCCCGTGCCCAGGAACAGGCGCGAGCGAAGCTCGACGCCGGCGAGGACCAGCCGGTCTGCCGTCACGGTCTGCATGAGTCCAGCTTAGAGAGTCGCGGGTCTGCCGGCTTGCATCGCCCCACCCGGCGCTTCGCGCCACCCTCCCCACGTGGTGGGGAGGTAAAACTAGGGGAGGTCTTGCTGTTCCAGCAGCTTTCGGTCGCGGGGGTAGGTCAGGCGCTTGATCGCGTCGGCGATGGGCAGCCACACGAGCTTGTCGACCTCGATCCCGGGCTTGAAGCGCCCGCCCCTGGCCTCCATGAGCCAGTAGCACGCCACCTTGTCGCGTCCGCGGCGATCGACGTAAGCGGTGCATCCGAGGGGCCGCTCGATCTCGCACCGAAACCCGGTTTCCTCACGGACCTCGCGCAGCGCGCAGTCCTCGGGCGCCTCGTCAGGCTCGACCTTGCCTTTGGGCAGGGTCCAGTCGTCGTAGGCGGGGCGATGGATGATCGCGAACTGGGTCTTGCCTGATTGGTCGGCGCGATAGACGACGCCGCCCGCCGCTCTGATGACGCTCACATCGGTCAACTCGAGAATCTTGGTGGCCAACATTGCTCCTTCGTCAGCTTGATCGGTGGGCTAGGACGTATTTCTCTTACCGATGACGGGCAATGGTGGAGTTTAACTGCGCGGCGCTCCGTCTTCCACTCCCTTGTGTAAATTGCGCAACCCATTACAGCTGTCTTGCAAGGCGGATCTGTCGTCGCAGCACCCAGCGACTGCCGAGATTGATCACCAGCACCATGACCACGAGCAGGAGCGCGGCGCCCCACGCCTCCTGTTGAAGATCCTTGTACGGCGTGAGGGCGTCGCGGAACACGACGAGCGGGAGCGTCGTCATCGCATGAGTGGGGTCGAGCGTGAAGATCTGGTTGCCGAAAGCCGTGAACAGCACGGGCGCGGTCTCGCCCGCGGCGCGCGCGACCGCGAGCAGCGCGCCGGTGATGACTCCCGGCGCTGCAGCCGGCAGGATCAGCTGCAGAGACACGCGCCACCGTGGCAGGCCGAGCGCGAGGCCCGACTCGCGCAGTCCATTCGGTATCAAGCCGACCGCGCTCTCGGTGGTGCGGATGACCACGGGCAGCATCAAGATCGCCAGAGCGACCGACGCCGAGGTCCCCGAGAAATGGTGCTGTGGAACCACGACCAGCGCATATGCAAACAGGCCGATCGCGATCGAGGGCGCGCCCACCAGCACGTCGCTGGCGAGCCTGACCCAGTTCGCCCAGCGGCCTGCGCCGTACTCGGCCAGGTAGATGCCGCTCAGAACGCCGACCGGGATCGCCACCAGCGAGGCGAGGGCGACGATGATCGCCGTGCCGGCGATGGCGTTGGCCACGCCGCCTCCGGGGATGCCGCTCGGCCGCTGCGAGTTCAGGAAGAACTCGAGGTTGGACACCGAAGGCAGGCCCTTGCTGACCGTGAACCAGAGCACGAGACCCAGTGGGATCAGGGCGAGCACGGTCAGCGCGTACATGACACCCATCGCGAAGCTGCTGCTGAACCGCCTCCACAGGTTGCGTCTCATATCGCCGCCCTCGCCCTGGCTGAGTGGACGAGAAGCAGGGCCAGAAGGTTGACCGTGAGCGTGACCAGGATGAGGACCAGGCCGATTTCGACCAGCGCTCCCTGATAAACGTCGCCGGTGGCTTCGGCGAACTCGTTGGCGATCACGGCCGCCAGCGTGTAGCCAGGCGAGAAGATCGAATGCGGGATCTCGGGGCGGTTGCCGATCACCATCGCCACGGCGACCGTCTCCGCCAGCGCGCGCCCAAGCGCGAGGACCGTGGCGCCGAAGATGCCGGCGCGAGCCGCCGGCAGGATCACGTGCCAGACCGTCTCCCACCACGTGGCCCCGAGCGCAACCGTCGACTCGCGCAGCCCGCGGGGCACGGCCCGGATCACGTCTCGCGAGACGGCCGACAGCGTGGGCAGGATCATCACCGCCAGGACCAGCGAGGCGGTGAACAGGCTCGTCTGCCGCGGGACGCCGCCCAGGAAGGGAACCGCGCCGAGGTGGTCCGTGATCGGGGTCTCGATGTGCAGCAGCGTCCACGGGGCGAGCACGTACAGAGCCCAGATGCCGTAGACCACGCTCGGGATCGCGGCCAGCAGCTCGATGCCGGTGCCCAGCACTCCGCGCAGCCCCTGGGCGCCCGGCTCGGCCAGCAGGACCGCGACGGCGACGCCGACCGGGATCGCGATGAGCAGGGCGATCGAGCTCGTGACGACGGTTCCGAAGATGAAGGGAAGGGCGCCGAAGTTGTTGGTGACCTGGTTCCAGTCCTGGCCGACGATGAATCCGGCTCCGAACCTGGTCACGGACGGCCAGGCCTGCTCAAACAGGACGGCGACGATGAGGATCAGCGCCGCCGGCGCCGCCCAGCTGACGACCGCGGTGAGCGTCCGGTAACGGTCGGGGGGCTTCGGGATCGAAGCCACGGGACGGGTGAGGCTATCGACCGCGGCCGCCAACGTGTCTCTCCCTGGTCGCGGGGGCCGCTTCCCTGGCACTCGTGAGAACGTCGATGGGTGCCGGCTGGCGATCGAGGCGGTAGCCGATGCCCCGCACTGTGACGATCTCGAACGGCGCGCGCCCGGCGAACTTCTCGCGCAGCCAGCGCACGTGGACATCGACCGTCTTGCGGTCGCCGGTGAACTCTCGGCCCCACACGTTTTCGAGCAGCGAGTCGCGCGTATGGACGCGACCTGGGAACGCGAGCAGGTAGGAGAGGAGGTCGAACTCGCGAGCCGTCAGCTTGACGTCGGCGCCATCCAGGATCACCCTGCGTGCAGCGCGATTGATGCTGAAAGCGCCGATCGAGTCCAGCTCCGGGATGGACTTCGGTTCGTTGGCCTCGGGCTGAGCGCGGCGCAGGACCGCGTGCACGCGCGCGAGCACCTCGCGAATCGAGAAGGGCTTGGTGATGTAGTCGTCAGCGCCCAGCTCGAGCCCGACGATCTTGTCGACCTCGGAGTCCTTGGCCGTGATGATGATGATCGGCACGCGGCTGCTCTTTCGAAGCGCCCGGCAGAAATCGAATCCGCTCATGCCCGGCAGCATCAGGTCGAGCAGGACGAGGTCGGGCCTCGACGTGCGCGCGCTTCGCAGCCCGGCCGCTCCGTCGCTTGCCTCCTGCACCGAGAACCCGGCGACGGTGAGGTTGTACTTGAGCATGTCGCGGATGCCTTCGTCGTCCTCCACGACCAGCACGCGGCCGGAGTTGCCCGCGGCCGCGCTGCGGTTCATCCCAGCTCGACCACCTGGCCGGTCTCGAGGAAGACGATGTCCTCCGCCACGTTCGTGACGCGGTCCGCGATGCGCTCCAGGTTGTGAGCGACGAGCAGCAGCGTCACCGCGCGCAGGGCGCCGTCTGAGTCGTTCTTGCCCGTGCCCATCTCTGATATCAGCTCGTCGAACACCCGGTGATAGAGGCGGTCGATCTCGTTGTCGCGGCCCGCGACCTCGCGCGCGTGCGCCTCGTTCTCGTCGATGAGCGCCTCCAGGATGTCGTGCACCTGGCCGATGGCGAGGTCGCCCATGAGGCCGAACTCCGCACGGAGCGGCCTGTCGGGGAGCCCGACCAGAGTCTTGGTCATGCGCCCGATACGCACCGCGTAATCACCCATGCGCTCGAGCTCGGTCGCTATGTACTGGATGCCCATGAGGCGGCGGAGGTCACGCGCGACCGGCTGCTGGGTGGCGATGACCATGAAGATCTGCTCCCTGATCTGCTTGAAGAGCTCGTTGAGGTACTGGTCTTGCGAGCGCACCTTCTCCGCCGCCGGGCCGTCGCGCCGGCGCAGTGCGTCAAGGGAGGCTTCGATCTGCGACTCCACGAGCGTGCCCATGCGTACGAGCGATTCGCGAAGGCTCGCGAGCTCTCTTTCGAATGTCAGGCGCGGCAATGCGTTATCCGAAGCGTCCGGTGATGTACGCCTCTGTCCTTGGGTCGCGTGGTGCGTTGAAGAGGTCGGCGGTGGGTGCGAACTCGATCAGCTCCCCGTGCCGTCCCCCCGGGTTCATGAGCATGAAAGCGGTGAAGTCGGAGACGCGCGCCGCCTGCTGCATGTTGTGCGTGACGATGACGATCGTGTAATCGCGCGCCAGCTCGACCATGAGGTCCTCGATCTTCAGGGTAGCCACCGGGTCGAGCGCCGAGCAGGGCTCGTCCATCAGGATCACCTCGGGATTCACCGCCAGGCAGCGTGCGATCACAAGGCGCTGCTGCTGGCCGCCCGACAGCGACGTCCCCGGTGCGTCGAGGCGATCGGACACCTCGTCCCACAGCGCGGCGGCCTCCAGGCTGCGGCGGACGACTTCGTTGACGCGCGCCTTGCTCCAGCCCAGCAGACGCGGGCCGAAAGCGACGTTGTCCTGGATCGACATCGGGAACGGGCTCGGCCGCTGGAAGACCATGCCCACCTTCTGGCGAAGGTCGAGGAGCCTGGTCGTCGTCACGATGTCGCTGCCGTCCATGATGACCGTGCCCTCGGCGCGTGCGCCGGGGACCAGGTCGTACATCCGGTTGAAGACCCGGAGCAGAGTGGTCTTGCCGCAGCCCGAGGGGCCGATGATGGCCGTGATCCGGCGCTCCGGGATCTCGAAGGTGACGTCCTTGAGGGCACGGGTCTTGCCATAGAAGAAGGAAAGGGAGTCGACCTTCAGCTTCGTCGGTGCCGATCCCGGCATCGCGCGAAGCTCGGGCCTCCCTACCCTGGCCAGGGTCTGAATGATCGGTCTAGCGTCCGCCACCCGACGCTCAGGATACGGGGAGGCGGGTTAACGCCGGTTTATGGGCTCGTTAAGGCTTGCAGCGGGAGGGCGATCGTGAACACCTGGCCCCCGTCTCGGGCGGTTTCCGTCCAGATCCGGCCGCCCAGGACCTGCACCAGGTGCTTGGTGATCGCAAGCCCCAGGCCGAAACCGCCCGCCTCGCGCGGGCGGGCGCGGTCCACCTTGTAGAAGCGCTCGAAGACCCGGCTCCAGTGCTCCGGCGAGATCCCCGGACCGCGGTCGCGAACGCTCAGCCGCACCTCCTCCTCCGCCAGCACGGCGCTGATGTCGATCGCCGAGCCCGGCGGGGAGAACTTGGCGGCGTTGTCCAGAAGGTTGTCGAAGGCCTGGACGAGCTTCGGCCTGTCGCTGGTCACGATCAGCGACGGCGGTATGTCCGTGTTGACCGGCCGGTCGACGCCGAGCCGCGTCACGCTCTCCAGCACCAGCTCACCGAGGTCGAACTGTGAGGTCTCGACGGCCATCGTCCTCGCCTCGATGTCGCCGAGCTGGCGAAGGTTGTCGATGATCTTGCTGAGGAGGTCCGCCTCCTTTACGAGTCGCTCGGCGAAGCGATGCCGGTCTTTTGGCGACGGGTCGCCGAGAAGACTCTCTGCCGTGAGTCGCAGAGACGTGATCGGTGTCTTGAGCTCGTGCACCAGGTTGGCGACGAATTCCTGGCGCACGGTGGCCAGGCGGCGCAGCTCGGTCACGTCCGTCAGGAACATGAGCGTCTCGCCCTCGCGAATGCTCGGCTCCAGCTTGACCTGGACCGTGCGCCGGTGATGCACGAGGTAGGCCTCCGCCTCGCTGGATCCGCCATCCAGCACATCGAGCAGACTGGCTTCGAGCGTGACCTCGACGAGGCTCGCGGGCAGGCGGTCCTCCTCGATCTCGAACATCACCCGGGCCGAATGGTTGGCGGATACGACGCGACCTTCCGCGTCCAGCAGGAGCACGACCAGTGGCGCATTCTCCAGCAGGGCGCCGAACGGATCGCGCTGTGCGATGCGCCTCTCCGGCTGCGCCTCGTTCCGGCCACGGTCCCAGATCACGGCCGGAGTATATGAGCGGTTCATCGGCGCGGGCGCTTAAGCGCCGGTTAACCCCACCTTAAACGGCGCTGGCTAGCTTGGAGTCATCGCAGCATCGCGTTCAAGAGTGGAGGAGGGTTTGATGTTCGCAGGCAGACCAGTCGGGCGCGCACTGCTCGCAGGCGTCGCGGCCGCGATGTTCGCCGCGGCTTGTGGCGGATCGGGCTCGGGCTCACCGACGTCGGTCGACGTGGGAAGTGGATCGTTAACCGGCGCCGGCGCCACGTTCCCCGCGCCGTTCTATCAGAAGGCGTTCTTCGACTACAACGCCAAGTACCCCCAGGTGACCGTCAACTACCAGGCGGTCGGGTCCGGGGCCGGCATCTCGCAGTTCCAGAAGGGCACGGTCGACTTCGGCGCGAGCGACGTTCCGATGACCGCCGCCGACATCGCCAAGGTCACCGGTGGCGCGAGTGCGCTCACGGAGATTCCGACGACCCTCGGCGTCATCTCCATCGCCTACAACCTCTCGGGCGTGAGCAAGCTGCAGTTGGATGGTCCGACCCTCGCCAACATCTATCTCGGCCACATCACCAGGTGGAACGACCCCGCGATCACGGCACAGAACTCAGGCGTCAGCCTTCCCGGCAGCTCCATCCAGGTCGTGCACCGCTCCGACAGCAGCGGCACGAGCTACCACTTCACCGACTACCTCGGCAAGGTGTCGGACGAGTGGAAGACGAAGGTCGGCGTCGCCAAGGCGGTCAAGTGGCCTGCCGGCATCGGCGGGAGCGGCAACCAGGGCGTGGCGCAGGCGGTCACGTCCACGGCGGGCGCGATCGGCTACGTCGAGCTTGCGTACGTCATCCAGACCAACATGACCCAGGCATATATCAAGAACGCCGCCGGCAACTACGTCCAGGCCAGCGTGGCGGGAGCGACGGCCGCGGCGGCGCAGAACAAGAGCGTCAGCCCGACCAACTTCTCGATCACCGACGAGCCCGGCGCCGACACGTACCCGATCGCCGGTTTCAGCTGGGTCATCCTCCCGACCTCGGTGACCGACGCCGCCAAGGGCAAGGCGCTGGTGTACCTGTTCAAGTGGCTCGTCACCGACGGCCAGACCGACGGAACGTCCCTCCAGTACGCGGCGCTTCCCAAGCCCGTCCAGGACCTGGCGCTCGCCAACCTCAAGGCGATCCAGGCCGGAGGCAAGCCGGTACTCACATAACCGTAATCCTGGAAATCAGCACTTCGTCTTCAGAGCGGCTTGCGGGCAGGGACGCCGGGACGGCGAGGATAGCGCGATGGGGTCGGCCGCACCTTTTCGATGACGACGATCGTTCCCGCGGTCCGCCCCGCGGACGGCGCGCTGGCGACGTGGGACAGCTTGCCTCCCATCAGCTCGATCGCAGCGACCGCTCCCGACGGATCCTCGCCCTCCGTCTTCTGGGCGAGCAGCCGACCGCCCACCCGTACCAGTGGCAGGCACAGCTCGACGAGCACCGGCAACGGCGCCAGCGCCCGGGCGACCGCGACGTCGAAAGCCTCCCTGAGCCTGGGGTCGTGCCCCGCCTCCTCGGCGCGCCGCGCCACGACCTCGACGTGCTCGAGCTGAAGTTGGGCGCACGCATGGACGAGGAATGCCGCCTTGGCCTGGTCCGCCTCGATGAGCGTCACTTCCAGCGACGGCCGCGCGATCTTGATGGGGATGCCCGGCATGCCGGCACCGGAGCCGACGTCGACCAGGCTTCGCGCGTCGCCAAGATGGTCGAGGAGGACCAGGCTGTCGTCGATCAGCCCGCGGCCGGTCCTGGCCATGCGCCCGGGCCACGTCGAGATCAGTCGCGCGAACTCATCCAGCTTAGAATCTTGCATTGAGATGCCCATTTACGAGTATCGGTGCGATAGCTGCTCCGAGAAGTTCGAAGTCCTGACCAGGTTCGCAGAGCGCGACAGGGGCCAGATGTGCCCGGCTTGCGAGTCGACCAAGACCCGGGTCCTGGTATCGAGCTTCGCCATGACGGGCGGCGGAGAGTCGGCGTCATCGCTCGATTTCGGGAGCGAGCAGGCCGGCGGCGGTGGCTGCTGCGGAGGCGCCTGCGGCTCCTGCGGCTCCGGGCCCAACTAGCGACCTAAGCTTGCTTTTCCCGGTCACGTACCGGGTCAACGCCGCCGGCCACATGGAGGTGGGCGGATGCGACCTGGTCGAGCTCGCGGGCACGCACGGCACCCCGCTCTACGTGTACGACGAGGCCACCATTCGCCAGCGCGCTTCCGAGTACGTGGCCGCGATGGGCTCGGCGGGCCAGGTCCTGTACTCGGCCAAGGCCTTTGCGTCGCCGCGTTTCCTCCGTGTCGTCTCGGAAGAAGGCCTTGGGCTGGACGTCGTTTCGGCGGGCGAGCTCTACCTCGCGCTGAAGTCCGGGTACAGGGGCGACCGTATCCACTTTCTCGGCAACAACAAGAGCCGCCAGGACCTCGAGGCCGCCTATCGTGCCAGCGCCACCATCGTCATCGACGGCGCGTATGAGTTCGAGCTGCTTCGCGGGATCGTGCCCGAAGGCAAGCGGACGCCCGTCATGCTGCGCATCTCGCCCGGCGTGAAGCCCGACACCCACGCCCACATCTCCACTGGACAGCTGGATTCGAAGTTCGGATTCTCGATCGAGTCCGGTGCCGCGTTCGGTGCGATCGCCGAAGCCCTGCAGCATCCGCGCCTGGAGGTCGTCGGGCTCCATTCGCACCTCGGGTCTCAGATCCTGGCGCTCGGCGCGTACGAACAGGCGATGGAGATCATGCTCGACCTCCTGGTCAGGCTGCGCGACGAGCTTGATTACAGGCCTCGCAAGCTCGGCGCGGGCGGCGGCCTGGGCATCGCATACACCCGCGACGACGACCCACCTACACCGCGCCATTTCGTCGAGACCGTGCGCCACGCGCTCGACGCGGGCAGCGCGCGCCGTGGCCTCGAAGTACCTGAGCTGGTGGTCGAACCAGGCCGTTCCATCGCCGGACCCGCGGGCATGGCCGTCTATACCGTGGGTTCGATCAAAGACATCCCGGGCGTGCGGCGGTACGTCGCCGTCGACGGGGGCATGGGAGACAACATCCGGCCCAAGCTGTACGGCGCGCGCTACGAGGCGTTTCTCGCGTCAGGCCCCGAGCGCCCGCCGGACGGCAAGGTGACGATCGCAGGCAAGTACTGCGAGTCGACGGACATCCTGATCACGGATATCGAGATGCCTGAGCTGCAGCCGGGCGACGTCATCGCCATGCCTGCGGCGGGTGCGTACAACCTGGCGATGGCGAGCAACTACAACGGCATGCCGCGGCCGGAAGTGCTCATGGTGGGCGATGGCCAGGCGACCGTGATGCGCCGCCGCGAGACGCTCGACGACCTCGTCGCCACCGAGGTGTTCTAGCCCGTCAGGTTCACATTGACGGTTGCGTATAAGCAGGTGCTACCGCAGACCTTGATCGTCGCCGAACCCACGATTGCTGTTGCGGGCACGGTGAAGGTCAGGCTGAAGTATCCAGTCGAGCTTACTGTCGGCGTTCCCACCTGCTTGTTCGTGGTCGAGGATTGAATGAAGTTGATCGTCACCGTGCTGCCCGGGCTGAAATGAGCGCCGTAGACGGTCTCGGTGCCCGTGAGGATCTTGATGTTGTAGTTCGAGATTGAGATCACAGGTGCAGGTGGCGGCGGCGAGGACTTGGGCGTGGCGGTCGAGGTCGGAGTCGGGCCCGGGCTCGGGCGCGGGCTCGTGGATGTGCCCCCGGTCGGGGTTGGACTGTGTCCGGGTGTCGCGGACGGGCTTGGAATGGTGGTGGGCGTGATCCCGGGCGAAGTCCCGGGCAATGGGCTCACGAACGCCACCGGCGAGATCACATGCAGCGTTGTCTGCGCGTGGCAGGTCCCGTTCCAGCAGATCTTGACGAGGTGGTCGCCGATGCCGGTGTCACGAGGAACCACGATCTCCCTGGTGACGTCGCCATTACCGTCAGACCGGAACGAAAAGACGATCAGGCGGCTCCAGAGCTCTATCTCTCCTGCCTGATTCCGCGGCACATGCGATGCGGTCACCACCAGGCTATCCCCAGGCCTCACGGTCGTTGACGACAGCGACAGCGTCGGAGTGCGGGCCGCCACTACCAGCGCGAATGTGAAAAGGAGCACAAGCAGCAAGACGACGGCGGCGACGATCGCGTAGAGACGCTTGTGCGACCGTCGTTTGGTCACCGGTTGGGTCGGCGCCGGGTACGCCATCGCGACAGTGGCACCGGGGTTGGCAGCGAAAGCCCGTCTCGCCATCGGCACGGTCGAGGCCACAGCCGGCGGCGCCATCACATGCGTCCTCGCCACAGCCGGCTCGGTCTTATCGGCCAATGCGACAGCGAGGGCGTCGACAAAGGCGGTGCTGCTCTCCCATCGCGATGCGGGATCCTTGGCCAGGCCGCGCATCACGACCTCATCGACCTTCCGCGTGAGCGTGGCGTTGCGGGCGCTGGGCGGCAGGGGATCGCGGTGCACCTGCGCGTAGAGCACCTCCATGAGGCCCTCGCCGTCGAACGGGATGGCGCCGGTCAGCATCTCGTACGCGATCGTGGCCAGCGAGTAGCGGTCAGCCGCAGGACCGACGGCACTGCCGGTGACCTGCTCGGGGGCCATGTAGGCAGGCGTGCCGGTGGTCACCCCGGTCATGGATTTCAGCGACGAGCCCTGCAGGAGCTTGGCGAGCCCGAAGTCGGCGAGCACCGGCGTGTCGTCCTTCTCGAGCAGGACGTTGGCCGGCTTGACGTCCCGGTGGACGATCCCGAGCCCGTGAGCGTGGTCCAGTCCTGCGGCGATGCCGCGAAGGTACTTCAGGGCGACCGCCCGGTCGAGCTGCCCCTTGCCGAGCCGGCCGGCAAGGCTGCCGCCGGGGACGTACTCGACGATCATGTACGGCGTCCCCTCGTATTCCCCGAAGTCGAAGACGTTGAGGATGTTCGGGTGTCGCATCTGGGCGATGGCCTGCGCCTCGTGCCGGAAGCGGGCGATCGTGTCCTCGTCCGGCGTGATCGCCTGCATGACCTTGATCGCCCCGGTGCGCGCAAGCTGCGCGTGGTAGGCCCGGTAGACAACGCCCATGGCGCCCTGGCCCA
>Ga0070699_100000990_pt1 | contig 26429 bp, 26 predicted proteins | sample KBSK1503metaG_FD_65473 | JGI IMG/M metagenome (GOLD analysis project Ga0070699, IMG submission 65473) | Corn, switchgrass and miscanthus rhizosphere microbial communities from Kellogg Biological Station, Michigan, USA - KBS K1-50-3 metaG | ecosystem: Host-associated > Plants > Roots >...
AAACTGATCATTACCGGCGACGACGGTGAAGAGCGCGAGTACGACATCCCGCGTGGTACGCACATCAACGTGCAGGATGGCGACCGCGTTCGTGCCGGCGAAGCCCTGATGGACGGACCGCTCAATCCGCACGACATTCTGCGCGTTTTGGGTATGAGTCGTTTGCAGGAGTACCTCGTAAACGAAATTCAGGAGGTCTATCGCCTGCAGGGTGTGAACATCAACGATAAGCACATCGAAGTGATTGTTCGTCAGATGTTGCGCTGGGTGAAGATCAAGGAAGTCGGCGACACCGAGTTTCTGCTCGAGGAGCAGGTCGATCGTTTCCGCTTCCAGGACGAGAACGAGCGCGTGAGTCAGGAAGACGGCGAAGTGGCGCAAGCCGAGCCGCTCTTGCTGGGTATCACGAAGGCTTCGCTCTCGACCGACTCGTTCATCTCGGCGGCGTCGTTCCAGGAGACTACGCGCGTGCTTACTGAGGCGGCGATCTCCGGGCGCGTCGATTACCTGCGCGGGCTGAAGGAAAACGTGATCATGGGGCGGTTGATTCCGGCCGGAACCGGCATGGAGTACTACCGCAACGTGGACATCGAACGTGATGAAACGGTCGATCAGGGACGGGAGCGCGATCTCGATGAATTTCCCGACATCGTCGGGGGGCATGATATCGTGATGCCGCCGCCGCGCGAGCCGATCGTCGTGCCGGCTGCCGCGCCGGTTGACGGCGATGGCGCGAGCACTCCTGATATCGAAGAGTAGTTAAGACAGTTTCACGCAAAGGCGCAAAGGAAGACGCAAAGGCGCAAAGGGAAGACTAAACTTCTCTTTGCGCCTTTTGCTTTTCTGCCTTCTTTGCGCCTTTGCGTGAAATCTTTATTCTTCTCTTACATCCTGGCCACGAATCCTCTCGCAATGCTTGCAGATCGCCGGCTTCTCCGGTATCTCCGATACAAGTTGCAGCATGTTCGTCTTTCGTTCTGAAGTTACACGACTTATTCTTAGTCCACACACTGTATGCTGTCGGCCCGGTTGGACCAGATGATAAACGTCAGTCATGAATCGTGTCGCATACATTTGCATTGACTTCTTTCAGTACAAGCATGCACGTTCATCTCGTAAGCCGGGCAATTGTGATGCCATCACAGAACTGAAACACTAATGAATCTGAAACAGCTCAAAAGCCTTCCTGGTGCGCGCAAAGCCGCGATGCCTGAGTTTGTTCCGCCCCAACTCGCCACATTGGTAGATAAACCACCACCGGGTGATGAGTGGTTTCATGAACTGAAATTTGACGGTTACCGTTTGCTTTGCCATCTGGAAGGAAAACAGATCCGTTTCTGGACCAGGAACCGTAAAGACTGGACCGCGAAGTTTGCGAATGTCGGGAAGGCAGTCAAATCACTGCCGGTGAAGACTGCGATTCTCGATGGTGAGATCGTGGCGCTCGACAGTTCCGGGCGGGCCAGTTTTCAGCGGCTGCAACAGTCGATCAACAAGGGCGGTGGCGCGGCTCTGATTTTCCACATCTTCGATCTGATTTATCTCGAAGGGTTCAATCTCACGCGCTGTCCTTTGCGCGAACGGAAGCGGGTGCTGGCGGAGTTGTTGGAACCGTTGGGCGATCAAAGCCTGCTGCGTTACAGCGATCACATTGAAGGAGACGGCGCCCGGTTTCTGGCAGAGGCCTGCAAACATGGGCTCGAAGGGATTGTTTCGAAGCGGGCTGATTCAACGTATGAATCGATGCGCAGTCGCAACTGGCTGAAGATCAAGTGCATCAAGCGGCAGGAATTCGTGATTGCGGGCTACACCTTATCTGATAAAGGCCTTCCATTCAGCTCTTTGGTTCTCGGTTTTTACGATCGCGGCAAACTGATCTACGCCGGCCGCGCGGGCACCGGTTACACAAACGCGATGCGAGTTGAGTTGAAGAAGAAATTAGACAAGATCGTCGTCGCTAAGCGACCCTTCGAAGTAATCCCGAATGATCCCGACCTGCGTCGCGCCGTCTGGATCGAACCGAAATACGTTGGCGAAGTCGCCTTCAGCGAGTGGACCGATGAGGGCGTCATCCGCCACCCATCGTTCCAGGGCCTCCGCGAAGACAAAAAACCTAAAGACGTCGTCCGCGAAGATCCGTCCTAAATCCGCTTAATCCGTGTTTACAACAAACAGAAATCTCCTGTCTGTGTCGGGTATCAAGAACTTGTTCGCCTCAGGTAACAATGTCTCTCCACCAAACAATAACAGGGTCGATCCCTTCGGCGCCCACTCGATCAATTTCGGTAACTTTGTCATAAATTGATCGAGCGCCCTGCAACTGATAAACGACACCGGCGGCGCCTCGATTTCCTCGAACCGCCGCGCGATGATCGACGCCTTGCGCCCGACCGCGTTCAGCGCTTCACGCAGAAACACCGCCTTCTTTTGCGACGACTCAATCATCGTCGCCTCCAGATCCCCGCGTGCAATCAAACACGGAATGAGCGGCAGTCCCGCGCCTGAACCGACATCGGCTATCTTTGCGTGCTGAGGCAAGTGCGGGAGCAGCAGTAACGACTCGAGCACGTGCCTCGTCGCGAATTCCTCCGGCGTGCATGGCGCCACAAGATGTAGGCGGTCGTTCCAACGCGTCAGTAATCTGTAGTATTCGCCGAGCTGTGTTAAGGTTTCGGCTGACAGGGCCAGGTCGTAGCTTGCCATCCCGGCGCTTAAACTTTGCTCGAATCTTTGTAGTTCACTCATCCGGTTGAAGCATAGATCATGATTGACGATTTTGTTGAGCAGCATCGATTCCTGGGAAACGCGGTGGCGGAGATTATTGCCGAGCACGTTGCGGGACTTGCAACTCGTCGTGTCACTCCGACAGCGACGCCCGCGGAGCTGGAAAAACTCTTCGACGAGCCGTTGCCTGAGAAGGGAATCGCGCTCGAAGACATCCTCGCGCGCTTTCGTGACGACATCGCGCCGAATGCGATGGGCGTTCCGAGTCCGCGATATTTTGGGCAGTTTAATCCGACGCCGTTGCCGATCGGAGTTTGGGCCGATGCGTTGAGCTCGATGCTCAACCAGAATGCCGGGGCGTGGCGCAATGGTCCCACTTCGGCGATGCTCGAAGCGCGCGCGATTCGCTGGCTGTGCGATCTGTTGAACTACGGACCACAGAGTTTCGGCACGCTCGCGAGCGGCGGTTCGGAAGCGAATCTCATCGCGTTGAAGTGCGCGCGCGACAGTGTCGATCGCGAGATCAAGGATCGCGGCGTGCGCAAAGCTGCGGCCGACCTCGTGATCTATGCTTCCGAGCAGTGTCACTATTCGATCGACAAGAGTGCTGACATCCTGGGTCTGGGCCGTGAGGGCTTGCGAAAGATCCCGACCGACGAGCGTTTCCACATTTCTCTCGATGCGTTGCAGGAGGCTATTACCGCCGATCGTAAAGCGGGACTGCTGCCGTGTTGCATCGTGGGCGTTGCCGGTACGACTTCGACCGGCGTTATCGATCCGCTCGAATCGCTGGCCGAGATCGCGCGTGAGAATCGTTGCTGGTTTCACGTCGATGCGGCTTATGGTGGTCCGCTCGCGTACTCGCCGCAATATAAAGACCTGCTGCGCGGGATTGAGTTGGCGGATTCGATCACGTTCGATCCGCACAAGTGGATGTTTGTGCCGTTTGCTTGTGGCGCGACGCTCGTGCGCGGCGGTGGGGCAGTGCTGCGTGATGCGTTTGATATGACGCCGGAGTATCTGAACGAGGATCGGGGCGGCGCGGATGTTGAATTTGACTTCTTCCGTTACGGGCAGATGGGCACGCGCCGGTTCAATTCGTTGAAGCTGTGGATGGCGATCAAGTTCATGGGACGCGAAGGTTATGCGAAGACAGTTGAGCGCCACATCGAGCTCACAAAATATTTAGCGCGGCAGATTGATGCCCTCGACGGATTCAAGCGAGTTGGTGAAGTAGAGACGGCGGTTTGTTGTTTTCGGGTGTTACCTGAGTCAGATCATCTGCAACAGCGCCTGCAACAGATCATCGAACGCAGTGGCGAAGCGTGGTTGACAACCACAATTCTCCACGGTCGTCGTGCCTTGCGTGTGAACGTCAACAGCTTCCTCACCGAGCAGCATCACATCGACGATTTGGTAAAATTACTCGAACGTTCGGCGCAAAACATCAGATGAGCCACAAAAAGGCACAAAAAGCACAAAGTAAGCCCATCCATGTACTTACATTCATTAGATCGTTTTTGTGCCTTTTTGTGGCCAGTGCCGCGGTTGTGGCGCAAACTGGTCCGAAGTCACTGCCCGCGGTTCGCTCGCAGGCGGACTTCGACAGGATCTCCGTCACCTACGACGCGAACACTCCCTACGCGCTGCCGCATGTGATGTTCGTGATCGATCGCAAAGACGGCAACAAGATCTACTACGTCAACAAAAAGCGTTACAGCTTCCATAAAGATTTCGTCAACGGCACTTATCTCTCACTCGAACGCGGCAAAGAATTTTTCGTAAACAACTACATCAACCCCAATCGTCGCTTCATCCTCGGCACGCTCGCGTATCAAATGCCGGTCAAACGCTGGACCTTCGAGTTCTGGGAAGGCGATTTGATTCCCGCCGAACAGATCCAGCTTGCGTATGAAGTGATTAACAAGTCGTTCTTCGCGCCGGTTGCGTTCAAGCCAAATTCGTTGCGACAGGACGACGCCTCGCGCTCGCTCGCGGGTGTGCAACGCGTGCTGCAGAGCGACATCGCGAAGGAACAGGCATACCAGGCTCTGAACCTCGCCAGGGGGCTCGGACGCATTCACATCATTCCGAAGCTCGACGATCACGTCGAGATCGGATTCAACGAGATCCTCGTGCTCGACGAAGTGCCGGTCCAACTTCCGCCGGTCGCGGGCATCATCACGTCGCAACCGTCAACGCCGCTTTCGCACATCAACCTGCTCGCCAAGGGCTGGGGCATTCCCAACGCGTACATCAAAAACGCGCAGGAGCTGCTGAAGCAGTATGACGGCTGGTGGGTCTCGTTTGAGACCTTGCGCGAGAACTACACGATCAAACGCGCGGACCTGAACCAGTTGCGCGAGTACCAGCGGCGCCAGAAAGAACGTCTCGACGTGATGAAGCCGCGGTACAGCCTGTCGGAAACGCGTTTGCTCGACCTGGCCCAACAGCGTGCGCCGTCGAGTCTCGCCTTCGGCGGCAAATCGGCAAATCTCGGCGAGGTGATGAACGCGCACCTGCCGGGCATCATCGTTCCCAATGGCTTCACCATTCCGTTTCACTATTACGACGAGTTCATCAACCACAACCAGCTCGACGATGTGATCTTCGGACTGCTGAACGATCAGAAGTTCGTTCACGATCCCGCTTATCGTCGGGAGCAGCTCGTGTTATTGCGACAGAAGATCGAAGCGGCTGAGTTTGACCCGGAGTTGCGGCGAATGGTGTTGGAGAAAGTCGCGCGCGAGTATCCGGGCAAGGGACTGTTCGTGCGCAGCTCTTCAAATTCGGAGGACCTGCCGAACTTCAGTGGCGCCGGGTTGTACACCACGGTGCCGAACGTGCGCGGCGAGCAACAGTTGATCGATGCGATCAGGAAAGTCTGGGCGTCGCTATGGAACTTCGAAGCGTACGAAGCCCGCGAACGCGCGAATGTGGACCACTCGAAGATCTTCATGGCGGTGCTGTTACAGGAGGGAATCAACTCCGAGAGTTCCGGCGTGATGATCAGCACCGATCCGTTTGATTCTGATAACAAAGGCGCGATCTACATCAGTGCGAAGCGAGGTCTCGGGATCAAAGTGGTTGAGGGCCAGCGCATCGCCGAACAGCTCATCTTTCGTCCGCGCACGAATGCGATTCAGGTATTGACGCGTTCGGCGGAAGACAGTTTGTTGACGTTTGACGAGAACGGCGGTGTGAAGGAAGTGCCGATAGAGGGTGAGCGAGTGGTGTTGACTGACGACGTGATCCGCAGGCTGGTGCGTGCTGCCGCGTCGATCAAACGGGTCTTTGGTAGTCGCGATCAGGATATTGAATGGGCCTACATGAAGGGACAGATCTACATCGTGCAGTCGCGGCCATTCATACCGGGAGGATAGTTTCGCCGCAGATTTTCGCGGATGAACGCAGATCAGATCTGCGTTCATCCGCGAAAATCTGCGGCGAAGTTTGACAAGTATCGACGGACTCGGGTATAAGCGCAGAGCAATGTTTAGGAACATCGATCACGGCCATCATGCATACTGGCATCACCACGTTGGTGGCGGGATGATCGTGTAATCAAGCGCAAAACGATTTCCATAAACCCGCTGCCGACATCGACCCGGCAGCGGGTTTTTTCTTTCACGCTCAAGCATATGACCTCGAGAATTCCAGCAGGCATGCGTTACTACATCGGCGCCGAGGCGCGGCTGCGTCGCACCGTCGAAGACGTGGCGATGTCGGTGTTCGAAGGCTGGAATTACGAAGAGGTGATCACGCCGTCAGTCGATTATTACGATCTGTTCGAACAGGGCATGGGCCAGCGCGAAGCGCAACGTGGCTTCCGTTTTACTGACAACGACGGTCGCTTGCTCGCCCTGCGGCCTGACGTAACCAGTTCGGTGGCTCGTATGGCGGCGACGTTGTTGTCGGAAAGACCGCGTCCGCTGCGTTTCTGTTACGCCGCGCCGGTGTTTCGCCAGCAAACGCAGTCACACGCGGAATGGCGCCGCGAGAACACGCAACTCGGTTGTGAATTGATCGGCGCCGGAGGCAAATCAGCGGACCTGGAAATGCTGCGACTCGCAGCCGAGATCCTTGCGCGCCTCAATCTGGAATCCCGTTATTGCATCACCATCAACAACGTCGAGATCTTCAACGGCGTCGCCGCGCAGCTGAATTTGTCGCCTTCCGCACGTGAGGATTTCAGGCGTTTGATTGATACGCGTGCAGCGGCAGAATTACAGCGGTTTCTGCAAAACTACGACAGTCGCGAAGGTCAGGTATTCGCGCAACCGGCGCAACTCACCGGGAAGCTGGCGGTGATTCAAACGGCACGCAACCTGATCACGAACGAGCGATCGGTTGCGGCGCTCAATGTGCTCGACGAGTTGTGGACCGAGATCGAATCGCTCGGACTGCAAGATGTATTTGACATCGATCTCGGCGACGTCTCCAGTCTCGACTATTACACGGGTTTGAGTCTGAAGATCTTCGTACATGGCGCGGGGACTAGCGTCGGGCGCGGTGGTCGTTACGATGGTCTGACCGGTAACTTCGGGCGCGCGGAGCCCGCGGTTGGTTTTGTGCTGAATCTCGACGCACTCACCGAGGTGCTCGGACGCAAAGGCAAGCACGACTGATGATTACGATCGCGATTGCCAAGGGAAGAATGCAGGAGAGCGCGCTGGCGCTGTTGGCGCGCGCCGGTATTCGCCTTTCCGAAGACGCGATCAATTCGCGGCGGCTCGCGCTCATGGATGAAACGGGCCAGTATCGTTTCATCTTTGTTAAGCCGGCGGATGTTCCGGTTTACGTGGAGCATGGAATTGCCGACTGTGGCGTAGTCGGGCGCGACGTATTGCTGGAATCGGAAGCGGATCTGTTGTTGCCGCTCGATCTCGGCATCGCTCGGTGCCGGCTGGTAGTTGCGGCGGCAGATCCCGAGGCGATGACGAATGTGCAGGGAATGATTCGCGTGGCAACGAAGTATTCGCAGATTGCAAGAGCGCATTTCGGCGCGCGCGGCATTCCGGTTGAGATCATCCAGCTTTCTGGTTCTGTCGAGCTGGCGCCGGCGCTCGGTCTCGCGGACATGATTGTCGATCTGGTCGAAACCGGGCGGACGTTGCGCGAGAACGGGTTGACGGTGGTTGAGGAGATTGGGGAATCTACCGGACGACTCGTCGTCAATCGCGCCAGTTATCAATTGAAGGCGGAAGAAGTGTCGCGTCTACTCAACGCACTGACAACAGCAATGTAATGAGGATCATTCGTCACACTGAGCGCGAGGAACTGCTGGACCACCTGGCGGCTCGTTCCGTTGCGCTGGATGCGGAGCTGATGAAGCTCGTGACGTCGATTATCGATGACGTGCGCGCGCGTGGCGATCAGGCGTTGCTTGATTACGCCGAGCGTTTTGACCAGGTGCAGCTTGCGCGCTCGGACCTGCGAATTACAGTGGAGCAGTTGCGACGTTACGCCGTGAGTGTTGATGACCGTGTTGCAGAGGCGTTGCGAGAAGCGATTCGAAACGTACGTGCTTTTCACCAGCGCCAGGTTGAAGCATCGTGGATGATGAGAGCGGCGCAAGGGGTTGAATTGGGCCAGCGTATTACGCCGCTCGAACGCGTTGGCTTGTACGTGCCGGGAGGTACTGCGGCTTATCCGTCGTCAGTCGTAATGAACGTCGTACCGGCACAGGTTGCCGGCGTTGAGCGCATCCTCGTGACCACGCCGCCGCGAACTTTGGCGGAAAATCCTGCCGTGGCGGCGGCGCTGCTGGAGCTCGACATCACCGAAGTTTATGCAGTCGGTGGGGCGCAGGCGATCGCCGCACTGACTTTCGGAACTGAGACGGTGCCGCGCGTCGATAAGATCACGGGTCCGGGAAACAAGTATGTTGCGGCGGCGAAGAAACTCGTGTTTGGAGTGGTGGGAATCGATGCGATCGCCGGGCCGACTGAGGTTGTGATCGTAGCTGATGAGGCGGCTGTTCCGGAGTTTATCGCCGCGGATCTGTTGGCCCAGGCGGAACATGGTGAGGATGCGTCGGCGATTTTGATCACGACGAGTGAGATGCTCGCGAAAGAGGTCGCGGTGGAAGTGGAACGACAACTCGCAGTTTTGCCGCGTCGTGAGATAGCGACGTCGTCGTTGCGGGAGTACGGCGCGATCATTCTCGTTGAGGAGCTGGCGCAGGCTGCTGAGATCGTGAATGAACTGGCGCCCGAGCACGTTGAGATCGTGACGCGTGATGATGATGCGGTGGCGGTGCAGATAAAACATGCGGGTGCGATCTTCTTTGGGGCGTACACACCGGAAGCGGTGGGTGATTACCTGGCTGGTCCAAATCACGTGTTGCCGACAGGGAAAACGGCGCGGTTCTCGTCCGCATTAGGGGTTTATGACTTCGTGAAGCGCACGAGTTTGTTGCGGTATTCGGAGGCGGCGTTTCGGGAGGTGGCTGAGAGTGTGGCGGTGCTGGCGGAGGCGGAGGGGCTTGGAGGACATGCGAGGTCAGCGTTGATTCGAAAGGAAGATTTCACGCAAAGTCGCAAAGCCGCAAAGGAAGACACAAAGATCTCTTAGCGCTCTTCCTTTGCGGCTTTGCGCCTTTGCGTGAAACCAATTCTTAGCATATGAAAGACGTCATCAAACCAGCAGTTCGAGCGTTGCGCGCGTACACGCTTTCTCCGCATCGCGCGTCGATCAAGCTCAACCAAAACGAAAACCCGTGGGACGCGCCCGCGCGCATAAAAGAAGAAGTGTTGCGCCGTTTCGCCGCCCGCAACTGGTCGCGCTACCCTGACTTCATCCCTACGCATCTGAACGAGCGACTCGCAGCCTTCGCTGGTTGGAAGCCTGATGGCGTCATCGCCGGCAACGGTTCCAACGAGCTGATCCAGGCCATGCTGATGGTGACGATGGCCGCCGGTAAACGCGTGCTGCTCTCCGAACCCACGTTTATGTTGTACCGGCAGGTAGCCACGGTTCTCGACGGCGAAGTCGAGACTGTTTTCCTGACTCCGGATTTAAAGTACGACAGCGAAGCCTTACTCAATCACATCGAAACGCGGCAACCCGATGTAACGATCATCTGCTCGCCGAACAATCCGACGGGCTGCGTCATTGACGAACGTGTGCTGCGATCGATTCTGACCGCCTCGCAGGGAATCGTGGTGATTGACGAGGCCTATCACGAGTTTGCCGAACACTCCGTCGTGCCGCTGCTCAACGACCATGAAAATCTGGTCGTACTGCGCACGTTTTCGAAAGCGATGGCTTATGCAGCATTGCGTGTCGGTTACCTGCTGGCGGCGCCGGACCTGGTGCGCGAGATCGGCAAGGCGGTGTTGCCCTACAACCTGAACGTGTTTTCGCAGATCGCCGCGGAAGTTGCGATGGAAAACTACGAGCAGGAGCTTGGTCCACTGGTGCAGCAGATTCTTTTGGAACGCGATCGGATGTTTACGGAACTATCCGCAATCGATGGTCTGACACCAGTTCCGTCTGAGGCTAATTTTATAGTGGTGAAATCGGTGGTCACGGATCCAACGCGAATATTTGCGGATTTACTAAAGCACGACATCCTGATACGTGACGTAAGTGGCTATCCGATGTTGCGGGACTATTTCCGGTTCAGTGTCGGTACACCAGAAGAAAATGACAGGCTGTTGAGTGCAATCCGTGAAATCCGCGTATAACAAAATGAGAATCGCAAACGTTCAGCGCAAAACGAAGGAGACCGACATCCGCGTCGAGCTCAATCTCGACGGGAGCGGCCAGGCGAGCGTTTCCACCGGGTTGCCGTTTCTCGAACACATGTTGGAGCTGTTCGCGAAGCATGGTTTGTTCGATCTGAAAATCACCTGCGATGGCGATCTGGAGATCGACGATCATCATTCGGTCGAAGACATCGCGATCACGCTGGGCCAGGCGCTGGTCCAGGCGCTTGGCGACAAGGCGGGCATCAATCGTTATGGCGAGGCGCTGGTGCCGATGGATGAAGCGTTGTGCCGTTCCGTAATCGATCTGTCGGGACGGTTTTATCTGGTTTACGAGGTGACGGTACGGCGTCAGATGATTGGAAACTTTTCCGTCGAGCTGGCGGAACATTTCTGGCGCTCGTTTGCCGAGGCTGCAAAGTTCAACCTGCATATCGATTGCCTGCGCGGACGGAACAGTCATCACATTCTCGAGGGAACGTTCAAGGCGTCGGCGCGCGCTTTGCGGCAGGCCGTGGAACGAAACAGTCGCATCGTGGGAGTTCCGAGCACGAAGGGATCGTTGTGAAGGTAGCCATCATCGATTATGGAGTCGGCAACCTGCGCTCGGTCGAGAAGGCTTTTGCGGCGACGGGTTGCGAAGCGAGTATCAGCAGTGATGAGGATTATCTGCGACGCGCTGAGAAGCTCGTGTTGCCCGGTGTGGGCGCGTTTGCGGCGTGCATGAAGGCGCTCGCGGAGAGAGGTTTAGATCGACTCGTATGTGAGCGTGCACGTGGCGGGACACCGTTGCTGGGTGTTTGTGTGGGGATGCAATTGCTGTTTGAAGAGTCGGAGGAGTTTGGCGCGACGCGCGGGTTGGGGTTGTTGCGGGGTCGCGTGCGTAAGTTTGAAGGAGATTTGGTAGTGCCGCAGGTTGGGTGGAACCGGATTCACCAGCAGCAACCGCATGCGTTGTTTGAAGGAATTGCCGATGGATCGTTCTGTTACTTCGTGCATTCGTTTTACTGCGAGCCGCAGGATGAAGCAGTGGTAGCGGGTGAGACGGAGTACGGACGGCGGTATGCGTCAGTGGTGGCGGACAAGAATATTTGTGGCGTGCAGTTTCATCCGGAGAAGAGCCAGGACGTGGGGTTGCGGATGCTGAAGAATTTCGTGAAGGGATAAAAGCGATGGTAGGGTTTCACGCAAAGGCGCAAAGAAAGACGCAAAGGCACAAAGAAAAACTTGGCGAGCTTTGCGTCCTACTTTGCGCCTTTGCGTGAAAATTTTCTAAATGCTTGCTAAGCGCATCATTCCCTGTCTCGACGTTGACAATGGCCGCGTGGTCAAGGGGATTCGCTTTGTCTCGCTCACGGACGCCGGTGATCCGGTGGCGCAGGCGAAACGTTACGATCTCGAAGGTGCTGATGAATTGACTTTTCTCGACATCACCGCGTCGTCAGATCGGCGCGAGATCGTCGCGGAGCTGGTGCGTCGCGTAGCCGATGAGGTATTCATCCCGTTCACTGTCGGCGGCGGCTTGCGCTCAGTCGAAGACATTCGCGCCATCCTCCGCTCGGGCGCTGACAAGATCACTCTGAACACCGCCGCTGTTGAAGCTCCGGATCTGATCAAAGCCTGCGCCGAGACTTTCGGGAGCCAGTGTGTCGTAGTTGCGATCGACGCGCGCCGACGCGAGCAAGGTGGTTGGGAAGTCTACACGCATGGTGGTCGTCGCGCGGTCGGATGGGATGCGGTCGAGTGGACTGCGCGAGCAGAGCGACTCGGTGCGGGCGAGATCTTGTTGACGAGCATGGATTGCGACGGCACGCGCAACGGTTACGATATCGAGCTCACGCGCGCCGTCTCGAGCGCCGTACGCATTCCGGTGATTGCTTCGGGCGGCGCCGGTAAAGTCGAACATTTCTACGACGCACTCACCGCCGGCGGCGCGAGTGCCGTGCTCGCCGCCTCGCTGTTTCACTTTGGCGAGTTGTCGATTGCCGATGTGAAGACTTATCTCCGCGGCCGCGGGCTGGAAGTAAGATGAACCTCGATATCAAAAGTCTGAAGTTCGATGAACGCGGTTTGATACCCGCGATTGTTCAGGACGCGCGCACGAGCGAAGTATTGACGCTTGCTTACATGAACGAGGAAAGTCTTGCGCGCACGATCGAAACGGGTCAGACGTGGTTCTGGTCACGCTCGCGCAACGAGCTCTGGCACAAGGGTGAGACTTCGGGCAACACGCAGACGGTCGTCGCTCTGTACAGCGACTGCGATAACGACGCGCTCGTGGTTTTGGTTAGTCCGGCCGGCCCGGCATGTCACACCGGGGCGCGATCGTGTTTTGATACAACACCCGCGAATGAAGATCTCGGCCTGTTACTTGACCGTCTTTACTCGTTGATTGAAGCTCGTGAACGCGAGCGCCCTGAAGGTTCATACACGACTTACCTTTTCAATAGCGGTCTCGACAAGATACTCAAAAAAGTCGGCGAGGAATCCGCTGAGACGATCATCGCCGCCAAGAATGAAGACCGCGCTCCATTGACTGCTGAAGTCGCCGATCTCGTCTATCATTTGCTGGTATTGCTGGTCGCGCGCGGCGTGAGTCTTGATGAGATCCGTGATGAGTTGGCGAGCCGAAGGGGAGCCGGTGACAGCAAGTAAAAACGAACTAAGAGAATTGCTTGAGTTCGCCATGATGTTGGCGCGCGGCGCGGGCGACATCACGCTCAAATATTTTCGCAAGCAGCCGGAGACGAGCAGGAAGTCGGACGGCAGCTTCGTCACCATCGCGGATCGTGAAGCAGAAAGTTATCTGCGCCGGCAGATCGCGGAACGGTTCCCCGACGACGGCATACTCGGCGAGGAAGAAGGCGAACTTGCCGGGCGTTCCGGCCGGCGTTGGATTGTCGATCCGATCGACGGCACTTTTGCTTTTGTACACGGTGTGCCGCTGTACGGGGTGTTGATTGCCCTCGAGATCGAGTGCGAGCTGAGTGTTGGCGTCGTTAACATTCCGGCGTTGGGAGAGATTGTTGCCGCCGCGACGGGTTGCGGCTGTTATTTGAATGGAGAACCAACTCGCGTCTCGACCACTGCGACACTCGATGAAGCGCTGTTGTTGTGCACGGATTTTTGCGCCGCGGATAAATACGGATTTGGACCAGCGACGGAAGCATTGCAACGCCGCGCAAGAGTGAGCCGCACCTGGGGCGACTGTTATGGTTACGTGCTCGTCGCAACCGGTCGCGCGGACGTGATGCTTGATCCGGTGATGAACTTGTGGGACTGTGCGCCGCTGTTACCGATCCTGGAAGAAGCCGGTGGCACGTTTACTGACTGGCATGGCGCCAGAACCGTCGATGGCGGCAATTCGATCGCCACCAATGGCTTGTTGTTTGCAGAAGTGATGAAGGTCATTCAATCATGATCGTCATCCCGGCCATCGATCTCAGGGACGGTCGCTGCGTAAGATTGTTGCAGGGGCGCAAGTCTGACGTGACTGTTTACCATGAGAATCCGCTTGCGGTCGCGAAGCAGTTTGCGGCGGCGGGCGCCGATTTGATTCATGTTGTCGATCTCGACGGAGCGTTTAGCGAAAGTGGGTCATCGAATCGCGACGTGGTGAAGCAGATAGTTGCGAAGGTTGGTGTGCCGGTTGAGTTTGGCGGCGGAATTCGTTCGCTTGAAGATGTGCAGGAACTCTGCGATGCGGGAGTGACGCGGGTGGTGCTGGGAACGGTGGCAGCGGAGTCGCCCGAGTTATTGAAAGATTTTGTCGGCCGTTTTGGGACGCGCATTTGCGTCGGCATTGACGCGCGCAACGGGCAAGTGATGACTCGTGGCTGGGAAGCAAGCGCGCCGGTTGCGGCTGTTGATCTGGCGCGAACAGTTGCAGAATGTGGTGTAAAGCGGATCATCTACACCGACATCGCGCGTGACGGTATGATGGTTGGACCAAACATCGAGCAAACGCTCACGGTTGTGCGCGCTGCGAAAGTATTAGTGACGGCTTCAGGCGGTGTTTCGAGTCTCGACGATCTCAAGCGACTTCGCGACACGCGCGAACCGTTGTTGGACAGCGTGATCGTCGGCAAGGCGTTATACGAAGAAAAGTTCACGCTTGAGGCTGCCCTGCGGGTTGCGAGTGGATCGCAAATACTATGAGTCAAACAATCTTTGCTGACGGAATTCTGAACGGCCGCGTGGCTTTCGTTACTGGTGGCGGCACGGGTATTACGGGCGGAGTCGCGCGGGCGTTCGCTGAAGCGGGTGCGAGCGTCGCCCTCGTGAGCCGAAAGCTGGACCACCTGCAACCGGCGGCTGATGCCATCAACCAGAATGGCGGCAAGGCGTTCGCGGTCGCGGCTGATGTGCGGCAGCCGGAAGCAGTTGAACAGGCAGTGGCGCAAACGATCGAACAGTTTGGCAAGATCGACATCGTCGTGAATGGCGCCGCGGGTAACTTTCTTTGCGCGGCTGAAGAACTTTCGCCGAATGGTTTTGGCACCGTGGTTGATATCGATCTCAAAGGTACGTTCAACGTGTGTCGCGCGACCTTTGCACAACTGAAGGAGCATCGAGGCCAGATTCTGAATATCAGTGCCACGCTGCACTATATCGGCACGCCGATGCAGCTTCACGTTTCGGCGGCGAAAGCCGGTGTGGATGCGTTGACACGCAACCTCGCAGTCGAGTGGGGACGTTACGGTATCCGCGTCAACGGGATTGCGCCTGGTCCAATCGAGGACACGGAAGGCATGCAGCGTCTCGTGCCCGAACTGGTTAAGCAGCGACTGCGAAAGACGATTCCACTGGGACGTTTCGGTCGTATCGCTGACATCGAAAAGGCCGCCGTTTTCATCTGTTCCGACGCCGCGAGCTACATCAACGGAACGGTTTTGGTAGTCGATGGTGGTCAGTGGCTGGCCAGCAATCGCATGGTAGGTACACAAGAAGGCACATAAAAAGCCCACAAAAGGCACATAGGCAGAAATGATTTTTGAACAACTAACGTTTTGACTCTGATTCCTTTTTGAGCCTTTTGTGCCTTTGTGGCAAAGGATTTATGCTCGAACTTCAACCTCCATCATTTGACGCGTTTGAGCGCGAGGCGCGCCAGGGCAATGTCGTGCCGGTGGTGCGCTCGGTGCTGGCTGACTTACACACACCGGTCGGCACCTTCATGCGCATCGCCGGCAATTCGCCGTACGCGTTTTTGCTGGAGTCAGTCGAGGGCGGCGAACGAATTGCGCGCTACTCCTTCCTCGGCACTGAGCCCGAGATGATCGTCCGCGGCCAGGGCGCACAGACGCTGGTCGAGCGTAACGGCAAGACCGAATCGTACCCGGGCTTCGCGACTGAGTGGGTCCGCAATTACTTTCGCGGTCGCTCACTCGCGCGCCGTCCCGGCCTCGTCCCGTTCGCGGGCGGCGCCGTTGGCTATATCGCTTACGACGCGGCGCAGTGGTTTGAACCGGCGTTGCGCGACGACCAAACACAGCCGCTCGATGGTCCAACGGACGCAGTCTGGATGTTCTATCGCACAGTGCTCGCTTTCGATCGCGTGAAGCAGCGCCTCGAGATTGTCTCGGTTGTCTTTACTGAAGAGGCGGGCGGTAGTCACGAGCGACTGCGCGAGCTCTATGACGAAGCCGTAGCCCGGACGAAAGTGCTCGAGACGACGATCTTCGAAACCACTTCGTCGCCGCCCAAGTCGCAACCGCGCAGCGAGCCGGCCGTCAATATTTCACTGCAATCAAACTGGACCCGCCGCGCCTTCGAAGACGCAGTGCGGCAGATAAAGGAGCACATCGCTGCGGGCGACTGTTACCAGGTGGTACTTTCGCAACGCTTCTCAGCGAAGTTCAGCGGCGATCCACTCCAGATCTATCGCGCGTTGCGTGCGATCAATCCATCGCCGTACATGTTCTATCTCCGGATCGGCGACGAGACGGTGGTGGGCGCGTCGCCGGAGATGCTGGTGCGTTGTCATGGACAGCGACTCGATTATCGCCCGATTGCCGGAACCAGAAAACGCGGCGCCACCGAAACCGAAGACTGGATGTTGAGCGAGGATCTGAAGTCGGATGCAAAAGAGATTGCCGAGCACATGATGCTGGTCGATCTCGGGCGCAACGATCTCGGACGCGTCTCCGATTACGGATCGGTGAAGGTCGATGACCTGATGCGCGTCGAACGTTATTCACACGTGCAGCATCTCGAGACGAGCTTGAGATCGCGATTGCGTGACGGTCTGGATCGCTTTGATGCTTTGGCGTCGTGCTTTCCGGCCGGCACGGTCTCAGGAGCGCCGAAGATTCGCGCGATGGAGATCATTCGCGGGCTCGAGCCGGATCGACGCGGGATCTATGCAGGGTCAGTTTTGTACATGGACTACGCGGACAATCTCGATTCGTGTATCGCGATCCGGACGATCCTTTTGCGGGATGGAGAAGCGATGGTCCAGGCGGGTGCTGGAGTCGTGGCGGATTCAATTCCGGAGCATGAGTATGCGGAGACGGTGAACAAAGCGCGCGCGATGTTCCGGGCGATTGAGATGGCGCAACGCGGTTTATGATCACAGGATTTACAGGATTTTACGCGATGAACAGGATCGGATTACTGATTGTTGCATTCATGTTGATAACGATGACTGGGAGCGCGCAGTCGAATGCGCCGATAGAGGCACCGAAGAAGGCGAATGCGCGGGCGACGACTGCTGAAGTGCCGGCCGCGGAGCCGTTTGATGGTGCGTCAGTGGAAAAGATGGGCGCGCAGTGCGTTACGCTCGACACGGAGCTGGGCGCAATCGAGATCGCGATGCTGCCGGAAAACGCACCTGAAGCAGTGCGCAACTTTCTCAACCTCTCGGCGACCGGCGCGTTGGATACCACGACGTTCACTCGTGTAGTCAAAGGATTTGTGATTCAGGGAGGAAATCTCTCGACGAGCGAGAAGTGGGGGCCGGAGCTGGCGAAGCGAATGATGCGACACCTGCCCGACGAACCCGGCCTGGTGAAACACGTGCGCGGCATTGTTTCGATGGCGCGGACTGAAGAAGCAAACAGCGCAACGACACACTTCTTCATTCTCGTTAGTACAGGTCAACACCTCGACAGTAAATTTGCTGCGTTTGGAACGGTAACCAAAGGAATTGAAGTGGTGGACGCCATTAACCAGGCGCCTGCCGAGGGCGAGAAACCGGATAAACCGGTGAAGATTAATAGAGCGATTGTAGTGCCATGCAAAAAGTAATTTTATGTTTTGTGATTGCCGGTGGTTTGCTGGTTGCGAGTGGCTGTACGAACTCTGGTTCAAAGAAGACGCCCGAGTCAGTGCAGCACATTCTTAAGCTGCGCGGCTACGGCTTCGACGAAAAGAGTTTCTTCGACGCGGCCCAGGCGCGCGATCTACAGGCAATCAACGCGTTCATTGACGCCGGCATAAATCCCAATGCACAGGACAGCGACGGCCGTACTGTGTTGATCTCCGCGGCTGCGCGCGGCGAGCTGGATGTGGTCAATACGCTGCTTGGGCGCGGCGTCGATATCAATGTCAAAGACAAGAACGGCTACACCGCGTTGAGTCACGCGCTCGAGGCCATGCACGACGATGTGGAAGAAGCATTGTTGAATCGGCCCGGTCTCGATCCGAATTGTCGCGGCAAGAATAGCCGGCCCGCGCTGTTTGCGTACGTCTGGCGGGACAACAAAGACCGAGTTGAAAAACTGCTCGCGCACGGTGCAGACCTGAATATGCAGGACGCCGACGGTGATACGGCTTTGCACGGCGCGGCTCAGACCGGCAACGTTGAGATCATGCGCCTGCTGCTCGACAAGGGCGCGAACCCGAATGCCAAAAACACGCAGGGCGGCACACCGTTGATGTGGGCAGCTGTTTACGGAAACGACGATGCTGCGCGACTGTTGCTGAGTCGCGGCGCAAACGCCTCACTCAAAGACAACGACGGCATCACCGCAGTGCAGTGGGCGGTGCGTAACAAACGCGATGGCGTGGCGGCGCTGTTGCGAGGCAAGGGCTGATGTTACTGGTCATCGACAACTACGATTCGTTCACGTACAACCTCGTGCAGTACCTCGGCGAGCTTGGCGCGACGGTTGAAGTGCGTCGAAACAATCAAGTCACTGTCGATGAGATAGAGCAGCATCTGCAACCCGAGCGCATCGTCATTTCTCCGGGACCGGGAACTCCGGACGAAGCCGGCATAACTCTCAATGTGATCGAGCGGTTGTCGGGAAAGATCCCGCTGTTGGGAGTGTGCCTGGGCCATCAGGCGATTGGCCAGGCGTTTGGCGGCAAGGTGATTCGCGCGCCCGAGCTGATGCACGGCAAAGCGTCGGAAGTTTGTCATGACGGTAAGACGATCTTTGCCGGGTTGAACGATCACTTTCAGGCTGGTCGTTACCACTCGTTGATTGTCGAGAAGCAGTCGCTGCCGGATTGTCTCGAGATCTCGGCATACTCAGACGACATCATCATGGGTTTGCGTCATCGCGAATTGAAGGTCGAGGGCGTTCAGTTTCATCCCGAATCGATCCTGACTCCCGATGGCAAGCAACTGCTCGCAAACTTTCTGAAACTCTAATGGCCCATCAATTAAGTGAGTTTCTCGCGCGGCTGGTTCGGCGTGAAAACCTGAATCGCGAAGAGGCGTTCGAGTTGTTGGAAGCGCTGTTGGACGCGGAAGCGACTGACGCCCAGATCTCGGGGGCGCTCGTGGCCCTGGCGGCGAAAGGCGAAACGGTCGATGAGCTGACGGGCATGGCTGAAGGGCTGCGCTCGCGCGCCGTTCGCGTTATCTCGAAGCACGACTGCTTTATCGATACTGCGGGGACGGGATCGAGTCGGGCGAAGACTTTCAACATCTCGACTGCGGCGGCGTTTGTGATCGCGGGCGCGGGTTTGCCGGTAGCGAAGCACGGGAATCGGGCGGCGAGCAGCAAGTCGGGCAGTGCTGATTTGTTGACGGCGCTGGGTGTAAATGTTTCCGCGATTCCGCTGGTATCGGAAAACGCGCTGAACGAGATCGGCATCTGTTTCATGTTTGCGCCGCTCTTTCATGGGGCGACGGCGCGCGTAGCCGGCATTCGCAGGCAGCTCGGTATTCACACGACCTTCAATCTGCTCGGGCCTTTGAGTAATCCGGCGGGCGCGCCGCGGCAGATCATTGGAGTGTGGCGGAAAGATCTGGCGGAGAAGCTGGCCCAGGTGCTGGCGGCCCTCGGGACTGAGCGGGCGTGGGTGGTCCATGGAGACGATGGGCTGGATGAGATCACGCTCGCGGGCAAGACTCAGGTGGCGGAAGCTTTCGCGGGGAAGGTGCGGAGTTTTGAGATTGGGCCGGAGGATTTTGGGTTTGAGGTGCGGGCGTTGGACCACTTGCGCGGTGGAGACACCGACGCGAATGCCGCGATCGTCGATGCGGTGCTGGACGGGACACGCATGGATGAGGCGCGGGCGTTGGTCGTGATGAACGCGGCGGCGGCGCTATTTCTCGGGGGTGCAGCCGCGGATCTCCGCGAGGGTGCGAAGCTGGCTTCGAACGCTATCGATACGGGAGCCGCACGACGCAAGTTGGAGTTGTTGATTGACGCGACGATCGGATGAATATTTTCACGCAAAGGCGCAAAGGAAGACGCAAAGACGCTAAGTAAATCTTTGCGCCTTTGCGTCTTCCTTTGCGCCTTTGCGTGAAAATATTCAAACCAATGAACATACTCTCGGAAATCATCGCGAAGAAACGCGAGCGCATTATTGCGGCTCAAGAGGAAGTGCCGCTCGATCAACTGTGTAGACAAGTCCGCGAAGGCGCGCAGCCGCACGCGCTACGCAGCGCATTACGCGCCGAGGGGATCAACATCATCGCCGAGTTCAAGCGTCGCTCGCCCTCGAAAGGAACCATCCGCGCCGACGCGAACCTCACCGAGATCGTGCAAAGCTACAAAGCGGGCGGCGCGGTCGCGCTATCTGTCTTGACTGAAGAAGACTACTTCGACGGCTCACTAACCGATCTGCGTGCCGCCAGGTCCGCCGTCAACCTTCCGGTATTACGCAAGGATTTTATTGTTGAAGACTACCAGGTCTACGAATCAGCCGCCGCCGGCGCCGACGCAATCCTCTTGATTGCTGCCGCACTCGATGACGTGCGCTTGTTGCGTCTCAGACAAATCGCCGAAGACGAGCTCGGAATCGACGCCCTCGTCGAAGTTCACACCGGCGAAGAAATGAAAAGAGCCGCCGCGGCCGGCGCGACGTTAATCGGCGTGAACAATCGAAACCTGCGCACGTTTGAAGTCTCGCTCGATATCTCCGTGTCGCTGGCCCATGACTCGCCGCGCGACGCTACGTTGGTCAGCGAAAGTGGCTTGCGTAGTGCAAAGGATCTTCGTTTTTTGAGGGCAGCCGGCTTCAACGGATTTCTGATCGGCGAAACCCTGATGCGCGCCGACAACCCCGCAGAGATGCTGCGCAATCTCCGAGCTTAACCATGACCTTGATCAAGATCTGCGGCATCACCAATCTCGACGACGCGCACGCCGCAGTGGCAGCGGGTGCGGATGCCCTCGGCTTCAACTTCTACAACCCGAGCCCGCGCTACATCACTCCCGAAGGCGCACGCGAGATCATCAACACACTGCCGGATTCGATTCTCACCGTCGGCGTCTTCGTCAACGAGCCATCGCCTGACGCCGTCAGAGCAATCGCAACTCAAGCCGGCGTCAAAGTCGTACAACTACACGGCGACGAATCTCCCGACTATTGCCGCGCACTCAATTCCGTGATCAAAACATTTGCGGTTTCGAACAACTTCGACGTCGACCAGCTTCGGCCGTACGAAGTCGACGCCGTCATGCTCGACACGAAAGACAATCGCGTGCGCGGCGGCACTGGACGCGTGTTTGACTGGTCCATCGCGCAACAAGTGACCCAACTGGTCCCAAAACTTTATCTCGCCGGCGGCCTGTCGCCGGAAAATGTCAGCGAAGCGATCGCGCTGGTCCATCCATACGCGGTGGACACCTGTAGCGCGCTTGAAGACAAGCCCGGAATCAAGAACCACGAACGCATGCGCGTTTTTGTGAATGCCGTGAGGAGTGTTAAACCTTGACGTTTCCCTACCGTCGCGGAGTATCCTAAACGTTGCCCCAAGAACTAAAACTTTCAAATCCTCCCCGAACAAGTTTGTTTGATTTGTCGACCTCTCCAGGTCCGATTATGAGTTCCCGAGCAGAAAAAGAACCGATTACCCGACCGTCCGAGCGCGCGCGCGGCCGCGTGCTGTTGATTACGGACGCCAGGCAGCCGCAATTTGCCGACGTGCTTACCGCGAAAGGCATCGATGTGTTCGGCGTCTCAAACGGCGCCGCGGCGCTGGTTTCGTTGACGCGAACGCGCCCGCATCTCGTGGTCGCGCACGCGGCCACTCGCGGCTTGCGAGTCAAAGAGCTGGCAAAGATGCTCGCGCAATCTGACGACGGAATTCCGTTGATCCTGACCGGCGCGGAACCATCGACCGTTTCGTTGCGGCACACGGCGATACTCGACGGCGCTTTTGACTACTTTACGTTGCCAGACGAACTCGAGTTGCTGATCGAGCGAACGCAGCAGTTGGTGTTACTGCGACAGAAGATGGATCGCTTGCGCGCGGATGCGGATCTGGATTCGCTGACTGGCCTCGCGAATCGTCGCCGGTTCCGCGTAGCGCTGGCGCGCGAGATGGAACGCTGGCGTCGTTATCGTTCGCCGTGTGCGTTGTTGATGCTCGACATCGATCATCTCAAGGCTGTGAACGACAAGTTTGGACATCCGGTGGGCGACCTGGTGATCCGGCAGATCGCGCAGACGTTGAAGGAAGTTTCGCGCGACAACGACACTGCCGCGCGACTCGGCGGCGAAGAGTTTGCGCTGTTGCTCGCGGGCGTTGAGCTGCACCGGGCGGTCGCGGCGGCTGAACGACTACGTACGGCGCTCGGCGGCAAACGTGTCGAAGGCGTCGGCGCCGTCACGGTCAGTATCGGTGTAGCTGCGTGTCCTGAGAATGCGACTTCGGAGCGCATGTTGTATTCCGCGAGTGATGGCGCGCTTTATGTTTCGAAGAATGCCGGGCGCGATCGAGTTTCGGTAGCGCCGCCGTTGCAGGAAAAGTTGCCGGGAGTTTGATACGAGCCATCCACAGATTACACAGATTGATAAGAAAATCTGTGTAATCTGTGGATGGATTGTTTATGACCTATTCAATTCCACAACCGGATACGCTGGGCCACTGGGGGAAATACGGCGGCCGGTTTGTGCCGGAAACGTTGATGGCTCCGCTCGAGGAGTTGACTACTGCTTACCTCGCCAGCCGGGACGATCCGGCGTTCCAGATAGAACTCAAGGATTTGTCGCAGAACTTTGCCGGCCGTCCGACTCCTCTCTTTCACGCGGCGCGTTTGACTGAGCACTGCGGCGGCGCGACCGTCTATATCAAACGCGAAGACCTGCTGCACACCGGCGCTCATAAGATCAATAACACGATCGGCCAGGTGCTGCTTGCGCGTCGCATGAATAAGCAGCGCATCGTCGCCGAAACCGGGGCGGGCCAACATGGAGTTGCGACCGCTACCGTCTGCGCGCTGTTCGGGCTGAATTGCGTGGTCTACATGGGCGCGGAAGACATGCGGCGCCAGGAGTTGAATGTTTTTCGCATGCAACTGCTCGGCGCTGAAGTCCGCGAAGTGAACGCCGGTTCGCGCACATTGAAAGACGCAATCAACGAAGCCTTGCGCGATTGGGTCACGAATGTTGCCGATACTTATTACCTGCTCGGCAGTGCGCTTGGTCCACATCCATACCCGCTGATGGTGCGCGACTTTCAAAGCGTGATCGGGCGCGAGACGCGCGCGCAGATTCTGGAGCGCGAAGGTCGTCTGCCCGATACGTTGATCGCGTGTGTCGGCGGCGGTTCGAACTCGATCGGATTGTTTCATCCCTTTCTCGGTGACACCGCCGTTAAGATGATCGGAGTCGAAGCCGGGGGCTCGGGAAATGAGTTGGGCCAACATGCGGCACGCTTCAACGCGAGTGGGGGCGGGCGTCCGGGAGTGTTGCAGGGGACGATGAGTTACGTGTTGCAGGACACGAACGGTCAGGTAGCTGCGACTCATTCAGTTTCTGCTGGTCTCGATTATCCGTCGATTGGTCCTGAACATGCATTTCTTCACGATGCCGGACGAGTCGAGTATGTTTCCGTTTCTGACAGCGAAGCACTGGAGGCGTTTCAACTGCTATCTCGACTCGAGGGGATTATCCCCGCGCTAGAATCCGCACACGCAGTGGCGCACGCGTTGAAAGTCGCGCGCGAGCTGAGACGTGATCAGGTGATCATCGTTAATCTTTCGGGACGTGGAGACAAGGACGTAAATTCCGTGCGCGAAGTTTTGGAGTTGTAAGTTTGGGACGCATCGCCGAAGTTTTCGCCAACCTGAAACAGCAGGGAAAGAAAGGCCTCATCCCGTTCATCACGGCGGGCGATCCGGATCTCGCCACCACCGAACAACTGCTGATCGCGTTGTCACAAGCGGGAGCGACGTTAATTGAGCTGGGCGTGCCGTTCAGTGATCCGATGGCTGATGGACCAGTCATTCAACGTGCCTCGGAGCGCGCGTTAAAGCGCAGTTTTGGTTTGCAGGACATTTTAGACACCGCGGCGCGCGCGCGAAAACAAGTCGATACTCCGATCATTCTCTTCAGTTACTTCAATCCGTTGCTTCAGTTTGGCGTGCAGCGGCTGGCGCGGGCTGTGAACGACGCCGGCGTTGACGGAATTCTGGTTACCGATCTCACGCCGGAAGAGTCGGGCGAGCTTGAAGCAGAGTTGCGCGCGCATGATCTGGACATGATCTTTCTGGTGGCGCCGACTTCTACTGACGAACGGTTGCGATTGGTTGCCAAGCATGCCAGCGGGTTTATTTATGCCGTTTCGCGAGCCGGTGTGACGGGTACGCGCGAAACGGTGAGTGCGGAATCCGAGAAGCTTGTGAATCGTCTGCGACAGTTTTCATCGTTGCCCGTTGCCGTTGGGTTCGGTATCTCGAACGCGGCGCAGGTGGCGGATGTGCATCGTTACGCTGATGCGGTAGTGGTTGGTTCAGCGATCGTGGCGGAGATGGAACGTTTGGAGGGTTCACCGGAGCTGGTGGAGAGAATTGGGGAATTTGTGGCCGGGCTTTCCTGAAAAAATCGCGTCTTGAATATTTTGAGAATCCTGTTAAAGTGCAACGCGAATCGTGCGTTAACCTCACGAGGGCCAGCCCCTTGCCCTCCCGGAAAAAATGTCTGTTGCAAGTGTGAAACACTGTGCTATGATCTGCTCAATTTCTGAGAAGAGGAGCAGAAGAAAGAGATGTATGCCATGGCAGAAGACCGAATAACCGCAGACCGCGGCCGGGCCGTTGAAGCCGCTTTAGCTAACATTGAAAAGAAATTTGGCAAGGGGTCGATTATGCGACTGGGCGAGCGGGAAGTATCCGATATACCGGCAATTTCCACTACGTCGCTCAGTTTGGACGCTGCTATTGGCGTGGGCGGTGTGCCGCGTGGACGCATCATCGAAATCTATGGGCCAGAGAGTTCCGGCAAAACTACCCTCGCCCTGCATATCGTGGCGGAAGCCCAGAAAGCCGGCGGCGTGGCCGCATACATCGATGCCGAGCACGCGATGGATGCTGATTACGCCGGTAAACTCGGGGTCGATATCGATCAGTTACTGATTTCACAGCCGGACTCCGGTGAACAGGCGCTGGAAATTTCCGAAGCGCTGGTGCGCTCCAATGGAGTTGACGTGATCGTGGTCGATTCCGTGGCCGCGCTCGTCCCGCGCGCCGAGCTCGACGGCGAGATGGGTGATTCGCTGCCGGGACTGCAGGCACGTTTGATGTCGCAGGCGCTGCGCAAGCTCACCGCGATCGTTGCGCAGTCAAACACCTGTTTCATCTTCATCAACCAGATCCGCGAGAAGATCGGCGTGATGTTTGGTAATCCGGAGACGACGAGCGGCGGTCGCGCGCTCAAGTTTTATTCTTCTCTGCGACTCGATATCCGTCGTATCGGCGCGATCAAAGACGGCGATCGCGTGGCCGGCAATCGCACCAAAGTGAAAGTGGCGAAGAATAAAGTGGCGCCGCCGTTTCGCGAAGCTGAGTTCGACATCATGTATGGCGAAGGTATTTCGCGTGAAGGCGATCTGCTCGATCTGGCGGTGGTCCAGCGAGCGGTTGAAAAGAGTGGCGCCTGGTTTTCTTACAAAGGCGAGCGCCTGGGGCAGGGCAGGGAGAACGCAAAGCAGGCGTTGAAAGACAATCCCGAAACTCTGCGCAAGATTGAGCGCGACGTGAAGGTGAAGTTGGGCCTTCCGGTGCGTGAAGAGCCTGAGCCCGCGAATGTAAAAGCGGCGACGAAGTAAACTTAAAAGCCACCAAAAGGCACATCAGGCACGAATCAGATCATTTGTGCCTCTTGTGCCTTTTTGTGGCGTAAACTGTCTGCGCGATGGCATCGATCCTCATCAAAAACGGCACCCTCGTCACGATGGACGCGGCGAACACTATCGTGCGCGGCGATCTTCTCATTCGTGACGAACGCATCGCGGAGATTGGTAGTACCGGCATGACAGCCGACACGACGATCGACGCGGCCGGCTGTGCCGTGATCCCGGGGTTTGTGCAAACTCACATTCACCTTTGCCAGACGATCTTTCGCGGTGCCGCGGACGATCTCGCGCTTATCGATTGGCTGAAGCAACGCGTCTGGCCCATGGAAGCAGCCCATTCGCCTGCGTCGATCGTTGCTTCCGCGCGTCTTGGTATCGCTGAGTTGATCAAAGGCGGCACCACTTGCGCGTTGACGATGGAGACGGTTAACCACACCGCCGAAGTGTTCAAGGTTGTCGAGGAGACTGGATTTCGCGCGACTGTAGGCAAGTGCATGATGGACAAAGGC